>Ga0197142_1000323_pt1 | contig 43940 bp, 42 predicted proteins | sample GBS60_MetaG_FD_148614 | JGI IMG/M metagenome (GOLD analysis project Ga0197142, IMG submission 148614) | Sediment microbial communities from Great Boiling Springs, Gerlach, Nevada, United States - GBS 60_MetaG | ecosystem: Environmental > Aquatic > Thermal springs > Hot (42-90C) > Sediment... | reverse complement strand
TGGGACATGGTTTGTCCAATATGCATATTCGCGCCCGTAAGGTCGGGGGGGATGTGGAGGTTACCTCGGCACCTGGAGAAGGGACGACCGTTCTGGCGTGGGTTCCAAGACGTAAGTGATGGAATTTCTTTCCAGCCGCAACAACCCCAGAATTAAAGAAATTCGTTTATTAAAACAGGCAAAAGTCCGCCGTCAGAGCGGATTTTGTGTTGTGGAGGGGATCTGGCACTTTATCGAGGCGGTTGAAGCGTGGAAACAAGGCGCATATGCCTCCCTGGTTCGCGTTTTCTATGCGCCAAGCCTTCTAAAAAGCGAAATTGCGCTTGAAACCATTCAGGAAGTGGCTCATCGAGGCATTCCTTGCTTTAGAGTCGAAGAGGGCGTGTTCCGTTCGATAGCAGAAAAGGAGAACCCCCAAGGAGTACTGGCGATTGTCCGATTACGTCAACCTGCGTTAGAAGATTTGAACCCTAGAGAACTGAGCTGGCTGGTTGGTTTAGTGGAGCCGCAAGATCCGGGCAATGTCGGTACAATCCTGCGAACGATGGATGCAGTGGGCGCCCAGGGCCTCTTTGTCATCGATGGTGGGGTTGATCTTTTTCATCCTGAAGTCAGCCGCGCTAGCATGGGGGCTGTTTTCTGGATACCGACTTTGCAAGTTTCGTTTCAGGAGATGATCCATTGGGCTGCGTTTAACGAAATCACAATCTATGGCACATCTGCCCATGCGATCAAGCTTTATACCGAAATCCTTCGGTTTAATAGACCTTGTATCTTGTTATTGGGGAATGAACGGCAAGGATTGACGGAACCTCAACGTCAAGCCTGTCACGAATTGCTGAGACTACCCATGAGTGGGAGAGTGACTTCCTTAAACGTTGCGGTTGCAGCGGGAGTGATGCTCTACCACATGCAACAAAAGTTGAGCTAGGAAAATGGATTTATTTGATCATGCATTGCAAGAAGCTTTGAGAGTAGAAGCTCCGTTAGCTGCGCGAATGCGCCCGCGCACCCTCGAAGAGTTTGTTGGCCAGGAGGAAATCCTTGGACCGGACAGATTACTGCGCCGTTCTATAGAAGCTGATCGTTTGTTCTCCTCCATAATCTTATGGGGTCCTCCAGGCAGTGGAAAAACCACTTTGGCAATGATCATCGCCAATCAAACCAAATCCCATTTTGAGACCTTATCTGCAGTTTTGGCCGGTAAAGCAGAGCTAAAAGAGGTGATTGAAAAAGCGTTAGAGCGGCGCAAACTCTACCGTCGGCGCACCATCCTGTTTGTCGATGAGGTTCATCGTTGGAACAAGGCTCAACAGGATGCGCTTTTACCCCACATAGAAAATGGGACGGTTGTTTTCATCGGGGCGACCACCGAAAATCCTTATTTTGAAGTGATAAGCGCTTTAGTCTCTCGATCCCGTATCTTCCAACTGCGCCCCTTGGAAAATCATCATATTCAAACAATTCTCGAAAGAGCTTTGAAAGACCCCGAGCGAGGCTATGGGAAGCGATCGGTGATGATCACCCAGGATGCCATTGAACATCTGGTGCGCGTTGCCGGAGGAGATGCTCGCAACGCGTTGAATGCTCTGGAATTAGCCGTGGAAAGTACCCCACCTGATGAAAATGGCGTGATTACGGTTACTTATGAGATTGCCCAAGAGTCGATTCAACGCAGGGCCGTCTTATATGATAAAGATGGGGACGCGCATTATGACACAATTTCAGCTTTCATTAAATCGGTGCGCGGGTCAGACCCGGACGCCGCCTTATATTGGTTAGCCAAAATGCTTTATGCCGGCGAAGACCCGCGTTTCATCCTGCGCCGCTTGATTATCTTAGCCGGCGAAGATATTGGGCTGGCCGATCCGCTTGGGCTGGTTGTGGCAACCTCGGCGGCTCAAGCATTTGATTATATCGGTATGCCAGAAGGCATTTATCCCATAGTTGAAGCGACCCTGTATCTGGCAACTGCGCCGAAGTCAAATACCACAACCGCCTATTTCAAAGCCTATCAATCCATTGAACAGGAAGGTGTTCAAGCTGTGCCACAGCACTTGCAAGATGACTCCCGCGACCGCCAGGTTTTGGGACATGGTGTAGGATATCGTTACCCGCATGAATCTCCCGATCATTTTCTTCCCCAACAATATTTGCCGAAAACGCTACTCGGCACGATCTTCTATCATCCCTCCCAACAAGGGTACGAAGCTTTGGTGAAGGAGCGTTTGGAAATCTGGCGGAAAGCGCAACGTGAAGCGTTAGGAATCAAGGACATCAAAGAAATGCCCGAACTTAACCCGGAGGAAATACAAGAAATCAAGGCCAGGCATAAATCCGGCGGGAGGATAGACTAAAGATGCCGATGATTTTATTGGTGCGTCATGCTGAAAATGACTATACGCGTAAAGGTCGCCTGGCAGGGCGATTGTCGGCGGTGCATCTCAATCAACGTGGGCGAGAACAGGCTCAGGCTTTAGCCCAATGCTTGAAAAATGCACCGCTAAAAGCCATTTACAGCAGTCCTCTCGAACGGGCGGTGGAAACAGCACAACCGCTGGCGCAGACCCATCAGTTAGAAGTGAGTATCCATAGCGGGTTGATTGAATTAGATTATGGAGAATGGCAGGGAAAGTCCTTGAAAGGGTTGCGCCGTTTGAAATCCTGGAAGATCGTGCAGCATACACCCTCCTTGATGCAGTTTCCTCAGGGAGAAATGATCCTTGAGGCGCAATATCGAATAACCCAAGCGCTTCATGAGATTGCAAATCAGCATGGAGAGGGCGACTGGGTGGTGTGTGTATCTCACGCTGATCCGATCAAACTTGCTATTGCTCACTTCTTAGGGATGCCTCTGGATGCTTACCAGCGTCTGAGTGTTGGTTTGGCGTCAATTAACGCCATACACCTTGACCACCATAACGTGCGCGTGGTGGCATTAAACTATTCTCCAACCTTGTGGGATATTTCGAAGAAATGAACCTTCCTGCCTAGATGTCAATCCCAAAAACTTGTCGAATGATCAAACCCAGCACAAAGGAAAAGGTAGCTACGCCAAGGCTGATGATGGTCATTTCGAAGAAACGCTTTGAAAAGGAAAAGTCCCTGGCTACTGAAATGTAGTAGTTGAAGATAGCGATGATCAGGATGGCAGTCAATAAGGCTGTTGCCAAGGCAATTAAGTAATTTGAGAAAATCAAGTACGGTGTAACAAGCAGAATAACCGTCAAAATGTAAGCGAGTCCGGTGTAGATGGCAGATTTTAAGGGGTCTTGCTCCCCTGCCTCCGCTTTTGTGGAGAGATATTCCGAGGCGGCCATGGAGAAAGAGGCCGAAATGCCGGTTATCAGAGCTGCTAAGGCAATAATCGAAGTTTTTTGAAAAGCAAAAGTGAACCCTGCCAGCGCGCCGGTTAATTCAACCAGAGCATCGTTCAATCCCAAAACAACCGATCCGGCGTATTTGAGGCTTTCCTCATCGATCATGTTGAGGAGTTGATTCTCGTGTACTTCCTCCTCGTGCAGTACTTTTTCGATTTCCGGGATTTGGGTGAGATGATGGCGGTAATCCTCTTGAGCTTTCTCTTCACTTTTTTCCATCAGTTTGACGCCAAAGGTCAAACCGAACAGTTTGGCAATCCAGAAGTATAAGTTTACTTTGAACCAATTTGGTTGGACATCCGTCTGAGTATAGCGTTTCCAGGTTGAGTAATGCACCATCTCCTGACGGGCAATTTTTTGCAGCAATTCACGGTTTGATTCGTCTTTGATAATTGAAGCAAGTTTAAGATAAGTGTGGTAACTGTCAATTTCATCCTGCTGAAGGACTCTTAAATCTTTGGTCAATTGTGGGCTTAGATTGATGGTATTCATGGTTGCTCCGTCCTAATTCGTCATCTAAAATGATATTATAACCAAGATAATGATAGATTTTCTCCTATTTTTAGAGAGCTCCATACGCTTAAAGAGAGCTTTCAATCTGGTATACTTGAGATAACCTTCTATTCAAGCTTTACTCCCTTCAGGAGTTTCTCATGCCAGCGCAGGAAATCGATTTACGTCCGGTCACTCATATCACTACTGATGCAATCGGCAAACCAGGCCAGCGAGTGTTTTATATTCAAGGATCCCAGGGCGAGAAACGAGTTACCTTAATTGTAGAAAAAATTCAGATTCAAAGTCTGGCAATTGGTTTCGAGCAATTTCTCGAAGAAATCTACCGTAAATTCCCCCATTTGCCCCAGACTCCCGCTGATTATGACGAGAGTAAAATGCACATTCAACCACCTGTGGATCCACTCTTCCGGGTAGGAGAAATGGGATTGGGGTACGACGCTGAAAACGATTTGATTGTTCTCGTAGCTCGTGAGCTGGTTGCCGAGGACGCCGAGAACGTCGAGCCATCGGTGGTGCGCTTCTGGTGCACCCGCGCCCAAATGCGCGCCATGTGTCAGTGGGGAGTTGAAGTTGCCTCGCGGGGAAGGCCGATTTGTCCTCAGTGTGGTCAGCCCATCGATCCAGAAGGGCATTTTTGCCCCAAGAAAAACGGGCATCAGCATTAAGTACGCATGGTTTCTCTTGATCACGAAGTTTTGTTGTATATTCTGCAAAATGGCAAATTGCAATTGGAGGGGGAATTTATGTGGGGGTCGAACTCGACCTTTTACGTAACGATTAGCCTGAATGATGGTGTTTGGAAAGCGGTTTATAAGCCGGTGCGAGGCGAACGCCCTCTGTGGGATTTCCCGCCTCACACGCTTGCTAAACGAGAGGTGGCTGCTTATCTGGTGAGTCAAGCCCTGGGTTGGGAATTGGTGCCGCCAACGGTTTTCCGAAAAAATGGCCCATTCGGAGCTGGATCAATCCAGTTGTACATCGATCACGATCCAGAATATCACTTTTTTACATTTACCCCTCAAGACCGCCAACGTCTACGGCCGGTTGTGACTTTTGATCTCGTGGTAAACAATGCCGATCGGAAAGGCAGTCATGTTGTCGTTGATCGTCAGGGACATATCTGGTGCATCGATCATGGTATTTGTTTCCATGAACAAGAAAAACTCCGCACTGTGCTTTGGGATTTTGCCGGTGAAGCTATTCCAATGGACCTGGTCGAAGATTTAGTCCGCCTGGATCAAGAACTGCAAACCGAGGTGGCTTGGGTAAGGGAATTGCGATCCTACCTTTCTAATGCGGAAATCGCTGCCATGCAGCGGCGGATTTATGCCTTAGTCCAGAACCCTGTCTTTCCAGCTCCGCCGGAGGATCGTCGTCCGTATCCCTGGCCGCCGATCTAAGCAAGAGGTTCAAATGAGATTAACAAACGTTAACGTTGCTTTAGTAGGTTTTGGAAATGTTGGCCAGGCGCTGGCAAGGTTGTTTCTTCGCAAAGAAGCTGAGCTTGCTGAGCGAACTGGACTCGAAGTTACGGTTAGCGGCATTGCTACAGGCCGACATGGCATGGCTATCGATCCTGATGGACTTGATTTCCAGCGGGCTCTGCAGCTTGTTGCTCAAAATCAACCTCTGGAGAGCCTTTCTAAACGCGCCTGTCAGGATTTGGATGTTTTTCTGAATTCTTGCCAGGCAGAGGTTCTATTTGAGAGCATTCCGGTTAATTATCAAAACGGCCAACCCGCGCTGGATATCCTTAAGAGAGCCCTATCATTGGGAATGCATGTCATAACTGCAAATAAAGGACCTGTCGTTCACGGCTATTTTGAGTTAAGCCGCATAGCCAGAGAAAAAGGTCGCCGGTTTTTGTTTGAATCGACGGTTATGGACGGCACGCCGATTTTTTCCTTGTTTCGACATTGTCTCCCAGCAGTCCATTTACAGGGTATCTCTGGAATTCTTAATTCGACCACCAACTTCATCTTGACTCGTATGGAAGCGGGGGAAAGCTTCAGTAAGGCGGTACAAATGGCTCAGGACATCGGCATCGCCGAGACAGATCCCAGCGGGGATATTGACGGATGGGATGCAGCCATCAAGCTGGCTGCGTTAGCGACCGTTTTAATGGGCATTCCCCTCAAACCTCAAGATGTCGAGCTAAATGGTATCCGTGAAATCGATCCGGAAAAGATTCATGCTGCAATTGAACAGGGTAAACGCTGGAAACTGGTTTGCCGCGCCACCAGAAATGGTTCAGAAATTCAGGCAAAAGTTGCTCCAGAATTGGTCTCGGCCGATTCTCCGATGTATAATGTTAATGGCACGTCCAGCATCGTCCAGTTTGAAACTGACACCTTAGGCATCCTGACCATCATCGAACAAGATCCCTCCCCCGACACCACCGCCTATGGACTGTTTGCCGATTTTATCCATGCCATAACCGCTTGAGTTTGTCCAAAGGAGGGGACGGATGAAAATCCTTGAGTCTGGAAGCGGCAAGTTAATCCAACCGCCAGATATTGAAGCCTTCCGCGAGTGGAATCGTCAGAAGAGCAAGGAACTGGTGGATAAACGGATGAGTGAAGCGGAAGCAGTGAGCCGCTTTATTCACGATGGAGATTACATTGGCACCGAGCTTTATGGCACGGTGCGCTGCCCCATGTCGTTAGTCAGGGAAATTATCCGCCAGGGCAAAAAGAACTTGCGTTTAGCCGGACAGGGGGTGATGGAACTGGATATGTTATTAGCCGCTCATGCGGTCAAAGAAATCGACATTACTTATGTCGGGCTGGAAGTGTATGGGGTTTCAAACGGTTTGCGCCGTGAAGTCGAAAGCGGGCGGGTGGAGACAGTTGTGGATTGGAGTAATGCCAGTATTGCCTGGCGATTTAAGGCAGCCGCAATGGGGGTTCCTTTTATCCCTGTTCGCTCCAATCTGGGGACTGATACGCTAAAGCACAGTGCTGCAAAAGTTGTTGAATGTCCTTTCACGGGTAAACCAATCTGTTTGTTGCCGGCTTTGATTTTGGATGTGGGCTTAATCCATGTTCATCGCGCAGATAAGTACGGAAACGCTCAAATCGAGGGCATTAGTGGCTTTGCCGCAGAGATGGCTCGAGCATCGAAGAGACTCATTATCAGCGCTGAAGAAATCATTGACGAAGAAGAAATCCGTCGTCACCCTAACCGCACGATTATCCCGTATTATTTGGTGGATGCAGTAGTCCATGCACCTTTTGGTTCTCATCCGGGAGAGATGTGTTATGTTTACCGCCGGGATGAAGAAAAGATTCGAGAATGGGTAGAAGCAGCCAAAACTGAAGAAACCGCCCAGGCGTATTTCCGGAAATACGTTTTCGATGTTCCACATCATCAGGCTTATTTAGACCTGATTGGAAGAGAGCAGTTGGAGAGCTTAAAGCATTCAGGGAGGGCAGATTGAAATGAGCGAATTGGATTACAATCCGACCGAATTGTTAATTTGCACGGCGGCGCGGATGATGCCGGATAAGACAACTGCCTTTATTGGCACCGGAATCCCCTTACTGGCAGCCGCTTTAGCGCAACGAATGCATGCGCCGAATTTGGTGCCGATCTTTGAATTTGGCGGCACAGGGGCTATTTTAGAACGGATTCCAATCGCTGTAGGAGAGGAAAATACCTTTCATCGCGCTGTGGCGGCTTCGGGAATTTGTGATATTGTCGAAACCGCGCAACGGGGTTTTATTGAATTTGGATTCCTTGGGGGAGCGCAAATCGACCGCTATGGCAATTTGAACAGCACGGTGATTGGTGATTATCATCATCCCAAAGTGCGCTTGCCGGGCAGTGGTGGGGCAAACGACGTCGGCTCGCATTGTTGGAAGACGATTATCATTATGCGTCACGACCGAAAACGATTTGTCGAAAAGGTGGATTTTATTACCACACCAGGCTATCTGGATGGGCCAGGCGGCAGAGAGCGAGCTGGATTGCCTCCGAACACCGGCCCGTATCGGGTGGTCACAAACCTAGCTGTGTTGGGTTTTCATCCGGTGACCAAAGAAATGATGTTGCTGGCGACACAGCCGGGTATCTCGGCGGATCAAGTGATCGCCGAGACCGGTTTTGAGCTGTTGTTAGCCGAAACAATAGAAGAAAATCCACCTCCAAGCGCCGAAGAATTGCGCATCCTGCGTGAGGAAGTGGATAAAGAGCGCTTTTATATTTAGAGGGTTTCTATCATCGCTACATACCTATCTATAAAGGCAACCACACTCCTAAACCCATTTCCTTTGCCTTTTGATAGATGGTTGGCGCAACTGCCATATCATCCATAGCTAAACCCAGATTCATGGCCATGCTGCGTTCGGTTGGTGATTGGCGACCAGGTTTTTTACCGGCGACAATTTCTCCAAGATCAGCATACGGTTGGGGAGTTTCTTTGAAATAACCGAGAGTGCGATAGTATTCCATTTGGGCTAAGTCGTCGGTGGTGAATTTGTCAATTTGTTGCAGAGCTTCACCTTTCCAGTAAGAATCGAAGTCTAGAGCAGTCGCAAAGGCGCCGGGTTGCAACCAGTCTTTTTCAATAGTTGGAGATGGATTTTTTAGAATCGGGCCGGCAGTGACGACGATCTCGCTTTGGGTGACGACTTCCTTGGGATGAGAGGCTGGCACAAACTCGATTTTGGGGAATTTTGCGCTCATTTCGGCGATAAATTTCTCTTGGGCGGCAGGGAGAATGTCATAAGCGTAAATGCGTTCAATCGGAAACATGGTGGTCATTGCCTCGGTATGGGTGCGCCCTTGCACGCCGCAGCCGATGATCCCAAGCGATTTTGAGTCTGGACGAGCGAGGTACTTTGCTGAAAGCGCCGAAGCTGCCCCGGTGCGATAGGCAGTGATCCAGGTGCAATCCATCACGGCATAAGGCAGACCGCTTTCTTCATCGTTTAGGATTAACAAACCGGAAATATAAGGCAGTCCTCTTTTGGGATTATCCGGATAACCGCTGACCCATTTAATGCCTGCCGAATGAAGGGAAGGGATATAGGCTGGCATGGCATGAATAAAGGCGTTTGGTCGGGTGTGAATACCCGGTTTGGGAGGCAATTCGACTTTCCCTTCACCTTTTTCACGGAAGGCTTTTTCCAGCAAATCGATAATCGTAGGAATGTCCAAGGCAACTTTTTCAACGTCCTGACGGGAGAGATATAGTAAAGATAAATTGCTCATTTCTTAGCCTCCTGTTTTTCTACGAATCGTAAAGCCATTCTACGATGGTGGCTTCCCCCTGTCCCACACCCACGCATAAGGTTGCCAGGCCATAAAATGGTCGTTTAGCCGTGGGGGCGCGCCGGCGCATTTCATGGAGTAGGGTGGTCATGATGCGTGCACCGGAACAGCCCAAAGGATGTCCTAATGCAATGGCGCCTCCGTTGACGTTTGTGATTTCGGGGGAAAGACCTAATTCCTGCATTACCACTAGTGCCTGGACGGCAAAAGCCTCATTAAGCTCGACGAGTTGCATGTCCTGAATGGATAGCCCGGCGCGTTGGAGTGCTTTTTGGGTGGCAGGAACCGGCCCAATGCCCATAATCCTTGGCGGAACCCCGACCGCAGCGCTGGCAACAATGCGCGCCATGGGTTTTAGTCCTAATTCAGATGCTTTTTCCTTGCTGGTGATCAGCAAGGCAGCAGCGCCGTCGTTTAATCCAGAGGAATTACCGGCCGTCACGGTGCCGCCCGGCCGAAAAGCTGGTTTTAGGCGAGCCAAAGATTCCATGGATGTATCCCGACGCGGGCGCTCATCCGTGTCGACCCAAATTGGCTCTCCTTTCGGTTGGGGAACCGGGATGGGAGCAATCTCCTCAGCAAACTTGCCGTTATCGATGGCAGCAATAGCGCGCTGATGGCTGGAGAGAGCAAAAGCATCTTGCCTTTCTCGGGTGATCTCTGGATATTGTTCAGCCAGGTTTTCGGCGGTTTCCCCCATTGATTCGGTTCCGTAAAGGGCTTGCATCTTGGGATTTGGGTAACGCCAACCTAAGGCGGTATCCCAGGCGGTTAGATTGCCAAAAGCGAAAGGGCGTTCGGCTTTGGGAATGGAATAAGGGGCGCGGGACATACTCTCCACGCCACCGGCGATAAAGACATCACCCTCGCCACTTTTGATCGCTCGAGCAGCTTGGTTGATAGCATTTAGTCCACTTGCGCATAGACGATTGATTGTTACGCCTGCGACATGCACCGGAAAGCCAGCTAATAACAGCGCCATGCGGGCTACATTGCGATTATCCTCGCCAGCTTGATTGGCGCAACCCAGATAGACTTCTTCGACAAGAGCGGGATCAATTTGCGTTCGTTCAATGAGCGCCTTCAGGATGTGAGCTGCAAGATCATCCGGCCGTACTGAAGCCAGGATGCCTCCTAGAGCGCCGATCGGGGTACGCACCGCATCGATAATGACAGCTTGAGGCATGATAGACCTTCTCCTTTCGTTCAGATTTTAACCCCTTCAAGCTCAAGTAAGCGGGCTTTGGTGTGTAAACCGCCAGGGGCGCCATAACCACGCAGTGAGCCATCGCTGCCAATTACTCGATGGCAGGGGATAATGATCGGGATGGGATTGTGTGCTTCGACTTGTCCCACTGCTCGGGCGGCGCGCGGTTTGCCGATTGCCCAGGCAATCTGAGCATATGTCTTAACCTGTCCATACGGAATGGTAAGCGTTTGGCGCAGGACAACTTCTTGAAAAGGAGTGAATCTTTGCCAGTCAATGGTTATATCAAATACTTTGCAAGTTCCCTCAAAATAGGCTCTTAATTGTTCGATAACTTCGTCTAAAAAATGCAAATCTCTAGCTTCTGGAAGGAATCCCTTTTCTCGTAAGTTTGTTTCGAATTTTTCCGGGCTGGTTTGCATTTCGAGAAAAGCTAAGCCGGCTTCCGTTGCTGCCAGGCCAATTTGACCAAAAGGTGTATGGGGTAGATAGGCAACAGTTAGATGGGATTGGCGAGCATTGACTTTTGATGTCATCGGTAGCTCCTGAAGTTAATAATTAGTGACGGTATCAATCAGTCCTAATTCTTTTGCTCGGTTTTCACAGGCGCGAAATACGATGAACGAAACTACGGCAAAGAATAGGGTCAGGATGATCAAGATGAAAAAAAGTTCGACATTGGAAAAACTTTGTAAGGTAGGAAAACTAGAGGCAACTTTCCCAACCAAAAGGCGACGCAGAAGCTCAAGCCAGTATGTAATGGGCATTAAGAAGCCGATCGGACGGAGATAAACTGGCAACACCTCTAACGGAAAAATGGCTCCACTGAAGAGATAAAGAGCACCTGCTACCGCTTCGCCAACCCCGAACATGTGATGAACCAGCAACAACATGATTCCTGCCAGAGTCAAGCCCATTAGCGCCAGCATCACGACCCCGGTAAGAAGAGTTAAAAGGAAAAAAAACCAGTTAACTTGAGTGAGATCGATCGAAATTTTGAGGAAGAGCATCCCGAAGACAATGGTTACAATCACCGAAATGGAGGCAATGATAAAGCGCGCTACACCCCGGCCTAGTAAATAGGATGGGAAGTGCACCGGCGCGGTATAGATATATTTCATCGTCTTATAGTGTTCGCGATCGTCAATGACCGCCCACGAGATACCGGTCATGACATGCCCAACATACATATAGAAGGCATTACCCAAGTAGATATAGGGGAAGATCGGTGAATCGAAATTTGCCTGGGTGATGATGCTGTACATGATAACCAGAATCGCCGCGCTGGAGAGGGGTTTGATGAGCGAATAGATGGCGAAGAGAAATGGATCAGCCCAGTTCGACTCGATTTGCCAACCCAGCCAGGTTGCCAAACGAAACGAACGCCAAAAAATGGAGAGTGAGCTTCTGATATATGTTTGCATCGCAATCATGGTCTAACGTCTGGACTCGGTTAAACGTCCTTCTTGTATGGCTAATTTTTCCATGTAATTTAACAGAAAACGAGCACCAAGCAAGAAGATGAAGCATAAAACCGATAATCCAATCACTTCAAACCGCACATCAAGGAAACCGAATTGGGCAGCAGATGGGAAGACAAGTTGACGCATGGCATCCAAGCCCATGGTTAATGGGATCAGAGAAGCGCTGAGTGCCAGCCAAAACCCAAGATTTTTAACCGGGAAATAGAAACCGGAAATCAGATAAATCGGCTCCTGGGCGAGGTTGGCTAAATGCCAGGCTTCTCGACTGAGCAGTAAAAAGAGTGAGGCAGACATCATCCCTAAACCATAAAGAGCAGTCATTGTTAAGAAGAAAACCAGCAGCAACATCCAGAAATCAACAACGATAAAGCGCACCTGAAATATCCAACCACCAATGAAAAGAATGACTACGGCGCGCAAGAGGGTTGCTAGCATACCCCCCAAAGCCATGCCAAGTAAAATTGCCATCATGGAGCTAGGCGCCATAATATAAAGAGCTAGATTGCCTTGCTCTTTTTCCCAGTACAACTGACTGGACATACTCCATAAGACATTCAACCAAAAAGCGGTCATTGCACCGCCCATGACAACAAAACCGATGTATTCTTCAGGGGCGCCGATGGCACGATAGACATATACGTAGGCAGCAATGCTGAGGATAGGGAGAAAGATATCGAAAAACATCCACGATTTTTCCCGCTGCTGTCCCACGAGGCGCGGATAGGCACGCGCAAGAACCGTTTTGAAAAACAATTTCCAGGAGCTAGCTTTCGGAAGGATTGACGCCGTTATTGCCACGTTCGACATCCTCCATACTTTTCCCAACCAGATCGACAAAGACATCTTCAAGGGTTGGCTCACGCTTTTGCAGGTTGATGATGCGCACCTTGTTTTCCGTTAGAGCATTAACCACTGCTGCAAGGGTTTCATCTTGATCGAGAATAAGTTCCAGGACTGCGTAGCCATCCCGAGGACGGAGCAAGAATTTACGAATCCCTTGAATGGTTTTGAGCTGCTCTGAATAATGGTTCTCAACCTGGCTGACTTCCAGATGGTAAATGGCTTCTCGTTGCAGGCGGTGTTTTAATGAGGCAGGTGTGTCACAAGCCAAGACCCGCCCTTGATTGATGATAGCAACTCGATCGCAGAGTTCTTCAGCTTCTGCCATGTAGTGGGTGGTCAGCAGAATCGTGCGTTCAGGATGGTCATCCAACCATTGGCGTATAAAACGGCGTACATCTCGAGAGGCTCCGACATCCAACCCCAGGGTAGGTTCGTCGAGGAATAAGACTTGCGGGTCGGTGAGGAAGCCGCGGACAATGTTCATCTTCTGACGTAAGCCGGTTGAGAGGTCGGAAGATTTGGTGTTGATCCTATCTGCCAAGCCGACAACGTCAAGCAATTGGGCGATGCGTCGATTGGCTTCTTTGGAACTTAGGCCGTAAAATTGCGCAAACATCCAGAGATTCTCGCGCACGGTCAATAATCCATATCCCGAAGACTCCCCGCCAGAAACCATGTTGATTATCGGGCGGATTTTATGCGCCTCTTTGACGACATCATAGCCGCAAACCAACGCTGTTCCTGACGTGGGAGCGAGGAGAGTGGTTAAGATTTTTATCAGGGTAGTTTTCCCGGCCCCATTCGGACCGAGCAAGCCAAACAGCTCTCCTGGATGCACTTCCATGGAGACATCTTGTAAGGCGACCAGTTCTTTCGGACTGTTCTTCTTACTGCCGCGAATTTTATAAATGCGGCTGAGATGGGTGGTTTGGATTGCAAAATTCATCGTGATTTGCTCAAAACCTGCAAAATTGTTGGGTTAGCGTAGGTTAATCGTAGGTTAAGCGTCAAGCATTTCTTTGAGATGTCTGGTAAACTGACAATCGAAGGGCGATTTCTCTTCTTCTCCTCCTTAGAGAGAGCCGGAAGCGGCGTATCCGGCTCTCGATGATTTAATAAGCAATCCATTTTATTCCCAAGTTGAAGTGAGCACCTTCGATCTAGCGCAATCTGCATTTTATTCAGCGCGCTAACTTTCGTCTGCCCGATTCATTAACTTATTAGATCTAATTCTGACTTGAGCTGCTAAGCCATTTTAGCGCTTCTTCTAGATGTAGTAAAACTCCGTTCATCTGCAACAGAACCCCATTGTCCCTTGCAACGGCAACGGCCCCTTCGGTTACTGTCCGACCGGCAGCGACCGGAAGCACAGGAAACCCTGCTTTTTCTAATAGATCAGCCCTTCGCCTGGCTCGCTTGACATCGTTTCGGTCAACTGTGCCCGAAACTTCTATAGCCAGCCAGAGTTCTGATTTACCGGTTAGCTCTTCGAGTGAGCGTTTTAACTGCCCACGAACCAGCAGGTCTAATGAGAGTAATTCATCACGCTCGTCTTCGGTCAGGATAGGTTCAATTTTGTCAGACCAGATTTCTTGCAGGTCAACCACCTGAGCCCGTGAGACAATTTTTCCAAAGTAGCTGAAGGCGCGTTGGCGATAACGGATCTCGAGCATGTCACCACGCAATTCGCCAATATCATCCGTCATCTCGTCGACCCGCTGGTTTAGTCTATAGAGTTGTTCTTCATGGCGTTTTTGGACTTCGACCAGCTCAGCCACAATGTGTTCAAGGCGGGTGAGACGTTCCTCTACTTCTACCTGACGTTCTTCGAGACGGGTCAGACGCTCTTCTACATCTGCCATGCGTTCTTCTAGGGCAGCCTGACGTTCTTCCAGACGGATGAAGCGTTCTTCCAGGGCAGCCTGACGCTCCTCAAGAGCGATCTGCCGTTCTTCTAGGGCAGCCTGACGTTCTTCCAGATGGATGAAGCGTTCTTCCAGGGCAGCCTGACGCTCCTCAAGAGCGATCTGCCGTTCTTCTAGGGCAGCCTGACGTTCTTCCAGACGGATGAAGCGTTCTTCCAGGGCAGCCTGACGCTCCTCGAGACTGAGGAAACGCTCTTCTACTTCGGCTTGGCGTTCGTCAAGACGGACGAAGCGCTCTTCTAAGGCTGCCAGCCGTTCGTCGATTTGGATAATACGCTGCTCACTACGTTTCTGGATTTCAGCCAGTTCACGTTGAGCTTCGATCAAGTCGCGCAGGGCTTGCGGTAGCTCAAGAACTTCCGGGCTGAGCAGCAAATGGCGTAACTCTTCCCGCCATTCTGGGTGTTCGTGAAGCAGCCGCACTAAGTCATGGTAGTCTTTTACCTCGAACGTCATTTTTGGTCTCCTCTCCATGATTATAATCCAAAAGCCTAACGATTCTGAACTAGAAATCTGTTTAGCAAATTTTTCATTCTCAAATTAGCCCAAGGGGGTTAGATTGGTTTTCGTTGCAAATGAGTTCGGTTATCCTGTATAATCAAGGCGGTGAGTGAAGAATCGAAATCTATCTCAGGACGACTGATGCAAGCAGCCGCTACGGTCATGGCGGCTTTCTTTATCGGTAACCTCACCGGCTTGTTGCGCCAAATTCTGGTGGCACGGGCATTTGGCACCGGGACAGAGATGGAAGCCTTTAACGCTGCCAATCGGGTGGCAGAAACGCTCTTCAATTTAGTGGCAGGAGGAGCTTTAGCCAGCGCTTTTATTCCCACTTTTAGCGGTCTTCTAGCAAAGAATGACAGGGTAAGAGCCTGGCGGTTGGCTTCTACGATTGTAAATCTTGTCTTAATCGTTCTAGTTGGTCTTACGGCAGTTACCTACTTATTTGCTCCAGAGGTAGTGCGTTATATTCTGGCGCCGGGATTTCGCTCTGATGCCTGGAAGGAAGCAACAACGATCTACCTTTTGAGACTGATGTTGCCCTCAGCGATTTTATTTGCCCTGAGTGGTCTGGTAATGGGCATCTTAAATTCACACCAGGTCTTCTTGATTCCAGCCTTGACACCTTCGATGTATCAGTTGGGGATGATTTTGGGGGTCCTGGTGCTTTCACCGAAGCTGGGAATAGCCGGGTTAGGATGGGGTGTTCTGATTGGAGCGGGATTGCACCTTTTTCTGCAGATTCCGACGTTGTGGCGACTCAAAGGGCGATATTTCCCAAAGATTGCTTTGGATATGCCAGAAGTGCGCGAAGTAATTCGCTTATTCGCGCCGCGCCTTCTTGGGGCAGCCGTGGTTCAGTTGAATTTTTGGGTGAATACCCGCATTGCTTCCCAGCAACCCGAAGGCAGTGTGACCGGTGTCGTCTTGGCTTTTGCACTCATGTTGATGCCTCAGGCTGCCATCGCTCAATCGGTTGCAATTGTGGCTTTGCCCACGCTTTCTGCCCATTTTGCTTTGGGTCGCTTCGATGAGTTGCGTTCGACGCTGGTCAATGGCTTGAAGGGGGTGCTTTTTTTAGCCATCCCCGCCAGCGTTGGATTGATCCTGCTCAGGAAACCAATTGTAGCGATGCTTTATCAGCGTGGTGCTTTTGACGAGCGCTCAACCGAGTTTGTCGCCTGGGCGTTATTGTGGTATGCCAGTGGATTGGTCGGTCACAGTCTCGTTGAAGTCTTTGCCCGCTCTTTTTATGCCATGCATGACACCCGCACGCCAGTTTGGATCGGTTCAGTGGCGATGGGTTTAAATGTTGCCTTTAGTTATCTCTTTTCCGCTCTTTTTCAATGTCTGGGGTGGTTACCGCACGGGGGATTGGCATTAGCCAACACAACTGCTACGTATCTCGAAGCGCTGGGGTTATATTGGATCATGCGCCGTCGCTTGGGAGGATTGGAAGAACAACAAATTTTGCGTCTGGTTGTCCAAACGATTTTGGCGAGCCTGAGCATGGGAATTGGGATAGAATTGTACTCTCTTGCGATGGGATATCAGAACATTTATCTAATGGGATTGGGAGGCATCCTGGTTGGAGGGGGGTTGTTTTTTGTTAGCGCTTGGTTATTGAAAATTCAGGAACTAGAGAACCTTTGGGTGGCAATCTACGCTCGCTGGATCACCTTAAGAAAGTCCACACTAGTTGGGCGATGACGATACCGAGCACGACGCCGGCAAAGGCTTCTAGAGGGGTGTGTCCAAGCACTTCGCGCAGTTGTTCTTCTTTGAGGGGATGCCCACTGGCGAGATCGTTAATCATGGCGTTGATTAACTCAGCATGTTTGCCGGCTTGGCGACGGATGCCGGTGGCATCATAGACGACGACCATGGCGAGGGTAAGCCCAATGGCAAAGTGGGGGGAGTCAAACCCATAGAATAACCCCAGCGCGTGGGCAACGGCTGTCACCAAGGCGGAGTGCGAACTGGGCATTCCACCCGCTCGAAACAACAAAGCCCAATTCCACCGGCGCGTTTTCAGGTATTCGATGGGTACCTTGACGGTTTGGGCAATGCTCCAGGCAATGACTCCAGCGACCAGAACGTGATTTTGAAACAGTTCCATCTCAAAAGCTCATTATTCACTTTATCAGCTTAGGTTTTTTCGTTGCTCAACGTTCGGATGGTTAATTCTGCCTGATCGAGCAGTTGAAGACAATATTCCACTAATGCTTGTCCACGCTGATAGAGGGTCAGCGTTTCTTGAAGGGTTTGTTCGCCATTTTCCAATTGGATGACGATCTGCTCCAATTGTTGCATGGCTTGTTCAAAAGAGAGCGATTCAATAGCGGTTTCAGGTGTCTCGTTACTCATAAGTTCTTTTGCTTTCCATAGATTGTCTAATGATACCAAGTGCTTCCAGAAGCGGGGCTTCGGCTGGTAAAATCTCTCGGGCTTTTGATTCAAAGACCTCATAATCAAAAACTTGAGAAGCCTGAAAGTTTCGGATTTGAGGGATTGTTTTCTCCTGGATGGCACGGCGAATAGCGTTTTTGCGGGCTTGGCTGGCTAAGATGGTGGTTGCGGCGACCAAGACGAGAAAGAAGATAATTACTAAGAAAAAAGCCAGGATGATATTGATCACCCTGAAGGCGAGCAGGAGGGCAACAATTGCCAAAATAGGCAGCGTACCCAACCAGACTGCCAAACCAAAGGATTGCTCTGCACTGGAAGCGCCAATCGCAAGTAGTTGTTCATTCAATTGTTGGATAATCTCCTCATCGGTTAGGGGTGGATTGCCTGTTTCGTCCATGATCGCTATCCTTCATTTAAAATCGCCTCGACCCGCGCATCGAATTGTCCATCCTTTAGACGCGCTTGGATCGATGCGCCGACACGCACTTGAGCGACCGAGCGGACAATTTCGCCATCTTGTTTGATTAATATCGCATAGCCTCGTTTCAGAATGGTTGAAGGATTCAGGGATGCTAAACGATGAGCAAATAGTTCCACTTTCAAGTGTTTTTGCTGTATCGTGTGTGTCAAATGCAGATCCAGGTGGCGTGACCATTCGTCCAGCCGTTGACGGGCGACATTGACTTGGTTGAGAGGAGAGCTAAGGCTCAAGCGGTGGGCGAGTTGGCTTAACCGATCGCGCTGGGTGCTCAAGCGGTTTGAGATGGCATTTTGTAACCGTTGGGCAAGGTTTTGCAGGCTGACCTGAATATCGGTAAGATTCGGCGTAACCATCTCGGCTGCTGCAGTTGGGGTTGGGGCACGCAGGTCGCTGGCAAAATCGGCCAGCGTGAAATCTGTGTCATGCCCAATTCCGGTTACGATGGGTGTTTCTAAACTGGCGATAGTGCGCACCAGAGTTTCGTCATTGAAAGCCCATAAATCTTCCATCGAGCCGCCCCCGCGGGCTAAGAGAATGACATCTGGCTTGATCTCTTGATCCAGGAGCTTAAGGGCGTTGATGAGGGTTGGGACAGCATCATCGCCCTGGACAGATGCTGGGGCAATGATGACTTCAGCCAAAGGAAACCGCCGCCGAAGCGTGTTGAGCATATCTTGCAAAGCTGCCGCTTTCAGGCTGGTAACAATGCCAATTTTTCGAGGAAAGGCTGGGATGGGTTTTTTGCGTTGGGCGTCAAATAAGCCTTCTTTTTCGAGTTTGGCTTTACGATAAAGGAATTCCTGATAGAGAACCCCCGCCCCAACGCCAATCAGGTTATCGGCGTAAAGCTGATAGGTGCCATTCGGCGGATAAATGTCGAGATAACCGTGGGCAATGATCAAATCACCATTTTTAGGTAAGAAGAGCTGATAGGAGACCTGTTGGCGCCACATGACGCAACGTAAGGAGGCGAATGCATCTTTAAGGGTAAAATAAAAATGACCCGAGGTTGACTTTGTGGCGTTGGAAACCTCACCTAGCACCCACAAATCGCGCAATGCTTCCTCATCAGCAATAAGTTGCTGCAGGTAGGCGGTGAGTTGGGACACTGTCCAATTGATCGGACTATCGAAAAGTGGTAGCATTTTTCTCGAAAACTGCCGTTGATTATAAATCATTCATCCCATCTTCGGTTAAAATCATAGCGAACTCAAATTGTGTAGAACGGATGGCAGCCTTGAAGTATTTGTGGTCTCCCTGGAGGATGAAATACATTCAAAACCACCGTCGCGATACGGCATGCATTTTTTGTTTAGCGGCGGCTCAAGCGGATAGCCCTGAGAACTTAATTGTCAAACGGGGCGAGTTTGTCTTTGTGATTCTCAATCGCTTTCCCTACACAAGTGGCCATCTCATGGTTGTTCCCTATCAACACACCGCCAATCTGGAGGAGCTGACGGCAGCCTGTCGTGCGGAAATGATGGAGTTGGCTACCGCTTCTATAGAAGTATTGAAAAAAGTTTATCGACCGCAAGGATTTAATCTGGGAATGAACCTGGGTGAGCCGGCCGGGGCGGGGATTGCTGACCACTTACACATGCATATTGTGCCGCGCTGGAGTGGAGATACCAATTTTATGTCCACGGTTGGTCAGGTGAGAGTATTACCCGAAGAATTGGAGGAAACCTATCGGCGGATAAAGGATGTGTGGGAGCCGATAAAAACGAAATAAAGTTTGTTCTAAATGGATATTGGCGCAAATTAATCTCGCCATGAGAAAGCATTTATCCTGATCGTTCATCTCAACCGATTATTTGCCAAAGGAGGAGGTATGGATGGAAACGGAAGGGATGCACTGATTTTAAGTGCAGTGCGCACGCCAAGTGGAAAATTTCAAGGCAGTCTAAGTGGCTTCACGGCAACCCAATTAGGTGCAATTGTTGTCAAAGAAGCTGTGCGGAGGGCCGAGATCAAGGAAGCAGCCGAAATCGATGAGGTTTTGATGGGGAATGTTGTCTCCGCCGGTTTGGGGCAAAATCCTGCCAGGCAGGCGGCGATATTTGGGGGGCTGCCGGAAAGTGTTGGAGCGACCACCATCAATAAAGTGTGCGGATCGGGCTTAAAGGCGGTGATGTTGGCAGCCCAGGCGATTCGTGCCGGGGATGGTAACCTGTTTGTGTGCGGTGGAATGGAGAGCATGAGCCGCGCTCCCTATCTGGTGCGTGGGCGTAGCGGAGAATTACGCTTTGGTCATGTACAATTGGTAGATGCTTTGCTTCATGATGGCTTGTGGGATGCATTTGAGAATTGGGGCATGGGAGACGCAGCGGAATTTATTGCCCAAGAGTGGAATATCTCGCGTCAAGAGATGGATGAGTTCGCCTTTCAGAGCCATCAGAAGGCCTTGTGGGCGATCGATCAGGGTAAATTCAAAGCGGAAATTGTGCCGATTGAGATTCCGACCAGAAAAGGTCCCCCGATTATTTTTGATACTGACGAGACACCCCGCCGCGATACCTCTTTGGAAACATTGGCAGCCCTCAAGCCAGCCTTTCAAGCAAATGGAAAAGTAACGGCCGGAAACTCGCCCGGCTTGAACGACGGAGCAGCCGCGTTGGTTATTGCCTCTCAAGCAAGAGCTGAGCAAATGGGGAGCAAACCATTAGCGCGCATTGTGGGTTATGCGCAAGCAGCCGTGGATCCAAAGCATCTTTTTATTGCACCGGCTGTGGCGATTCCCAAACTGTTGCAAAAGGTGGGGTGGAGCCTGGCGGATGTCGATCTTATCGAACTCAATGAAGCCTTTGCCGCCCAAGTCCTAGCCGATGGCAAAGCATTGGCAGAGCACGGATGGGATTGGGGGAAGGTCAATGTGTATGGTGGCGCAATTGCTCTGGGACATCCAATTGGCGCTAGTGGAGCAAGGGTGTTAACAACATTGGTTTATGCGTTAAAAGACCGCGGCTTGAGGCGTGGCATCGCTTGCCTTTGTCTGGGTGGGGCTGAGGCTGTGGCAATGGCAATCGAGTTATTGGATTGAAAAGGAGCGCGAAATGGAGATTCGGCAAATCTATGTTATCGGCGCCGGCACGATGGGCAGCGGTATTGCTCAAGTGGCTGCCCTGGCGGGCTATTACACGACCGTGATGGATATTATCCCTGAACAGTTGGAGAAAGCAAAAGGAATAATTCAGAAGTCGGTTGAAAAATTGTTGAGCAAAGGTCAATTGACTGCCGAACAAGCCAGCCGTATAGAGGAAATCTGCTACGAAAAGGAGATGAAATCCATTGGTTTTGCTGATTTAGTGATCGAAGCGGTAGTCGAAGACCTTTCTGCGAAACAAGAGATCTTCCGCCAGGCCGATGGACTCTGTCAAGAACAAGCCATTCTTGCCTCCAATACCTCCTCGATTTCGATTACCCAGCTTGCCGCCGTCACCCGCCGACCGCAACAGGTGATTGGGATGCATTTCATGAATCCGGTGCCGCTCATGCGGCTGGTTGAGGTGGTTCGAGGTTTGCTGACCTCTGCTGAGACGTTGCAAACCGTGTTGCATGTCTGTCGCCAGATGGGAAAAGAACCCATCGAGGCCAATGACTCACCGGGTTTTATCTCTAACAGAATCTTGTGTCCGATGATCAATGAGGCGATTTTTGCTTTACAGGAAGGAATTGGCAGTCGCGATGCGATCGATGCTGTGATGAAATTGGGCATGAATCATCCCATGGGCCCCTTGGCGTTAGCCGATTTGATTGGCCTCGATGTCGTTCTGGCGGTGATGGAAATTCTCCACCGAGATTTAGGCGAAGATAAATATCGCCCAGCGTACTTGTTGCGCAAAATGGTGGCGGCCGGACATTTAGGAAGGAAGACAGGTCGAGGGTTCTATGAATATGCTTCCTAGTAAGGACGAAGGTTACGATTTTGTAGTGATTGGTTCTGGTTTTGGCGGGAGTGTGGCGGCCATGCGCTTAGCCGAAAAAGGCTATCGCGTTTTGGTGCTTGAACGCGGCAAGCGTTTTGAAGACCAGGATTTTGCCACGACAAACTGGAAATTTTGGAAATATTTGTGGCTGCCTGCCTTGCGCTGTTTCGGCATTTTGGAATTGAGCTTTTTCAAGGATGTCTTCGTTCTGCACGGCTGCGGGGTTGGCGGAGGAAGTTTGGGGTATGCCAACGTCTTGATGGAACCGGATGACCGCTTGTTTGAAAATCCGGCCTGGAAGGAACTGGCAGACTGGAAAACGATTTTAAAACCGTATTACCAGGTTGCCAAGCGCATGTTGGGGGTTTACCCTAATCCAAAACTCTGGCAAGCTGATCAGATCTTACAGGATATTGCCAGAGAATTGGGGATGGAACACACGTTTCGGCCGACAGAAGTCGGGGTTCTGTTTGCTGAAAGCGTTGGGGCATCGGAAGACCAAGAATTGGATGATCCCTACTTTGATGGAAAAGGCCCACGGCGGCGCACTTGTAAGCATTGCGGGGCGTGTATGGTGGGCTGTCGCTATAATGCTAAGAATACACTGGTGAAGAATTATCTTTGGTTTGCGGAGCGATTTGGCGCTCAGATTTTAGCCGAAAGTCAGGTGGTTGATATCCAACCGGTTAACAATCACAGAACCGCCCGCTATCGCTTGCAAGTCAAATCCTCCACGCAGTTTTGGAAATCACCGTTTGAGGTCTACGCTCAAAGTGTTGTGGTTTCGGCTGGAACCATTGGAACGTTGAAATTGCTATTATCCTGCCGAGAGCGTGCGGGATCGCTTCCAAAACTCTCACCGCGTTTAGGAGAAAACGTTCGCACCAACAGCGAATCGTTGCTCGGTGCAGTGAGCCGTACCAAAGTTATCGATTACTCGCAGGGAATTGCCATCACGTCGATTTTTCAGGCTGATGCAGTGACAGCGGTCGAGCCGGTGCGTTACCCGGCGGGTTCATCCCTGATGCGCTTTCTCAGCGCGCCGCTGGTCAGTGGGCAAAAGCCGCTCTTCTTCCGGTTGCTGGAGTCGATCTTTCTGATTCTTCGTCATCCGATTGAAGCCCTGCGGCTATATATCCTGCCTGGCTGGGCTCGGCGCACAACGATCTTGCTGGTCATGCAGACCGAAGACAGTCGCTTGCGCCTTAAATTGGGGAGACATCTTTTCACAGCCTTTCGCAAGGGGTTGGTCTCTGATAGCCAGGGAGAAGCCATCCAAGGGGTCAGCCGCATGGGTGAGTGGGTCACGCGGCGCTTTGCCGAGCGCGCGAATGCAGCGCCGGCTGGGGCAATCAACGAGAGCCTGCTCAACACTCCCATGACTGCCCATCTCCTGGGTGGCGTTCCGTTTGGGCGAAACAGCGAAGAAGGTGTGATTGGATTAGACTGCCAGGTGCACGGTTACCCAGGGTTATATATCGTGGATGGCTCAATTGTGCCGGCCAATCCAGGGGTGAACCCAAGCCTGACCATCACCGCTTTGGCGGAATATGCCATGGCGCAAATTCCGCCAAAGGAACAAGCGAGTTCTTGAGGTTTGGATTAACCCTGAAAGCCGCTACTGAGGATATAATTCTCTAAACCGCGGATTTCGCTTTCCAGGCTTTGCACGGCAGCTTCCATTACATCCCGTAAGGAAACGATACCCACCATTTGATTGTTTTCGACTACCGGTAAGTGGCGAATGTGAAATTGCCGCATGAGCGCCATACATTGTTCGACCGTCGTGTTAGGGGTGACGGTAACCATCTTTTCGACCATAACCTCCCGCATCAGTGTGTCTTTGGCACAGCGTCCTTGCAGTTCTCCCTTACGGGCGTAATCCCGCTCGGTAAAGATTCCGACAACTTTATCGCCTTCCATGACCATCACTGCGCCGATATTGGCTTCTGCCATCACCTTAAGCGCTTCAAAGACCGAGGCATCGGCAGCCACACTGTAATTTGGACGTTTTCCCTTGGCTTCGAGTAAATCTTTGACTGTATTCATTATTAAGTATGTGTCCTTTGCTACAAAATCTATCTCACGCGTTTAAGTGCTTTTCCAGAATCGAACGTGCTAATTGAGCGTCGGCTTTCCCTTGGGTTTCTTTCATCACCTGACCGACAAACCATCCCAGCAAACCGATCTTACCTTTGCGGTAGTTAGCCACTTGTTCGGGGTTGTTAGCGATCAGTTGTCGAATCAAGCCATCCAGTGCATCGGCATCGCTCACTTTTGCCAGGCCTTCTTCAGAAACGATGACGGCCGGTTCTTTGCCACTACTTTGCACTTTATCCAGTAAGGCTTTGGCAGTGGAATTGTTGATCGTGTTATCGTCTACCATACGAATGATCTGGGCAAGGTAGAGGGGAGTTACTTTCAGCTCTGCCGCAGAGATCCCGAGTTCATTGATCATGCGCAAGAGATCGTTGATGATCCAGTTTGAAACACGCTTGGGCTCTCCTTGATAGGCTCGCAGGGCTGCTTCGTAATAATCGGATAAAGAGCGTTCGGAGGTGAGGATATCGGCGTCATAAAGTGGCAATCCATATTGATTGACAAAGCGTGCTCGCCGTTGCAGGGGTAACTCCGGCAAGGTGCTGAGCACTTCGGTTTTCCATTTTTCGTCAATCTGTAAAGAGAGCAAGTCAGGTTCGCGAAAATAGCGGTAATCGGCTTCGGTCTCTTTCGAGCGCATTTTCCGCAAAATGCTGCTCTCTTCGTCCCATTCGAGTGTCCAGGATTCGATTTGGTTACCGGCTTCTACTTCGCGGATTTGGCGTTGAATCTCGGTTTGAATCGAATCCCGTATGGCAACAATCGAATTGACGTTTTTAATCTCGGTTTTTGGGTTAAGAACCGAAGAACCTTTCGGACGGATTGAGACGTTGGCATCGCAGCGCAGGTGACCTTTTTCCATATCTGCTTCAGAAACGCCAATCCAGCGCAGTAACTGACGCAAGCGGATGATATATTGAGCGACTTCGTCCGCCGAGCGCAGATCCGGACCGGTGACCATCTCAACCAGGGGAACGCCACAGCGATTAAAGTCGATCAACCTTCGCCCAAAGTCGTTCTTGGTCTTGCCAGCATCCTCTTCTAAATGCAATTTTTGGATGGTGACTTTTCGTTCGGTACCATCCGGCATCGGAAAAACGAGATAACCCCCTCGCGCAATGGGCATATTGTATTGACTGATTTGATACCCCTTCGGCAGGTCGGGATAAAAGTAATTCTTGCGGTCAAAGTAGGAGATGGATTGAATCTCAGCATTCATGGCAGCAGCCAACAGCATGGCTTTTTCGACTGCGGCTTTGTTCAGCACCGGTAAAACGCCTGGCAATCCGGTGCAGACGGGGCAAATGTTCGTGTTTGGAGGGTCATTCCACGAATCTGCCTTACAGGAACAGAATATTTTGGTAAGTGTATTGAGTTGAATGTGAGTTTCCAGTCCGATTACAGCTTCGTATTCTGTCATCATCCTTTTTCCCCTTAATTGGGAAGATTGTTTAGTATGGGCGGAAACCTCTTGCGCCATTGATCGCTTTCGGTGACGATCTCGTAGTTCCGTGCCAGGCGCAGCAGGCGGTCTTCGGAAAAGTCTGGACCGATTAGCTGTGCGCCATAGGGTAACCCGTCTGGATCAAATCCGCAGGGAAAAGAAATCGCGGGAACACCAGCGTGGTTTGCAGCAACGGTGAGTTGATCGGCAAATTGCATCAAGACCGAATCGCCATAGACCTGGGCAATGGGGAAGGCTGTGGTTGGGGTGGTCGGGGTCAATAATGCGTGAAGCCGATATTTCCCGTTGGGATCAAAGATTGTCTCGAAATCGCGACGGATCAGGGTACGCACCCGCAAGGCTCGCAGGTAATATTGCTCGCTATACTGGGCAGCACTGACGTACATCCCCATCAGAATCCGCAATTTGGGCTGTAAGCCAAACCCTTCTCCCCGCGTTTTGCGATACATCTCGCGCAGGTCCTTAACCGGTTGTTGGGTGCGGTATCCGTATTTGACTCCATCGTAGCGATGCAAGTTGGAGGCAGCTTCTACCCGTGAGATAACAAAGTAAGCCGGGATGCTGTATTTTGTGTGTGGCATGGGAACATCTTCAACAATATCGGCGCCCATTTCGGCTAAGCGACCGGCAACGCGGTAGATAGCCTGCCGATATTCTTCCGGAATAGGTTGTTGCTCTAACTCGCCGCTTTCTGAATTAACATAGGTAAGGCGGAAATAGTCTGGGGATAGACCTACACGCCAGCCACGGATGGGTTTCTCCAGGTCGGTAACATAATCAGGAACGGGGAGATTTGCCGTGGTCGAGTCATGCGGGTCTACGCCGCTCATAACCTGCAATAACAAAGCCGCATCGCTAACATTGCGGGCAACAGGACCAGGACAATCGAGTGAAGACCCAAAGGCAATTAATCCATAACGCGAGACGCGACCATACGTGGGTTTGACGCCTACCACACCGCAAAAGGCTGCTGGCTGGCGAATTGAACCGGCTGTGTCGGTTCCGATAGAGAGACATCCTTCCCCAGATGCCACCGCAGCGGCGCTGCCACCCGAGGAGCCACCCGGTACGCGAGAAGTGTTCCACGGGTTGCGTGGGCTAGGCTGATAGGCGCTGGACTCATTTGAGGAACCAAAGGTGAACTCATCAAGGTTGACTTTTCCCAACATGATCCCCCCGGCTTCTTCTGCGCGTGCGACAGGGGTAGCTGTGTAGGGGGCAATGAAATTGGAGAGGATCCTTGATGCGGCGGTGGTCAGGGTGCCTTCGACACAGAAAATATCTTTGACCGTGAAAGGCACTCCTGCCAGCACGCCCACCTCTTCGCCTGCCCGAATGGCTTGATCTATCCGTTGCGCTTGAAGACGGGCGCGTTCTGCGGTGAGACTGATAAAGGCATGAATCTTGTCCGGTTCAGCACTTATATCACCGTCTAATTGACCCGGGATGCCATCCACTATAGCGATACGCTTGAGCGTGCTTTCCAGCACTTCGCTGGCTGATACCTGTTTGCGTTTAATCATCCAGGCTAGTTGATAGGCAGCGTAATCACATAAATCCATAGCTTATTCCAAATCCTGATGAGGAATGTCGGGGACGACAATGTAGCGTTCATCTAACTCTGGAGCTTGATTTAAAATCTCCTCAACATGCGGGCTGGGCAGCCATTCATCTTCGCGAATAGGCGGTCGAATTTCAGCCGCATAACTGACCCCATGTAAAGCTGGAGGAATCGAATCATCCAATGGAATAGCCACTAATTCTTGCAGGGCATTCAGTTGATGGTTCAGTTCTTGACGTAAGTATTCGGCTTCTTGGGAGGAAAGTTCCAGTGCAGCTAGTTCGACAAGATGCTCAAACAATTCGGGGGTGATCATGCGCCAGGCTTCTCCTTTCCTGAGGTGAGTATATCCCAGTTTTTAATCCTGTCAATGCGAAGCACGGAGATTTTCTTGAATAAAAGCTTGATCTTCGGCTTGTTTACGCTATTCCCGAAAAGCTTTCTATGCCGGCTATCAAGGATGAAAGGAGGAATACAGTGTGCTAATGGTCAGGTTATTTCTGCCCATGCTATAATCCAATTGTGGGAGTTTTTAGCTTGCTCATCTAGGAGGACGAGATGTCGGAGAGTTTGCTGTTTCCCTTTACCGAAGAACATGAAATGATCCGTCAGACTGCACGCGATTTTGCCCAAAAAGAAATCGCTCCGATTGCTGCAGAATTCGACGAGAGCGGTGAATTCCCCAGTGAGACGATTCGCAAAATGGGCGAGTTGGGGTTCATGGGCATTGAAGTGCCAGAAGAATACGGCGGCGCCGGGATGGATACCCTGGCTTACGTACTGGCATTGGAAGAGATATGTAAGGCAGACGCGGCGCACGGCACGATCATGTCGGTCAATAACTCGTTGTTTTGCTATGGTATCCTGAAGTATGGGACGGAGGAGCAGAAACACAAATTTGTCAAGCCGGTTGCATCGGGCAAGGCGATTGGAGCGTATGCCTTGACCGAACCGATGTCAGGTTCGGACGCCGGTAATATGCGCACTCGGGCTGTGCGGCAAGGGGATAGTTATCTCCTCAACGGACGAAAATCCTGGGTGACCAGCGGACCGGTGGCGGATTATGTGGTGGTCTTTGCCTTGACAGAACCGGAGAAGAAACACCGCGGCATCACCGCCTTTCTGGTCGATGCAAACTCGCCTGGCTTTGTGCGTGGGAAGAAGGAACCGAAGCTCGGGATCCGCGCCTCGGCAACCAGCGAATTGAGCTTTGAAAATTGCCCGGTGCCGGTTGAAAATCGCCTTGGAGAGGAAGGCGAGGGATTTAAAATTGCCATGGCAGTTTTAGATGCCGGACGGATTGGAATCGCTGCGCAGGCCTTGGGAATAGCGGAGGCCGCCTATCAAGCCAGCCTGCAATATGCCACCGAGCGAGAAGCTTTTGGTCAGAAAATTGGGGAATTTCAAGGGATTTCTTTCAAACTGGCAGACATGAAGACCAGGATTGAGGCTGCGCGTCTGTTAACCTATAATGCTGCTTTAGCCAAAGAGCGTGCCAAGACAACCGGCGAGCGTTTTACCTTGCAGGCATCGATGGCAAAATTGTTTTCATCTGAGACTGCCATGTTTGTCACCCATGCAGCTGTGCAAATTCATGGGGGTATGGGCTATAGTCGGGAGTTGCCCATCGAACGCTATTTTCGGGACGCAAAGATCACCGAGATTTATGAAGGCACCAGCGAGATTCAACGTTTGGTGATCTCACGATTGGAGAGTGGATTGCGCTAAGTTTCAGCCATGCTTTTCGGAGAGCAAGGAATGTTTTTCGGTAATCAATGGGATGTTTGGCTGATAGTCGGCGTTGCGCTGTTCCTGGCGATCGTTTTGGATCTCTGGTTATTGAGTTTCTATCGGAAGCGAAATCAAAAGAAAATTGAAGAGCTGAAGTTAAATCATCAGGGGGTATTTATTCTGGGTCAATTCTCTCCGCTCCTTACCTGGTTCTTACAAAGATTTGCGGCAAGCAGACAAAATCAATCCGAGACGATTCAGTCTTTGCGTGCGCTACCATCTATACCGACATCAAAAGAGATTTCTGGAGTATCTCAGGAGAGTTTTTGGAGTCAGGTAATTTCGTGGATTGAGCGTCAGGGAACCTGGTTGCAAATTTCGGTTCTTTTTATTGCTATGATTCTCTATTGCTGGGGATTACTCGACCTCGGTACAACTCGCCAGCTACCCGGCAATGAAAGTGAATTATTTCAAGCAACAATTGCGGTGTTGATAAATAGTCTACAGGACTACCATCGTCTGCCATTATGGAATCCCTTTGTGCACACGGGTTTACCCTACATTGCGGATCCCATGTTGCATATCTACAATCCTGTTGTAACACTCCCGGTGCTTCTGTTTGGAATTCTGGATGGATATAAGATCGCCCTATTGCTGAGCTTTTTCCTGGCAGCCGTTGGAATGTGGAGATTGGGAAGGGTTTTGGGATTTGGCAAACTTCCCAGTTTGTGGATAGGGTTAATGTATACCTTTGCGGGGCAACCCGTGGCTCGTTTCTTTCAAGGAGAATACTTGTTAGTTTTTGGCTTTGCGTGGATTCCATGGATTTTGGGCAATCTATTCTTACTTTATTACGATAGAAGGCCGAAATGGATAGTTTACTGCGCCTTATCAGTTGCCTTGCTTTACCATTGTGGTAATTTATACTACCCCTTCTTAATAGTTTTTATAATTGCGATCTTCTTCATTGTGTTTGTAATTTCACGCCAAAGCAATGGTTTGGTTTCCTTTGACAAGCAGTTTCTCCTCTCGTTGGTTTTTGTTAGTCTGTTAACTACCGGATTAATTGCCATTCACTTGTTTCCGGCAGTCCAATTCTATCCTTGGGTCACAAAGGGAGAAGATGTACAGGGGTCTCACACGCTTTTTCAAATCTGGTTAGATTACACCTCCAAAGACACCTTTCGACCGGATGCTTATCAAGTTTTACCGGCTCGGGAAGAGTTTTATGCGTATATTGGTGTAATTCCGTTTTGGGGGTTATTACTTTTTCCATTGGCACTGTGGAAACGGGACCGCCGTCAATTGCTCTTTTGGGTGCTTGTCATCGTTTTTGTGTATTTTTGGGTAGCAGTTGACCAGATGCCCTGGAAAGAATTCTTCTATAACACCAAATTCTTGAGACAATTCAGACACGTCCTTCGGCCATTGATCTTTGGCAGCATGGCAATCTTTATTCTGGCAGGATATGGTTTAGATTCGGCCTGGAAGGTTTTAGCGCAATCTGACCCAAAACAGAGAGAAACTTCCCCTGGATGGTTCCGGCGAGGATTTAAGTCGGCCTTATTGATTGCTTTGTTTGTTATCATGGGTATTGCAGTTTGGGACGTATTTACAACAAACCGTATCCATATCACTACGCTTGAAGTAGATCCAGTTCCTTATCAAGTGATGGATTGGTTGAAAAAACAAGAACCGATCAGTTCTTATATACGCATAGATCCGAATAACCAATGGTGTCTCCCCGTGATCTCGAATAGGTTGAAATTTATCGATATGTGGTACCTTTTTGAAGATATTCGTCGGTTCGATAACCAAATAAATTTGCGACCTGTACGGGCAAGACCGCACTACTTAATTTTAGGCAAAGACCAATCTCCTTCCGAGTATGGGCAATCTGTCCTGGTACATGAAGTTGAGGACAATCGGATTTACCGTTTGGTAGAAAGTCTGCCAATGGCTTTCAAGGTAAATTTGAGTGAATTAAAATCTTCAACCCCCGAAGAATTAAAGCGCAAAGATGTTATTGAACTTACCCCTTTGTTTATCAACACGGATAGCGTTGAATTAATTGAAAAGGGAGAGGAACAAGATATTCTGGTTGTATTGATCACAAATTATCCGGGCTGGAGATTACGTATTGATGGCAAACCGGCGAAAATTGAAAATGTGGGAGGATACCTGGCGACGCCGATGATGAAGGGCGTTCATAAATATCGATTTGATTTTCAACCCTTCCCCTTTTACCTTGGGGCTTTGATTAGCCTCATCTCGCTAGGGATCGCTTTGGTGATCATTCGGGAGGATCTGATTTTGGGGGGAAAGAAGATAGGAGGTTTGCTTGCTTCAATCTGGGGACAACTGAGGGAGTTCACCCGTCTTATCGTGTCTCGATTAAGGTCAAATCCGTCATGGCTCATATCGGCGCTTTATCGTGAAGGCGTGATTGAATTGCAGGAGCATCCGAATATCCCCCATCATTCGACGGTTTCATTGCTTGTCATTCCCCAAGAAGCGACAGCCACACCAAAGGCAATTGTATGGAAATTTTGGAAGGTCACCAGTTGGTTGTTAATCAGGGAAACTATAAAGACGCTATCGCTTCCAATTATTCTCTTCATCTTTGCAGCAAGCATCTACCTAATTAGCCGAACCATCAGTTTAACCGACTTCCCGATTTATTTCTTTACCGATGAAGCCATTCAAACGGTATCTGCGGCCGATTTGGTTCGAGATGGATTCTATGGGCCTGATAAAATCTTCATGCCCACCTATTTTCCAAATGGTTCTTATTGGAATCTGAGTTTGAGCGTTTACGTCCAGGTACTCCCCTACCTGCTCTTTGGGAAATCGGTATTTGTCACCCGCTTTACTTCACTGCTGTTGTCTGGCCTCATGGTTTTAATTCTGGTACACGCATTGCGCAAGACAATCGGTCAGCGGGCCTGGTGGAGCCTGATCTTGTTCCTTGCTGTCACTCCGACCTGGTTTCTGCATTCCCGAACGGCATTTGAGACGGTTTTATTCAGCGGATTATATGCCGGTTTTCTGGGGGCATACCTGCTCTATTTAGAACGATCGCCGCGTTATCTATATTTTGCGATCCTGATGGCAGCGTTAGCCTTCTATGCGTATAGCCCTGGTCAGGTTATAATTGCAGTGAACGCGGTTGCCCTCTTTGTTGCTGATTTCCGTTACCACTGGCAAAATCGCGCCTTGCTGGGAAAGGGTTTGTTGTTTATCTTGCTTTTAGCGGTACCCTATTTGCGATTTTTGTCTTATCATCACGAAGCTCCCTTCCAGCATCTACGTAATCTTGATTCTTACTGGTTCTACGACTTGCCGGTGACAGAAAAAGTTCTGCGCTATCTCAAAGAATATCTGATGGGGTTGAATCCCTACTACTGGTTTATCCCACATTCGATAGACCTGAATCGCCACACGATGAAAGGTTACGGGCATTTTGGGATTTGGAATTTGCCTTTCATTGTTTTGGGGTTGATCTACGCTCTGCGTCAGTGGCGAAGACCGCAATATCGGGTTTTCCTGATCGCCTGGTTAGCGGTGCCTAGCGGCGCGGCTCTGGTGGGGGTAGGGATTACCCGGTTGCTGGCAATGGTAATGCCGATGGCAGTTTTTGCTACCTTGGGTTGGGAATGGATTTTATCTCTCATGCCTCAGATTCGCTGGCAGAAAGTTGCCCAAGTTACATTGTTTGTCCTATTCAGCGGCGTTGCTTTCTCGATGACAAGTGACAGTTTGCGTAATGGCCCAACCTGGTACGAGGATTATGGTTTGTATGGAATGCAATATGGGACACGGCAGGTTTTCGAGCAAAAAATCCCTGAATTGTTAGCGCGAGATCCGCAAACTCAGCTATTTGTTTCCTCCTTGTGGGCAAATGGAGCGGATGTCTTTGTGCGTTATTTCTTGACCCCGCAACAGGCGCAACGGGTTAGTTTAGGCTCAATTGATACTTATTTATCCCGAAAACAGGATTTAGATGAGCGGACGATCTTTATCTTGACGGCAGAAGAATTACGCGCTGCGCTCGCCAGCCCGAAAATGCGTTTTATCGGGATGGAGGATGAAATCCTCTATCCAAATGGCAAGGTCGGGTTTTATATTGTCCGTCTGGCTTATGTGGACAATGTCGATGAGCTCTTTGCCCGGGAATTTGAACAGCGCAGGCAACTGGTGAATGCTCATATCGTGGTAGATGGTATCTCGGCAAAAGTACGTTATTCTCAAATTGATGATGGCGAATTGGGCAATCTTTTCGATCAAAAGCCTGAAACATTAATGCGGGGACGCGAAGCGAATCCCTTTATTTTAGAATTTGAATTTTCGCAACCCCAGTCTTTGAAAGGACTGCAAGCCCAGTTTGGATCGATGGATTTTGAGCTGGTTTTCTACCTGTATCCGGCAGGACAGACGCAGCCCGTTGAATTCCGTCAAGAATATCGGGGGTTACCGCCCGATCCAGCGGTTGAATTCTTGTTCCCAGAGCCCACCGTTCTTGGCAAACTTCGGCTTGAGATCCGCGACCTCAAATACGCTGAAATTGCCAATATTCACATTCGCGAATTGAAACTCTTGAAATAGAAGGAGGATAACCTATGAAAGCGGTCTTTTTTCAGCAGCATGGTGGGCTAAATGTCCTTCAGTTTGGCGATTTGCCTGCTCCGACACCAGCACGTGGAGAAGTATTGGTTCGTCTCAAGGCAGCAGCATTAAATCGGGTTGATCTGTGGGTGCGAAATGGTTGGCAGGGCTTGAAACTTTCTCTGCCCCATATTCCCGGCGCAGATGGGGCAGGGATAATCGAGTCGGTTGGCGATGGTGTCAGTTCAGTTCAGCAAGGGATGGCAGTGGTCATAAACCCAAATATCGGCTGTGGAAAATGTCCAGAATGCCTTGCCGGCCAGGATAATCGCTGTCGTAACTGGCATTTGCTTGGCGAGACAATTTGCGGTACCTATGCCGAATATGTAGTTGTACCAGAGAGAAACGTCTTAACTTTGCCGCAGTCTTTCCCGATGACCGAAGCCGCAGCAGCAGCTTTGGTCTTTCAAACGGCGTGGCATTCGCTGATCACGCGCGGGCAACTAAAGGCCGGTGAAAGTGTGCTGGTTGTTGGCGCATCTGGTGGTGTAAACACGGCTTCGATTCAAATTGCCAAGCTGGCCGGCGCAACAGTCTTTGTCGTCGGTTCAAATCCGGAGAAATTAGCCTTGGCAAAGTCACTTGGCGCGGATTTTGTCATTGACCGTTCTCAGGAGGAAAACTGGGCGAAAGTCATTTACCAACTAACAGATCGCCAGGGGGTGGATGTCGTGGTTGATAATGTTGGCACCACCTTTCCCCTTAGTTTTCGCGCTGCCAGGAAAGGAGGAAGGATTTTAACCGTCGGCAATACCGGTGGAGCGGTCTTTGAGATCGACAACCGATTTATCTTTGGGAAACACCTCAGTGTGATTGGTTCCACAATGAGCAATCAGCAAGATTTCAGACAAGTGATGAAACTGATATTTGAAGGGAAATTAAAGCCTGTCATAGACCGCATCTATCCTCTGCAAGAAGCGCGGGCTGCCCAGGAACGGCTCGAGAGCGGAAAACAAAACGGTAAAATTGTCCTGCAAATTGGTGAATATTGAAGACGCCCTTTTTCGTAACCATTATATTCTTTGGTGTGTTAATCATAGGGAGTACTCACCTGGTCGGAGTGATCGAGACTCTCCGACAATGGGCAACCCTTCAAGCGCTGTTAGACGGTCTGGTGTATTACATCCTGGCCTCCAATCTAATCTTAAGCCTAATTGCCATTGGAGTTCTAACAGCAATCTGGTTTCGCCTGCTTCAGACAAGGTGGTTGATTTGGAGCTACTTTCTCTCTTTTATTTTCTTTTACTGGTTGGATCGGATGGTATTTTTTCAAAGCCGGGATGATTATCGCCTACCTTTTGTCATTGTGCTTCAAATCGTAATTGGTTTGGTTTTATGGTTAGGATTAAGTCGAAAATCTGTAAAAGGATATTTTGGAGAGCCTTATGCCTGAGGAAAAACCAATTAATCCGAAGATTCTTGAACTGCGTCATTTGCGTACCCAAAGTCGACTTGGTGGTGGGGAAGAACGCATTCAAGCGCAACATGAACGCGGTAAACTGACAGCCCGAGAGCGCATTGATTTATTGTTAGACAAGGGCACCTTTCGAGAAGTTGATGCGTTTGTCCTTCATCGCACGCATGACTTTGACCTGGATAAGCAGCGGTACCTGGGCGATAGCGTTGTCACGGGTTGGGGGATGATCGATGGGCGTTTGGTGTATGTCTTTTCGCAAGATTTCACCGTCTTTGGTGGGAGCTTAGGGGAAGTTCATGCCGAAAAAGTATGCAAGATCATGGACATGGCGATGAAGAACGGAGCGCCGGTGATCGGCTTGAATGATTCGGGAGGAGCGCGCATCCAGGAAGGCGTTGTATCATTGGGGGGATATGCGGACATCTTTTTACGCAATACCCTGGCTTCTGGAGTGATTCCGCAAATCAGCGTGATCATGGGACCTTGTGCTGGTGGAGCGGTATATTCTCCCGCTTTGACCGACTTTATCCTGATGGTGCGCAATTCTTCTTATATGTTTATCACCGGTCCGGAAGTGGTTAAGGCCGTGACCCATGAAGAGGTTACTTTCGAAGAATTGGGCGGTGCAGCGGTACACTCGGAGATCTCTGGCGTATGCCATCTGGCAGCCGATAGCGAAGCCGATGCGCTTTATCTGGTGCGCAAATTGCTCAGCTACATTCCTCAGAATAATTTGGAAGATCCGCCTTTTGTGCCAACAACAGACGATCCGTTGCGAATGGAAGAAGCTTTGGATGACATTATTCCTGACGATCCGCAAAAACCCTATGATATTCGGGAGGTCATTCGCCTGATCGTTGATGATGGTATCTTCTTTGAAATTCAAGAATCCTTTGCTCCCAACATTGTGATTGGCTTTGCGCGCATGGGAGGCCATAGTGTGGGAGTGGTTGCCAATCAGCCTGCGGTTCTGGCAGGGGTTTTGGATATCAATTCTTCTGAAAAAGCGGCTCGATTTGTGCGCTTTTGTGACGCGTTTAACATCCCGTTAGTAACGTTTGTAGACGTTCCCGGCTTTATGCCAGGTGTCAGCCAGGAGCATGGTGGAATCATTCGTGCGGGTGCAAAGTTGCTGTACGCTTATTGCGAAGCGACTGTACCAAAACTGACCGTAGTTACCCGCAAAGCCTACGGCGGGGCGTATGACGTGATGAGCAGCAAGCACATTCGCGGTGATGTTAATTTTGCCTGGCCTACAGCGGAGATTGCGGTGATGGGTCCCGAAGGAGCGGTGAATATCATTTTTCGAAAAGAACTTGCCAAAGCGGAGGATCCGCAAAAGCGCCGCGAGGAGCTGGTTAAGGAATACCGTGAAAAGTTTGCCAATCCCTATGTCGCTGCTGCACGTGGGTATATCGACGATGTAATTGAACCTCATGAGACGCGGCCACGCTTAATTAACGCTTTGGAGATGCTTGCCAATAAACGGGATACCAATCCGCCTAAAAAGCATGGTTGTATTCCACTATGAACTGGCTGCAAGATTTCGGATGCAAGTCGATTTCATGTCAATACCATGAAAAACCTTAAGACCCTCCAATCCCAGCAGGTTAGTATCAGGGGACATGATATTTATCTGGAGCAATCCGATAGTGGTAAAGCACCGCTGGTTGTCCTGTTACATCATGGATTAGGTAGTTTGCAGGCCTGGCAGGCGCAGTTAGAATATTTAATTGCTCATGGCATTTCCGTGCTTGCGTATGATCGCTGGGGATATGGCTGCTCAGATGACCGTCCATCCTTAGATCCACCTTACTTTGAAGAGGATGTGCAGGATCTGAAAGCCCTGGTATCAGAAGAAAGTAAAGCGTTGGTTCTGGTTGGACATTCGGATGGGGGAAACATTGCCTTGAGCTATGCCAGTCGTTATCCGCAAAATGTGCTTGGGTTGATTGTTGTGGCAGCCCATATCTATTTTGAGCCCAAGATGGCGGAGGGGATTCAAGAGCTTTTCCGATCCTATCAGGAAAACGAGGCATTTAAAAAGGCTTTACAGCGCGCACACGGCGGGAAGGCGGTGTTTGAACGCTGGTTTCAAGCCTGGACGCAGCTTGGCGTGCGGTGGGATGTCAGGCAAAAGCTCTCTACTATCCAATGTCCGGTGCTGGTCGTTCAAGGTAGCGAAGACGAACATGCTACCGCTCAACATGCGATAGATTGTGCGGCAGCGTTGCCCAATGGGCGCGTTCAGATTGTTCCAGGAGCGAACCACATGCTTCCTCAAAAATCGAGTGACATCTTCAATCAAATCTTAATTCAATCGCTTTTGGAGTTCCAAAAGGTAGATAACCATGTTCAATAAAGTGTTAATTGCCAATCGAGGAGAGATTGCAGTGCGCGTTATCCGCGCCTGTCGTGAATTAGGAATTCAAACCGTTGCGGTGTTTTCAGATGCCGACCGGCGTGCACTGCATGTTCGGTATGCCGATGAAGCATATTATCTAGGTCCCTCCCCTTCGCGCGAATCATACCTGAGGGGAGATCGAATTATTGAAATTGCCCTAAAGTCTGGCGCCGGCGCGATTCATCCTGGATATGGTTTTCTTGCGGAACGGGCAGATTTTGCCCAGGGAGTATTGGAGGCTGGGTTGGCTTTTATTGGACCCAAACCCTCATCCATCGCCGCCATGGGAGATAAGGCAGTAGCGCGAGCAACGGTTTCAAAGGCTGGTGTTCCGGTCGTGCCCGGCACCGAGGGGGAAGGCTCTCTAAGAGATGATGAATTGCTGGCAATAGCCCCACAGATTGGCTTCCCTTTGTTGATTAAAGCCACTGCCGGCGGTGGCGGAAAAGGGATGCGCGAAGTCAATTCTTTAGAAGAGATGCCGGCGCTTTTGCATGCTGCCCGTCGAGAAGCTGAAGCGGCCTTTGGCGACGGCAACGTTTACCTAGAGAAATTAATCGATGGTGCCAGACATATCGAGTTTCAAATCCTTGCCGATTCGCATGGGAATGTACTTCATCTGGGAGAAAGGGAATGCTCTTTGCAACGACGCCATCAAAAGTTGCTTGAAGAAAGTCCTTCTCCATTTGTGGACGATGACGAAGATTTACGTCAGCGAATGGGGGATGTGGCTGTTCGAGCAGCGCAAGCCGTGGGGTATGTCAATGCCGGTACGATCGAGTTTTTGGTGGATAAGGATAAAAAATTCTATTTCTTAGAGATGAACACCCGTTTGCAGGTTGAGCATCCGGTTACTGAAATGGTGACCGGGGTAGATATTGTCAAGGAGCAGATTCGGATCGCGCGGGGTAGACAACTGCGTTACAAACAAGAGGATATCCGACTAAAAGGATGGTCTATAGAATGCCGCATCAATGCTGAAGATCCGTATAACAATTTTATGCCTTCAACCGGAGTTCTAACCCATGTAATTCCACCAACCGGGCCTGGTGTAAGAGTTGATACCGGCGTTTATCCAGGGTTTGAAATTTCACCCTATTATGACTCGCTGATCTCAAAATTAATCGTATGGGGTGAAACCAGGGCGGAGGCAATCCTGCGGATGCGGCGTGCCTTGGAAGAATATCGGATCTTGGGAGTTCATACCAATATTCCCTTTCATCAGCGGCTGATGGACTCGCATCGTTTTATGGCAGGTCAGTTTGATACTCGCTTTGTAGAAGAGCGATTTTCGCTTGAAAACGCCCAGGAAAGTGTGGAAACCCATCCAGAAATTGCCGCAATCATTGCGGCAGTAGTAGCTCACCGTCAAACTCGGCGGGCAGCTCAGTTGTTCCGCCGCAGTGAACGGGATATCAGCAATTGGAAATGGCTGGGTCGTTGGGAAAGGATGCGAAAATGATGAATATGAGATACATTGCCTCCATTGATGACGTGGATTACCTTATAGAAATCATCGATGAAAGGCGTATTGCGTTAAACGGTCAGGTTTGTGAGATTGATATTGCCTCGGTGGGCGATCAGCCGATTTTCTCGCTGCTAATTGATGGCAAATCTTATGAAGCCTTCGTCTATCCCCAGGATGAAACCTGGCAGGTGTTATTGTTGGGAAATTTATACTCGGTTAGGGTGGAAGACGAACGCGAGAAGCGGCTGCGCGCGGCTGCTGGGGGAAGGGCGAGAGAGCGAGAGGAATTTCATTTGAAAGCTCCAATGCCTGGATTGGTCGTTGCCGTGCCTGTATCCGAAGGTCAGCGAGTTAACAAAGGCGATGTTTTGGTGATCCTGGAGTCGATGAAGATGCAAAACGAACTCAAATCACCTCGCGAAGGCGTTGTTGCTCGCTTGAGAGTCAGTGTGGGCGATAGTGTGGAGCAATCTCAAACGTTACTGAGCGTTACCTGAGGGAGCGTGTGAGATGAAAGATAGGGAAATTGAAGCAAAATTCCTGGTAAGGAATTTGGAATTGATTGAAATAAAACTCAAAGGAATGGGAGCTATACTCTTACAACCGAGGACTTTTGAACAGAACCTGCGCTTTGACAATGCTGCGCAAGAGCTATCGAAAAGCGGTCAAGTTCTGCGCTTGAGGAGGGATATTCATAATATTTTGACCTACAAGGGAGTCAGCACCGATGATCACGGAGCGCGCTCACGGGTTGAAATTCAAACCCGGGTGGAGGACTTTGAGGCAACGCGGCGCTTGTTAGAGGCGTTAGGGTACTCAGTGGTCATGACCTATGAGAAATATCGGCGCGAGTACGCCTGGAATGATACTAGAATCTCGTTGGATGAAATGCCATACGGACGATTTGTTGAAATCGAAGCGGAAAACTCGGAACAGGTACAAGAAGTTTGTCAGGCGTTGAGCCTTGATTGGGAAAAGCGGGTCTTTTATAGTTACGTTGAACTGTTCTCCCTAATACAGAAAAAAGAGCGATTGGAAAGCGAGAATTTATCCTTTGAAGCCTTTAAAGATTGGCAGGGGAATCTTGCTGGTTATGGCATTTTCTCCGCAGATGAGTGACAACTGGGTCGGGAGAGATTTCGATGTATCCTCAATCGCTGAATACAATTTTTCGCCAGCAATACGCTCAAAATGACGAATGGATCGAGGCATTTCTGAGCCGTTCTCAGATTGGCCACGTTGCGAGCCGCTGGGAAAATCAACCATTCCTAACCCCGGTGTTGTTTTGGTATGAAGCACAAAAACGACGAATTTATTTTCACACCAACCTCTATGGCCGTCTGCGGACAAACAGCGAACATTTTCCTGAGGTGTGTTTTGAAACCTCTGAAATGGGAAAATTACTACCCTCCAATGTCGCAGAAGAATTCAGCGTCCAGTATGCCAGTGTGGTCGCTTTTGGCAAAATCAGAGTTGTGGAAAGCCTGGATGAAAAAGAATTTGGATTAATGGGGTTATTGCGCAAGTATTTTCCCGATCTGGAAGCTGGAGTAGACTACCGGCAAATAACTCAAGAGGAATTCGATCAGACGGCTGTGTTTTGCATCGAAATTGAGCAGTGGAGTGGAAAGAAAAATTGGGCGGAAAAAATCCATCAAGACGAGCGGTGGAAACCACTTGATCCAAAGGTATTGAAAAAATACGGATTTTGATTAAACCCCATCGACCAGACGCAATCCTTCCCAGCGGACACGATTAACTACGGCTGGCGGAAAGCCAATCCGCTCGAGAAACGATTTTAAAAACGCAGGTTTACCACTTGTGGCAAATTGAAGTTTCCCGGTGCTTACTGAGTCCTTGAGAAGATTACGCTGTTCCAACAAACGATGGGTTTGACGCGCCACGGCTGGGGCTGGGTCAATGACCCGCACCTGATCGCCAACGATAGCCTGAATTAACGGGATCACAAAGGGATAATGCGTACACCCCAACACAACGGTATCGATGTTGGCAGCCAGCATTGGCAATAAGGCCTCTTCAAGAATTTTGCGGCTGACCGGGCTATCGAAATCCCCCTGTTCGATTTGTTGCACCAATCCCGGGCAGGTATGTTGATAAACCGTTACGCCCTTGGCAAAGCGCTCAATCACCGAAGCATAGAGTTCACCCTGAAAGGTGGCCGGCGTTGCCAGGACGCCCACGGCGCCGCTTTTAGTGGTTTCGGCAGCCGGTTTGATGGCTGGCTCCATGCCGACAAAAGGGACATCGGGGTATGTCTGGCGCAGATATTTGAGGGCCGCTGCTGAAGCCGTGTTACACGCCAGGACAATGATTTTTGCCTGTTTTGAGAGCAGATATTCCGTAATCCCGACCGCGTAGTCACGGACTTCCTCAAGCGGACGGCGTCCATACGGCACATGGCTCTGGTCGGCGATATATAGGATGTCCTCCTGAGGAAGTTGGCGGATGATTTCCCTTAAGACGCTTAAGCCCCCCACACCTGAGTCGAATACTCCAATCGGTGCAATGGGGGATGAAGCAAACGTTGAATCGGCAGCCGCCGCAGTCAAGCTTATGCGGTGAACTTGGTTTTGAGGCGCGAGCTTTTACCCGTTCGCCCTCGCAGGAAGTAGAGCTGAGCACGGCGCACATGAGCATGGCGCTCTACAATCACTTTTTCAAGGCGGGGTGATTTTAGGAGAAACGTTCGCTCTACGCCAATCCCATTGCTGGCGATGCGCCGCACGGTGAAATTGGCGTTATTGCCGCCTTTGCTCATGCGGATCACCGTACCGCGGAATTCCTGCGTTCGCTCAGAGTTTCCTTCTTTTATTCGGATAAAAACCCGCACAGAATCCCCTGGCCGTAATTCGGGGATGTTTTCATTCACAGGTGCTTCAACAGCTTGTAGGTGGTCGCTCATAATACAATCCTTGAGATTGGTTTATCAGGCATAAAATCTAAACGCGAATTTGAATTATATCACTAGTTTATAAATCATCCCGAAAGTTTTGGCGAAAATCGAAAAAAATTCTTCCAAAATTGGCTTGCAAAAAGGAACTCTGTGGTAAAATATCGGCGTTTGCCCCCATCGTCTAGGGGACCAGGACGCAGCCCTTTCAAGGCTAAAACGGGGGTTCGAATCCCCCTGGGGGCATGTTTATCTCCTCAACGTTATGGTTGAGGGGTTTCTCTATCATCTGTTGCTCTGAATCCTGATCGCTGCGCTCCTTAAGGATTTCACTCCAAACGGGACAGAATTTGGGCTGGCACCCTTTCCCGCAAATGAGGATACGCTTCGAGCAGGCGGGTGAGGATTTCCCAGTCTTCGCAGAACTCGTCCCAAACCTTTCGGCCCTCTTCTCCGGTAATTGCCTGTGAGCGTACCAGCCGCGCTACAGCGGAAGCAGTTTCAATCTTGGTGGTGACGCTGGTGGCTATTTCATCGGCGTCTTCCAGGAGTTTCCTGATCTCCTCAGAGCCGGCTTCCTGAATGTATCGTTTCAGCAGCGCGCTGGTGTCAAGTTAAATAATCCACATCCAAGGGGTTATTAAAAAACTAATCTTCGGCGAGACGGGGAGACGGCCTTGCAGGGAACGCACGCCCGCCGGATGTGGTCTCCTGAACCAAAGGTCACGGTCAGCTGGAACAGCGTTCGCTGTGGATTTGAGCTGGTGGGGTTATTTGTTATTACCTCTTGACATTGTTCTGATTAAGTCTTATAATGCAAACAAGTTTGTAATACAAACCATTTGTTGCGGAGGTTATTTATGGATAGCACGATTGTAAAGGTTCAACAGCGCACTCGCGCCTATTGGTTTGCCGACGGTCTGAATGAAATCCTCAGCGGCACCTTTGCGTTAATTCTGGGTGTGCTGATTTTGCTGAAAAACCATTTTCAAAGCACTTCATTGGGTGAATTTTTCTCAATAACAGTGAATATATTCTTGCTAGCAGGGGCTTTGTCGATGCCTGTTTTGTTGCGTAGGGCTAAAGAACACATCACCTATCCGCACAGCGGTTATGTTGCTTACAAAGCCTTAACGCGATCAGAGCGAGTGAAACAGGGCTTGCCGGTTATTATGTCTTTCCTTCTTTTCGTTATATTGATAGCCATCTCTATACTTGTGTCAGCACAAACCCGCCTTTGGGCAATGGCAATGATAATTTGGCTTCCTGAGCTAATGGGTATCGTAGCGGGAGTAATTTTTCTGCGCCTAGCACAACAAACCGGCCTTCTCCGGCAGGCTGTACTAAGCGGGGTTAGTTTTGTCACTGTTGTCTGGCTGGGTTGGCGCTCCTCGCCCTTATTAGGCTTACTTTCACTAAAATTAACCGAAGGTAGTGGTTGGGGAGTTATGCCTGCGCAAGTTGGCGCTGTGATGCGGGTTCTCATGATGTCCCTATATAATGACACCGCCTTTTTATTGATCATCCTGGGATGCGCAGCCTTGATATCCGGAGTGGTTGGTCGCCTACAATATCTCAAGGAGAGGCATAATGTGCGCTCTGCGTGATCATACAGCCATAGACCGGGTCTTGCATGAACCAGCTCGGGCGGTCATTGTCGCCATTTTGGATGCCGTTGAAAGTGCTGATTTCCTCTATTTGTTACGCGAGACAGGGCTGACGAAAGGAAATCTTTCTGCACATCTGGCAAAGTTGGAAGCGGCTGGCTATATTACGATCCAAAAAACCTTCCGCGGCAAACTCCCCCTCACCTTATGCAGTTTGACTCCGCAGGGCAAACAAGCTTTTGCGGATTACCGTCAGCAATTGGCTGAGTTCATTGCCAAAACATAATTTCATGGATAGTCATTTTTAGATTCTAATTCTGACAATGAGAATTGCAAATATCGAAATACTCCGGCTTTGCATTAGACTTGATGATGAAATCATCTGCTATAGAAAAAAGAAAACCTTACAAAATTGTCAGGGATTTTCCTTTTTCCATCAAGAAAGCTGCCAGTAGAATTGGGGCAAATGGAACACCTCGACATTGAGGCTCTCGCCGTTTCTTTTGAACCCCTAGACCTCCAAGAGATTCTCACCTGGGCAGTGGCTGAGTTCTCTCCTCACCTGGTGATGTCAACAGCCTTTGGACCAGGGGGGATTGTTCTAATGCATTGCCTGAAGGAATTGGGCTATCAGATTCCTGTTTTTTATATCGACACAGGGTTGT
>Ga0197142_1000322_pt1 | contig 43947 bp, 44 predicted proteins | sample GBS60_MetaG_FD_148614 | JGI IMG/M metagenome (GOLD analysis project Ga0197142, IMG submission 148614) | Sediment microbial communities from Great Boiling Springs, Gerlach, Nevada, United States - GBS 60_MetaG | ecosystem: Environmental > Aquatic > Thermal springs > Hot (42-90C) > Sediment... | reverse complement strand
CGGTACCGGTTGCGGATTGGCTATCGTGTCGCTGGTTTGGGTCAGGGTAAAGGTAGCAATGACCAGTTGCTGACTCACCGCACCCTGGGCTGTAAGCTGGTAGAAACCGACCGGCAACCGTTCATCGAGGAATAGTTCTACCATAAACTGGCCGGATATTGGGTCGGCGAAGGTCGAGGGAAAGCCTCGCACCGCGCCGTCTGGCATTGTTAGCCACAGATCCACTCGTTCACCAGGGAAGAAGAGGTCGCCATTCGCATAAAAGATTGAGCGTTGCGGTGCCTGCGCTCCGAGGGGCACGACCACCGATAGACGAGCTGGCCCCCGTGGCGTTACCGGTCTTGATCGTAGTTCAAAGTGGGCAAAGGCACGAAACCCACTGGTATTACCAAGTGCGGTTACGGTGTAACGCCCAACCGGATTCTTACCTTCAAATTGGAAGGAAGTCGAGACTGCACCAGCGGGTGTTGCCTGTATCACCTGCTGGCCGGGCGGGAAATCGATAACTGTACCATCAGGGGCTGTGAGCCAGAACGACACCAGTTCACCACCGATAAAACCTCGGCCATCGACCTCAAGAATTTGCCCTTGCAGAATGACGTTCGTCTCCTGACCATTCAACGTCGCCCGGATACTAGCATTACCGCTTGGCCCTGGTCGTCCGCCAGGGATCACGACAAAGAAGGCCGATGCTGTATTTGCCCCTCCGCTACTCAAACCGCGTCCGGTCAGTCGGTAGCAGCCATACGGCCAGGTACCCGGTACCGTGATGGTCAGTGAAAGCTGACCGGCGTTGTTGGTAAAGCGAGCAAACTGTACATTCGCAGGCATATCGATCACGCCATCGAGCGACTGGCTGGCGCCAACAGTAAAGATACGACCGTCGGGGAAGGTAATATCAACCTCTACCGGTTCTGGGCCAAAAGGTGGTTCGAGGACCCGATAATAATCGAAACGTGCCAGCAGGCTCTGAGTTTGAAAGATAGCAGGTGCTGGCGCGTTGATCGTCGCACACTGGGCGAATCCCTGAGGCGTAAAGATTTCGACACGTGCCTGAGAAGCGGCTGAACCGTACACAAATACGCCGAGAATCACAACGATAAAGATGCTGAATCCTAATCCAAAGGCGGAACGCAGTGAAAGTCTTCTCATAACCCCTCCCTAGTATGCTGAGAAAAACCTGATAGGATAATGAAAATGTACAATTCACTGCGTTCCACGAGCAATCTGTGTAGATTACGCTATCGTTACAAGTATTGTTAGAACGATAACAAAGTTTATGAGTAAAAATGTGGTTTAAATTGGCAAAAAATGTACAGATTTTAAAATACTACAAAAAGTAATCTCACCACAGAGAAGTTACAGAGATTTCCGCCTGCAATCATCTTGTTCGGCGCTCTCTGTCTTACTCTCTATGGTGAGTGTTGCAGTGAACTATAAGGAACGTGTGTCAACCCCGTTCCGAACGCTGCAATTCCTCAACCCGTTGTAACTGTACGTAGAGCGGTGGAACACCGAATAAGGCACGTTCCCAATCGGTTACTCGTGGATTGACCTCGCCAAGCGACCAGCGCCCACCGATGCGGATAATCTGCGTGCCGAAGTGCTGTGGCTGGCCCAGTTCAATGAGCAGGCGATCCCATGCCATAGCCCGCAATGTCCAAGCCCGCTCGTCACCCAGTTCTGTGGCGCGCCGGGCAAAGCGATGGGCATGACGAAAGTCGGCTACTGTCTCGCCACAGATCATGACTAAGCCCGCCAGGAAATATGCCCGCTCGTCGGTAAGGTGTCCCTGCGCTTCCATTTCTAATACGCGATCACAGCGGCGGCGCCGTTCAGCCGACGACGCCCCTTTGGCCTGTCCATCTATTGCTTCGCTGGCGAGGCGGCTTAGTTCGGTTAACGGGTCTTCAGGTATAAACTCATCATCTGGATCCATCAACCACTCCTTATAGTCTGACGGTCAGATATGGCGACTTTACGGTCTCGTTACTCTTATCAGTGTACCACGTATTATGCCAATTCTGGCCCGAGGGACTGTTCATCATCTTGCCAATCTCAGGTTTCACTGCTCCCATCCATGCAGCGCCTTCCTCGCGCTGGCATAAGAGGCTGGGCGCACGAGACACACTGGGCACAGCCCGAATGAGTTGCAGCGCCGCTCCGCACCACACCGGGTCGGGAGCGGCCAATCAGGGACGACCGTCGCCGTTCCGTGCTGCAGGAGACGCTGGCCGCAGCGTCTCCGCGACCCCCTTGTGAAGGTCGCCGCATGCCACAGTCACGTTGCGGCCGAACGATGCGACGTACCCATATCCGTCAATGGAGTAGGGGCAGTTCGCGAACTGCTCCTACAGGCCGTCGTACCCCACCAGGTGTTCCCTTCGGCATCCGAATCAAACACATCGGTAAACGCCCGTCGGTCATTCGCACAGCGTCGGCATAGTGCTACCCAGTGCCAGCCTTGCCGATGCTGAATTGGCCGTCGGTAGACTTCAACCCGCTGTTTACTTCCGCAGCGAACGCAACGTCCACCAGCGTGCAGGTACGCTGCCCAGATAGCCGGCATTGCCAGATGATCGAGGAACAGGTGCAATGTTACCCCTGCCGCCAGCGGACGCATCCATCGATGATGCTGCGCGAATGCCCAGAGTGCCGGTACTACAAGGAGCGGTTGATGCAGCCATGAGCGTAGTGAGCCGTACCTTGGTCGGTTGTCACCGCGCTGTAGGAGTCGATTGCGATAACGATTGTAGTGGAGTGCGCCGCTAACACTCCAATCACCAGTACGACTGATGTAAAGTGCAAGATGATCAAGGTCGATCAAGACACCTCCGGCGATGAACAGGGCTGCTGATATTGGTTGCCGTGGATATAAACACACTGCCAGGATGGCTGAAGAGATGAGATGTTGATCAAATCGCATGATACTCTCCACTGTAAAAACGCAAAAAATCGTGAGTAGAAAGCTGAAAACCTTCACCCTGGATTCCTACAAACGAACGTCTTGCCACGCTTATAGCAAGTCTTCTGACATCTTCTGTGCTACCTCTCAGTTAATGTGTGCTCGAGTTGCGCCAGAACGTCTAGCACCGGCTGAAAGGTGCGGCGATGCAACGGTGATGGGCCGTATTGAGCGAGCGCACGTTGATGAACAGCCGTGCCATAGCCCTTGTGAAGGGCAAAACCGTATTGCGGGTAACACCGGTCAGCGCTCACCATCAGCCGATCACGGGTAACCTTTGCAATAATTGAGGCCGCAGCAATCGAGAGTGAACGAGAGTCGCCACGGATGAGCGATTCCTGGACAAGCGTGATGCCGGGTAGCCGTTCTGCATCAATGAGCAAGGCATCAACCGCACATGGTAGTGCCAACAACGCCTGGATCATTGCCAGACGGGTCGCCGGAACGATTCCATATGCGTCGATGAGAAAAGCCGGAACGATACCAACGCCAATCCCTGCTGCGTGCGTCTTGATGACAGTATACGCCTGTTCGCGAGCGCTGGCCGTCAATTGTTTGGAATCGTTAACCACGCTCAACAGGTCGGGCTGATCGTACACGGCTGGCGACAGCACTACTGCGGCTGCAACAACCGGCCCGGCCCAACAGCCTCGTCCGGCTTCATCAATACCTGCCAGCACAGGATAACCTCGTGCGCGCCAGGCAAACTCAATGCTCAGATTCGGCGGCATATGGTTTTCCGATCATTACCAGAACACTACTGTTTCCTACACTGACCCGCTGCACCTGAAGGTGAAAATCTCCAAACCGAATGACAGTCGGCAGCGCATTGGTATGCTGTCTCAGCCACACCAGACGATAGAGGGCATCAATCAAGCGACCGTACCAACCTTCCAGACGTCCACCGTCTACGATCACTAGTTGTCCGTCAGCAGTTAACACTCGCCGTATCTCGGCCTGTGTGTTCGGATCAAGGATATACTCTGCCGGAAAGGTTGCACACACCGTATCGAAACTCGCATCGGCAAATGGTAATCGGCGTGCATCGGCTCTAATCAACCGACGGCTAAAACGTGCCGCTCGTCGCAGCATGAACGGCGAGATGTCTAACCCGATGACATCGGCGCGCCCGGTGAGTGCTCGTTGCAGATAGCCTGGTCCACATCCCAACTCCAGCGTCCGTCCGCGTAACACAGGAACTGCTGTTAGAACCCAGCGTTGCCAGTATCCGCCGGAAACCAGCCATGCAATGAGGTCGTAACTCCACGCCAGTTCGTGGTAAAGACGATGGAACAGCCAACGAATGATCTGTTGGTAGAAGAACACAAATTGCTTCATAAGGGATGATACAATCATTGATACACGCAGCGTCGTATCAAGCCTATGTGCGACATATCATAGCTTATTGCTCTTGTTATACCATATGCAGTTGGAGGTGCGAAAGGAGAAGGGGAGGTGAAGGAAGTTTGGCAACCCGTTCGCGGTGGTGCCTGATGCGCCAAACGACGGTTGCCGGCTATGTACCGCAAGACAAGGGTTGGAAGCCTGCGCTCCCAAGAAAACAGCGCGGGTTAGGGAACCGTTTGATCGTCCGAAAGACGTTTCTCGAGTGTATCACTCTGTGCGTTCGCAGGGCAGGAACTTTTATCATACCGTAGAAACTCTGAAAACCTCTGGTTATCTGGCACAGGGATTTTCAACATTTTCACCCTACTCGGCACAGCGGTGCAGTGAGGAGAGGAGGGCGAAACGCGAGGAGTAAGAGAAATGTCCGTAGCGTGTGTCAAGGCGCGCTGCTTCCGCTGATGGTGGTCTCCAGTCATGCCCCTGGTTGCCCACCGATGATACTCGTTGGCGCATTGTAGGGGCGGGTTCCAACCCCCTCCAAATGGCGGGCTTCTGCGACGGGGCAATTCCTCCGCTACCACCGTAGAATATGGGCCAGCGGCCCGCACACCAAGGCAAGCAGCATCGATTTTGAGATCGTCGTGACGGCATGAACGACGTTTATTGGTGAACACGACGAAAACCTGAGCACTCCGAAAACCCCTCATCTAGCATTACCCTCGTGTGTCGGTCGCAGCCTCCTAGGTAGCAAAGGTTATTCTTAAGATGCAGTGGTGTTTCTGAGATCAGATACGTTTGCAAACCGCGATATACGGTCTCGTCGTTAGTGCAACGCAGGTCATTGGGATCATCGTTCTTGAGAGCAAGATTATGCATCCACCGATGACCGCTGATCGTCAAACAAAGAGAAAAATCTTTTGAGCAAGGTAATTTGGCCGAATACAAGAGGGAGTTACAGATGAGCATTCTTGATCAATTAACCAAGACGATTGCCCAGGTCGGTGATCGGGCAAAGTTTGAGGCCGAGAAATTCCAGAAAACGACTCGCCTACAAGCTGAAATTAACGAACTTCGCCGCTTGATTGAGCAGAAACTGTTAGAGATGGGTCAGCGTGCGTATGACCTGCAACGAGCAGGTCAGATTCACGCCCCTTCATTGGCCGAACTGGCTGCCGCACTCGATCAACTGCGTTCGACACTGGTTGCCCGTGAAGAAGAGCTGAAACAGGCACAAAATGAGGTCTATGTTCCGCCAACACCACCATCGCCAACGGTGCAATCGGTGCCAATCAGCGAAGCTCCACCCGCATCTGATGCGCCAAAGACCTGCCCACAGTGTGGTTTCCAGATGCCAGCACGGGCGATTTTTTGTCCGAGTTGTGGGACACGTGTCAGCAAATGAAGAGAAGCCGTTCGACGACAAAACCCCTGCTTCACGCCGTTGTGAAGCAGGGGTTATTTAGTGAAATTTTTGGCTGGGGGACAGGGATTCGAACCCCAACCGCCTGGGCCAGAACCAGGTGTTCTACCCTTAAACTATCCCCCAGTGTGGTGCCGAAGGTGGGATTTGAACCCACACGAGGTCACCCTCACTACGCCCTGAACGTAGCGCGTCTGCCAATTCCGCCACTTCGGCCTGAGCCACTTGCCCGGCGCAGAGAAAATAATACTACGACTGGTGCACTTTGTCAAATGGATTCTGGAAGTGTTAGCGATTTTCAACGTCTTCAATTTTTGCTCGGCTGCGCCAATGAACATCTTTCACCCCGTCACGACGTTCACCGACCTATGCCGCGTCAACGAAAGCGCGGGCCTTTGACCCGCATGATTTGGTTATACGCGCAGTTGAATACGGTGTGAATATCCTATCGGTCTATCGTCTGCCAGTGGAGAAGAAGATCAGGGTACATCAGGTAAAGACGTTGCAGGGCCGTGGAATCAATTGCCCAGACCATCCCTTCGGTCAGAGCGCGCACGGTAAGCCGGTAGGGTTCGCCGCGCAATGCCGACCGCATACCAAAACAGTGGCCACTCTGTTCGCTCTCACCACTGGTCTCGCCGCTGAAGTGCAAGCGACCGCTTATCAGCAGGTATCCGTAGGTTCCTACTTCGCCTCGTTGACAGAGGACATCACCGGCGGCTATCGGGTGTGGGGTAAAATCGAGCGCCAGATCAAGCAGTGTAGCCCAGGGCACCTGCCCCAGCGTTGATTTCAGCCAGAGCCATTCGGCACGGGCAAAAGCGGCTCGTAATCCCAATTGATCGGCCACAAAAGCGAACAGCTCAGGCGTTATCTGCAACAGTTGTACGTCACTGTGTGCCACCAGCGTACTTGTGCGTGGTTCACCGATTAAGGCGCCTCGTTCCCCTAGACTATGACCACGCCCCAAGAGACGTACCGGTTCACCGCCAACCACTATCTCTACGATCCCTTGATGGATCACATACGCACAGCCATCGGAGGCTTCACCTTCATGCGCGATAACGCTACCTGTTGAGAAATTACGGATTGTACACTGTTGGGCCAGCTTTGATCGTGCAGAGGCCGTTAGGCGGGCAAAGATCGGGCAAATGGTGAGTGTCTCAAACCGTTGTCGATATTCATCGTCCTGAACGATGTCACCTGTTCCAACAATATGACCACTGACGGCGATTTCTACCCGGTCAGCAATGTCTGCGGTTACGTCGAGATGTTGGCGACTGGTATGGGCCAGGATAAGACGTCGGCTGCGAGCACTGAGGGTGCGTAACAGTTGTGCACTCGGTGTCGTATGAATAGCACCGCCACCCATATCGTGAACCAGTAATTCGACTCCATCGGCAAAGCGGCGTAGTTCATCGAGACGTTCGGCACTCAGGTGCCCGATTTGATGCAGGTGTTCTAACCACACCTCATCGTACCGCATATCGCCTGAATAACCTATGCCGTTCACCTTTACCGCAATAGTTGGCACCGAGTGGACTGCATACGTAGCGATAAACCGGTAACCGTGCAGTTCTAAGGGTTGGCCTGGCTCAAGTGGGTAAAAGTCGAATAGTTCGGCGACTGTCGCTGGTGTCAGATCAAGCATTTCACTCAGGACGCGCAATAATGAACGGTAAATGGTTGATGCGGTTACAAGTTGAACGCGCTTACCACCGGTCAGAATCAATTCGGGCAAGCCAGCGATATGATCTTCATGGAGGTGCGAGATGATAACCAGGTCGATCTGTCTTGGCGATAGTCCTAAATGGGCCAGGCGTACATTGAGGTATGCAGCAGCATCAAACAAGAGAGGTTGACGATTGCCAAAGTACGCGAGAAAGCATGTTGTGATACCGGTGGGATCAAATCCATCGCTTCCACCGATGAATTGAAGGGTGATGGCCTGGCGCAGTAATGGACGTGGAGGCGCTACCGTCAACGGATGAGCAACAGCAGTAATTGTCGTAGGAATACGGGCTATTTCGGTACCGTTTTCGGTGAAGATAAAATTGCTTCCATCATAAGTAATCTGCACCTGACCAAGATCACCGCCTCCTGATTCCAGGTTCACGATGGTCATCATATCGTCAATCGTTGGTGCGCGTCCTAAGGGAGGAAAGAATGCCACCGCTGCACATTCGCGCTGGAGCCATGGACCGGGCCACTCTTCAGGTGCTGTCGGCCCGTTGATAGTTTCTCTCAAGAGTGCTTGCAATCGTTTGGCTTGCGCTATGGTTGGGGTAATCAGCGTTATTTTCTGTTGTTGCCCGAAAAAATTGGCATAGATGAGAAATTCGACGCTAGCATAATTAATGCCGCGGTAGACAAAACCGTGCGAGCCTGGCTCGCTCCCCGGCGGGGCATCAGGTGGGAGTACGACATACCTAGGAGGGGTCAAGCCGTGTGCAAGCAAAAACTTCAGACTCTCCGGTGGACTGTTCACCAGGACATCTCCGGCAGCAGTCATAACGACATACATATCGTTCGGTAAACAAAGAACCCGATTGGTTATCATAGTTGGCATACGCTCCTCCTGCCGGCAGATGGGATATTCTGCTGATTCAAAACGGAACCAGCAACGATATTGTATGATGCGAGACCTTCAACGAGCCATGCTATAATTGAGCATAGTATAACCTTCTACAACCAGGGAGGCCAGAGGGTATGTCGGGTCATTCGAAATGGCACACCATTCGCCGCACCAAAGGTATAAACGATCAGCGGCGAGGTCAACTTTTTACGAAACTGGCGCGCGATATTACGATTGCAACTCGTGAGGGCGGTAGTGGCGATCCCGACCTGAATTTCCGCCTGCGGCTGGCAATTGAAAAGGCCCGCGCCAACAATATGCCAAATGAGAATATTCAGCGTGCAATCGATCGTGGTTTGGGGAAGTCGAATGAAGCAGCGCTCGAAGAGATTTTCTACGAAGGTTACGGGCCTGGTGGCGTTGCTATCCTGATTGAAGCGGCTACCGATAATCGCAATCGAACCAGCTCTGATATTCGGGCTACATTTAATAAAAATGGTGGTAGCCCCGGTGAACCTGGTTCCGTCGCATGGATGTTTGAACAGAAGGGGCTGATTACCATTGATTTGAGCGCCACAAAGCGCGATCCCGATGAATTGCAACTGATGGCAATCGATGCTGGCGCTGATGATGTGGTGGTTGATGATGAAACGCTTGAGGTATACTGCGATTGGACGCAGTTGAATGCTGTCCGGCAAGCGTTTCTCGATCAGGGTGTACCGATAAGCAATGCTGAGAAGATAATGCGCGCTAAGACGCTTATCCAACCCGATGAAAAAGATGCACTGGCTGCACTGCGCTTGATCGAGAAGCTCGAAGATCTCGACGACGTGCAGAAGGTCTATTCTAATCTCGATATTACTGCCGAATTAGTTGCACGTTTTGATTCGTAAACCTTATCCGCGAATGGGAATATTGTGCGGACACTTGGCATCGATCCTGGTACGGCAACGATGGGGTGGGGAGTTGTTGAGTTCAATGGAGGTCATCTGCGCTTGATCGACGTTGGCGCACTCACCACTCCATCTGGTATGCCACAACCTGAACGGCTCCTACAGCTCTACAATGGCTTGCGGTCAATTATCGAACGACTGCATCCTGATACAGCGGCAGTAGAAGAGCTGTTTTTTGGGAAGAATGTGAATACCGCTCTCTCGGTCGGTCAGGCGCGTGGTGTGGCGTTGCTGGCACTGGCGCAGGCTGGTGTACCTGTCTACGAATATAAACCGCTGGCAGTGAAGCAGGCTGTGGCTGGCTATGGTGGCGCCGATAAGCGACAGATGCAAGAGATGGTGCGACTGACGCTTGGTTTGGCTACTGTACCACGGCCTGATGATGCTGCCGATGCCTTGGCAATCGCTATTTGCCATGCCTATACTGCTCCAAACCTCCAGCGGCTTGGCTTGCCGTAAACATTGCTGAAACGGTCAGTTTGGTATATAACTAGCCGTCGCCAAACCTTGAGTATTCTTGTCTATGGCTTCTCGCCGTCGTCCTGGTGCACCCGCCGATTTTGAAGAGATTCGGCCTAATCTGTTTCTCATCCACAATCCGGCGCTGAGTCCCGTTTTACGTGGTGAAGGTGAGCGTGAAGGGTTTCAATTCCATCTGACCAGTTGGCGACGTGAAGGCCTACTCGCACGATTGGCAAACCGTGGGTTCGTTACTCTGACGATTGCTGATCGGATTGCTGCGCTCCCTTCACCTCCTACCGTATCGACTGGTGCGCTCCACACTATTCACGTAGCGCCGAAACAGCAGCTTAGCCTGCTCGATCTAAATGTACCTGGCGGGTGGCGTGGATTATTACCATCGCCTGCTGGTGCTGTGACGCTGGCTGAAGGGCAGATTGTGCGTCGCCGTCGTGGGCGTGGCCCGGCTGAGTATTTGCGTATCACCCCAACCGGATGGCAAACTGTGCCTGCTGATGAAGCACTCTTGACAGCCTATGGTCAGTTGATCGATCCTCCGCCAATTTCCCTCACATCGGTTGATGGTGGCTGGCTCTTGCCTAAACTCCCATTGCCATCAATGTATCGTCGGGTTCTTCATCATATTGTTCAGTCGCATCCTGCTGGTTGGTTGCTGACCGATGTGTACGCATGTGAGCTGGCTGAACTCTTGTTACACAAGCTACGATTGACGACAGTACGTCAGTAGTTATGTCTGGTAGCCGGGATACCCTCGTTGTGGGGTGTCATGCGGTTATCGTGTTTATAGACGTAAGCGGGTTTTACGCCGACAGAAAGTCCCACTCAATAATGTACGGGGAAGATCAGATTATCAAGTGTGCCATGCCATCAAGCAACGTTCAAACACTCTCGCCGTCAATTGGGCGCGTTGCAACATACACCACGCGCGGGTCATCGATGGTTGCTGGAGTCCACTGGGGAGTAAGGCGCGCCGTCAAGACCAGCCCGCCTGCTTTCAAGGCCGCCGCGATGTCGGTTTCCTCCCACGGACGTTCACAGTGCGTCTCTTCGCCACGCCACCAGCGCTGGCCTTCGCGGCGAAACCAGATAATGCGACCATAGGCGCGCTGCTGCACCGGATCGAAGGTGAGCCGGTTGATGACCAGGAGATCACGTCCGTCGAAGGTTACCTGATCGTATTCGTGCCATGAACGAAGGCCGGTCGGTGTGTTCAGATCAAAGATGAAATATCCGCCGGGGCGCAGCAACGTACCGACCGTTCGACAAACGGCAGTCAGATCGGTATCGTCGAGAAGCTGGTTGAGACTGTCGAAGAGACAGGTGATCAGATCGAAGCTCGCCGGCGCTAGGCGGGGATCAGACGGGAGCGCACGGATGTCGGCTTCGATCCAGGCAACATCTAACCCGCGCTGAACAGCCTGCTCCTGGGCGATACGCAGCATATCGGGCGATAAATCGACCCCAACCACGACCGCACCTCTCGCGGCAAAGACCAGCGCCGCCGCGCCGGTACCACAGGCAAGGTCGAGCACCCGTTGCGGTAGCGGAAGGTGCTCAAGGATCGTACTAGCCAGTGTCGCACCGAAGGTCGCCTGACCGGCAGCGTGATAAATTGGTGCGTATGCACGGTAATTCATCGTCTCGGTTGCAGGAAGGATGGTCGCTGGGCAGATTGCGATGCCAGCAATAAATACCATCAGGCTGCCAGTTGTTCCCACAGAGCGTACTTAGCCGCCAGTAACTGTTCAAGCTCAGCATATTGCGCACCCAGAGTAGTCAGCCGGGCAATATCACGAGCCTGGCTGGCCGCGTCGAGTTCACTGCTGAGTCGGGCCAGGTCTTGCTCTAACGCCGTCACTTCAGCTTCTAGTGCCGCCAGACGACGTTGCCTGGTTCGTTCGGCGTCATCAGGACGTGATAGCTTTGTCGGTGTTGGCCGCTGTTCACTCTGTTTCGCTGGTGATGGTTGGGGTGAGGCGGCTTGCGCAGCAACATACTCGCTGTAGTTCCCGATAAATTGTCGGATTCGACCCTGCTCGACGATCCAGAGCTTATCGGCGAGTGCGTCAATGAAGTAGCGATCGTGCGAAACAAATAAGATTGCGCCAGGATACTCTTTCAAAACAGCTTCTAACGCCTCGCGTGCATCGATATCGAGGTGGTTGGTTGGTTCGTCAAGCAGCAGCATATTGCCGGGCAGCAGCGTGAGCTGGGCCAGCGCCACTCGTGATCGTTCGCCGCCACTTAGATCGGCAATTCGTTTGAACACATCGTCACCGGTAAAGAGAAAACGCGCTAACAGATGACGTGCCGCTGCCTCACCAAGACCGGGGGCTACGCGCAAGATCTCATCAAGGACGGTGTTGTTCCATTGCAAAATATCGTGTCCCTGCGCATAGTATCCGATCCGCACTTCGTGACCGAGACGTACAATGCCCTGCAACGCCGGTAGTTGTCCGACCAGGGTGCGGAGCAAGGTTGTTTTGCCACATCCATTTGGGCCAAGCAAGCCAACCCGCTCGCCACGCCGGATCGTCAGATCATCCGCTCGTAAGATCGCCTGCCCCCCACCATTTTGGCTACGGTAGCCAACCACCAGACCATCGAGATGTAATACCAGTTCGCCTGACCGGAGTTGGTGATCGAGTGATACACGCAGTTTTGCCGCTTCTTTAGGCCGTTCAACCATCTGCTCACGTTTCAAGCGTTCCAGTCGTTTTTCACGCCCTTTTGCTTCACGCGCACGTTGCCCTGCCCGATAGCGGCGAATAAACTCCTCGGTGCGGGCAATGAACGCCTGTTGTGCCTGATATTCCTTGAGCCGTCGTTCCATACGTTCGGCCTTCAAGGTTAGATACTTCTCGTAACTGCCAGGGTAATCTTCAAGACGATGAAAACTCAACTCCAACGTGCGCTGGGTTACTCGTTCAAGGAAATATCTGTCGTGCGAGACGACAATCAACGTACCGTCCCAGTTCCGAAGAAACTGTTCCAGCCATTCCAGCGCCTGCATATCAAGATGATTGGTCGGCTCATCGAGCAAGAGCAGATCTGGGTCGCTCAGCAAGGCGGCGGCCAGTGCTGCCCGCGTCTTTTGTCCACCCGAAAATTGATGTAGACGCTGATGATATTGTTCGGGCTGGAAGCCAAGCCCGTGGAGCGTGCGTTTGATCCGGTATTCGATCTCGTACCCACCGGCATGCTCGAAGCGGGTACTCAATTCACCGTAGCGCTCCATAATTGCGTCCCAATCGGCAGCCGAGGTGTCGGCCAGCCTTGACTCTAGTTCCAGCAATTCGGCGCGCCAGGCGTTGAGATCGGCCAGAGCTGCTTCCATCTCTTGCCAGAGCGTGCGCTCACCATTGAAGCGAGTTTCCTGAGCAAGGTAGGCAACGCGCGTCCCCCGAACCAGATTGAGATTACCGCTGTCCGGGGTTTCATGGCCGGCAATAATTCGTAACAGGGTGCTTTTACCGGCGCCATTTAAGCCGATAATCGCAACCTTCTCGCCACGAGCAATTTGAAAACTGACCTCGTGAAAGATCAGTTCACCGCCAAAGTATTTACTCAGGTTATTAGCACTTAGCAGAGTCATGGTTTCTGTCGATGTTGGGTGTTGTATGTACCGGGATCGCCTGTCGTCACGGGTTCACAATGCGTTGCAGCAGACAGGCTAAGCTCCAGTGGAGATCTGTTACGGGCGAGAGTCGCCATCTTTACGCTATGAACTATATCATAGATCGCCGATCTCTGCATCGTAAGCGGAGTACGGCGAGGGTTTTTCAATGTTTTTCCCTACTTGGGATTGCAGTGAGAATGAGCGAAAGGGGCGGCTTGGGAATCCGCCCCTGCGCTGATTACGTCCGTCATAGCACCGGAAAGACGGGTTTCACCTCCACCGACAAGGGCCTGGTGCGCGGGTCTCCGACCCAAGCTTCCAGATGATCGCGCAGGATGGAAGTCGACCAGCAGGTTCGCGATGTTCGGCTGAGCACGCCGAAACCCCTTCTAATTCACCGTTCTGATTGACAGAGCTAGAGCTACAGCCTATACAAACGAAAAGACCAGTGCTAAGACACTGGTCTACACTGGAGCGGGAGACGGGATTCGAACCCGCGACCTACACCTTGGCAAGGTGTCGCTCTACCAGCTGAGCCACTCCCGCATCGCGTTTAGAGTATAGCACGATCCGGCGATTTGTGCAAGTGTGATACGATCAGAGTATGTGTCATCGTAGAACGTGTTGTGAAGTCGCCGATCATGCGAGGATACAAGGTTCCGCCTATGACAACATCGCCACTACGTCAACGGCTAGGTCGCCGGTTAAGTGCCGTTCCATACTACCAGGTACTCGTAGCAGAGCCGGATCGGTTACACCTGCGGTCGTATCCCCAGGCAAATCGTTCGGCTGCGCTGCCACTCCTGGTTGGTGGTGGAATTTTGATGCTCGTTGCAATGATTGTGTTGATTGCTGGCGTACTGGCAGCCCTGCAAGAGCTAGGGTTTGCCACGGCAGGTATCAGTGCAGCGATTGCCGGTCTATTCGGCGGGTTGGGTATCAAACGTCTCGTCGGTGGGTATGCCATCGCCACAACAACGAACGAGATCACGCTCGATAGTGAAGCCTTCATAATGCGGCAGACAAGTAGGGTCGGACGGCCACGTGAACAGCGCATTGTCCGTACCGCCATTAGCGGTCTACGGCTGCGCCCCTATCGAATTGTCACCGGTGGTTTGATTCGTCGCTTACAAACGGTTCTTACGCTTGAGATGCTGGTTGGCGAAGAGATATGGATCATCGACAGCGCTGCGGTTCCGGCTGCCTTGCAGCCAGTTGTGAACGCTCTGGCGCTGGCCCTAGGAATGTCGGTTGAACGGGTAAGTGATCGGTCAGATGGGTTGAGCAAGAGAGAGGAGAAACGATAGGAGTGAGCGGAAGTGGCGAGATACCAGGCCATCTCGACCTCTCCTTTCTTCTCTCGTGGGAAGAGGCAACGTTTTCTGTGATGGTCAGTTCTTTTGTTCGGCGGACTCCCCCTGCCGCTGAACAGAGAAAACCTCCCATCCGTCCGTTAACGGATGGGAGGCAGGGAGGAGGGCGGGAATGCGTCATCTCAACCTACGGCAACGAAACCGGTGGTGTAGGTCCTTGTGGATAATTGATACCGGCCTCAACACCCCATTGGAACCAGTTGTTCACGAAATCAGGCATCGAGAAGAAGACGCCAAGTGCACCGGTAATACCGCATAGCCAGGCAAACCAGAAGGCCCACAGGTGAATCGAATAGGCATTCGCATTAAAGCCCATACACCAGCGCCAGAAGAGCTGCGCGCGTTCCGTGCCGGTACCGGGAGCCTGAATCTCATTCCACTCTTCGTGTGCGGCGTACTTCTCAAGTGCCCAAATCGTTCCGGCGTGCATTGCCAGCAAGAGTGTCGAACCAAGCAGGAAGAAGATTGAGAGCATGTGGAACGGATTGTAGTAGAAATTGCCGTAACGCACGCTCACATTGTTCGTCCAGTCGAGCAAAGCCTTGATCCCGTGCGCCGGCGCTTCCGACCAATCACCCATCCAGATCGGGCGAATGATGTAGATCACTAGGTAAAGAGCGATGGCACCCGTAAACCCGTAAGCCAGATAGGGTTTGATACCAAGGGCCTTGGCACGAGTGTAAATATGCATGTACCAGGCAAAGATCGAAACGGTCAGGAAGAACGTCGCAATGAGCCACCAACCGCCCTCCTCCAATGGCGGAAAACTCAGGCCATAGCGCGATGAAGGCGGATCGATCTGTAACACTACAAAATACTTGATGAACGCTATCGGATTGTAATTGACTTGGGCAAGCATCACCACCAGCCAGATAAACGTGAAGATCCCGCCCGTGATGTACGCCACTGCATTCCAAAAGCCGAGGTAAAATGGGCCGAGCTGACTATCGAAGCCAAAGTTCTCGAGCAACGGAATCTCGATTGGCTTCCCGATACGACCACGATCACGACCCAGCTCCAGATCACCCGGCGTCATATTTATTGTCGCCATATCGTAACGCTCCTCTCTAGACGCCGCTCCAGAAGGGCAGATTATTCCAGAAGTTCCAGAAGCTTACCCAATCTTGTACCGGCCAGCCCGACAACAGGATGCACAAATCTGCTGAGAGGATGCCACCGATAGCGAAGATGTATCCCAAACGGTGGACACCTGCCTCGCCAACCGAGTAGTATTGCACATCACGGAAGAAGACGTTCTCGATGTCGCCGCCTTCAGGGCCACGATACTGTGCCGCACTGAGGATCAGCGACCCGTGGCATGCCAGGAGCCAGGTTGAAGCGAATAGACCGGTAATTCCAATCGCGTGGAACGGATTGTAAAAGAAGTTATTGTAACGGTAGCCAAAATTCGATACCCAATCAAGATGTGGCATAATGCCGAGAACGAAACCCTCGTGCCACATCCCTAGTGCGATTGGACGAATGACCTGTAGGACCAGCCAGGCTGAGAAGGCGACCCCAAAGGCAATCGGCACATGATAGCCCATATCGAGCTTCATGCTGATGTCAACCTGACGCATCATCCAGCCGAAAAAGGCGATGGTAGCGAAGAGGACCGTCATCTGCCAGGCAAACCCCGGCTCCCCTGGTGCAGCAAATCCCAGACCAAGTTCGGCAGGTGGTGGATCGATACGTCCGGCAAAGAAGTTTTGCGGTATGGAATAAGGCCCTTTGAGGATTGTTTCGTTGATGTAGAAATACGAACCAAAAATGATCCCGATCACCGAGACAAAACCCCAGAAGCCAACGTAAAATGGCCCCACCCAAAAATCGAACGGGTCATAGCGGAAGATAGCACTGAAGGTAGTCCGTCCTTTGATTTTGTACTCCGGCTCGATCTCTTCGATCGTCCGCCCGCCCGGTACCCGTGTAGCTCGCGCACCTTCGACGACGGTGAACGAAAAGTCGGGGAAGCGGGGATCTTTCGCTTTTGCTCTACTCATAGCGACTCCCTCTAGTAGCGGTTGGCGCGGCGACCGATACCTTCATCGCGCCTTGTGGTTGACCTGACTCGGATGACGTGTAATGATAAGCAAAAATTTTTGCCTTTTCGGTCAGTATAATATGCCCGATACACATTGTCAAGCCAGAGCTTTTAATATTTAATTCTGCATTATAAAGCCTTAAATCTTTTTCTATCGTTAGTCTATGGCGTCGATACATTCTTGCATATAAAACAAGAGCAACCTGTGGTATACTAAACCAGAGTTGCATCTATGGGTTCTGACCGCACAGGCAAACAATGAGCCGTTTGGCAGTTGTTATTCTCAATTACAACCGGGCCGATCTGTTAGCAGATTGTCTGGCATCGATTGCCGCTGCACCTACCCGCTGTCAAGTGTCGGTGTGGGTGGTTGACAACGCCTCAACCGATGGCAGTGCACGGATGGTTCGCGAGCGATTTTCATGGGTTCACCTGATCGAGAGTCCGGTTAACGGTGGTTTCTCTGCCGGAAATAATCTGGCATTACGCCAAATCCTGGCGTTGCCCGATCCACCGACCTACATTCTGTTGCTCAACAACGATACAGTGGTACCGCCAGGTGCACTCGACGGGTTGGTTGATTATCTCGATCAGCACCCAACGGTCGGTGCCGTCGGGCCAAAATTGCTGTTGCCCGATGGATCGCTCGATCTGGCCTGTCGGCGTAGTTTCCCAACGCCAGCAGTTGCCTTTTACCGCTTATTTGGGCTGTCACGTCTCTTTCCGCGTAGCCGCCGCTTTGCTGCGTATAATCTGACTTATCTCGACCCTGATGTTGAAACCGAAGTGGATTCCGTTGTCGGCGCCTGTATGATGGTACGCACGGCGGTTGTGCGTGAAGTGGGTTTGCTCGATGAAGCATTCTTTATGTATGGCGAGGATCTCGATTGGGCCTATCGTATCAAGCAGTACGGCTGGAAGATTGTCTACTACCCTGCGGTAACAGTCTACCACTATAAACGCGCCGCTTCCAGTCGTCGTCCAATCCCATCGATCCGGGCGTTCTACGATGCAATGCGTCTCTTTCATCGGAAACATTATGCAGCGACGACGCCCGCACTACTTAATGGTCTGATCGAGCTAGGTATTACTGTAAAGGAGCTGTGGGCACTTGGCCGCAATCTCCTCCTCCCCGCCAAGGCGCGTCACGTCGGTTAGAACGCGCCCGTTGCTGCGCCCACGAGCGTGGCAGGCGTTGTTACGCCTGCTGCTGATCGTGCTTGATCTGGCAGCGCTCAATCTGGCAACACAGGTAGCGTATGCGCTCGGCGCCGAATCACTGTCGGGCGCAGGGTTTCGTATGCCTGCCGATCCGCTGACGCCGCTGCGTTTGAGCGTGCTTGGCAGCGTGATCGCGCTGATTGTGTTTGCCAGCAACGGTCTTTATGAGATGAAGCGGGGTGCCTCACGTCTTGATGAAGCGGTGAAGGTGCTGACCGCCGTTTCGTTGACGATGGTGTTGGTGATTTTCGTCAATGCGCTGATCGGTGAGTTCGGCGGTGAAGAGATGCCGTGGACGCGCGAGATTCTCTTTCAAGGCTGGTTGCTGGCAGTTGCAGCCTGTCTGACCGGTCGGTTTCTCCATCGCGGGTTGATCTTGATCTTGCGCCGCTTTGATATTGATACTCGTCGGGTGCTAATCGTCGGTGCTCGTGAACCTGGTCGACTGGTCTGGAATACGATCCGGCGCCGCCCAGAGTTGGGCTATCGCGTTCAGGGTTTCCTGTCAGATACGGTGCCGATCGGAGAGGTGATTGATGGATTACCAGTCCTCGGTCGTACCGATCACATCCGCCGGGTTATTCGGGCCACTCACGCCGATGAGGTGATTATTGCGCTCTCTGGTCGTTCGTCACAAGACCTGATTGATGTGATCGCACTAGCCGAAGATGAGTCGGTAGCCATTAAGATTTATCCCGATACATTTCAACTGATTACCAATAATGGTATCTCAATTGGCGACTTGCGCGATCTGCCGTTGGTAAGCGTGAAGAACGCGGCGCTCGATAATCCGTGGAATCGAATGCTTAAGCGCGCTCTTGATCTGGTTGTTGCATCAGGAGTTTTGCTGTTCGCGGCGCCGGTGATGCTGCTCATTGCACTGGCGATCCGCCTCGAATCACGGGGGCCGATCTTCTTTTTGCAGGAACGAGTGGGTCTTGATGGTCAGCCCTTCTGGATGATTAAGTTTCGCACGATGCGCCCCGATGCCGAGCAATTCGGTACGTGGACCGTGCAGAATGATCCGCGAGTGACGCGCGTAGGGCGTTTTTTACGTCGTACCAGTCTCGATGAGTTACCGCAACTGATTAATGTTTTGATCGGTGAGATGTCAATTGTGGGGCCGCGTCCTGAACAGGCACGCTGGGTTGAACACTTCCGACAGCAAATTCCACGCTACATGCGTCGGCACAAAGAGAAGGCCGGTTTGACCGGTTGGGCGCAGGTTAATGGCTTGCGCGGCGATACTAGCATCGAAGAGCGTACCCGCTACGATCTTTATTACGTTGAAAACTGGTCGTTGCTCTTCGATATCAAAATTATTTTGCGCACGATTATCAACTTCATTACCGGTCGGCAGGAAAATGCGTATTGATCCCTGCCGGATGATGCTACGATGCCTCTAACTCGCGTCTCGTGGTGCATAGCGAAACCGCTCTCATTTCTCTCTCAAACGGGAACATGTGCTACAATAGTAGAGAAATCTCCCCTTAGGCGTCATTGCTCTGTTGCTAACGCACGAGGCCCGATCCTCAATGGAGGAGGATTATTTATGGAAGCAAATGTTCGTGATGCAGCCGCCCATGCTCGTCGGCTTGGTTATCAGGTTATTACCGCTGAACAATTGCGCGCCACTCGCTGTCTGCTGGTATTAGTCGGGCCTGATGCGCAACCGTTCGCAGTGTTAGTGCAACGACGATCACTCATTACTGCCGCTGACGTCCAGGATTTTGCCGAGATATTGTTTCTCCGTCGCTTGAACCGCGGTTTCTTGGTCGCGGTTGACGGCAGTTTCAGCAACGAAGCGCGACGCACTGCGCAAGAATTGCGTCAAGCTGTGATAACACTGACTACTGAATTGCCTCCGGCTAATGGTCTGGTTGCCACCGGGCTTCATCCGGCTGTCGATCTGCATTAGGTGACGTTGATTTCCGTGAGGCATATTGTCGTTACACTCGGCTAACGACGATCAACTACGAGTAAGCAGAACCTCAAAGATCGTAGCAGGCACACGTCATAGCGACAACTGCTTCAATGAGGTATATCTTTTCACTTTCGCTTCGGTCGGCTATGGTACAATAGGGCCATGACCGATCAACTGTTATCAGCGGCGCAAACGCCACACGATCTCGATTTTATCAGTCATAGCCCGAACCAGACCGAAAGGATAGGATTCCGGCTCGGGAATCTCCTGCAAGCCGGCGATCTGATCTTACTCTCCGGCCAGCTTGGCGCCGGTAAGACGCATCTGATCAAAGGGATTGCCCGTGGTCTGGGGTACGACGGTCCGGTTACCAGTCCGACGTTTGTCTTGATCAACGAGTATCGCGCTGATATTGCGCACGGGCGGTTGCCGATCTACCACGTAGACCTTTACCGGGTGAGTAGTGTGACCGAACTGACGACGATCGGTCTTGATGAACTCTGGTTGAGTGAAGGTGTTTGTTTGATTGAATGGCCGGAACGAGCCGCAGCCGCGTTGCCGTCTGAACATCTGCACATTGTGCTCAGCCATATTAGCGAAACCAAACGGCGAATACGTCTGATGCCACGAGGTTTGCGTTACCGCGAGCTGCTAACCACCTTTAAGGAGGAGACGTTCGGCTGATGTTGCTCGCGATTGATACTGCTACTGCGCTTACCGGTTTGGCGCTTTACGGTCCACAAGGCCCGTTGGCCGAGAGTATCTGGGAGTCGGGACGTAACCATACCGCCCAACTCTTGCCCCAGATTGATACATTGGTGCGCTATGTTGGTGCACTACCAGGCGACATCACCGTCCTTGCTGTAAGCCTGGGGCCGGGCAGTTGGAGTGGGTTACGAGTGGGCTTGAGTCTAGCTAAGGGTATGGCGCTGGCCGGTGATCTCCCGTTGATAGGTATTTCCACGCTCGAAGCCTTGGCCTACCAGTACGCACCAACACCGCTGCTGGTCTATCCGCTTATTCGGTTAGGACGTGAGCGTTACGCTACAGCTCCCTTTGCCGCTCATGAACGGCTTGAGCGATTGGCGCCTGATCGTAATCTCACGCTTTCTGAATTATGTGCTGAAGTCGATAAGCCGGCATTCTTTTGCGGTGATCTCGATCCGGCGACGGTAGCCGGTCTTCAACGTGGTTTAGGCGAGCGTGCGGTATTACCATCGCCGGCTGCTCGTTTGCGTCGTCCGGCTTTCCTGGCCGAATTGGCCTGGCAGCGCCATATTGCCCAACGCTACGATGATTTAGCAACGCTCGAACCGATCTACCTCGGTGAACCGGTACGGCCACAGGTAGGCAGCACTCGTGGCGAGCAGTGAGTGAGTGTCAGTTGTCTGGTACCCTCATTAATTATGATCCATCGACCGCTAGGTCGGACGGGGTGCGGTAACACCAGCCCATGTTGCGAATTGCGTCTCACCCTCATTATGTTTCATCCCCCTTGAAAGAGGAGCTTGAGGTGGGGTGGGAATCAGCTCTTTCCACCCACTCCGATCCACCGTCGTCAACGCCGGAAAGCCATCCGATGGTCTCCGGTCAGGCCCCTGGTTGCACGCCGATGATGCGCGTTCGCGCATAATAGAGGTGGGTTCACAAGCCGCCCGTCCGGTGTGCGCCGTCGTGCGCCAATGATGAGCGTTCGCGCTTGGTCGGGGTGGGTTCGCAAGCTGCCCATCTGGTGTACTCTTGCGACGGCCCCGATCTACCGTTGCCAACACCGGAGGCAGGCCGTCCGCCCGCGTACCAGGGCCAGCGGCATCGCTTCGGAGATCGTCGTGATGGTGTGAATGACGTTCATCGGCGAACACGACCAAAAACTGAGAACTCTAAAAAACCCCAACCAACTTGCCACACATCTGTACGTAACCGATAATGGCGGTATATCATGTAGAAACGTGTGCTAACCAGATAGTGTACCTTGCGAGAGGGGAACGCAATGTCTGCCCTACGCCGATTTGAACAGTTTATGGAGCAAATGGTTGAGGGTTCGGTAGCCCGTATCTTCCGCAGTTCGATCCAACCGGTCGAAATTGCCCGTCGGTTAGAGAAGGCGATGGAGAGCAACCAAACGCTCAGTGTTAAACGGGTGATCGTCCCTAGCTTCTATCGGGTCTTTTTAAACCCGCAGGACTTTGCCAACTTTCAACCGGTACGTCAACAGATTGAACAGGAACTGGCAACCTATCTGAGTGAATTGGCTGCCGAGCGTAATTTTACGATGCTCGATTTACCACGGGTTGAGATAACTGAAGATCCGGCGGTGCCACGACGCTCAATTCAGGTTGTGGCCGAGATGCGTGATGGGCAGTCAGATCGTGCTACGATGACAATGATGATGCCAGGTGATCGGACGGCTGGTCGGTCATCGGGGGCATTCTTTCTCTTACGCGCTGCTGATGAACCACAAGCGTTGCCGATTGCAACGACAACCGTGACCATCGGGCGTGGTCTAGATAATGACATTATCCTGGAAGATACTCGTGTTTCACGGAAGCATGCCCAATTACGCTACCGTCAGCGTCGGTTTTGGCTAACCGATCTCGGCAGTACAAATGGAACCTTTGTGAACGGTGAACGAATTAGTGAACGTGCCCTTCGTGATGGTGATGTGGTCTCGCTAGGTGGTCTTGAACTGACGTTTCGCGAGGGCTGATCCATGTTCTTCGATATTGCCAGCATCTCAATCGGGGTCATTTTGCTCTTGTTGCGGGTGGCAGTGGTTTTTTTGCTCTATTTCTTTCTGTGGCAGGTCATTCAAGTGATCAAGCGCGATCTCTCGCAAACATCACCGGCCACTGCGCCTGCCAGCCCCTACGGTCAGTTGGTAGTGACTAGGGCTGGGCAGAGCGGGGTCGCGGTTGGAAAGGTCTTTCCGCTAAATCCAATAACCGTGATTGGGCGCAACCCAAACTGCGATATTGTGCTAAACGACTCGTTTCTGTCGAGTGAGCATGCCCGGCTTGAGCGCCGGAATGGAGTCTGGTGGCTCGAAGATCTCAATAGTACGAATGGGACCTTTCTTAATGGTTTTGAGGTGCGTGGTCCTACCGAAGTACATCCTGGCGATACAATTCAAGTTGGTCGCGTGGAATTACGCCTTGAATAGGGATCAAGCAAAGCAATGGGTTGAGCAAGACTTATACATTTTCCGTTATAGGTTTCATAGAAATTTGGTATAACGTTGTTGTTCTCCCGAATAATACTCTCGGTGTAACTCTAGGCGATTGTTCTGAGCAACGTTAATGAGCATATCTTTGTCTTGAATTATTAAGACTTTACCATTGCGTGCGTAGATCGTTGTGAGCATTCAGACGCATTTGTGATATACTTCTCATTACCTTCATTCACGCGAATCACGGAGGACAGGCGATGCTGGCCAATTATGCTCTAATAGGCATCTTTCTTATTGCTGCGATCAGCTTTCCACTCATCCCGTTGGTGTTAGCTTTCTTTCTTCGCCCTAAGCGACCAACGCCTCTGAAGACCAGTACCTACGAATGTGGACTGGAGGCGATTGGTGATGTACACGTGCAGTTCAAGGTTCAATATTATCTGTACGCCCTGGCCTTCGTTATTTTCGATATTGAGGTGATATTTTTGTATCCGTGGGCAGTAGCATTTCAAGTAGTGGGACTCTACGGTCTCATTGCCGCAACGATCTTTCTCTTGATGCTATTTGCCGGTTTGCTTTATGAATGGCGTAAAGGCGCCCTAGAGTGGGTGTGAGTATGGCTGAAATCGACCCAACCCAACTCGAACTCGAACGACAGGGTGTGCTGTTGACGACCGTGAACCGGTTTTACAACTGGGGACGTCGTTCGTCGATCTGGCCAATGGCGTTTGGGTTGGCGTGTTGTGCGATTGAGATGATGGCCTTTGGCCTGAGTCGCTATGATGTAGCTCGTTTCGGGGCCGAACTGTTCCGCGCATCACCGCGTCAGGCCGATCTGATGATTGTTGCCGGTACGGTGACGAAGAAGATGGCACCGCAAGTTGTACGGCTTTACAATCAGATGGCCGAGCCGCGTTATGTGATCTCGATGGGCGCGTGTGCTACCTCTGGTGGTCCCTTCCGCGATGGCTATAACGTGTTACGCGGCATCGATCTCCTTATTCCGGTGGATGTCTATGTGCCGGGTTGTCCGCCGCGCCCTGAAGCATTGTTACACGCGCTGATGACATTACAAGAGCAAATTGACCGGCAAAAGTTAGGGCGGGTACGTTGGTACGGTAGTGGTGACAAACCGCAAACCAGCGATTTTCCGGTGCCGACCTTCGGGGCGAAGGGGCTGGAGATTGACGGCAAACTGGTCGATCCGGTTGGCGGTTTACCGCTGCTCAGCCCATATACATCGCCGAGTCACGGTGAACGTCGTTCGGGGCAGATCGAACACCCTGAAGTTGTGCGCCAATTCCCGATCATGGATCCGGAGGTAGAGCTTGAGAATGCGCTGAAGGCACGAGGGGTAGCCCCTGAAATCGCAGCCGATGATCTGAAACGGAGTGTAGTGAACGATGCCTGAGATGTCTCCTGCCGAGCTTCGTGCCCGATTGGCGGCAGCGCTGCCGGATGCGTTGGTTGATGTGGCTCCCCTGGCGATCACGCCACCACCTGCCCATGGCCCTCAACCCGGTCTGTTTCATCCGCCTGATCCGTTTGTGCATCCTGATCATCTCGTCGCGGCAGCGCTCTTCGTGCGTGATAAGCTCGGCTATGCCTTATTATCTGATATTGCGGTTGTTGATTATCTCTATGCGGGATGTTTTGAGTTGGTATACCGCTTCTACCATCCCTCCGGTGGGTCAGGGATTGTCTTACGAGTCCGTGTCCCACGTGATGCGCCGAAGGTGCCGTCGTTGACCCCACACTGGCCGGCAGCCAATTTCCACGAACGTGAAGCCTTTGATCTGTTCGGTGTTGAGTTTGTCGGTCATCCTTACCTGCGGCGGATCTATATGTGGGATGAATTTGAAGGCTTTCCGATGCGTAAAGACTTTCCCCGCCAGGGCGATAAGTATCTGGGTGGCGATGAGTAAGAAGCTGAGAGATGAGGGATTGGTGCCGCTATGCTCCAGACCCAAGAGCTGCAAGTCAATATTGGTCCGCAACATCCGTCAACGCACGGTGTGTTTCGTATGCTAGTGACGGTTGACGGCGAAACGGTGATTGATCTCAAGCCGGTGTTCGGTTATCTGCATCGGAATCACGAGCAGATCGCCGAGGCGAATACATATTTGCAAAATATGCCTTATACAGACCGGCTCGACTATTTTAATTCGATGGCGAATAACCACGCCTATGCAATGGCCGTCGAACGGTTAGCCGGGATTGAAGTGCCTGAGCGCGCTGAATACATTCGGGTGTTGATGGTTGAATTGACGCGGATTCTCAACCATGCCAGCGCAGTTGGCTTCATGATCAACGATATGGGGGCATGGCAGACACCGCTGGCCTTTGGGATGCGAGAACGGGAGAAGATCCTCGATCTCTTCGAGATGGCGAGCGGCGCCCGGCTGATGTGTAACTATTTTCGTTTTGGCGGTGTAGCGCGTGATTTACCACCTGAGTTTATCCCTAATCTGCGTGAGTTGCTGATCGCTTTGCCAGCGTATATTGATGAGCTTGAACGCCTGTTGCGCGATAACGAGATTTTACTGCAACGAGCGATTGGAATCGGGATTCTGCCGCGTGAAGTTGCCCTCTCGTATGGCGTGACCGGGCCGGTGTTGCGTGGTTCGGGTATTCCTTACGACGTGCGTAAAGCCGAACCCTACAGTGTCTACGACCGGTTCGATTTCGATATTCCCATCGGTAAGGTGGGTGATGTGTACGACCGGTTTCTGGTGCGGATCGAGGAAATGCGTCAGAGTAAACGCATTATCGAGCAGGTGCTCGAGCAACTGCCTGACGCAAAAGGTGGTCATATCAATCCCAAAGCGCGCCAGAATGTACGACCACCGGTTGGGGATGCGTATGCCCGGATAGAGTCGCCGAAGGGTGAGCTAGGTTTCTACCTGGTCAGCGATGGCAGTGGCAAGCCGTACCGTTATAAAGTGCGCGCACCATCGTTTATCAATCTTACCCCCTTGGCCGATATGTGTCGTGGGTACAAGGTGGCCGATATTGTGGTCATCCTCGGCAGTATCGATATCGTGATGGGAGAGGTGGATCGATGATGGAACCACCATTTGAGATAGAGATTTCACGCGGTCGCGTTATCGAAGTGCAACGCGATGATTCTCGTGTGCGACGCGGCGGCGGTTTGCTCCGTGGAATGGCGGTGATCTGGAAACATTGGAAAGAGTCATTTCGCCTGAATCGCAGCTATAGCCAGATTCACGGTACGTTCACAATTCAATATCCTGAAGAAAAGCCACGGATTCCAGAGGCCTACCGCAACATGCCCATTCTCCTCTACGATGACGAAACCGGTCATGAACTCTGCACTTCGTGCTTCCAGTGCGAGCGTATCTGTCCACCGCAAGTCATCCACATGACCCAGGCAAAGGACCCGGCCACCGGCAAACCGGTACCGGCAGTTGCAGAGTTTATTATCGAGTACGACGCCTGTATGAGTTGTGGCTTTTGCGCGGAAGTGTGCCCGTTCGACGCGATCAAGATGGATCACGCCTTTGAGTTATCGACCGACGATCATGCTCAGTTGACCGTGCATAAAGCCCAGTTGAATCGCCCCATTAGCTACTACGCGAGCATTGCCCCAACGATGTGGGCCGAAGTGCGCGAGAGTGCTTTGAAGAAGTTGCAAGGTAATATTCGCCGTCGTCCTGATGTCATTGGGATTGCACCGCATCTCACTGAGCGCATTGCGGCGCGGCGAGCTGAATTGGCTGCTCAGGCGACCACGGCTGCGCCATCGGCAGTAACGGCGGAGTCTGTATCACCGCCAGCACAGACAGCATCGACCGAAGCACGCAAGCTAACGCCCGAAGAGAAGGCAGCAAAGCTAGCAGCGATTCGGGCGGCAAAGGCAGCCCAAGCTGGAGATGGCGCCACATCCTTGGCTGAAGAGGCACCCCCTGCCGGGATGCCACCAACCGACGATAAAGCGGCTAAACTGGCGGCAATCCGGGCGGCCAACGCGGCGAAGAAGGCCGCCGCAACCGATGCGGCACCGGCAGCGACAGGTGAGCCGACGACGCCCTCTCCAGCCGACGATAAAGCAGCGCGCCTGGCAGCAATCCGGGCGGCTAACGCGGCGAAGAAGGCCGCCGCAACCGATGCGGCACCGGCAGCGACAGGTGAGCCGACGACGCCCTCTCCGGCCGACGATAAAGCAGCGCGCCTGGCAGCAATCCGGGCGGCTAACGCGGCGAAGCGCAAGCAGACCGCTGATAGTAGTGGTTCAGAAGAGGGATCATAACCCGATGGAGAAGCCCCAATGTACGACATCTTACAGGCACTAATCAATGGGACCTTCGGTTGGGGATGGCCTGACTGGTTGATCCATCTGATCAGCTATATTGTCATCGTAACAATTATCCTGATAGTTGCGCCGTTCCAGATGCTCTTTTTCACCTACTATGAGCGTCGAGTTATTGCACGTATGCAGGATCGGATCGGCCCCAACCGTGTTGGCCCGGAAGGTATCTGGCAACCAATTGCCGACGGCGTCAAGATGTTTACCAAAGAAGACATCGTGCCAGCCGCTGCCGATCGGATTGTTCACTTCCTCGCGCCCTGTGTGGTGGTCGCCCCTACCATCCTAATGTTTGCCGTGGTTCCGTGGGGGCCAGGGATGACGCCGGTTGATCTGCCGACCGGTCTGCTCTTCTTCTTTGCGGTATCGTCAATCAGTGCGGTCGGGCTCATGATGGCGGGTTGGGCTAGCAACAACAAGTTTTCGCTGTTGGGCGCGATGCGGGCCGTCGCCCAAATGGTCTCGTATGAGATTCCTGCCGTCTTGTCACTGATTGCGATTGTGATGATCGTTGGTTCGCTCTCTATCAACAGTATTATCGAATATCAAGCTGGTTTGTTGATCAGCAATCGTGATCTCCCTGGAATTCCCGATCTCGGCTTAGGGTGGTTTGTTTTCACACCGGTTGGCTTTGTCGCCTTTATTGCCTTCTTTATCGCCGCGCTGGCCGAAGGCGAGCGCACGCCGTTTGATATTCCAGAAGCTGACTCTGAGATCGTTGCCGGTTATATGACCGAATACAGCGGGATGAAATTCGGTCTGTTCTATCTGGCCCAGTACGTATTGAATTTTCTGCTCTGCGCTATCACTGCGATCCTCTTTTTTGGGGGATGGCAGGGGCCAGGCGTGAATTGGCTCTATGCGCAGGCAATCACACCGACTAACCCTGATGGCAACGGTCTCTTTAACGTACTGGCCGGCGCGCTCGGCGTCTTCTACTTCCTGCTCAAAACGTATATCTTCTTCTTCGTGATGGTCTGGCTGCGCGGAGCATTCCCCCGGTTGCGGATCGATCAACTTATGGATTTTGGCTGGAAGTTTCTCATTCCGCTAACGCTGGCTAATCTGTTTAGCGCTGCGGTGTGGGTCGCGTTCACCCGTTGGGGACCGGCTGAAGGGATGTTGATCACCGTTGGCTGGTCGCCAGTGCTACGTTGGTTGGCAGCATTTATCATCACCCTGGCTATTAATATCGGTGTATACCTCTGGTTGACTCAAGTCTATGCGGCGTCACAAGCCGAACGACGACGAGTGGAGCTAGAGGAATTGAGCGCCACGTTGTAAGCGGTTGCGAATAGATACAGTGATAATGGCAGCGGAAGGCTGGGGCAGGAACGAGTGATGGAAGTTGTTGTGCAAATAACCTTTGGCGTGATTGCCGTGTTTATTCTGGTTGCGGCGGCGATGGTCGTCTCGGTGCGGAATGTGATCCACGCTGCACTCTGGCTGATTGCCTGTTTCTTTGGCGTTGGTGCACTCTATATGCTGCTCGAAGCCGAGTTTCTGGCCGTTGTGCAGGTGTTGATCTACGTTGGTGCCGTGTCGGTCTTGATCCTGTTTGCCATCATGCTCACCCGCCAGATCACCGGTGAAGGGGTGCGTCAACTCACCAATCGCTGGCCGGTTGTACTGGCAATTACCGCATTGCTCTTCGCGACAGTACTGGCACCCACGTTGATTAACCAGCAATGGAATGTGCCACCAGCACCACCCCTGGGTACGCCTGAGCCGATTGCCGGCCCGGCTGAGCTGGGGCGCGGTTTTGTCAATGAGTTTCTCATCCAGTTTCAGGTGGTAGGGGTCTTGTTGACGGTTGCACTAATCGGGGCGATTGTAATCGCCTATGAAGAACGCGCACGCCGTCGCAAGGTGCTAACCCTGGCTGAAGAGCTGGAATTGAAGCGCTTGCGTGAGCAAACGTCGCCAACCGTGTCAGAACCGGTTGAGGCAGAACCGGTTGTGCAAGAGTCGCGATCGGCCAGCGAGAGGTAATTATGCTGAATGCAGTTCCATTACCGGCAGTATTGACATTGGCTGCTGCTCTCTTCTGTATTGGTCTTTTTGGCGCCCTTTCACGGCGGAACCTGATTGGGGTATTGATGGGTGTTGAACTGATGCTCAATGCCGTCAATATCAATCTGGTCGCCTTTTGGCGCTATTTCGAGGCCCGTTACATCACCGGTCAGACATTCGCCATCTTTATTATTGCTGTAGCAGCAGCAGAAGCAGCCGTAGGTCTGGCGATGGTGATTGCCGTCTATCGCCACTATGTCACCGTTCAGGCCGATGAAATTGATCAATTACGCGGGTAAGCCGCCTGGTGGCGGGCCAGGTAACATGGCTGCGTTGCGGGGAAGGGTGACCAGAGATAGCAGGTCGTTTGGTCGAAGGACATGCAGAAATTCAGATGACGGGAACGTATATGGCGTTTTTTCTGCAAAATGCATGGCTGATTCCGTTCTGGCCGTTACTGGCTAGCGCTCTCATCACCCTGACGCCAATACGGCGCATAGCGATGGCGAGTGCGTGGCTGGCGACCGGTCTGATGATGATCGCAACTGTCATGGCGTTGGGATTGCTGGCGGCAGTCGCCAATGGTTGGGCACTGCACGATGGCCAATTGGTGCAACTTGCTGTACACCACGGTGAACACGGTGCATTTGCTTTTCCTGAACCGAATGTGGTACAGCGGTTTGTGTGGGCACCGACCGGTGAGACAGCATTACAAATGGGCATTTATGTCGATGGCGCCGCTGCCGCTATGCTGGCAATGGTGACCATTACTTCAACCTGCATTCATCTCTTTTCAATTGGCTACATGGCTGGGCATCCACGCCAGAGTCGCTTCTTTAGTTTTATAGCCCTCTTCACGGCGGCTATGCTGCTGATGAGTATGGCCGATAATCTGCTCCTCTTCTTTATGGCGTGGGAAGTGATGGGGCTTTGCTCGTACCTCCTGATCGGCTTTTTCTACGAACGTCCTAGTGCAGCACGAGCAGCAGTGAAAGCGTTTATCACTACTCGCGTAGGTGATGTGCTCCTTTTACTGGGTATCGTGTACCTGTACGCGCAGGCTGGTGGCATCTCCTTTGGGCAGGATGAGCATGGCATCTTCTTTCCGCCGTTACTTGAACGGTTGGCAAGCGAGACTGGCATATTGGGACTGAGCCATGCAGCCGGTATTGCCTTGTTGCTGTTTGCCGGTACGGTTGGGAAATCGGCGCAATTCCCGCTGCATGTCTGGTTGCCAGATGCGATGGAAGGCCCCACCCCAGTATCAGCGCTCATTCACGCGGCAACGATGGTTGCTGCCGGTGTCTTCCTCGTGGCACGTACCTTTCCCATCTTTACCGCCGATCCTACCTCGTTAGGCGTAGTTGCCTTTATCGGTGCCTTTACTGCTCTGTTTGCCGCAACAATTGCCGTTGCTCAATTCGATATCAAACGCATCCTGGCCTACAGTACGCTGTCGCAGCTTGGTTTTATGGTAGCGGCGCTTGGTGTCGGTGGTTGGGTGGCGGCAATGTTCCATTTGATCACCCACGCCTTCTTCAAAGCGCTCCTCTTCCTCGGTTCGGGGTCGATCATTCATGCGATGGAACAGCAGCCGTCAATCCGGCAGATACATCATCACGATGAATACGCGGCCCAGCAGACCGCGCAAGATATTCGCAATATGGGTGGCTTGCGTACCCGTTTGCCGTGGACGTTCTGGACGTACACTGCCGGTTATCTGGCACTGGCCGGGATCGTTCCCTTCGCCGGTTTCTGGAGCAAAGACGAGATTTTGCTCGATGCCTTCAAACACAATATCGCGGTCTATGTGACGCTTAGTGTTGCCGCCTTCCTGACCGCAGTTTATATGACGCGCCAGTGGCGGTTGGTCTTCTTCGGTGAGTATCGTGGTGCGCAACCGGTGGTGTTCGTGAATCCCGATGCACCGGTGAGTGAACACGGTCATCATCGAGATCACCATCACGACGATCATCATGAGCATGGCGAGCACTGGCACGAAGACCCGCGCATGATTGCAGCACTGGTCGTCTTGGCGAGTTTTGCGCTCACTGCCGGTTTCCTCAATCTCCCATTCGACCTACCGTTTGGGCACTGGTTAGCCACTCTCTGGGGGCAAGAGGCCGCGAAACTCGATCCGCTGGTGGCCGGTCTATCACTTATCATTGCGCTGGCCGGTATTGCGATTGGTTGGTACGGGTATCGTCAGGCCTTTACATCAGCAAGCGATACCGATCCATTGGCTGCACGAGCGCCGGGATTATTTACGCTGCTCAACGCCAAATACTACATTGATGAGCTGTACGCGGCTACCCTCGGCCAATTGACTGCCAGCCTAGCCGCAGCCTGGTCGTTACTGGATCGAGCGGTCATTGATCGGTTGATTGATGGCATGGGGCGCTTTACCTTCGGCTTAGGCAAAGTGAACTTCATCATCGATGACACCCTGCTCAACGACGGGCCGGACGGATTAGCAAGCGGCACGCAGGGGAGTGGTCGTCAGGTTCGACGTTTGCAAACCGGAAAAGCGCAGGATTATCTGATCTACGTATTTGGTGGTCTGCTCGCGCTAGCCATGTTCTGGCTGTATGTAATTGGACGATAGCGTATGAATCTGCCGGATTATCTCATTCCTGCCGCCGATGGCGTTCCTTGGCTTACATTGCTGGTGCTTTCACCGTTGGTCGGTATTGTACTGATCGGGTTAGCATGGCTGATCAGACTCAATGAGCGGATTGTCAAGGTTGGGGTCCTGGCCTGGACGGGTGTGCCGTTGCTGTTGGCCGTTATGATCTGGATGCGGTTCGATCCGCAGGCTGTGGCAGGAGGCCAGGGGGCAGTACAATTAGTCGAACGGATTCCCTGGATTCAAGCTGTCCGGGTTGATTACTTTCTCGGAGTTGATGGGCTAAGCCTGCCGCTGGTCTTGTTGACAGTGGTGATGACTCCGCTCGCTATCATCGCTAGTTGGGGTGTGCACGAGCGATACCGGGCGCATCTGGCATTGCTGCTCTTGCTAGAAGCAGCGATGTTGGGTTACTTTGTTGCGCTTGACTTCTTCTTTTTCTTCATCTGCTGGGAATTCAGTCTGGTACCGGCCTTCTTCCTGATCCAGGGCTGGGGGCGCGAACAGCGTCGCTATGCGGCTTTCAAGTTCTTTGTGTACACAATGGCCGGTTCACTGGGGATGCTCCTACTCTTCCAATTGATCTATCTGGCGATGCGTCAGGTTGGGATGCCAACGTTTGATTTGATTGCCCTTGGTCGCTTAGGTCAGGGATTAGCGGTGACTGGGGTTGAAGGGTCGCTGCGCGATATTCTTTTTGCCTACATGGATCAACTCGGAGTAACCAATGTGCTTGGTCGCTATCCGATGCTCTATAGTAGTATCGCGATGTGGGCAATCTTCATTGCCTTCGCTATCAAACTGGCGGTGTGGCCGTTCCACACCTGGCTCCCTGATGCCTATGCGGAAGGCCCAACAGCAGCGAGTATTCTACTGTCGGCGGTGATGAGCAAGATGGGAGCCTACGGAATGTTGCGGCTCCTTTTGCCGTTCACGCCTGATGCTGCTCAGTATTTTGCGCCGGTGCTGGCTGCACTGGCAGTAGTGGGTGTTGTTGCCGGTGCATTTGGCGCACTCAGTCAGGTCAATGGCGATATTAAGCGACTGATTGGTTATACCTCGATCAATCACATGGGTTACGTCATGCTGGCAATCGCCGGGGCGGCAGCGGCGGGCGAAGCAGGGATTGATGCACGGGCGAGTGCGATCAATGGGGCACTGGTACAGATGGTCGCCCACGGTCTGAGCACCGGTGCTCTCTTCTACCTGGCCGGCGTCTTGTATGAACGTACCGGTCGGTGGGAACTCAGCGGTCTGGGTGGTTTGCGCGCCAGTGCCCCAACCTTTGCCGGTGTGATGGGCATTGCGCTCTTCGCTAACCTGGGTCTTCCCGGATTGGCCGGCTTTGTCGGCGAATTTTTCATCTTTCGCGGAGCTTGGGCGACGTTACCGCTCTTCACGGCGCTGGCCGTCATTGGGCTGGTCGTGACAGCACTGGCATTGTTACTTATGTTCCAGCGCATCTTTTTGGGGCCGGCCATCGGCACACCACGCACAATTACCGATCTCCGCGCACCAGAATTTTGGTCAATCGTACCAATCTTAAGCCTCTCATTATTGATTGGAGTCTACCCTGGCCCGCTCATCAATCTGGGTAATGCTGCGGCAGGGCAATTGGTCGCTATCTTTGCCCGTGCATTTAGTTAGAGAACCGATCGCCATCTGGCTTGCCAGATGCATTGCACAAGGGTGACCACATGGGGGTACTAACGCTTTCAGCCGATATACCGTGGTTGAGCCTGATCTGGCTTAGTATGCTCGTACCGGCCATCATCATTGCCTTCATTCCTGATCGGTATCCCGATCTGATGCGTTGGGTCGGGACAGGATTCGCCTTTATCTCGCTCGTCCTGTCGTTGTTGGTCTTTCTGGCGTATGATCCGGTTCGAGGCGGGTTTCAATTCATCGAACAACTTGACTGGATACCGCAGCTTGGGATGAGTTATCTGTTGGGTGTTGACGGCATCAATCTACCGATGCTGCTGCTCAACGGTATTGTGATCTTTACCGGCGCTCTAATGAGCTGGAATATCGAAGAGCGCGCCAAAGAGTATTGGGTCTGGTTGTTACTCTTGACCACCGGCGTTTACGGCGTTTTTAGCGCGCTTGATCTCTTTCTCTTTTTTGTCTTCTACGAGTTAGCTGTACTGCCGATGTACTTGTTGATCGGCATTTGGGGTAGTACCCGCAAAGAGTACGGTGCAATGAAGCTGACCCTGTTTCTGATGGCAGGGAGTGCACTAGTTATTATCGGGATGATCGGTCTCTACTTTGGGAGCGGTCTGCGCACCTTTAATATGCTGGTGCTGGCTGAACAGGGTTTCATTGCCGGTGATTTACAACGTCTCCTCTTCCCAGCCTTATTCGTCGGTTTTGGAGTGTTGGCCGGTATGTTCCCCTTCCACACCTGGAGTCCGACCGGCCATGTCGCCGCGCCGACGGCGGTCAGTATGTTGCACGCCGGGGTTTTGATGAAACTGGGAGCATACGGCTGTTTACGGGCGGCTATGTGGCTCATGCCCAATGGTGCCCGAGAATGGCTCCCAATTATCGTGATTTTAACTATTTTCAATGTCGTGTACGGTGCCAGCATTGCGATGGTACAACGCGATGCGAAGTTTATCATCGGCTATTCGTCGGTCAGCCACATGGGGCTGGTCGTGATGGGGTTGGCCGCCGGAACCCAGATTGCAGTGATGGGGGCAGTGCTCCAGATGTTTGCGCACGGGATTATGACTGCGCTCTTCTTTGCGGTAGTGGGACGAATGATCTACGACCGCACCCATACCCGACAGTTGCCCGAATTGGGTGGGCTGGGTCGGGTGATGCCTTTTGCGGCAGCGATGTTTATTCTGGGCGGCCTTTCATCGATGGGCATGCCGGGGTTGGCCGGATTTTGGGCCGAGTTTAACATCTTTATTGGCGTGTGGGAACGGTACCCGCTCGTTGCCGTCATTGCGGCTCTGAGCATTCCAATCACGGGAGCCTACATTCTACGCGCCGTGTGGGCTGTCTTTTACGATGAGGTGAAAAATCCCGAATTTCTACATCTTCCTAAATTAACGTGGCAGGAATACAGCGGTGCGTTGGTGTTGGCGTTGGTACTGGTTGGGTTGGGACTGTATCCGGCGTGGATGACCGAGCTGATTGATTCCGGTGTACGGCCGCTGGTGGCTCGACTCAATGAGGTGGTCGTAGCGCTGCGCTGATTGGCAGGAATAAAGAGGGACGTATGTTTCAGGTAACCGATATCCCGCGTCTTTTGCCGGAGATTTTGCTTCTGGTACTAGCGTTACTGGTGCTGGGTTCGGATATTCTTGAGCGGTGGGGGCGTACACCGGCCGCACAGCTTGAGCGCGTCAAATCTTCAGCCTCACTCACGGCCATCGGGCTAGGAATGGTATTGTTTGTTGCATTGTTGCAGAGTGGCTATATTTACCGATTACCCGAAACAGCCCCCGTCAATTTCTTCACCAATATTATTCGCAATCTCCAAAGTGGTGGACCTGGCGGTGAGCCGATCGTCGGGGCTTTTGCAACCGATCACTTGACGATGATTGCGCGTTTGCTCATCATCGGGTCTGCGCTGGTCACCAGTCTACTCTGCCTCGATATTCGGCCCAGTGCTCATCCGGGAGAGTTTTACGCATTGATCATTTTTGCCACCCTCGGTATGTGTCTGATGGTGGGCGCCAATGAGTTGCTGCTGGCGTATCTCGCTATTGAGTTAACTTCGATCCCACTGTATCTGTTGGCCGGCTACTTTCGTAATGACCCGCGCTCGGCAGAGGCAGGCCTGAAATACTTCCTGTTTGGCGCTATCTCGTCGGCAATTCTCCTGTACGGCATGAGTCTGGCTTTTGGCGCAGCACTCAATAGTATCGGTGGTGCAACCAATTTTAATGACCTGACTCGTTTTGATCGGATCGGTGCCTTTACCGCGTCAAGTGGTGGCCTAATAACACTAGCAATGCTCTTTATCGTGGCCGGTATGGGGTACAAGCTAGCAGTTGTCCCGTTTCACGGTTGGTCACCTGATGTCTATGAAGGTGCACCAACCCCAATTACGGCCTTCATTTCAACCGCCTCGAAGGCAGCCGGTTTTATCTTACTCTTCCGACTGTTGACAAAGACATTCCCGACCATTGTGGGATCGCCGACGCTCGATACTGCTAGTGGATGGACGGCAGTGCTGGCGGTACTGGCACTGCTGACAGTGGTGATCGGAAATCTGGCTGCGCTGCCGCAGACGAATGTCAAACGGCTGTTAGCGTATTCAAGTATCGCGCATGCCGGCTTTGTCGTGTTGGGTTTGCTGGCCTGGGCTGCTGCGCAACCGTTTGATCGGGAACAGGGCTTGACGGCACTGCTCTACTACCTGTTCATCTACAGTCTGACAAACCTTGGCGCTTTTGGTGCGCTGGCATTGATCGGACAGCAAACTGGTGGCGATGACCTAACCCATCTACGTGGTCTTTCGCGACGTAATCTGCCGCTTGCGCTGCTATTTACCGTCTGTATCCTCTCGCTGGCCGGAATCCCGCCCCTTGGTGGCTTCTTTGCTAAGTTTTACATCTTTATGGTCGGCTGGCAGAGTGGTGCAACCTGGTTGGTTGTGATTGCAGTTGTGATGACGATTGTCAGTCTTTATTATTACCTTCGTCTGCTTAAAGCAATGTTTATCGAGCCGGCAACCGATTTGACGCCGGTGTCGCTCCCACGTGGAATTGGCGCCGCACTGGCGATTGCCGTGGTTGGGGTGTTGGTTCTGGGTATCTTCCCTAATCTGATTTTGAGTGTTCTGGAACGGGTGTAGGCCCATAGCCACGCAGTGCCCCTCTGTGTTGGGCTACGCATGACCACAGGTTTGAGAGGGAAGTCGGCTGAAACAGAACAGCACCGTCTATGGGGTGCGGACACATCGGCTGCCGCACCCAAATGGGTCGCCATTACCCGTCACAGCAGCGGTCAGTCTGTTTTTGCTTACACCGGCTGACCAAAAACCTCACTGATAATCTCCTCAATCGGTGGCTCGGCGATGTTGACATCGGCTACCGGTAGCTCACTGAGCAATTGGGCGCCAATGCGCGACGTTTCGTAGCGAGGCACTTTCAGTTCAACCTCCAACCCATCGTACCGTTGCACCTCGCCGTAGCGGTTCAGGGTCTCAAGTGCAATCGGTTGGTGGAGCGTCAGGTGAATGATCTTGTGAGGGGCAACCTGTTCAACCATTCGCTGGAGATTGCCATCGTAGAGTAGGCGACCATGGTTAATTACAATGACCCGCCGACAGAGTGCTGTTACATCGGCCATGTAGTGGCTGGTTAGCAGCACCGTTGCACCGTAACGCCGATTATATTCGGCGACAAATTCACGAACACGGGCCTGCATCGTTACATCGAGGCCGATGGTTGGTTCGTCGAGAAAGAGCACTTGTGGCCGGTGGAGCAGGGCAGCGGCCAGCTCACACTTCATCCGTTCGCCTAGACTCAGCTTACGCACCTGCTTATTCAGCAGATCACCTAGTTCAAGCAGGTCGGTCAACTCGTTGAGCATCCGGCGATATTCATGTACTGGCACCTCAAAGATAACGCGGTTTACTTCAAAGGTCTCGATAGCCGGTAAATCCCAGAGCAGTTGCTGTTTCTGGCCCATGACTAGCGTGATTTGCTTGAGGAAGGCCGTCTTCCGTTCAAATGGCGTATAACCCAATACCCGTACCTCACCGGCCGTCGGGTGTAGTAAACCGGCCAGTACCTTGAGCGTTGTCGTCTTTCCGGCACCGTTGGGACCCAGAAACCCAACCATCTCACCGCTGTCAATCGTGAAATCGATCCCATCAACAGCCTTGACGGTCTCGTAGCGGCGTCTGATGAACGCTTGTAGTGACCCTCGCAGGCCGGCCTCTTTGCGATGAACCTGATAGTATTTGCGCAGATTACGTACTTCAATTGTCATACTTAACGACCACGTGCTACTTCCAGAAACTGCTCGGCGACTCGCATCCAATCGAAACGGGTAACGTACTCACGACCGAATGTTCCATAGCGCCGCCGTAGCTCCGGATCGGCTAATAGGGTTGTCAGCGCCTCAGCCAGGGCTGTTACATCAGCAGGTGGCACCAGCAGACCTGCCTGACCGTGAGGCACCACTTCGGGAATTGCGGCTGCGGTCGTGGCGACAATCGGTAGTCCGGCGGCCATTGCTTCGAGAAACACGATACCGAAACCCTCTTGCACACTGGGTAGACAGAAGATGTCGGCGCGGTAGTACCACTCTTTCACTGCCGTATCGTCGGGGAGTGCGCCGAGTAACTGGCAACTTGCTCCAAGCGCGAACTGATGCGCAAGATTACGGAGATGAGCGTGTTCAGGACCGTCGCCGATGATCACCAGACGCGCAGCGGGAAAACGAGGGCGGATTCGGGCAAATGCCTGGATCAGATCGGCAATGTGTTTACGCGGATACTGGCGAGCCACGCACAGAATCGTCTGTCCATCGTGACGTGGGAGTGGTGTGGGCCACGAAGCCAGATCAATTCCCTCTGGCACTAGACGTATCCGTTCCGCCGGTACACCGTAGTGTCGTTGAATACTTACCCGACAATAGTGACTGGTTGTAATGACGATTGGAGCCTGGCGGGCATTGATTCGTTCGAGTCGCGAAAGCAACCATAATAAACGGCGTACCTGGCCACGCTCGTGCTGTAGCTCCTCGGCGATCACGCCCTTGATACTACAGATATACGGTGTCGCTACCCGACGGGCCACCAGTACACCATCAATATCCACCCCTACAATTAAATCGTAGGGTAATGTACGCAGGAGTGCCGGTACATAGAGATTAAACAGCAATCGCCGCAGCGTCAGATTAGATGGCCACGCCACCAATGGCGAGATACGGGCCACGTGATGACCGTGGGCACGCAGAGCGCGTCCTAACCCTCCGATAGCAGCAGCAGTGCCGCTGCCTTCAGCCACTTGCTGAAGCCATGAGTCCAGAAAAGCAATACGCATGTCAAAACCTGTTGTTTCAATGATCCTCATTTATAATACTACAAGAACAGATTTTCGTTATGGAGAATATATGACTGCTAAATTCGTCGTCTTGCTCCGTGCAGCGTGGGTCGATGCGCTGGCCTACCGCGCTCAACTGTTTATCTGGGTAACTACCGGGATGTTGCCGCTGATCATGCTGGCGGTTTGGCGCACTCTGGCCGGTAACGGCACAATTGGCGGTTACGCGAGTAATGATTTTGTGGCCTATTTCGTGGGCGCCCTCTGCATTCGCCAGCTCACCGGCGTCTGGATTATCTGGGATATGGAGCGTGAGATTCGCCTGGGTGAGCTATCGCCACACCTGCTGCGACCGGTACATCCGCTGTGGCGCTATCTGGCGATGGCGTTGGCCGACAAGCCACTACGCCTGCTAATGATCGCTCCTATCGTCTTGATTGCCGGTCTGATTGCTCCTGGAGCCATTCCCCAGCCCGATCTTCTCAGGTGGAGCCTGCTACCACTTGCAATCGGGCTGGCCTTCACCGTTTACTTTCTAAACCAGTGCTGTATCGGTGTACTCAGTTTCTGGTGGACGCAGGTGCTGGCGTTGCAAGATTTCTGGTTTGGCGTATATGCCTTTTGCAGCGGCTATCTCGTGCCGCTCGACCTCTTACCGGCACCGGTTACGGCGGTTCTGAACTGGTTGCCTTTTCGGGCGATGCTAGCTTTTCCCCTCGAATTACTGCTTGGCCGTCTTGATCAGACGGCCATCATCTGGGGATTCGCGCATCAGCTCGGTTGGATTGTAGTGCTAGGAATGTTATTGCACTGGCTTTGGAACAACGGGGTACGCCGTTACAGTGCGGTTGGGGCGTAGCGTAGGTGAAGCGTAGCGAGCAGCGCATTCTTTAGCAGTGCGGGGGTACGGACAGAAGAACGATTTAAGGTTGTACGATACCAGCAAGTGTTCTTCTGACCTTCACCAATGAAGACCAGTCTGCGCCTGTACAATCTCACACACGGTAGCGAAATGTTCTGGGGTACAGAACAAGTAAAACGGTGGGCCGCCTTTTCGATGCAACACTAGGAGATGTTGCCGGGGATCAACTTCTACACGCTGTACTTCTTCCCAGTCAATAGCATCACGTGGGCGTGCGAGGAGCGCTGACCCCATCATGATTGGTCGTCCGCTTAACAGAAGAATGACTCGGACAACACGAAGGAATATTTTGGTACGGCCGTGCAGTTGAGAACGAACACCTTTCTGATCCAACACAAAGTGCTGTTGATAGCCAACCAGCCACACGATCAGGGCAGCCAATGCGAGCAATACAACAATGATGGCAACCACAATACCCGTAACCTGTAATGCAACAAGCAAACGGTTTTCTTCAGTGATAATCGCCATGAAGAGAAACAGAAAGAGTGCTGGCGCTCCGACTATGATGGGCAATTGTCGAAGTACAACTCGATTAGCCAACGGGAATGTGTTTGCAACCCATTCGATGCGGAAATTGCTCATACTATTGCTGAAACGGGCGTTCTAATAGCTTCTTTACCAGTTGCTCAACGACATGTTTCCTGCGCATACAGTCGGGATGCGGCATATGCAGCGTGCAGGAACAGATCGACCGTGCGTAGAAAGGCTAAACTATCGTGAGCAGCAGTGCAAGGGATAGATTCGCAATTGGCCGTAGTTGGATTGTAACGAGCGAGTTAGACGCTCTGTTATGGAGAACCGAGGAGTGAGCCTCACTTTTCTGCTATCCTTGTCTTCTTCCTCGCCCAAAAGGATAGGTTTGCATCTGCTCACGTCAGTAAGAGCGTGGGCTAGAAGTCCGCGCTCTTAGCGGAGATGATCTTTTTCGGATACACCCTTTAGAGCGTGATCAAAAACCTGAGCTTTTGATGAGGCTCGACAATGGTACGCAATAGAGTGTTTCGGGGAACGCTGGCGGGTAACGCAGGCGTCTCCGCGACGCGCTGGAACAGGGGTGCAACGGTTTCCGTACCGGTGCTGCGGCGCACGCCTGGCGGTCCTCACCTTCCCCCTAGCCTCCTTCCGCTCCCTGTGGGAGAACGGAAGGGGGAGCGTGCGGCACGGGGTGAACGTCGCTCATCCAACCTGTCACGGGCAGCGCCCGGCGCTGCCCGCTCGGCAGAGAGAACGTGCGGCGGATGGAGGAACAAAGCGTTAGCCCCTCAACGTCGTGGTTGCCCAGGCACGGGACGTTCCCAATAAGAAATCCGGGTTTTTGATCAGGCTCTTAGACTGGCGGCCATGGTACGTGAGGCCCTGGCCCCGGCGGTGGATAGCAACCACTCTCGATCAAGTTATTAAGCCGCCGCCGAAGCGCTCTCACCTCTGACCGGTCGAGCAACGTATGCAGTGCCTGGATCAGGTGTTCGTTCTGATCGAGCTGCTGGCGAAAACTGGTAAACGCGGTCATCACCTCATCAGGAAACGGTTCACCCACAAAATCCCAGAGCACTGTCCGCAATTTGGGTTCGACATGGAAACAAATTCCGTGGTCTATAGCCCACAAACGTCCGTCTCGTCCTTGCAAACAGTGGCCACTCTTACGGTCGGCATTGTTGACCAGACAATCGAAGGCGCAGAGTTGCCTGATTTCACGCTCGTATCCGCCTTGCTTCAGCATCGTGAACAGGTGAATATCTTCATCGTTATCGATGAACAACTGCACCATTCCGATGCCATACGGTCCATCGCGCACCACAGTTGGCGGCACAAGATGAAAACCGAGCGCCTCACTCACGATATACGCCGCCGCCTCTCGACGGTAGAGCGTCCCGCGCGGAAAATCCCACAGTGGGCGCTCTCCGCGCTGTGGCTTATACACCGCAAGCAGGTGCAGATCTTCGTGGACAATACTGGTCAATAGGGTATAGTTGCTACTGTACGGCATCGCTGCCTCAATATTCATCGTACCCTGGGCCAGTGCTGTCAACACCCGCGCGACGCTCAGTTCGTATGAGTGACCACCTTCCATACCATCCCTTTCACAATAAGGTAGGAGGTTACGTACATTCTGAGATGGATCGTCTCTGGCTCTCCCTTTCTGCCAACTCAGGTTCAGTAAGGTCATGAGCGGTTGGCAGGTTTAGCACGTTCAAACACACCACGCCACTCGAAACAGAGGTCAGTACGACAACCGTTTCACTCCGCTAACTGTAGACTGGGCCGTGACCGTTACGATGCGGACAGAAATGACCACTGGGATCAATCGGACGACCGCAATTGCCACAGATTGGGCGGCCAGCGGCAACCACCTGCTCCGCGTGAATGCTCAAGGCCTTCATTTGCTCGCGCGTAGCTGAAAAGCGCGCCGATAAGGGTTCTTCATTTCCTTCATCGGGCATTCCCTGCGCCAGCAAGACGATCCGATCTCGCTCGCTATCGTAGCCCAACCCCATCTGGTAAATACGAAACTGCGGTTCAAGTGGCTCTTCAAGGCTCATATCGGTGACCAGGAGATCGTCGGAGGTTGCCAGACGTGGATTACGTTCACCGATAGCTTCCAACAAGCGATTAATGGCGTTCGCCAGCTCGCGAATTTGCTCTTTTTCCGCCAGTAAGGTCACCAGACGGTTTCCACGTCGGGCCTGCAAGTAGAAGACCCGCCGACCTCGCGGCCCAACTGCGCCGGCGGTAATGCGATGCACCGATTCGAGATCAAACGTAAACTCTGCCATGGTACTACTCTGCCTCCGTTGATGACGGGGACGCTGCCTCCGGTGTAGGCGATGGCGACGACGGTTTAGGGCGAAGATGATCAAGCGACCCGGTATCATTGTAGGCCAACAAACGAGGCCCCATCGGCTCAAACGCTATTGCACTCAATGAGCATGGGTTGATAACCAGCCGCTGAAACAAATCGATGTGCACACCAATGTAGTACGCTAATGCCAACCGGATCAAATCGGCGTGCGACACCACTGCAATCATTTCTCCTACATGGCGAGCACGTAATTGATCAACTGCACTCACCATACGCATCTGGGCCTCACCGAGGGTCTCGCCACGAGGAAAGCGGGTACCACTCGGATAATGCTGAACCCCTGGCCATAGCTCATGGGTATATAACTCTTTCAGCTCAGCCCCTTCCCATTCGCCATAGCGCACCTCGCCGATCTGCTCGACAATGCGCAATGGCAAGCCGCGCGGTTCTGCAATCGCCCGTGCGGTCTCGATACAACGGTCAAGGGGGCTGGTGTAGAGCGCCGTGATCGGTAGATCGCCGAGCCGTTCACTGAGCGCCAGCGCTTGCCGTCGTCCCTCTTCACTCAGATGAACCCCCGGCAACCAGCCAGCTAACCGACCATGCACCCAATCATTCATTCCGTGACGGATTAAGAGGACTGTCGTTACCCGCCGTTCTCCGTTTGACACTACAACACCTGCTATCTCTGCTACTGCACTCTGTGCGATACAACCAATGCTCAGGGCCTTCTTGTTTCCATGATACCATGGGTACATAATTTCACGGCAAAGCGTTGCATCGCAGGGCTTTTCCTTCTCAACTCCACCATGGCCGCTCCCATAGACGGCGTTCTATTGGAAGTGATCGCTCCGTCGCTCTGGGTGTGCGCTTGCAGCGCAGGAGGGCAAGAATTCCTAACGCACCACGTGCACCACCGCAGACAAGGAACGCCAGTGCCAGGAGACCTATCGGCACGTAACGTAGCAGGCTATCCTGCCATTTGCCGCATAGGTGTGGTCGCCGACCGGAAGTTGTGGCCGACATGTGTGTTAGCGCGTCAGGATACGGAGGAAGCCAGATGGCGTCTTGGCGCACCACGAATGGCAGGCCCTGTACTGCACGAACCATCAGAAACCGCATTCCTCTACCACTGCGGCAAGAAGTGCTGGAATTG
>Ga0197142_1000321_pt1 | contig 44205 bp, 40 predicted proteins | sample GBS60_MetaG_FD_148614 | JGI IMG/M metagenome (GOLD analysis project Ga0197142, IMG submission 148614) | Sediment microbial communities from Great Boiling Springs, Gerlach, Nevada, United States - GBS 60_MetaG | ecosystem: Environmental > Aquatic > Thermal springs > Hot (42-90C) > Sediment... | reverse complement strand
TGAGACGCTTGTCGTCAATCGGGTTGTTCGGGCAGTAGAAGATCTCGTCGTTTTTGAGGTAAGTGCCCAGCGGCTTCGGGGCGAGGTTGAACGGCACTGCTGCATTTTGGTCACAAGTGAGGTTCCCATTTCTGTCAACGGCATACGCGCCCAGCACAGGGGGATAGGCGCGATTATCTTCCTTATACGCTTGCAACGCTACGAAGATTTGCTGCAGATTCGATGAACACCGACTCTTGCGAGCGTTCTCGCGCACCGTGCCCGCCACAGGAAAGATGATTGCCGCCAGAATGGCGATGATCGCGATCACCGTCAGCAGCTCCACCAGCGTAAATCCGCGTCTCATGGTCGTGCCCCTTCGTCCTCGCTGCCTTAGACTGCGCAGCGGTCGTTATGGTTCCCGCCCTAATTATGACACACCCGCCGACTTTCCTGCAATTGGCGTCGGGGTTTCGCGCACGGGTCTAAGCAGGAACGCCGACGCCAGGAAATAGAGGGGCGCCAGCGCGAAGATCCACCGCCAGCCCGCGCCCAGACCGTACTGCGCGTTCCAATAATCGCCCAACGGTCCCGCAATCAGCGGCGCAATCACCTGCGGCATGGTCATCGCGATGTGCCAAATCGCCATGTAGCGCCCTGACTCTTGGGTGGGCACGAGGTTGCTTGCCAGCGCCCAGTCCACGGCGGCGTATGCGCCCCACGCGACGCCGAACAGTGCGCCCGTCGCGTAGACCATCGGCAGCCCCTGCGCGGTCAGAAACAGCGCGGCGCAGGCGCACATCAGCGCGATGCAGGCGTAGATGATGCGCTTTTTGCTCATGCGGTCTGCCAGTACGCCCGCCAGCCAGTTGCCCAGCACGCCCGTCAGCGTCGCTGTCGCCATAAAGCCGAACGCATGCTGCGGCGCCGCGCCCCCAAGTCCTATCGTATCGCGCAAGTAGAACTCCAGATAAAACAGCGCAGTGAAAAAGCCCATGTTGAACACGAAGCGCGAGACGACCACCCAGCGGAAGTTGGGCTGCTCGTTGAGCAGGATGTTCACAAACAGCGTCCAGCGCAGGCGTTTCTCGTCGGGGGTGCGCGGTTGCCAGCGGGGTTCGCGCATGCCCAGCACCGTCCACAGCATCGTGGCAAGCAGGAAGCCGACCAGCGTGTAGCCCACAATCTGCAGGCGCATAGTACGCTCCAGATGCCCCGCAATCAGCGGTGGCTCGCCCAACAGCGCGCCTGCCGACGCCAGCCCTATCAGGTTGCCCGCCAGCGTCATCATGCCCATGTACGCCGACGCCAGCCCGTGCCGATGCACAGGCACATAGTCGGGAATCACCGCCTGATACGGACCGTTCGCCCAGTTCAGAAAGAGTTGAATCGCTACGAAGTGCAGGATCAGCAGCGAGAAGCTCTGCGTGGTCATAAACAGCACGACGAACGGCAGGCTCAGCAGCGTGCCCCACAGGATAAACGGGCGTCGCCTGCCCATGCGCGAAGTGCAACGGTCGCTGATGGGTCCCGCGATGAGTTCAACGATGGTGGAAATCAGTGCGCCTGCCGCCGCCAGCCACGCAAGGTAGACCCCGCGCTGCTCCAGCGGCGCGAGGTCGTTCACCCGCGCCTGCATCGCAATCGTCAAAAATGCCGCCCAGTGGACGCTCACGCCCAGCCAGAACGCGCTAATCGCCCAATAGTTAACGCGCTCAGACACTACGAGGGATTATAGCATGAGAACTCGGCGTCCATTCAAAGTGAATAGCAATCCATCGGTGTTGAATCGTGATTCAACGGAATGGAATCGCGATTCATCGAGAATGAATTGCCATCCATCGGCGTTGAATCGCAATTCATCGAGAATGAATCGCTATCCGTCGGCGTCGAATAGCAATCAACTGCCCTTGAATTGCTATCCGTCGAGAGTGTTCACTTGGCTAAGCGCAGGATGGCTTCGGCAAGGCGCACGGGGTCGTGGCGCACATAGTCGGTCTGGCTGATGAAGTTGCCCGTGATGACCTTGTAGCCCATCTGACGGATGCGGTCAACATCGGACAGCACCAAGTCCTGCCCGCTGGCGCGGTAGCGTTCCAGCAGTTCGGGCTGCGGGATGGCGGTGTTGACCAGCACATAGTCGCACACGCGCCCGCCCGCATGCGCCTCCAACGCCCGCACATGGTCGGACGCCGTGAAGCCGTCGGTCTCGCCAGGCTGGGTCATCACATTGCACACATAGACGCGCAGGGCGTCGGTCGCACGCAGCGCGTCGGCGATTTTGGGCACCAGTAGGTTCGGGATGACGCTCGTGAAGAGACTCCCTGGTCCCAGCACCACCACATCCGCTTGGCGAATGGCGTCGAGGGCTTCTTGCGGCGGCTCCACATCGGGCGGGGTCAGGTGCATGCGGCGGATTCGCGCGGGGTACGCTACAATCGCCGTCTCGCCTTCGATGCACGCGCCGTCGTCCATCTCCGCCCGCAGGTTCACATGCGTCAGCGTGGAGGGCAGCACGCGCCCGCGGATCGCCAGCACCTTGCTGATCTCCTGAATCGCCTGCTCGAAGTCGCCCTTGATTTGGGTCATCGCAGCGATCAGCAGGTTGCCGACCGAGTGCCCGCTGAGGTTGCCTGCGGTGTCTTTGAAGCGGTGCTGTAGCAGGGCGGTCATCGCGCCTTCGGCGTCGGCAAGCGCAATCAGGCAGTTGCGGATGTCGCCAGGGGGCAGGATGCCCAACTCGTGGCGCAGCCTGCCCGACGAGCCGCCGTCGTCGGTCACGGTCACGATGGCGACGATGTTGGCAGTGTACCGTTTGATGCCGCGCAGCATGGTGGACAGCCCTGTGCCGCCGCCGATGACGACCACGCGCTTGCCGTGCGCCATTAGCGCATAGCGCGACAGCACATCCCACACGCGCCCGCTGGCGCGCGGCTGCAGGATGCCGACCAGCGTGCGCCATGCGCGGCGCAGCCCCCACCACCACACGCCCAGCCCCGCAAGCACCAGCGCGCCGCCCAGCGCCCAGCGTATCGCCTGCGCCGCGCGCGGTGTGGTCGCCGCTTGGCGGATGGGTTCGTCGATCGCGCGGTAGAGGCTATTGAGCCACTCGGCAGGTGCGCCCGCCAACGCCACCCATAGCCCCGCCAGGGCAAGCAGCAGCCCCAGACTGGAGAACGCCAGCCAACGCTTCACCTGCATGCCAGGCAGTAGCCAACGCCAGCGTCCGTCACGCATGTTATGTCTCCCCCTGCGCCAAGTCGCGGTGTTCCACCGTCGCGCGGTAGCCCCGCTCGGCGAACCACTGTCCCAGCGCCTCGCCCAGCACGACCGACCGATGGCGTCCGCCCGTACAGCCAATCCCGACCGTTAGGTACGCCTTGCCCTCGCGCTCGTAGCGGGGCAGCAGGTACGCCAAGAAGTTTCGCATCATCTCCAGAAACTCCTGCGTTTCGGCGTCGCCAAGCACATACGCGCGCACGGCGGGGTCTGTGCCAGGCTTGGGCTTGAGGCGGGACACATAGTGCGGATTGCGCAGGAAGCGCACATCGAACACGAGGTCGGCGTCAGCGGGCACGCCGTACTTGAAGCCGAACGACACGATGCGCACGCGCAAAGGCGGCTGCGCCTTTTCGTCGGCGTAGCGTTGGCGAATCGCCTCGCGCAGGTCTTGCGGCTTGAACAGCGTGGTGTCCAGCGTGTGGTCGGCAATGGCTCTCAGCGGGGCGAGCAAGGCGCGTTCGGCGCGGATGGCTTTCGGCAGGCTCGGCTCGCGGCTTGCCAGCGGGTGCGGGCGGCGCGTCTCCTTGAAACGGCGCACCAGCACCTCGTCCGCGCAGTCCAGAAACAGCACTTCGATAGGCGCGCCGTCCGCGCGCATCTGCAGCACGGCTTGCTCGGCGTCCTCCAGCGGCTCGTTCGCGCGGGTGTCCACCACGACCGCCACGCGCTGTCCTGTCGCAACGCGCTCGCATAGCGCGCCCAGCATCGACGGCGGCAAGTTGTCGATGCAAAAGTAGCCGATGTCCTCCAGCGTCTGCAGCGCAAGCGTCTTGCCCGCGCCCGACACGCCCGACACCAGCACCAGTCGCCCTGCGCTCATTTGTTGCCTCCCAGCACCAGCGCACTGAGCGTGCCGTGCGATAGCCCCACCAGCACGGCGGGCGCAATCGCCGAAACGGGCTGCCCAAGCAGGTAGCCTGCGAACAGTTGCTCGCTCAGTTGCGCGAAGAAGAAGAACACCAACCCGTTGACCACCAGCGCGACGAGCATCAGCTTCGCGGCGCGCCCCTTGCGAAACGCCAGCGACCCCAGCCCGACGAACACGGCGACAATCAGGCTCATTACCGCGCTCATCGCCAGCGACTCTTGCCAGTACGCGCTCGGCTGGATGTCCAGCGCGACGATGAGCCGTTCCCCGCCGCTATAAGGCGGCTCGCGGTCAACCGCCTCTGCGCCGAGCCGCGTCTCCAGGGCGGACTCATAGCGTGTGCGCAGCGCGTCCAGCCCGTACAACGCGCCCATATGCGCCCCCGTCATCAGCACATACAGTCCAATCCAAATCGCCAGCCCCCGCAGCAGTCGCCCCACGCCGATTACCTCCGCTTGTTCGGCTCGTCGCGCAACAGCACGCCACTCAGCAGCCCGTTGATAACGCCCAGCACGAGGCTCCCGTACAGCGCCGCCCAGAAGTTGCCGATGCGGAAGTTGAACGGCGCAAGCGCGAACACCGCCCAAAACAGCAGCGTGTTCACCAGCAGCCCAGCAATCCCCAGCGTCAGGCAGTTCAGCGGCAGCAGCGCGAGTTTCACCCCGCGCTTGATAAAGGCGTTCACCAGCCCCAGCAGCAGCGCCATAATCAGGTTGTCCTGCCACTTCGGGCTGGGACTCATGTCCAGCCCCAGCCGCGCGCCGCTCCAAAAGGTCAGGTGCAGTGCGACCGCGAAGATGAGCCATTTGAACAGGAACTGCATCGGGCAAGATTATACCGTGTATGGGGGCGCGCGTCCCTCTTCAAGCCTCGCATGGGGTATATTTCGACGGGAGGCACGGATTATGGCACTTGCACAAGCAGGAACCAAGCCCGCTGTGGAGTATCCCTCCACCGACGGCGAACCGATGGCGCAAAACACCAAACAGTACCGCTACATCACCACCATTCAGGGCGGACTCGCCGCGATGTTCCGCGACCGACCCGATGTGTTCGTCGCAGGCGACCTGTTCTGGTATCCCATCGAGGGCGACAACAAAACCCGCGTCGCCCCTGATGTGATGGTCGTGTTTGGACGCCCCAAAGGCGACCGCGACTCGTACCGTCAGTGGGAAGAGGACAACATCGCCCCGCAGGTGGTGTTTGAAATCCTCTCGCCGAGCAACACGCTGACCGAGTTGCTGGATAAGAGTTTGTTTTATGCGAATCACGGAGTGCAGGAGTATTACATCTATGACCCTGACGCGGGTGAGTTGTACGGGTTTGTGCGGGACGAGTCGGGTCACTTGCGTCGTGTGGCCGAGATGCGGGGTTGGGTGAGTCCGTTGTTGGGGGTGCGTTTTGAGTTGGCGGGTGGGGAGTTGGTGGTGGTGCGTCCTGATGGGGAGCGTTTTGTGGGGTATGAGGAGTTGGTGGCGGCGTTGGAGCAGGAGCGTGCGCGGGCAGAGCGCCTCGCGCAGAAACTGCGCGAACTTGGCATAGAACCGGAGTAGTTGCGCCGTCAGTTGGGAGGCGTGAGGGCGTCGGCGCAAGCGGTAGGGGGCGCACGGCATCGCGCCCCCCGACAAACATGTGCTGCTACTTCTGCGCGGCTTTTTGGAACTTTTCGTAGCGGGCGCGTATCTCTTGTTTCGCGTCTGCAGACATCGCAGGGTCTTTCTCGGCGAGGTCTACCGCCATCTTCTGGTACTTGAGTGCGTTCTGCACATCCCCACTCTTGAAGTAGGCGTAGGCGAGCGTATCCAGGATATTAGCATCCTCCTCTTTGGTCAGCTCGACGGCGCGCCGCGCAATCGTGATCGCCGCCTGATAGTCGGGCGACTGGAGCGGTGGCTGAGTCTCGTCATCCACAATTGTCCACGCGAGGAAGTTCAGCACCTGCGCGTTATCTTTGAACTCGTTCTGCGCAAGTTGCAGCGCGTAGGCATACGCCTGCTTCTCGTCCACGCGCAGCAGGGTCTCGAAGCGCGTCAACTTCAAGTCGGAAGCGAACTCGCTGTATTTGGGGAGCATCGCATCGAGTTTGGCGAGCGCGTCCGCGTACTTGCGCTGCTGCATGAGTTGGACATACTCCGCGTAGTCGGCTTGGATGGCTTCCATCTGCTCGCGCAGACGCTTTTGCCGTTCCGCTTCCGCTTTCCAGTCGAAGTTGCCCGCCAACACCTTCTCCAGCACCTCGTCCAGTCCCCCCATCGGGTGCCCGATCCAGACGATGCGCTTCTGCTGGTCGATGACGAAGGCGGCGGGGATACCGTTTTGCCCTGCGGCTTCCATCCAGGTTTTGGCGATGACGCCTTCCGCGCCGTCCACCGCGACGGTGTAGTTCATCTTGTCGCCCATCTCTTGCACGAACTTCTCCACGCGCTGGATGTGGGCGTTGGGGTCGTTTGCGTTGGCGCGCTCCCATACGCTGACGCCGATAATCGTGACCTTATCCTTGTATTTCTCGGCGAGTTTGGTCAGATGAGGAATCGTCTGTCGGCACGGACCGCACCAAGTCGCCCAGAACTCCACGACATAGACTTTGCCTTGTTGGAACGCTTTGACGGGTTGTCCCTTGACCCATTTGGCGACGGGCAGGGCAGGGGCGGGGTCGCCCACATTGAGCGTCTGCGCCCAGCTGCTGAGCGCGAGCGTGAGTGCCGCTACGGCAATCGCATATCGCATCGGAATCACCTCGTGGGGATAGTATACTTAAGATTCGCGAGATTCGCCGATGGATGAGCCGCTGATAACAGTCGTTGTGCCGATCTACAACGAGGAAGGCACGCTGCTGGAGTTGTTGGAGCGTTTGCGCCACGCCCCGTTCCGCAAGGAGATTATCGTCGTCGATGACGGTTCCACCGACAAGACGCCCGACATCCTCGCCGAGCAGCGCGATATTATCGCTCTGCGTCACGAGCGCAATCGCGGCAAAGGTGCGGCGATTCGCACTGCCCTCCAGCATGCAACAGGCGACATCCTCATTATTCAAGACGCCGATTTGGAATACGACCCCAACGAAATCCCGAAGGTGGTGGCGCCGATTCTCAAGGGCGAGGCGCAGGCGGTCTACGGCACGCGCTTTACCAAAGGCTTGCCCTGCGAAATGCCATTCCCGAACAAGATTGCCAACATCATCTTGGCGTGGGCGGTGCGCCTGCTGTATCGCTATCCGCTGACCGACGAAGCGACCTGCTACAAGGCGTTCCGTACCGACCTACTGCGCTCGATGAACCTCAAGTGCGAGCGATTCGAGTTCTGCCCTGAAGTTACGGCAAAAACGCTCAAGCGTCGCATCCCGATTCTCGAGGTGCCGCTGGAAAACTACCGCCCGCGCCGCAAAGCAGAAGGTAAAAAGATTCGCTGGACGGACGGCATAGAGGCACTTTGGACGCTCATTCGCTATCGCTTCCGCGATTAGCCTCATGAACAGGAAAACTTGCCTCTGCGTCGAACCCAGTTGCTATGTTCAGGCGAGTGCTATCCTTCGGAGTGGCGTTCCTTCTGAGCGTTAGCGTCTTTGCGTTTAGCGACTCGACAGGCGTCAGTGCGGATTTGTTCAAAAACTTGCGCCCGCGCAATATTGGACCCGCGAACATGGGCGGGCGCGTCACGGACATCGAGGGCATCCCCGGCAACCCCAGCACGGTCTATGTCGCGACGGGCACAGGCGGGCTGTGGAAGACCACCAACTGGGGCATCCGCTGGATCCCGCTGTTCGACGAGCAGGAGACCACCTCCATCGGCGATATTGCACTTGACCCGCAGAACCCCGATGTGATTTGGGTGGGCACAGGCGAGGCGAACACGCGCAACAGTATCTCCATCGGCTGCGGGATCTACAAGTCCACCGACGGCGGCAAGACTTGGCAGTATCTGGGGCTGCGCGAGACGCGCCAAATTAGCCGTGTGATTGTCCACCCGCGCGATCCCAACACCGTGTGGGTCGCCGCGATTGGCTCGCCGTTCGGTCCCAACCCCGAACGCGGGGTGTTTATGACCACCGACGGCGGCAAAACTTGGGAGAAGGTGCTGTATATCGACGAGCAGCACGGCGCGTCCGACCTCGATATCGACCCCGTAAACCCGAACATTTTGTACGCGGGGATGTGGCGGTTCGAGCGCAAGCCGTGGACGCACACCAGCGGCAGCGAGCAGGGCGGCGTGTTCAAGTCCACCGACGGCGGGCGCACCTGGCGCAAACTCACCAACGGGCTGCCCAAACTGATGGGGCGCATCGGCGTCAAGGTCGCCCCCAGCAACCCGAACATCGTCTATGTGATTGCCGAGTCGAACGACGGCACGCTGTTCCGTTCCACCGACCGCGGCGAAACCTTCCAGCGCATCTCCAGCGAGACCAACATCGTCTCGCGCGGGTTCTACTACACCGACCTGCGCGTGTGCCCCAGCGACCCGAACCGTCTCTACTTCCTGGCGACGCAGCTGCGGATGTCTATCGACGGCGGGCGTACCACCCAGCAGATAGCTCAGACCGTGCATGTGGATCACCACGCGCTGTGGATCGACCCCACGAACCCGAATGTGCTGTGGAACGGCAACGACGGCGGGCTTGCCTTTTCGCTCGATCGCGGCGAGACTTGGGATGTGATTGCCAACATCCCGCTGGGGCAGTTCTACCAGATTCACTGTAGCGCGGAGGCGCCCTTCTATCAGGTGGCGGGCGGGCTGCAGGACAACGGCAGCTGGATGGGCTGGGCACGCAACAAGGAGGGCGGCATCGTCAACGAACACTGGCGCATGGTCAGCTTCGGCGACGGCTTTTTCTGCGTGATTCACCCGCGCGACCCGAACCTGGTGATTAGCGAATCGCAAGGGGGCAACATCCTGCGCACGAACTTAGCGACAGGCGTGCAGGAGAACATTAGCCCGCAGGCGCGCCGCAGCGACGGCGGTCCCGCCAGCGAACTCAAGTACCGCTTCAACTGGAACACGCCCATCATCCCCTCGCCCCACGACCCTGATACCGTGTATGTCGGCGGGAATGTGGTCTTCAAGTCCACTGACTTCGGAACCACTTGGTCAGTGATTAGCCCCGACCTGACCACCAACGACCCCGAAAAGCAGAAAGACGCAGGCGGTCCTGTGTGGGTGGAGAACACCACCGCCGAGTACCACTGTACGATTATCAGCCTTGCCGAGTCGCCCGTGCAGAAGGGGCGGCTGTGGGTCGGCACGGACGACGGACGCCTGTGGACAAGCCCCGACGACGGCAAGACTTGGATCGAACTGACCCAGAATGTGCCGAACCTGCCGCCGAACTCGCCCGTGTCGCATGTGGAGCCGTCCCGCGCGGACGCCAACACCGCCTATGTCGCCTTCGACCGCCACATGCTGAACGACTTCAAGCCCTACCTTTACAAGACGACCGACGGCGGCAAGACTTGGCAGCCGCTGACCAACGGGCTGCCCGACGAGGCGTATGTGTTCGTGGTGCGCGAAGACCCGCGCAATCTGAACCTGCTGTACGCGGGCACGGAGCGCGGGCTGTTCGTTTCGTTCGACGGCGGGCAGAACTGGCAGCGCATGCCGAACCTGCCGCCTGTGCCCGTCCACGATATTATGGTGCATGACTTGATGAACGACCTTGTGATCGGCACGCACGGGCGCAGCGTCTATGTGCTGGACGACATCACCCCGCTGCAGGAGGTTTCGCCCGCGGTGCTGGAGAAGCCAGCGCATCTGTTCAGCCCTCCTGTGGCGTGGCGGCACTCCAGCCGTATGACGCGCTATGGGCGCGGCGACCGCCCGATTGTCGCGCCGAACCCGCCCTACGGCGCGATGATCACCTTCCACCTCAAGGAGAAGCCCAAAGAGGGGCGCGTGCGCATCCAGATTCTCGACTCGCAGGGCAACCTGCTGCGCGAACTGACGCGCGTGCCGCAGGAGCCAGGCGTCCACCGCATCGTGTGGGACTTGCGCATGCGCGGCGAAGCCGTCGAGACCGACGACGAAAGCCAGACGCCCCCACCCAACACGGGACCGCTGGGACCGCAGGTGTTGCCCGGAACCTACCGCGTGAAACTTATCGCAGGCGAGTTCGAGATGGAGCAGCCGCTGACCGTGCGCGTGGAGCCTGCGCTGGAGCCCTACCTGACAGGCATCAAGGCAGGACACCAGTTCACGCTGGAGACGCTGGGCATGATTCGGCAACTCAACCGCGCGATGCAGGTGCTGACCAGCGTCGAGGCGCAGCTGAACAACCTGCGCCAAGTCGCCCGCCAGCAGAACTACAAGCTGCCCGACGAGCTGGACAAGGCGATTGGCGACCACCTCAAGCAAATCGGCGAGCTGAAGGCGAAGGTGGACAACCCGAACACAGGGCTGGCGTATGCCCGCAGCGCACGCCTGCGCGGCAGGCTGAACAGCGTCTACGGGCAGATGAGCAGCAACACGGGTCCAACCCTCGCCCAGGTCGCCTACTTCAACGAGGTCAAGGCGGAGTTCGAGGCGGTACACGCCGAGATTCGCGCCTACCTCACGCAGACCGCCCCGCAGCTGAGCGAGCAGCTGAAAGCCAACGGGCTGCCCGCGCTGCTAATCGGGGAGCTGTGATACCAATCGCGCGGTTCGGGTTCGTAAAAACAAGCGCGCTTGTGCAAGTGCCAGCAGCATCCAAACCTATCAGGTACTATCATGCTATGCGTGCGGTTCGATTGTACGAGTTTGGTGGCGCGGACAAGCTGGTCTACGAGGAGCGCGTGCCTGAGCCACGGGTCGGCGCAGGCGAGGTCAAGGTGCGTGTGCGGGCGTGCGCGCTGAATCATCTGGACATCTGGGTGCGCAACGGAATCCCCGCCTACAAGACGCCCCTACCTCACATTCTCGGCAGCGATATCGCAGGCGAGGTTGTGGAGGTCGGTGAGAGCGTGCGCGGCTGGGGCAGAGGTGACGAAGTGATACTGTATCCTGTTGTCTCCTGCGGCAAGTGCCGATTCTGTAAGATGGGGCGCGAGAACCTGTGCGTGGAGGTGAAAGTTATCGGCGCCCATTGCGCGGGCGGCTACGCCGAGTATATCGTCGTGCCTGAGCGCAACCTGCTGCACAAGCCCGCAAACCTCAACTTCGAGGAAGCAGCAGCGTTCCCACTGGTGTTCCTGACCGCGTGGCACATGCTGATTACCTGTGCACGGCTGCAACCCGGCGAGTGGACGCTAATTATGGGTGGGGGCAGCGGCGTCGGCAGCGCAGCCATCCAAATCGCCAAACTGCGCGGCGCGCTGGTCATCGCTACAGCTGGCAGCGACGCCAAGATGCAACGCTGCCGTGAGCTTGGCGCGGACTTTGTAGTCAATCATAACGACCCCGATTGGTACAAGCAGGTACGCGACTCTACTGAAGGGGAAGGCATCGATGTCGTGTTCGAACATGTCGGACAAGCAGTATTTGACGCCTGTATCAGGCTGCTCACCAAAGGGGGGCGGCTGGTCACCTGCGGGGCGACCACAGGCAGCGAGGCAAAGTTCGACATCCGCTATGTGTTCAGCCGCGAGCTGGAGATCCACGGCACCTACATCGGCACACGCGCCGAGCTGGAGCAGATTTTGCCCCACATAGTTCAAGGACGCCTGCGTCCGATTGTGGACAGTGTGTACGACCTACAGGACGCCCGCGCCGCGCACGAGAAGCTCGAAAGCCGCGATTTCTTCGGCAAAATCGTGTTGCGCGTGCCCTGAGCGGGTACACTACAGGCGATGCGCGTGCGTGAGTCGCGGCGGGTGCGCTGGATTAGCGAGCGACAGCGCGTCGGCGTCGGAGATGCACCGCTGAGTGTCTCGGACTACCTGCGCCTGTGCCGCGAGGACGACGAGTACGAACTGCTGGATGGCGTGCTGGTCAGGCGAATGGCGGCGCAACTGCCCCACGAGTGGCTGTTTCAGTGGATGCTGCGGTTGGTCGGCGGCTATGTGGAGGCGCGCGGGCTGGGCATCGTGCTGGGATCGCGCACGCCCGTGCAAATCACGCCTTACCGTGTGCGCCTGCCCGACCTGCTGTTTGTGCGCACCGAGCGGATGCAGATTTTGACCCCCCAAGCGCTTCTGGAGCCACCCGACTGGGTGATGGAAATCCGTTCGGCAGGCGAGCGCGACTCCGACTGGGTGCGCCTCGAAAGCGACTACCGCACGATTGGCGTGCCCGAAATCTGGATGGTGGACTTGCCCCGCCAGCGCGTGCGCGCCCTGCGCCTGCAGGCGGGCGACTACACGGTACAAGAGGTAAGCGCGGGGCTGCTGCAGTCAGAGGCGATTGCGGGCTTCGCCGTGCGCCTCGAAGACCTGTTCGCCGAAGTGCGCCCCAAAGTGAGCGACCTACTCCAAGACCTGCTGGAGGGAACCCGATGACGCCACAACTCAGCATTCGCTGGTTAGACCCGACGGGCGTGGTGATTGAACGCCTGCCCGACAGCGTGCTGGTGCGCATCCGCCTGCCCAACGGCGAGGTGTACGAAGATGTGCAGTTCGCCCGCGCCTTCCCGCTGTCTCATGCTAACGAGTATATCAGCGTGCTGCGCCGCGAGGAGCGCGACAAGTTCGTCGAAATCGGCATGTTCCGCACGCTGGAGGGCATGCCCGACGACTCGCGCCGCATCTTGAACGAGGAGTTAGACCGCCGCTACTTCACGCCCGTCATCGAGAAAATCTACTCGTTGACCGAAGAGTACGGGCAGCACCGCTGGGATGTGCTGACCGATCGGGGCAGGCGCGTGTTCTATGTGCGCAACTGGCGTGATAATATACATGAACTCTCGCCCGTGCGGTATCTGATTGTGGCAGTAGACGGCAGCCGCTACGAAATCCGCGATGTCGACATGCTGGATGCCAAAAGCCGCGTCCAATTCGAACGGCTGGGCTGACGCCGATTGCTGCGCTACAGTTTCCCGTCGCACAGCAAAGTATCATCGCAGAACCCTCAAAGAAACTGCCACAAGCGTCGGCGTGTCCACTCGCACCGTCCACAAATGGCTCACTGGGTCTTGCACAGGCGGACTGCACGTACTCACCCGTCGCACGCGCGGGGGCAACCGAACCACGCCGCGTTCACAGTTGACCCCCGACCAACAGGCACGGCTCATCCAACACGCCTCTGCACACGGCTTCCGCACGCTCCGCGAGGCAGCCGCGTTGGGGTCGCGAGACACTGGGCGTGGAGCTGTCGGAGCGTCAGAGGCGACGGGTGTTTGAGCCGTTGGGGTTTATGCGCAAGGTACCGCGTCCGATGGCGGTGCGTGCGGACGCGGCGCTGCAGGCGCAGTGCGGGGTTTCGCGAGGCGTTGACGGCGCAGGGGGTGCGCGTGGGGCAGCGGGTGGTGTTTGTGGACGAGAGGCGCGTCGGGCGCATCGGTCAGGTGCGTCGGCGTTGGACGGTGCGCGGGGTCAAGTTGTGTCAGCGGGTGGAGCGTTCGTATGAGTGGCGGTACTTGCAGGTGGCGGTGGAGCCGTTGTCGGGTGAGATGTGGTGGCGTGGGTCGGAGCGTTTGGGGAAGGAGGCGGCTGGGGCAGCGTTGTTGGCGTGGCGTGCGTTGGGGGTAGCGGTGGTGGTGTGGGAGAACGCGGGTTCGCATCGGGCGCGTGCGGTGCGGGAGGTGGGGGTGGCGTTGGTGTATTTGGTTGCGTACAGGTCTGAGTTGACCTTTGTGGCGCGTGTGTGTTGTGCGGTGCGTTGTTGTGTAGGGGGTGTGGTGGATGGGTTGTGGGAGGCGCGGGTTGGGGTGGTGGCGGGTGCGTTGGAGGGGTTGCGTGATGGGATGGTGCGTGTAGTGGGTTGGGATTGGATACGGGAGGCGTTGGAGGGCTTGCCGTGCGATTAGTAAACTTTGGCTCGGCGATTGGTATTATTATGAGCCGCCTGCACACGGGGCAGATACGCGACGAGTACCGCCTCATCAAGCGCACGGTCAGTCGCGACGCGCTCGCGCTGCAGCCCGCACTGTGGAGTGAGTGAGGCAGGGCGCGAGTCAGCGTGCGCTCTCCGCGCGGATTTTCACCAGCCGCCGCATGTTGCCTTGCTGCTCGACGACGACATCGGCGATGAGCCGTTTTTTCGCTCGGAGTTGTTCGCGCAGGGTTTCGGGGAGCGAATTCAGCACATTCTCGGCATCTTTGCCTTCCGCAAATGCCTGCTCTTGGGCTGACCGCGCAGCCTTGAGCCGCCGAGGCCCTGGCTCGTACACAACTGTTGCCTGCTGCCAGACCTGCTCGCTGGCTTGGAGCGCCGGGCGCGCGGCTGGAGACACCGATGCGCTGCCCGCGCGGGTCAGGTAGCCGTAGCCCGCGTTGGTTTTCGCCCCGACGCCGAGATTCTCCAGCCCCCACAGCAGCATCTGCTCGGCGAAGCGCGCCCAGGCGGGGTCGGGCGCGTCCAGCACGCAAAGGAACCGTGCACCGGGCTTGATGACAAGGAACGGCACGGGCGTTGGGTCATCGAAGTCGGTGGGTGGGGTTTTGCCGTCGCCGTAGTAGGCGGGGTGATGCACGGTGATGACATCGCGGTGGAACGGCGCGCCGCCTACGCTGTCGGGGTCGTACCAAGCGTCGTAGAAGACCACTGCGCCCGCCGCCGCCTGCGTGTCGCGGCTGTAGCCGAACAGCGCGTCAATCGCCTCGTCCGAGAGTTTGTTCTCGTGCTTTAGCAGGCGCGCCACACGACGGCACAGCCCCTTGAGCGCGGAGGCGGGCAGCAGCGGCATCCCGTAGGTGTGGTGCAGCCGAATGCCGACCTCCAGCGGGCTGGCGTCGCCCAGACCAATCGCAATCGGCGCGGCTGCCTGCACGGCGAAGCAGACCCGTTCGCACCCTGCGGGCGTCTGCTGGGCGAACTGCCGCCATCGCCGAAACGCCGCGCGGTAGACTTCGGACACCTTGACGCCTGCCGCCAGATCGAGAAGCCTCTCTTCGGGCGTGTCCTGCGTATTGTCGCGCTGCTTGGGCTTGTGCCCTGCCAGATAGCGCTGCAGCAGTAAGCCCGCATGCGTCTCGATTTGTAGCTTCAAACCCTCAAGCGCGTCTCTGCGCGCCTTGACCCCGCTGCTCACGATTCGCTCCCTCCTGTCTTCACGCCCAGCACCGACACGGCGAACCGCTTGAAGTAGACCCACGCCTGCAGCACGCGGCGGGTGTGGAGCATGTATTGTGTTGTGTCCGCACCCAGAATTTCATCGATCAGCGAGCCTTCCGAACCGCCTGCGCCGTCGGTCTCAATCCCCAGAACCTTGCCGATGTGTCTCAGCAGCAGTCGGTACGCCTCGGCGCGCGCGTCTTCGTCGCTTTGCGCTTTGTCGGCGCAGAAGGCAATCGCTTGGCACAGCCCGCAAGTGCGCACCAGCACGGGGAACTCATGGCACAGATCGCGGTATTTGTCCCGTGTCTCTTTGTCTTTTGTGACTTCTGCAACCTCGCGCACGAGGTCAAGCGCCTGCTGCATCGTGGATTGCGAGAGGGTCTTCATGGCTCGATCACCACCTTGCACAGTCCGCGTCCGATGGTCGCGTCGCCGCCGATTTGCAGGGGCTGGTCTATCTGCAGCGACTTGAGGCTTGGCTCCGCGCTCGTTGCGCCGACGAAGCCGTAGAAGACCGCCTCGGCGGGCACGGCTTCCTCGTACCACAGCCCGCCCGACGCGACGGTTTTCGTGTCGTCCGCGAGGCGCACGCGGGCGACCACCTCCGTTGCCGTCTCGCTCAGGAAGGTGAACACATCGTTGCTCACCACCGCGAAGCGCGCTATAAAGTGGCTCCGCTCGTCCCCCTCGAGCTGCAGTTTGTCGGCGATCGCCCGCGCGACGGCGTCCACCTGTTGTCCCTGAGTCACCTCAAGGTCGAGGTCTTCGAGGTACACCTTACCGTCCCTCCGCAGTGCGCTGTCGCTGGTGAGCGCAATCTGGATTCCGTCTACGGCGACGCTGAGGTTCTCGAAGCCCGTGATGCCGAACGCCGCCGCGTGCCTGCGTAGCCGCTCCAGAATCAGCGGGCAGGTCGCGTAGGCGAACACGCCGAAGAAACTGCGCACGGGCAGGCATAGAATGCGCAAATCGGTGAAGACCCACGCGCCTGCTTGGTCGGTGTCGCCGAACGCTTGGCTCGCCCAAGGTTGCTTCGTAAAGTAATCGCGCAGCACGCCTTTGAGGGCGGAGGCGGGCACAATCGGGAAGCCCGTCGCCTTCTCGCGGGCAATCGGCAGGTCTACATTTGCAACCGCTTGCCCTGTGCCCACATGCAGGGGCGTGAGCGCATGCAGCAAGATTAGCCGTTTCTCTTTCATAGGTTACCTCCGATGCTTGGATTCCAGACGCCCCAGAGCGCGAGCCCGTAGCCTGTGTCGCGGTCTGTTTCTTCATCGCTTACGGGTTGGAGCCACGCGCTGGCGGCAAGGGTTTCAGCAGAGCCGTCCACGAGCTTGAAAAAGTAGACTGAGCCTGCAGGTGCGAGCCAGCGCACAGGCTTGGGATGCCGATGGGCATAATCCCAGCCGCTAACCGCCTCGCGCCGTTTTACAGCAGCTGCTATGAGGCGCAACCGTATCCCTGAGGTATTCGGCGGCGCACCTTCCAGAGCATTATCAAGCCAGCCCGGTTTCCACCCGTCATTGAATATGGCTGGCGTGGCTAACACCATCCGTACATATCGGGCGCCCGACAGAGCTTTCTGCAAATCGTGGGGGCATTTCAACCACTGCTCCGCCTCGCGTAGGTGTGCCACGCGCTTCTCTCCACCCAGCAAGCCGAGACCTTCGAGGCAGACCTCCATGTCGTCGGGCAGGCACACACGCGCCAGCAAGCTCCAACGACAGTATACACCTTCCTTCAGGTACTCGAAAGCGCGGTATTCCACTGTGTAGAGGTGCGACCTTTCGCTGGTTCCTGTGTTAGGGTCAATAGCGACATGCACGCGCGTCTCGCGAGGTATCTCCGCGATGGGTTCCGACGGCAGGCAGGAGCGATCCAGAAGCCAGTTCTGCAGGGAGTGCCAATTCCAGAGATTATACCCGCCTTCGGGTTTTACCTCCACTGCTTCTTGTGGCAGGAGCGGCAGCAGCTTCGGGTGGGGTAGGTCGCACCCTGCTCCGTCGGGGGGTTGGGAGGGGCGCAGGGCAGTGATTTGTCGGCAGTCGTCCTTCGTGTAGATAAGCGCGTCTGCAGGCGCGGGAAAGACAAACTCAGCATCCCCTTCAAAGCCGTGTCGATGTATCAGCAGTGGGGCATGGACCTTGATGCCCTGCGCCTTCTGCCACTCCTGACCCCAGTCCCAACCCAGCTGGTTGCCGACGAAGGTGCGGATAAAGCCTGCTATTGTGCTTGGAAGTGGCAGGGGTAGGCTCCGCGCGGTGAGTGCGCCGAGTTCGTTGCTGAACGGGCGCGCGTCCCGAAACAGCAGTGGGTCAACCCCCTCTATCTGCACGATTTTCTGCGTCATTGTGCTTCCCTCTCTGGATAGTCTGCGAGAAAACGAGCAATGATCAAAAGTTGTGCGAACTTTTTTAGACAGGAGGGCGATTGCATTGCCCACTCTGGAAAGCTCACGGGCAGTTCCTTGCCTTCCTTGCGCTCCAGTACCCGCTTTGCCTCGGCGTTTAGTATCTCGGGCGCGATTTGGTTTGGCTCATAGTCTCTTGCAAGCGCGTGTAGTTCGTAGGGGAAGCCGCGCGCCAGCCCCTTGCGAAAGGCGTCTATCCACTGTCGCCAGATCCCAAAGTCGTCCCAAGCAGTGACAGCCGTCATCGCCTCGCCGCTGCGTGGGTGGAGCGCCACTGCCAGTGCGTTGCGCACCCTTTTCGCTGCACTCTCGGCTTGGCGCGCCCATCCCAACACACGCTGCAAGTCGTCCAGATGGTGCGCAAGCGCCACGCCCGCCGAGAGCGTCGCGTTTGGAACCGCGTCGCGAAAGGCGCATTGCAAGGCATCGGCGCACTCCAACGCGCGAGGAGCAGGTAGCAGCGCCAGCACATCGTCCCCGCCGCAGTAAATCAGATAGCCGTCGTGCTGCTCTACAATCTGCGAGACCCTCTGGGCAAAGTCAGCGACCTGCTCAGAGAAACCCTTGTGATCTTCTATGGTCTTGAGTTCGCTAATGCGCTTACCCATTCGGTCGCCATCTGCCAACAGCACCGCGTAGTAGGCAACACTGTCTTCGGGAACAGCGACCGATTTAAGTATTGCCTTGCGCAGTTCCTGAAGTTGCTCCTGGGTCGCTTCGTCCAGTGGCTGGTCTGTATCGAGATCGTCCCAGCGTCCAGGGAAGAAGAGGTCGCTCACCTCGCTAAGTCCGAGGCGATGTGCAATCTGTTCCATTTGTTGGGTCGCGTCGGGCACTCTCTCCTTTGCGAGGCTCCAGATGGAACGCAGTGCCATCTCGCTGGTAGAGGGTACTTTTCCACTAAGACGACGCCCCTGAATGCGCTTGAGCAACGAGATGGTGTCCAGTGTTTCACGCGGTTTGAGACGGAGCAATCGATCGTGCTGAGCAGCCGCACAGACTTTGAGCCCGTCCTGAAGCTTGAGGACTGTATCCCGCGAGGGATCGAGCGGGCTTTTGGGGAGGTTGTGCAAACTTTCGGGCTGTTCGAAGTCGCGCAACGCCTTGCGCCCTGCCAGCAGTCGTTCCAGATGCTGGCGCGCCGAGGGGTAGTCGTTATTCAGCGGAACCCACGCCGCATAAAACTCCAGAAAGTGCTGCAACTGCTCGTCTGCCAGTGTGGTGTCGATGCAGGTTTTTACCTCGTTGCTGAGCTGTTGCAAGCATCCCTCCCACTGTTCCCGCAAGTAGGTATGCGCCTGCTTTTTGGCGTCGGCGGCGATTTTGTACGGCTCGCCCTGCACAATAAACAGTAGCTTGTTGGGCGCGCTGACTTGGGCGGAGGCGGGGAAAATCAGCTCGGCGTCGTGGTGGTGCTGGAGATAGTCCGCCAAGTGCTTTGCCAACCCGACCAGAAGCTCGGAGCCAGCGGTGAGGTCTGCTGTGCGCCGCGCCGCCGCGATAAACTCCTGCACGGGACCCAAGGCGATTGTCATCAGGTATTTTTGCATCGCACCACCTCTATCTTGGATTGCCACTGCCGCGCAGCGTACTCTAAGAGTGCGTCGCGTATTGGCTTGGCACCACACTGATTGAGTGGCTTGATAAGCCGACGGTCGCCAATAGGCAAGTCTACATATCGTTTATCAATCGTGTAAGATTCGTTCTTCCCCCTCAAGACAAGTTTGCTTCCTTCCCAAACATCGGGAGCATTCATTACCATAATCAAGGGGCGGTACTGCCCGTTCCCGACTTGCACGGCTTTTGTAATTACTGGCGAAGCCATCCGTGTACGACCAGTCTCATCGCGCTGTAGAGTAGTATCTTCGGGGTCGCCCTCATCTTTGAAGTGAAATACGATAGGCAGTCCTAAATTTGCTCGTGGAAAACCGCATTCAATAGGATGTTCAGGAGTATGGCGGTTGTGGTGCTGTTCCGTTATCCTTCGGATTGAGTCAGCCTCCGACCAGAAGGAGCGTCCGGGTCTTTTGGGATTGTGAGAAGACTTTTCGGCACGAGCGAACCCCCGCCCTTGACGAAATTGCTGATACAGTTTCACCGCCTCGTGCCATGCATGAATGGGATCAGGTGTCTGTTTACCGAGAACATACCTCGCACCTACGAGCGTTGTCCATTCGCGTTTTACACTGTCAGTGGATGCGATCCCAGAGAGGTCTAAAGCGCGGGTCTGATTGGCGGCGATACTGCCGCAACCACGCCTTGTGCGTGCGCCCAATCCACCATACAGAATCCAGGCAGTGAGGGCGGTTTCAATTTCGTGCTTATGGCTTGGGTCATCCAGTGTGAGAGTAAGTCTGAAAACTGTATCGCATAGTCCTTTCGAGGGTTGCTCTTCAACGATTGTCTTTGCTTTGTTTAGCTGCCCCTGAAACGGATGGAGGGCGTATTCAGGCCAATTGGGCATGAATTCGGGAACTGCTTTATAGCGATTCTTTTTGTTGTCCCACACAAATTCTGCGCAGCGATTAGACTTGCCTGGTTCGAGAATCACTACCCGTATCGCCACTTTCCCGAAGACAGGGTTGCCATTCGCGGGCGCGCCGCCCCAGAGTTCGGTCTCCGCCTTGTGGAGGTCGGCGACGCTGGTGTAGCGTGCCCCTGCGGTTGCCCGCCACCAGAAGCGCAGGTGTCCGCGAATCGCTGCGGGGCGTATCGGTAGCAGCGGGTCTACCTCACGCGTTTTGTAGCCCCCGCCGAACATCGGCGTAATCAGCTTCAGTTCTAGATCAATCGTCTCCCGTTTCTCAAGTTCCCACCGATCGGGCAGGTCGGGTAGCTTCACCTTCCGCACAGCGCACCTCCTATGTTGTGATTCGCAGTGCTGTCATCGATTCCTGCTGGTTTTGTGTGAAAAAATGGGCGGGGCGTCGTGACCCCGCAAGCTTTGCAGGCTTACCAGTCAAAGTCGCCTTCGTAGTAGCCAATCTCGCTCAGAACCTCGTCGTACGCATCCTCCCAGTGTTCCCACTCACCATCGTGGTAAACATAGTCCCAGTCTCTGTCACCGAACAGCTCGCGCCACTCCGCTTCAATCGCGTAGAACTCCGCCAGCGCTTCGCTTGGGTCATCCTCGTAGTAGTATCCCATCCGCACACCTCCTTCTGTAGCGTGGTGAGTATATTATACCTGTAATAGACCAAATATCGTTTACAGCCAGAACGCGATTGTCCAATAACACAGCAGGCATCAAACCCACATACCACGAACCACCAAACCCCAACGCCACACAACACCCCATACGGCGTCCGACACGCCACCCCATACCCAGAATGCACACGCTCGTAGCTATAATGACACACCCCCACCCAAACCCGCACCCAAAGATGTGTTGGCGCATGCGCCCGCCCCCCTTGACAAACCCCAGTCCTATCGGGTATCCTATCTTTAGCACTCGAACGCCGAGAGTGCTAAATTCAGGTTCAAATTCAGACCGTAAGGAGGTGGATGGGTATGACTTTTCGACCGCTCAACGACAAGGTTGTGATTGAGCTGCTGGAGGAGGACGAGAAGACTGAAGCGGGCATCATTTTGCCCGACACGGCGAAGAAGCGTCCGCAGGAGGGCACCGTGATTGCCGTCGGTCCGGGGCGTCTGCTCAATACCGGCAACCGCGCGCCGATGACCGTGCAGGTCGGGCAGCGCGTGGTGTTTTCCAAGTACGCGGGCAGCGAGTTTGAGTACGAGGGCAAGAAGTACCTCATCCTCGACGAAGACCAGATCTATGCCATTCGCGAGAAGTAAACATAGTTAGGAGGTGAGACATATGCCTGCGAAGATGCTGAAGTTCAACGAAGAGGCTCGACGCGCCTTAGAGCGCGGTGTCAACAAGGTCGCCAATGCGGTGAAGGTGACCCTCGGCCCGAAAGGGCGGAATGTAGTGCTAGATCGCAAATGGGGCGCGCCGATCATCACCAAAGACGGCGTGACCGTCGCGAAGGAGATTGAACTGTCGGATCCGTGGGAGAACATGGGGGCGCAGCTGTGCCGTGAGGTCGCGTCCAAGACGAACGATGTGGCAGGCGACGGCACGACCACCGCGACTGTGCTGGCGCAAGCGCTGGTCAACGAAGGCATGCGCTATGTCGCCGCGGGTGGGAACGCCATCGCCCTCAAGCGCGGCATTGACAAAGCCGTCGCCAAAGCCGTCGAGACCATCAAGCAGCACGCCATCCCTGTCACCGAGCGCGAGCAGACCGAGTATGTCGCCACCATCGCGGGCAACGACCCCGAAATCGGCAAGATGATTGCCGAAGCGATGGACAAGGTCGGCAAGGATGGCGTGATTACCATCGAGGAGTCCAAAGGCACGCAGACCACGCTGGAGATTGTCGAGGGCATGCAGTTCGATCGGGGCTACATCTCGCCCTACTTCATCACCGACCCCGAGCGCATGGAGGCGGTGCTGGAGGACGCGCTGATTCTGATTCACGAGAAGAAGATTAGCTCCGCGCAAGATCTGCTGCCCGTGCTGGAGCGTGTGGCGCAGGCGCGACGCCCGCTGCTGATTATCGCTGAGGATGTGGACGGCGACGCGCTGGCGACGCTGGTGGTCAACAAGCTGCGCGGCGTGTTGCAGGTCGCTGCTGTCAAGGCGCCGGGGTTTGGCGAGCGACGCAAGGCGATGCTCGAAGACATCGCGATCCTCACGGGCGGACGCTTCATCTCCGAAGACCTCGGCATCAAGCTGGAGAATGTAACGCTCGATATGCTCGGTCAGGCGAAGAAGGTGGTCATCGGCAAGGAGGAGACCACGATTATCGAGGGCGCAGGCTCTACCGAAGCCGTGACGGGACGCATCAACCAAATCAAGCGGCTGATTGAGACCACCGAGAGCAGCTACGACCGCGAGAAGCTGCAGGAGCGTCTGGCGAAGCTGTCGGGCGGTGTGGCGGTCATCAAGGTCGGCGCGGCGACCGAGACCGAGCTGAAGGAGAGGAAGCACCGCTTCGAGGACGCTCTGTCGGCGACCCGCGCAGCCGTCGAGGAGGGCATCGTGCCTGGCGGTGGCAAAATCTTCCTGCTGGCGCAAGCCGCGCTGAACGGCATCGGCGACAACGACGACGAGCAGACGGGCGTCACCATCGTCAAGCGCGCCCTCGAGGAGCCCCTGCGCCAAATCGCCGAGAACGCTGGGCTGGAAGGCTCCGTCATCGTCGAAAAGGTTAAAGCACTCGGTGCACACGAAGGGCTCGACGCGCGCACGGGCGAATTCGTAGACCTGGTGAAATCGGGTATAATTGACCCAGCCAAGGTCAGCCGCGCCGCGCTGGAGAACGCCGCGTCCATCGCCGGGCTGGTGTTGACCACCGAAGCGATGGTCGCCGAAAAGCCCGAAAAGAAGACCGAGACAACGCCAACTGGAGGTGGCGGCGACTTCGACGACTTCTAAGCTTATCCCCCCTCCCACCCCCAAGGACCGGGTGCTGTCCCCCTCCACCCGGTCCTTCACTCAATCGGGCACTCGAACGCTGAATTGTTAGAGTCTGCCTTCTGCTGGCGAAGGCATTCAGTAGATTCCTGCGAGGCTTAGGTAGACGAACGCGCGTTTGCCGTAGGCAAGGTCGAGACGGATGAGCCCGATAGGAGAGGCGAAGCGCAGCCCTGCGCCGATTCCCGCTCGTACAGGCATATCAGACAGCTTGGTGCTGCCACTCCACAGGGCACCGACATCGACAAACACTGCCGCCTGCACAGCCTCCAGCACAGGGAAGAGATACTCTGCACTGCCAGCCACCGCGCGATTACCTCGGAACTCATCTTGGGCATAGCCACGCAGCAGATCGTAGCCGCCCATCCAGAACAGCTCGCTCAGAGGGGCGTCGTCGGACGCAACCCCTGCCACTCCGCGCAGAGCGAGCGTCTGCTCACGACGCAGAGGGATGTAGTAGCGCACTTCACCGATTGCGCGTGTGAAGCGGAAATCGCCCGAGACCGCCCGCTCTGCCAGCACGCTGGCGTACAGACCGCTGCGCGGGAAGCGACCCTCGCGCGTGTCGTAAATCGCCTGTACGCTCAGCGCCTCGAAGCGCCCCTTGTTCGCCGCGCGCAAGACGGGGGTCAGTAGTGTCTCGGGCGCATCGTCGTAGTCCACCCGATCTGCGCGGTAGCGCAGGCGCAGCTCGAAAAGTTCGCGCCAGTCGAACCCGAGGTACGCCGTGACCCCACGCCGTCGCTCATAGCGACGCACCGTGTCGATATCCGCGTAGAACACAGGGTAGAAAGGCGCGCGGTCGTACAGTTCCACGCCGAAGTTGAACGCACTTGGCAACGCGCGCGGCGCTTCGTAGCTCAACAGATACGACGGGCGCAACGCTTCGTACTCGTTTGTGCGCGGGTTGCGTACCTGCTCGCGCTGCCACTGCACGCGCGCGCGATGTCCTAACCCGCCGACATTCGTTTCTACCAGTTCCGCGTAGCCGACAAGACCTTGCTCGCTGCTGTAGCCTGCTGCCACCGCCAAGTCGAGCGACTGCCCCTCCTCGACCTGCAAGCGCAGGTTCGCCGTGCCGAGCTGCTCGCCAGGCTCTGCCCCCAACTTAATGTCGCGTAGAAACGGGAATCGTCCCAGCCGCTGGCGGACACGCTGCAGCCGTTCCTCGTTGTAGACCTCGCCGCGACGCACGCCCACCAGACGCAACAGCACCTCCGTGCGCGTGCGCTTATTGCCCTCGACCGTAATCTGCTCGATGACACCCTCTGCGACCTGTACTGTGAGCAGTCCCGATTCGTCCAGCGCATAATCCACCACACGCGCAAGCACATAGCCCCGCTGCCGATACCACTCCTCTAACTGCTGTATCGCCTCCCGCAGCTGCGTTTCGGTAGGAGTGGTCCCGACGAGCGCGTAGAGTGAGGCGCCCACCTGCTGCGGCGGGGCAACCGAAGTGCCCTGAATCTCTACCGTGCGAACGGTCGTTTGGGCAGACATGCACCCCGTCCACAGAATCAACCCGACAAACCCCAAGACTCGCATACGCCTATTATACCGACATGGGGTACACTCTTAGCGACGCCTATGAGCTTTCGAGACGCAGTGCGGTATATCGAGAGCCTCTCGATTCAAGGTTGGCGGTTAGGCAACGCCCGCTTCGAAGCACTCTTGGAACGAATCGGTTCGCCCCATCTACGATATCCAACGGTTCACATTACGGGCACGAACGGTAAAGGCTCTACTACCGCGCTGTTGAGTGCAATCCTGCGCGCAGCGGGCCACCGCGTAGGTACTTATACTTCTCCCCATGTGTTCGATATCCGCGAGCGAATCCTCATCAACGGCGACATGATTCCTCAAGAGCTCTTCACAGACGGGATTGCCTACCTGCGCCCGCATGTCGAGCAGTTAGCAGACACCGAATATGGGCAGATCACCGAGTTTGAGATTAAGACCGCGTTAGCGTTCTGGGCGTTCCAACAGGCGCAGGTAGATATCGCTGTGTTGGAGGTAGGAGTTGGCGGGCGGATGGACGCCACAAATGTAATCGTGCCCGAAGTGAGCATCATCGTGAGCATCGGCTTAGACCATCAAGACCGTCTGGGACCGACGCATCGAGACATCGCCTATGAGAAGGCAGGGATTATTAAGGCGGGGCGTCCTGTTGTGAGTGGCGCGACTCCGCCTGAGGCTGTGTCGATGATCGCACAGGTCGCTGCCCGACGCTGTGCCCCGCTCTATAGTGTCGCGCGTGCGGAGTTCGACGACTCACACATTTCGGAGTCCACTTTTCTGTATACCCCCCTTCCTTCGCCGACCGATTCTGCTGTGCGGGTGCGGTGTGGCGAGTGGGAGATTGCCCTCCAGCCCGCGCTGATTGGCAACTACCAGCGGCACAATGTGGCGTGCGCGACTACAGCCGCGGTCCTGTTGCGCGCGCGCGGCTACACAATCCCAGACTCCGCTATTGAGCGAGGTGTGAGCGAGGCACGCCTGCCAGGGCGGCTGCAAGTGGTTGCCGAGTCGCCGCGCGTGGTTCTGGACGGCGCGCATAATCCCGATGCGGCCGCCGTGCTGGCACAGTCGCTCCCGCGCCTGTTCAAGTATCGGCGGCTCATCCTTGTGTTCGGGATGCTCACTCCCCATGAGCCTGGCGACACCCTACGCCACCTGCTGCCCCTCACCCACACGGTTATCTTTACACCGATAGAGCATCCGCGCGCACACACCCCCGCACGCCTGCTCCAAAGTGCGCAGGCGTGGCAGGCAGGTAAGAGCACTCGCGCACCGCGCGCCCTGCTGACTGCTTCCAGCCCCAAAAATGCCTTCCAGTGCGCCCTCGAGCTCGCCGACGCTGATGACCTGGTGCTGATTACTGGCTCGTTCTACCTCGTGGGCGCATGGCAACCGTGACTCGAAATCGCCCGTATAAGCAAAACGGCTCCCCTCGCTGCAAGGGGAGCCGCCCAACAAAGAGAGCCTCTGCCGTGTCAACAGCCCGTTCCAAACGCAAACAACACCGTCAGTAAATCGATGTCGTTCACAGTGCCGTCTCCGTTCACATCTTCAGGACCACCAGAATTGCCGAAGGCAAACAATACCGCCAGCAGGTCGATATCGTTTACACAGCCGCTGCAGTCCACATCGCCTTCGGGTGATGCTCCTCCGAAGGAGGCAATCTGCAAGTTAAACGCGCGGGCACAAGCAGGGATGAGCGGCGTGCAGACCCCATCGGTGGCAAAGCCTGTGAAGCCAACCTCGGAGATAGCAGTCACATTGTTCAACCGAATATTAACCTTCCGATTCAATAGCCCCAGTGGGTCATCCACGCAGTCGATCGACTCAAGGTCAACAGCAACAGTCCCATAGACACTGTCGATACGGAAGGGATAGGCAGTGCCCTCAATCGTGATGGTTGTACAGATTGGCTGACGGATGTCTTGCGCCGTCCAAGTCACGCGATTGCCACTGACCGACGCTACGAAGCGCACAGGCTCATCAGAGTCTATCGCATTGACGATTTGTCTGAGGGTCGTGGTGAAGTTCAGGGTTCCAGATTCGAAGTTTATCACGAAGCCTGCCTGTGCACCCGTTGTGCCACTTGCGAAGTTGGTAACGCAGCCCTGACCAAAATTCAGTTTCACCTCGTAGTCAGCGTTGTTGATTCGGAACGAGACACTACCCGCGTCTCGCAATCGCTCTGCTAACGACTGCGCGCTGCCGACGCTAATTAGCGCCGCTACGCCCAGTAGCCCCAAAAGTCGTGCTGTTCGCATCATCATCGATACCTCCTTTCCCTATGCAGGGTAATCTAATTATACCCAACATACCACTTTATTAGGTGCGGGTTTGGGTGGGTTGGGTGATTACAGCTATGGGCGTGTGCATTCTGAGTATGGGATGGTGGGTCGGACGCCGTATGGGTGTTGTGTGGCGTCGGGGGGTGGTGATTCGTGGGATGTAAGGTTGGTGCTTGTGGTGTTATTGGACAATTCAGTGTTAGACTGGTCGCGTGAGGGGTTGGCAGCTGTAGACGATGTGTTGACCGATTACCGCATCGGCTCTGCGAAGGCTCCTGTCTCCATTTTCTATAACTATCTGTTTGGGTGTGCGTAGCGGGTATCCTTTATGCCTGAATGCAGACGGAGACGGACACTCGGCGGGCAGGGGGGCGGCTGGCGTGGGTGGCGCTGGGATGGATTGCGCTGGTTGCCTTCCTGGATACCTTTGCAATTGTGCCTGTGCTTGCGCCGTACACAAAGCGCGTGCTCGGTGCCACTGACGCGCAGGCAGGGATTATCCTTAGCCTTTACTCGTTGGCGAACCTGCTGGCGAACTTTTATTCGGGCGTGCTGATAGACCGCTTTGGGCGCAGGCTACCGATGGCGCTGAGCCTGTGGGCAGCAGGTGCGCTGATAGCGCTCTACCCGCTGGCGACTGCCCCAGAGATGCTAATGGTACTTCGAGCGCTGCACGGCGTGACGGGCGCGGTGTTTGTGCCTGCACTGTTCGCGCTGGTTGGCGAGCACGGTAAGCAGAACCGCGCGGGCGCGATGGGCAGCACAGGCGCGCTCATCGGACTGGTCGCGCTGCTGGCGCCCCCAGTCGGCGGGGTTATTGCGCGCGATTATGGGGACGCCGCACTCTTTTGGATCGTCGCGACGCTAACGCTTCTCGGCGGATTCGCCGTGCTGTGGGTGCAAGATCCGCTACGCCCGATGAATATGCAGCAGTCGATCCATCCGCGCGAGGCGCTTGGTCTGCCCAATCTGCGAGGTGTGTACCTTCTCACGCTGGCGATGACTTTTATGATGGGCGCGTTGACCTTCGCGTTGCCGCTGCTACTGCTGGAGGCGGGCTACGACGCGGCATATCGGGGGCGGCTGTTCGGGCTACTCGCGTTGGTCTCCATCGCGCTGATGGTGTCGGTACGACGCGGCAAGTGGCTGGGGCGCGCGACGCTGGGCATAGTGTTCCTTGCAGCGGGCGCTCTGGGACTGAGTGTGCTCGCCGATGCACCGCAGGCGTTGTGGAGCGTAGCAGCGCTATACGGGGTTGGCTTCGGGTTAGTGTTTCCCGCAGTGCATTTGGGCGCGTTCGAGGGCGCGCCTGACCACCTGCGCGGGGTTAGCCTTGCGCTGCTGCACGCGTTTTACTCGCTGGGCTATGTGCTGGGGCCCGTGATGGCAGGCATCGTGGGCGCAGCGCACGCAGGCTATCTCGGCGCAGCGTTCGGGATCGCGCTGCTCGTGGCTACCAGTGGGGCGTGGGATAGGTATCCGATTCGACGGCGGCACGCCCCGTCTCGCTCCGCGCCCGACGACTCAACGCTGCGCGCACCAGCCCCACAAACACAGGATGGGGACGGTTCGGACGCGACTTGAACTCGGGGTGGAACTGCCCTGCGAGGAAGAACGGGTGGTCGGGCAGCTCGATAATCTCCACGAGGCGGTTGTCAGGCGAGACTCCACTGAACACCAGCCCGTGTCGCTCCAGCAGGGCGCGGTATTCGTTGTTTACCTCATAGCGATGGCGGTGTCGCTCGTAAATTACTGTGTCGCCGTACACGCGCGCCGCCAGCGAGTGCGGCAGCAACCGACACGGATATGCACCCAAGCGCATCGTGCCCCCCTTGTCGCCTATGCCACGCTGTTCGGGCAGCAGGTGGATCACAGGGTGCGGCGTGTTGGGTTCCACCTCTTCGGTGTGCGCCCCGTCCAACCTGACCACATGTCGCGCAAATTCAATCACCGCCATCTGCATCCCGTAGCAGATGCCGTAGAAGGGCACGCGATGCTCGCGGGCGTAGCGAATCGCCTTCAGTTTGCCCTCTACACCTCGCCCTCCAAAGCCGTGTGCGACGAGTATCCCATCCACATGCGCCAGTCGCTCCGCCGCGTCTACTTCCTCTAACTCTGAGGAGTCCACCCATTCGATCTCCACTGCCGCGTCGTTCGCTGCGCCTGCATGCTGGAACGCTTCAGTGATACTAATATACGAATCGCGATTTTCGATGTATTTCCCCACCAACGCAATTCGGCAGCGAGCGTGGGGGTGTTTAAGCCGCTCCACGATTTGCTCCCACTCGCTTAGGTCAGGCGTTAGGTCGGGCAGCCCCAGTCGGCGCAGAGTCAGCCGCGCCAGACCCGCCCGTTCGAAAAGTAGTGGTATTTCGTAAATGGTCTCTACATCAAGCGATTCGATGACCGCGTGAGGTGCCACATCGGTAAACAGCGAGATTTTGGCGCGTACCTCGTCGGGCAAGGGCACGCGTGTGCGACAAACCAGCACATCGGGGGTGATGCCGATTTCGCGCAGCCGAATCACGCTATGCTGGGTAGGCTTGGTCTTGATTTCATCCCAACGCCCGACGGTGGGAATCAGGGTGACATGGATGTACATCACATTCTCCGCGCCTGCGTCCTTGCGGAACTGGCGAATGGCTTCCAGAAACGGCAGGCTCTCGATATCGCCGACTGTACCCCCCACCTCGGCAATCACGATATCGGCGTTCTGCTCGCGTCCCACGCGGCGGATGTGCTCCTTGATTTCGTCGGTGATGTGCGGGATGACCTGCACCGTCGCGCCCAGATAGTCGCCCCGACGCTCCTTGTCGATAACCGACTTGTAGACACGCCCTGTGGTAAGGTTCGAGTGGCGCGTGCAGTTCACATCCAGAAACCGCTCGTAGTGTCCCAAGTCCAAGTCGGTCTCTGCGCCGTCGTCGGTCACGAACACCTCACCGTGTTGATACGGGTTCATCGTGCCCGCGTCGACATTGATGTAGGGATCCATCTTGAGGGGGGCAACAGTATAGCCCCTGCTGCGCAGGAGCCTTCCCAGACTGGCGGCGGCGATACCCTTGCCTATCGAACTTACAACCCCGCCCGTCACAAAGATATATTTCGTGCTGGACACGCGCCCTGCCTCCTGAATGCAACGCTACGGGAGTATACCTCACAGGGTGTCTCCACGCCCCGCCGCGCTTGTTAGGGCTGGCAGGAGCCCCCAACTGCTGATGCGGCGACTCGTCCTCTGCGGGCACGCATTCCGTCGCACGACTCAGGAATCAGTTCGATGAAACTCACCTCTGGGCGAGTGTACCAGCGGGGCACGGCGCGTCCGTGCGTGACGCCGCTGGTGATGTAGATGTAGGTATCACCTTCTCGGTACAGCCCGTAGGGGTGGGCGGTTCCGTAGCGCGTTTTGGGGATGTAGCTGCGCCCGAAGAGCCGTTGCATCGCGCGGTGCGCGGTGGGCGGTAGCCATATCTGTCCTGCGTGTGTGTGTCCCGACACGATTAGCGTTGTGCGGTCGCGATACGGTGACAGCACGGCGTCGGGATTGTGCGAGAGCAGGATTACAGGGTGGTCTGGCTTCGCTGGAACCCCGCGAAATGCCCGCTCCCAGCAGGGCGTATGATACCAGAGGTCGTAGATGCCCACCAGCGTCAGGCGCGTGTCGCCTTTGCGGACGGCGCAGTTCTCCTCGCCCAACACTGTGATGCCCGCTTCGCGCAGGGTGCGTATCACGGCGTCCTTGCCTGACCAGTGGTCGTGGTTGCCCAGCACGGCGTACACGCCCAGCGGCGCACGCACGCCCTGCAGCGCACGCCTCAGATACGGCAGCCCGCGATGCGTATGTACATAGTCGCCGACCAGCAGAATCATGTCGGGTTGCTGCGCCATCGCCGTTTCAAGGCATGCGCGGGCGTGGCGCAGGCTCGCTTCGTCCACAAGGTGGAAATCGCCCAGCACGGCAAGGCGCACAGGCTCCGCCACGGGCGCGGGCACAGCCACCCAGCGCACGCGCGTCCACCGCCCAACGGCAAACCCTGCAAGTATTAGCGCAACGCCCAGTAGCCCCAACACTCTGATCCACCGTCGCACGCGCATCGAGGGCAGTATACCCGCCCGCGTTGCAAATTGCGCCTGTATGGGGTACACTTATAGACCGTAGCCAGCGGCTACAGGGGGAGCTGCAATGAAAGTGTATCGGTTGGATTTGAATGATGTCGTCCAGCATCCGGGACGGCGCGTAGAGTACCCGATCGAACTCTGGCTGGAGCGGGAAGAGGCTCCCCCGCTGGCGGAGCCGATTCGCGGCACGCTGATTGCCGAGAGCGGCGGGCGGATCCTGCGCCTATCGGGCGCGTTCCACACGGTTGTGTGGCTGGAGTGCGGGCGCTGCTTGAGCTACTTTCAGTTGCCTGTGGCGTTCGAACTCCACGAGGAGTTCCCGCTCGCGGGCACGCCTGCAGGCTTAAGCGCATACGGCTACGCCGAAGTGGAAGATCGGGACTCGTTCCCCGTGTTTGAGGGGAACTGGCTTTATGTGGACGATTTGCTTCGGCAATATCTGCTACTGGAGTTGCCGATGGCACCCGTCTGCAGGGAAGACTGCAAGGGTTTGTGCGCGACCTGCGGGCAGAACCTAAACGAAGCCAGCTGCGATTGTGCGCCGAAAGCGGGTCACCCCGCGTTCGAGGCGTTGGCGCGTGCATGGTACAGTGAGGACTGAAACACAAGGAGGCAAACGATGGCGAATCCGAAACGGCGACACTCGCATGCGCGCGGCGCAAAGCGCCGCACGCACTACAAACTGGAATTGCCGGGCTTGAGCCGCTGCACGCACTGCGGCGCGATGATCCTACCTCACCGCGCCTGCCCCGTGTGCGGCTACTACAGGAAGCGTAAGTACGAAGCGGCGATTACCGTACCCGCTCCCCCCAAAGAATAAGGCATGCGCATCGCCGTCGACGCGATGGGGGGCGACCACGCACCCCAAGAGATCGTGCTGGGCGCGCTGGAGTCGGCGCGGCAGGTCAGCTTCGAAATCCTGCTCGTGGGCGATACCGAGCAGATTGAAGCGCTGCTGCCGACGCGCGGGCGACCTGCGAACCTGACGGTGTACCACGCCTCGCAGGTCATCACGATGGACGACGCGCCGGTGATGGCGATACGGCGCAAGCGCGACTCGTCGCTGGTGGTCGCGGCGAAGCTGGTCAAGGAGGGCAAGGCGGACGCGCTGGTCTCGATGGGCAACACGGGCGCGGTCGGCGTGGTCGCCAAACTGCTCTGGGGCGGGCTGCCGTATGTGGATCGCCCCGCAATCGCCACCGTGCTGCCCACCTACACGGGACGCTGCGTGCTGCTCGATAGCGGCGCAACCGTCGACTGCTCCCCGCGCCAACTGCTCGATTTTGCGCTGATGGGGCAGATTTACGCCGCGCAGGTGCTGGAGATTCCCAACCCGCGCGTGGGGCTGCTCAACATCGGCGAGGAGGCGACCAAAGGCAACAGCCTGACCAAAGAGGCGTACCAACTCCTGCAAAGCCAGCTGCGGGACGAGTTCGTGGGCAATGTGGAGGGCAAGACCTTCTACGAGGGCGTCGCCGATGTGGTCGTGTGCGACGGGTTCGTGGGCAATATCTTCCTAAAAACCAGCGAGGGCGTCGCCGAGATGGTGATGCGCGTGGTGAAAGAGGAGCTGACGCGCAACGCGCTGAATCGGCTACCGCTTGCGCTGCTGAAGCCCGCATTCGGTCGGCTCAAGCGGCGGCTGGACTACCGCGAGTGGGGCGGTGCGCCGCTGCTGGGCGTGGACGGCGTGTGTATTATTGGGCACGGGCGCTCCGACCGCTACGCGGTGCGCCAAGCGATTGCTGTGGCGGCGCAGGCGGTCGCCAATCGGCTGATTCCGACCCTGCGCCACGCGCTGCACCTGCTGCACCACGAGAAGGAGGGCTAACGCGCGGTGCGCATCACGGTTCTGGGCTGCGGCACCTCGATGGGCGTCCCGCAACTGGGCTGCCGCTGCGCCGTGTGTACCTCCGACGACCCGCGCAACCACCGCACGCGCCCCAGCGTCCACATCCAGCAGGGCGAGACGCAGATTCTCATCGACGCGCCGCCCGAACTGCGCCTGCAACTGTGGCGCACGGGACTGGATCAGCACTTAGACGCCGTGCTGATTACCCACACGCACGCCGACCACATCATGGGGCTGGACGACATCCGCGGGTTCACCATCTACACAGGGCGCGCCGTGCCCGTGTACGCCGAACCCAGCGCACTGGACGACCTTAAGCGCGTGTTTCGGTACATCTTTTTCCCGTACCCGCCAGGCGTCAGCACCCCACAGATTGAGTTTCGCGAACTGACGGGCACGATGCAGATTGGCGAGCTGACCATCGAGCCACTGCGCGTGTTTCACGGCGAGATGCCGATTCTGGCGTTCCGCATCGGCGACTTCGCCTATGTGACCGATGTAAGCTACATCCCGCCCGACACTTGGGAACGGTTGCAAGGGCTGCGGTTGCTGATTCTGGACGCGCTGCGCCGTCAGCCGCACCCGACGCACTTCCACTTGGAGAAGGCGATTGAGGTCGCGCAGCAGCTCCGTCCCCAGCACACACTTTTCACGCATCTCACACACGACTTGGACTATGCAACCACCAACGCCGAACTGCCCGACGGGATTGAACTAGCATACGACGGACAAATCATCGAGATATAGAGGGGAACCACCAAATCTCGCGGCGGGAAAGGCTTGTTTTTGAGCGCAGACGCAACTCGCTAGTGCAAAGGCGATGAGTGCCTCACCCCTCCTGCACCTCCGCCTGCACTCACACCACCCCTGCCCTGTCCAAGCGCACCGCGATATGCCCCAGACGCCACCGCTCCAGCATCGCCAGAAACGCGTCGGGCAGGGGCATGCGCTGCTCCAGCAGGCGTTTGATGGCGAGCCAGAGCTGGTCGGGCAGCTCCGCGCCGAATTCGGGGGGCAGCTGGTAGTCGCGGGGGTCTACCGCGCCGCCGCGAAAAAAGAGCTGCATCCGCGCGCCCTCGCGCTGGCGCACCCGCGTGAGGCGCGACACAGACGCAAGCTGCTCCCCCCGCGTGCAACCGAAACAACAGTAGTATCACACGCATAGGCAGCAAGGTGAGGATGGCAGCCCTTTATGAGAACAGCAGATTCACAAAGATCAAACGCTGGTCGTTGTCCGTTGCGGCTCCTGTCCGAACAGCTATCCTCACCGTTCTACTTGCTGAATCTCGTAGCACTCGATGCGGTCGCCTTCCTGGTAGCCGTCGAAGCCTTCCAGTGTGAGTCCGCATTCATAGCCTGCGGCGATTTCGCGTCGGTCTTCCTTGAGGTGGCGCAGGGTACTGATTTTGCTTTCGTGAATGACCTGCCCGTTGCGCACCAGTCGAGCGGGCGCATTGCGCACGATTTTGCCCTCTTGTACATAGCATCCTGCTACGATTACTCCGCGCGAGAGTTTGAAGATTGCACGCACCTCCGCCGTGCCCAGCGTAACCTCTTTGTATTCTGGCTCCAGCAGCCCGCGCAACGCTTTCTCGACCTCTTCGAGCAACTCGTAGATGATGCGATACACGCGCACATCGACTCGGCTCGCCTTAGCTTTGCTTTGTGCGTTGTTCTCCACCTTCACATGGAATCCCAGCACGACCGCATCGGCAGCGATAGCGAAGTCGATGTCTGCTTCCGTAATATTGCCCACATTCGCGTTGATGATTTTCAGTTCCACATCTTCGGGTCGCTTCAGTTTGAGCAGGGCGTCGCGGATAGCTTCCACCGAACCGTAGGTATCTGCCTTGAGAATGATGTTGAGCGACTTGGTCTCGCCCGCTTGCATTTGCTTGAAGAGTTCGGCAAGGTTGGCTCGTCGGGTAGGGCGCGTCACTTCGGGACGCTTTTCCGATTCGAGTCGCTCTTCGACGATGGCGCGGGCACGCGCTTCGCTTTCGACGCGCTCGGCACGGTCGCCTGCAGTGGGTACATTCTCCAGACCCATTACCTCAACGGGGGTTGAAGGCGTCGCGCTATCGATCGACTTGCCTGTGTGATCGAACATCGCGCGGATTTTGCCCCAAGTTTTACCCACGACCAAGATATCGCCGCGTTTGAGTGTGCCTTGCTGCACCAAGAGGGTCGCCACGGGACCGCGCCCCTTGTCCAGCTTCGCCTCGATGACTGTGCCTTGCAGTTCAGCCTTTGGGTCAGCCTTCAGTTCCGCCAACTCTGCCACGAGCAGGATCATTTCCAGCAAAGTGTCTATGCCTTCTCCTGTGCGTGCGGAAACGGGTACGCAGATTGTGTCGCCGCCCCATGCCTCTGGCACGAGGTTATGCTGCGTGAGTTGCTGCAACACGCGGTCGGGGTTCGCTTCGGGCTTATCGATCTTGTTGATGGCGACGATTATCGGCACTTGCGCGTTTCTGGCATGGTTGATGGCTTCTACAGTCTGGGGCATCACGCCGTCGTCAGCGGCGACGACCAGCACCACGATATCGGTCACCTGAGCGCCGCGGGCGCGCATAGCAGTGAACGCCTCGTGTCCTGGGGTGTCGAGAAAGGTGATTAGTTTGCCGCTCACCTCGGCTTGGTATGCACCGATATGCTGCGTGATACCGCCGAATTCGCGCTCGGCAACGCGCGTCTTGCGGATGTAGTCCAGCAGGCTGGTCTTGCCGTGGTCTACATGTCCCATGATGGTGACCACTGGGGGGCGCGGTTGCGCACCCGCGACAGCCGCTTGGGCAGGGGGTTGAGTGGCGGGCGTCTCGACCGCTTTGGGCGTCTCCCACTGAACAGTCAGCCCGAAATCGGCAGCGACCCTCTCGGCAAGCTCGGGGTCTAACTTCTGTGTGGGGGTGAAGAGCTTGCCGTGCTTGACCATGATATGCTTTTGGATCTCGGTGGGGGCGCGTTCCATCGCCTCCGCAAGGTCGCGCACGGTCAGCTCGCGCGGCAACACCAGCGTCTTCAGATCGCCCACCAGCTCCTGCGCCATCTCCTTGACTAGCTGCGCAGTCTCCTCGTCCAATCCCTGCTTTGTCTCCTGCTCGTGGACGCCCAACTCCCTCAGAATCTCCTGCAAGCGATTGGTGGAGATTCCGATTTCCGCTGCCAAATCCCGTATCGATATCTTCGTCTGCGCCATTCGGTCTCAACCCCTCAGTTAGGTGCTGATGGATTATACCTAAACGGAGTGCCCGCGATAGAATCGTCCTAAAGATCAGAAGTCTCCGGCAGGAATTGGGAGGTCGTGCGTGTACCTCTGTTGGCGTCGGAGGTCAAGGATGAGCTTATTAGGATGGTCCATTGGAGGGCTGTGTTTTGGGTTGGGGCTGGTAGCAGCGTTGCTGGCGCGGGCGCGGGCGCCGATGTTTCCCGCTTTTGCGCTTCCGTTAGTGGGATTGTTGGCGCTGGTTGCATTCGGTTTGACACTGCCGTCAGAGCCTGCGCCGTACTTTCGGGAGGGAGGGGCACTGGGCTGGGGCGTGTTGACGGCAACAGGGCTATGGCTGATGGGCGCGTTCATAGGCACTCGGCTGCACTGGGAGTGGTTGGGCACGCTGCTGCCGATGAGTGCGCCTGTGCTGGCGCTCCTGCTGGCACGCAACGACCTGCTGCCCGCGTTATGGGGGGTGGGAATCGCCACGGGACTGATGTGGACGCTTCTGGGCAGGGCGTGGGCGTCGGTGGTGGGCATCGCGCTCAGCGTGCTAGCACTGAGTTGGACGACGGGACTCGCTACGGTTGCGGGAGCGCCGCTCTGGTTCGGCGTATGCTTGGCATGGGCAGGGATTGTTGCGTTCGGGCTGGCGACACTGCTGGCGCGTCGCGGGCGCATCGGCTGGCATGTGAGCTATATTCTGCTCTTTAGCGGCTTCGCGGTGACGGCAGCGGGGTATCGGTTGGCAGGGTCGGAAGCGCCTTGGCTGCAGTTGGTGCTGATGACCTTGGCTGCCGCCACGCTTGCGCGCGGGCTAAGCGGCAGCGAGCTCTGGGCGCGTTACGCGCTGCTGGTGTGGGTCGGGCTGCTAGCCTCGGCGTTTGCAACGATGCGTGGGTTCGGCGTCGCGGTCTGTGCGCTGATGGCGTCGCTGCATGCGCTGGTGATGAGCCACCGCGAGTTCACTGCGACGACCCAGCACGAGAATGCGCTCTACATGGTGGGGGCGTTGCTGCTAACCAGCGTGCTGGGCTTTCGCATCTTCACCCTCAGCTATCCCCTGCAGACACCGCGCGCCGATTTATACCTCTACTTTACCTTACTGCCATTTTTGATTGCTCTGACTGGGCTGGGCGCGTTGGGGCTCTGGTGGTCGCAACGGGGCGAGCAGGCGTCGTTGGGGCGCTCGGTGCTGGCGGGCTTCTGGGCAATTGCTGCGCCACTGGCGCTCACGGCGGTGTTCACCGAGCGCGCCGCAGCAGGCTGGAGCGTTGGCGCACTGGGCGCAGCGCTCGGCGCGTACCTACACGGCGACCGTCTCTTCTTCTGGCTCGCGCCCCTAAGCATGCTGGGGCTGATTATCCTACTGCCGCTGGGCAACCTCGCAGCAACGGTTGCCGACATGCCGCGCACGGTACGGCTAAGTGTTGCCATCGGATTGGCAATCGCTGCAGTGCTGACCGCAGTGGCGATTGCCCTTGCCGACCGTGCACCGAAAACATAGCAGGTACAATCCATGCGATGCTCCACGCCTTGCGCATCGAGAATCTGGCGATTATCGAACAGCTGGAGGTCGCCTTCGAACCGGGCTTCAACGCGCTCACGGGCGAGACGGGCGCGGGCAAGTCGATTCTAATAGACGCGCTGAACCTTGCGCTGGGAGAACGCGCCGACCTGAGCCTGATTCGCGCGGGCGCGGAGAAGCTGCGCGTGAACGCCGTCTTCGAACTGCCCAACAACCCCGATTTACACGCGCAACTGGCTGCACTAGGTGTGGATTTAGAAGACAGCATGCTCTACCTGAGTCGCGAGGTGCAAGCCAGCGGGCGCTCAATCGCCCGCATCAACGGGCAACCCGCGCCGATTGGCACGCTCAAAGCCATCGGCGACTGCCTCGTGGATATGCACGGGCAGCACGAGCATCAGTCGCTGATCAAGCCCAGCAGCCACTTAGAGTTTCTCGATCGCTGGCTGGGCGAGCCTGCGCTGAGTCTGCGCGAGCAACTGCGCCAGACCGTCAACGCCCTGCGTCAAGCGGAGCGCGAACGGGAAACACTCATCGCCCGTGAACGCGAGCGGGAGCAGATGCTTGATCTCTATCGCTTCCAAGTGGACGAGATACGCAGGGCGAACCTGCAAATCGGCGAAGACGAGCAACTGGAGACCGACGCGCGTCGACTCATGCATGCCGAGAAGTTAGTCGCGCTGGCGGCTAACGCCCACGACGCGCTAATGGGCGAGAACGGCGCGTATGACCAAATAGCCGCTGCCACACGCTGCCTGAACGAAATCGCACGGATTGACCCCAGCGTCACCACCTGGGGCGAACTGGTGGAAAGCGCACTGGTTCACCTCGAAGAGGTCGCTCGCAACCTGCGCACCTATGCCGAAAGTATGGAGTACGACCCCGCGCGGCTGGCAGAGGTTATCGAACGACAGGAGCTAATCAAGCGACTCAAGCGCAAGTACGGCGACACGATTGAGGCTGTACTCCAGTATGCGGACGAAGCCGCAGCGAAACTGCACGCGCTGGAGACGCAAACCGAACGCCGCGCCGCACTGGAAACGGAGTTGGCGCGCCTACAGGCGGAGGCGCACGCGCTCTGCGAGCAACTCTCTGCACTCCGCCGCGAGGGCGCACAACGCTTCGCAAACGCTGTGCAAACCTATCTGTGCGCACTGGCGATGGAGCGCGCCCAGTTCATCGTGGAAGTGCGCCCCAAGCCGCTGGACACGACAGGCGTGGACAGCGTGGAGTTCCTCTTCAGCGCGAACCCTGGCGAGCCGCCACGCTCGCTCAGCAAAATCGCCTCGGGCGGTGAGATGGCGCGTGTGATGCTCGCGCTCAAGACAGTGCTGGCAGATGCTGCGCCCGTGCCTACCCTCGTGTTCGATGAGATCGACGCAGGCATCGGCGGACGCACAGCGCACGCTGTCGGCGAACAGATTGCTCAACTCGCGCGCCACTTCCAGATTCTGTGCGTGACGCACTTGCCCCAGATTGCCTGCCGTGCCAATCACCACCTGCTGATTGAAAAGCACACCGACGACACAGCAACGCGCGTCACCGTGCAGCCGCTCACAGGTGAGGCGCGCGTGCAAGAAATCGCTCGGATGCTCGCAGGCGCACCTACCAAGACCGCCCTGCAACACGCGCAAGAACTGCTGCAGAATGCAGCAAAGCAGTAATTTATCCACCGTAGCACCTCGAAATCGCAAGGCAGCAGGCAATCCCAAAACCGCTAAAGGAGGCTATGCTAACCATTCGCCAAACAGCACGGCACCTTCTGGCAGGAGTGCGTTCTCCTCCTGCGAATTGACGCTGCGCTATGCGAATACGGGGGATAGTTTCGGGATTTTGGTGCGCCTTGTCGCTCAGCCTCGCGACGGCGCAGCAAGTGGAGTTCCCGCTGGAGTTCTACTCGTTCGCCGAGATTGCCCAGCGGATGTCGGTAGACGGACGGCGCGTCGAATGTGCCCGCAACTTGCGCCAACGGCTCGCGCTGATTCACCTCAAGCCGCGCTCGTGGCAACAGACGCGCGAACTGCTGGAAAAGTCGCTTGATGTGCGCTTCCGCAAAATCAGCGACGCCGAGAACCGTTGGATTCTGGAGCGCGACCCCGAAGTGGTGCGCGTGGAACGCCAACGGCGCGAACGGCTTGCCAACTTCCTCGATAAGGAAGGGTTTGCCGAGCTGCGCCTAATACAGATCTTCCTGGACAAAACCATCCCGCCAGAGAAAGCGCTGGAGATGGTGCAGGCGTTAGACCCAGAATTCGCCGTCCCAGAAAAGCATCGCAAAGAGATGTTGCAGCTCGTGGAACTGGTGCGCGAGTTGCCTTTGGAGGACGCCCTGCGCAACTGGCGCGCCCATAAACGGCTGCAGCAGCGTTTTCTAAACGCCATGCGAAGTGACGACGCCGAGCTTGCGCTGACCGAGCAGTCGCTTGCCGAACTGGGCTTCTCGGCGGTGGAGCTGCAGTGGGCAGAGCAGGTCGCTCAAGGCAAAGACGAAAAGTGGCAACTCCTGATGGGTAGCAGCGAGTCCGAGTCGCCTGCCCAACGAAAAGCGCAGGCGCTGTTCTCTCTGGGGATATTCGCGGGGATGTATCTCTCCAACTACGCCGCGAGTTCGCTGTTGTCCCACCTGCAGCCGCCGCTGCACGCTCTGGAAGCGATCGAGCAAGGCGTTGTTGCCCGCGTTTACGACCTTGCCTTGCCCCCCGAACTCGCTGCGTGGCTCTACAACGATGTGGACGGCGTTCGGATACCCTTGAACGCGACCGACCCCGTGCCTGCGCGCCTGCTGGCGACCGTGCACTGGAGTCAACTCGGATATGACTGCTACTTGAACATCCAGCCACTCGATCGGGAGCGCACGGAGGAAAATACCTTTAGCTACTCTCCAAAACTCAGCAAGTCGCTGGCGCTTTCCCCAGAATCTGCTCAGAAAACCTTTCAACGGTTCGACCCTGAACTCGCGCAGGCGTATCAAGCAGCGTATGAGCGGCACAAGCAGCTGCTGGATGACCCGTTGGTGCGTGCGCCGCTCGAAGACTCCGCCCGCACTCTGGCGCGCGCGCTTTACGAGTGGGCGCAGAAGCACAAGGCGGAACTGGTTGCCGAAGTGTACCCTGAACCGTTCGGCGGTCAAGGCAAGACGCTTGCGGAGCGGTTAAGAAACTGTCGGATGCCCTACCTACTGGAGCGGCACGACGCCGTGTGGGCGCTGCGCCACTGGGCGGCGTTTGTGCAGCGCGTGCCCGACCTGCCGCTAACTGCCCTGCGCGACCTGCTGCGCTCCAAAGGCGACTACGACGACTGGCGCGCCTTCTACCGCGCCATCACACCCGAACAGGCGCGCTGGCTACTGGCAGCGGGCTACGCCCATCCCCCAGAAGTCACGCGCTTGAGCAACCAAGAGGTGTATCCAACCATCGATGAGTTTGGCAAAGCGTGGCTGATTACCATGGTGCTGGAGCAGTTGCCGCCCGCCTTGCGCAACCAACTCTGGGCGTACACGGACGAGCAGAAGCCGCTCACCGTCGCGCTGGCGACGCTGCCTCCTAACGCGCGGGTGCAACTGACGCAAATCCTCAGCCAGTGGAGCGCGGCGCTGGGAATCAGCGAATCGTTCCTCTCCGAAGACCCTGCCGCGCTGGTGGAGCGACTCGCACTCTATCGCACAGGCACTTGGTGGATGTTCTATCTGCCCGACCCCAGCGACCCAACGCCGTTCTCGCTCAACAAGAGTTTGGTGTTTTCCCTCGCGCCGTGCCCGCTCCCGCTCAAGGACGACACCCCGCCCGAAGTGCTTTTCCATCGGGAATGAGCGGTTGCCCGTTTCGGCGCGGCGCGTGGGGTAAAATCGGAGGGTGGAGAGAAGCACGATGCACGCTTTGCCGATACCCATACCGACCGAGCCGCTGCGGGAGTTCTGCCAGCGGAATCGTATTCGCCGTGAGGAAAGGTGATGCCCGATGGATCGATTTGAGGAACTCAGAGAAACGGTTGTGCCGCTGCTCAAGCCGTATGTGACGCGAGTGGCAGTGTTCGGCTCGTTCGCGCACGGCGAGGACACGCCCGACAGCGATATTGACCTCTTGGTGGCGTTGAAGCCCTCTGGCGAGCGACCCCATCTGGGGCTGAACTGGTTCGGCTTGTGGGCGGAGATCGAGCAGCGCTTAGGGCGCAAGGTGGACTTAGTCACGGAGGACGCGCTTAGCCCGTACATCCGTCCCGATGTGGAACGCGAAAAGGTGATCCTGTATGCGGAAGAGAAATGACGCCGTCTATCTACGACACATACTGGACGCTGGCGAAGTATAAAAATCTTCAGTCGGGTACAATCGGAAGACGGAGAGAAGCACGATGCACGCTTTGCCCATACCCATACCGACCGAGCCGCTGCAGGAGTTCTGCCAGCGGAATCACATTCGCCGTCTGGCGGTGTTCGGCTCCGCGCTGAGGAGCGACTTCCGCCCCGACAGCGACATCGACCTGCTGGTGGAGTTCGAACCCGAACACACGCCCAGCCTGCTCCAGATGGCGCGACTGGAGCGCGAGCTGTCGGCGTTGTTCGGCGGGCGCAAAATCGACCTGCGCACCAAAGAAGACCTCAGCCGCTACTTTCGAGACGCTGTGGCGGCGAGCGCGAAGGTGATTTACCATGCACGATGACAGCGTGCGACTGAAGCACATGCTCGAAGCCGCTCGCGATGCGCTGAGTTTCGCAAGCGGACGAACACGACAGGACCTTGAAACTGATAAAATGCTTACCTTTGCGCTTATTCGGTGCGTGGAGATTATCGGAGAAGCGGCAAGTCGTCTCACCCCCGAGTTTCGGGAGCAACATCCGCTACTGCCGTGGGGAGACATCATCGGGATGCGCAACCGCCTCATACACGCTTACTATGATGTCAACTTGGACACACTCTGGAAAACCATCGAGGAGGATGTGCCGCTCCTTATCGAGCGGCTTGAGGAGATTTTGGCTGAGGAGGACACCCCATGACAGGCTACACCATCGGCGTCGATGTGGGTACGGCGAGTGCGCGGGCGGGGCTGTTTGACCTGACGGGCAAACGGCTGGCACTCGCGACGGAACCCATCCAAATCCACCGCCCGCTGCCCGAATACGCCGAGCAGTCGTCGGAGGACATCTGGCGGGCGGTCTGCACCGTCGTGCGCGCAGTGGTCAGCGAGGCGCGCATCCAACCCGACACGGTGCTGGGCATCGGCTACGACGCGACCTGCTCGCTCGTCGCGCTGGACGCCAACGACCAGCCCATCAGCATCTCGCCCACGGGCGACCCGCAGTGGAACATCATCATGTGGATGGATCACCGCGCGATTGCCGAGACCGAGCAGGCAAACGCGGGCGGCTACGAGGCGCTGCGCTATTCGGGGGGCGCGCTCTCGCCCGAAATGGAGCCGCCGAAACTCGCGTGGCTGCGTCGCCACATGCCCGAAACCTTCGAGCGCGCGAGCAAGTTCCTTGACCTCGCCGACTTCCTCGTGTACCGCAGCACGGGCAACAACCTGCGCAGCGAATGCACGATGGGCTGCAAATGGACTTACCTGCCCGCCGAGAAGCGGTGGGACATGCGCCTGCTGCAGGACTTGGGCATCGAGAGCATTCTGGAGCGTGGGCGCGCGGGCGAGGCGATTCTGCCGCTGGGCAGCTCGGCGGGCAACCTGACCCCGCAGGCTGCCAGCGAGCTGGGGCTGTCCACCCGCACGCAGGTCGCCATCGGCATCGTGGACGCGCATGCGGGCACCATCGGGTTGCTCGGCGCAGTCTGGGCAGGCGACCCTGCGCCCAGCCTCGAGAAACTGGAACGCGCCACCGCGCTGATTGCGGGCACTTCGTCGTGCCTGATGGCGCTCTCGCGCGAGCCGCGCTTCGTGCAAGGCGTGTGGGGTCCCTACTACGGCGCGGTGCTGCCGAATATGTGGATGAACGAGGGCGGGCAGTCCGCTGCGGGCGCGCTCATCGACTACACGCTGGAACACCACCGCCAGTACCCCGCGCTGGAACTGAAGGCGGAACACGAGGGCGTCTCGGTCTACGAGGCGGCGAATCGGATTGTCGACCAACTCGCGCAGGGGCTGCCGTACCCCGCGCTGCTGACACGCTATCTGCATGTGCTGCCCGACCATTACGGCAACCGAGCGCCGTATGCCGACCCGCACGCACGCGGCGTGGTGGACGGGCTGACGCTGGACACGAGCCTGAACGCGCTCGCGACGCTCTACTACGCCACCCTGCAGGCGTTGGCGTACAACATCCGCGATGTGCTGCGCGCGATGGCGGAGGCGGGCTACCAGACGGAGGCGATTTATGTGACGGGCGGCAGCGTCAAGAACCGCCTGTGGCTGCGCGAGACCGCCGACATCACGGGCTGCCGCGTGGTGGTCAACCGCGAGCCAGAGGCGGTGCTGCTGGGCAGCGCGATTCTGGGCGCGACGGCGGCAGGCGCGTATCCCGACATCCCCAGCGCGATGCACGCGATGACCGCCCCAGAGTTCGTCGTGGAGCCGAACCCCGCCACCGCCGAGTACCACGCGA
>Ga0197142_1000320_pt1 | contig 44255 bp, 51 predicted proteins | sample GBS60_MetaG_FD_148614 | JGI IMG/M metagenome (GOLD analysis project Ga0197142, IMG submission 148614) | Sediment microbial communities from Great Boiling Springs, Gerlach, Nevada, United States - GBS 60_MetaG | ecosystem: Environmental > Aquatic > Thermal springs > Hot (42-90C) > Sediment... | reverse complement strand
AGGCTGGGATTGAGCTCTACAGCGCAGCCGCCATTTTCACCGCCAGATCCACCAGCCGCGAGGCGTAGCCGTACTCGTTGTCGTACCAGGAGAGCACCTTCACGGTGCGATCCCCCAGCGTCATTGTCGACTCTAGATCCACAATCGAAGAGTGGGGATCGCCGATGATATCGGCCGAAACAATCTGCGGCGGGGCAATGGCGAGGATGCCGCGCAGCGGCCCTTCAGCAGCTTCAACAAAGGCTTGGTTAACTGCCTCTTTGGTAATGGGCCGCTCAGTGCGCACGACAAAGTCCACAATTGAGCCGGTTAGCACGGGCACTCGCAGCGCCAGACCATCCATTTTCCCCCTTAGGGCAGGCAAAACCTCAGCAACGGCCGTGGCTGCTCCGGTTGTGGAAGGCACAATCGACACCGCTGCCGAGCGGCCCCGCCGATAGTCCTTGGGATCCGGGCGATCCACAATGGCCTGGGTGGCGGTGTAGGCGTGGCAGGTGGTGAGAAAGCCCGTCTCGATGCCGAAGCGGTCCAACAAGACCTTGGCCAGCGGTGCCAGACAGTTGGTGGTACAGGAGGCGTTGGAGACAATGTGGTGCCGCGCGGGGTCGTACTGGTCGTCGTTGACCCCTATCACTACTGTCAGGTCGGCACCTTTGGCAGGGGCGGAGATGATCACCTTCTTGGCGCCGGCTTCTAGGTGTTTGACTGCCCCTTCCCGCTTGGTAAACAGGCCAGTGGATTCTATCACCAGTTCGACGCCCAGATCTTTCCAGGGCAGTTGCGCCGGATCCCGTTCTGCCAGAACCCGAATCTTTTGGCTGCCAACTTGCAGGTGGCCATCCACAACGCTTACCGTCTGGGGCAGGCGACCGTAGGCAGAATCAAATTGCAGCAGGTAGGCCAAGTTTTCCGGCTCGGTTAAATCGTTAACCGCCACCACCTCCAGCCCCCGCTCGGGTTGGGAAAGCAGCGCCCGCAAAAACGACCGGCCAATGCGGCCAAATCCGTTGATGGCTACCCGTGTGGTCATCGCAATCCTCCGGTATCAGTTCACAAGCATAGGTCGAGGGCCGCGGCGCAGGAGAGGCCAACCCCTTGGGGATAGGCTAAAAGAAAGACGGGATCCGCCTGCTTGCGTCCTTCAGATTCTACCTCCTCCCAACCAAGACTTGAGATTAGGCTAACCCAGAGCAGAAAAGTGCCGGCAAAGGAAATTTAGGATGAAGGTGTTACTAACCAACGATGACGGTATTGAGGCAGCAGGGCTGGCCCATCTCAAGCTGGCCCTCAGGGATCTGGTTGCCGAGGAACACTGCTGGATTGTGGCTCCCCACCAGCCAATTTCTGGCTGCAGCCACCAGGTGACGACGGGGCGGCCCTTTCGTGCCTGGGCCCGCGGCGAGCGCACCTTTGCTGTCGAGGGATCCCCTGCCGACTGTGTGCGGGTGGCTCTATTTAAGCTCGCCCCTTCCGTGGATTGGGTGCTTTCTGGCATCAACGAGGGAGGGAATCTGGGATCGGATGTGTACTTGTCCGGCACGGTGGCGGCGGTGCGGGAAGCGGCGCTGCGTGGGATCCGGGGAATTGCCATCTCCCAGTATCGGGCAGGGAGCCAACCTATTGATTGGGAGCAGGTGCAGCGGTGGACGCGGGAGATCCTAGCAGAGCTCATGGAGCAACCCTTGCCGAGGGGCGCCTTCTGGAACGTGAACTTGCCCCACCTGCCGCCGGGATCCCCTTTGCCAGAGCGGGTCTATTGCCCTCTCTGCACACAGCCGCTGCCGCTCGACTACAGCGTAGAGGCAGAAGGGGAGGGGGCAGAGGTGCTGTGGTTCCGCTACCAGGGCCGCTATGGCGAGCGAGCCCGCGATCCCCAGACGGACACCGACATCTGCTTTTCCGGCCGGGTTGCTATCACGCAGGTGCACTTGACCTCAGGAGCTCCCTGGTGAAAGGTTACGGGCAATGGTCCTGAGGCGTTGCAGCCGCAGTGCTGTCAGGATGTCGGTGGGATCCAGCTTCAGGGTCTGCTCCAGAGCATCTGCCAAGTGGCGGGCTGCCTCCTGACGACTATAGCCGCGGAACTGGGCGCGGCGCAGGGCAAATTCATCGGCCTCGAAGGGGGCGCTCTCCCGATTGAGGTTTTGCCAGATTTGCCGAACGGAGAGGGCGGTAATGCCCCCAGCCAGAAGGGCAGAAAAGGGGTGCTGCAGAGAGATCTCCACCACTGTGGCAATGCCCCCAATCAGGGCCAGCGATTGGTAAAACCCTGGCTGCAGCCAGTTGCGATGGCTAAGCCAGCCCACCTCCCGCAAAAACAAGAGATCTCGGTGGGGCTGCGGGATCCCTTGCCAGCGGCGAAAGTCGATGGCGATGATGCCCTGGGGCTGCCAAGGAGCCTGGCGGCGAGAAACCAGCAGCCCCTCGCCTCCCGAGTGAGGAACAACTTTAATCAAAGCCCGGAAGGAAGCAGGGAGCAGATCCCGCAGCCGTTCAATTTCTTCCTTCTGAAAGGTTTCCAAAGAGTGGAAGTCTAGGCGACCCGTCATACTTCACCCACCTACTTGTGCCGGTTTTTGCCCATGGCTAGCAAGCTGTTTTTAGACCCCTCTCTAGCCTAGCGGCAGGAGGGGCGGGGGAAGAGTTGCATAGACTGAAGAAAAGCCTAGCCGGGATGGAACCATGCCGTGGTCAGCTCAGCCGGAGGGGATCCCTAGCAGCCCTCTTTACACCTATGCTTTCTTGCCAAGGCCGGGGGCCTCCCTTTGCCAATTCATCCAGCAAATCCCCGGGCTTCAGCAGCCCCTGCAGGTGTTTTCCCCGCCGGGGGTCCGCATCGCCGCCGCTGTTGAGCCGCTACCCGACCCGGCGGCCCTCCAGGCCTCAGAGGAGGTGCTGCTGCGTTCGGCCCTACGCCATGACCAGGTACTCTGCTGGCTATTTACCCAGACGCCTCTTTTGCCTCTCCGCTTTGGCACATGTTTTCTCTCGGCGGAAAAGCTAGAGGCCCACCTGTTGACCCAGCAGGCGGAGTACGAACAGGCGCTGGCTGTTCTTGGGGGAAGAGCCGAGTATTGTCTCAAAGGCAGGGTTCAAACCCAGCTTCCTCGGGATCCCCAGCCCGCCCCCAGTGGAACAGCCTATCTGCTGGCCCGCAGGCAGGCCTACCTGCACCAGCGCCAGGCCCAGGAGCAACGGCAGCAGGAGCTAGCCCTGCTGCAGCAGCTCTGGCCCCCTAACTGGCCTGTGCAGAAGGGGGATCCCCAGCCAGGGGAAGGGCTGCGGCTATACTTTTTGCTCACCCCTGCCGAACGGGAAGTTGCAGCCCAGCTTACCCAAACCTGGCTGGCGGAGCACCCCCACTGGCAATTGGACTGGAGCCCTCCCCTCCCCCCCTACCACTTTGTGGAGGCCCTGCGGGATCCTTCTGGATAGGCCTAGGTCGTAGGCATCTGACCAGCTTTCCCTCCTCTGCCACGCCACCCATGACTCTTCCTAGCGGTTCTCCTCAGAGCAATCCCTCGTCCCCACCGCGGGCGGCCCAGCCGGATCCCGTTCTCATCCTCGGGGCCGGCCTCATGGGACGCCTGTTAGCTGCCAGCCTGCTCGACGCCGGCCATCGGGTGTACCTGGTGGAAGCGGCCCCGGCCACTACCCCCGAAAGCAGCGCCGCCCATTTTGCCGCAGCCATGCTGGCTCCGCTGGCCGAGTCGGTTGTAGCCGAAGCAAGTGTAGTGGTCCAGGGGTACTACGCCCTCTCCCGCTGGCCTGCTCTTCTGGCCAGCCTGCCAGAACCAGTTTTCTTTCAGCAGGAGGGCACTTTGATCCTCTGGCACCGCCAAGATGCCGGGGAAGCCAAGCGCTTCGCCAACTTGCTGGCCGCCGTAGGGGAACGCCTTCCCCACCTCCCCCGCCCCCAGCCGCTGGATGCCCAGGCTCTGGCCGAGCTGGAGCCCTCGCTGGCCGGGCGATTTAGCCAGGGTCTCTATCTTCCCCAGGAGGGTCAGCTGGACAACCGCCAACTGCTGTTGGCTCTGCTGGCTAAGCTGCGGCAGCACGGGGTGGAGGTGGAGTGGGGATCCCCCTGGACTTTGGAGCGGGCGCGAGCCTGGCAACAGCAAACCGGCGGCTGGGTTTTGGACTGCCGCGGCCTGGGGGCCCAGAAAGAATGGGGTGGCCAGCAGCTGTTGCGGGGGGTGCGGGGGGAAGTGGTGCGTCTGTATGCTCCGGAAGTTTCGCTGCGGCGTCCAACGCGGCTGTTACACCCTCGCTACCCCATCTACATTGCCCCCAAGCCAGGGCACCTGTTTGTGGTGGGAGCCACCGAAATTGAATCCGAGGATCGCTCGCCTGTGAGCGTCCGCTCGGCTTTAGAGCTACTCAGCGCTGCCTACTCCGTCCACCCTGCCTTTGCCGAAGCGCGTATCCTAGAATTAGGCAGCCAATGCCGTCCCACCTTGGCGGACAACCTGCCGGCGGTGGTGGAGCCATCCCCGCGCCTATTGCAGATCAACGGTCTCTACCGCCACGGCTTTCTCATTGCTCCGGCCCTTCTCGATGCCGTTTTGGAGTACCTTCACCACGGCAGTTGTCACCTTGCCCAGGAGTTGGGGATCCCTTTTCAGGTACAGGCTGCTCCGTTTTCCGATAAGTCTCTGGCCCCATGCGCGTCCTAATCAACCAGAAACCCTACGATCTGCCGGAGGGCACAACTCTGGCCGAGGCCATTGCCCAGGTAGAGGTCAACGGCCCCTTTGCAGTGGCGGTTAATCGAGAATTTGTGCCGCGCGCCCGCTACGGGCAAACCCGTCTGCAAGAGGGCGACCAGGTGGAGATTGTCGTGCCAAGTGCCGGCGGCTAGTGCCCCAGTTGTCTTTCTCCCTCTCCTCCCCCAATGTCCACCCTTCTCCAGCTTTCCCCTTCCACTCAGGCCGATGGGGATCCTTTGGTGCTCTACGGACAAGCGCTGCCCAGCCGCTTGATGCTGGGGACAGCTCGCTACCCTTCACCAGCTGTTTTGGAACAGGCGGTGGCGCGGGCGCAGCCCTGTCTGTTGACCGTTTCCCTGCGGCGTCAGGGAGCCCTAGGGCCGCAGGCCTCGCAGGGGTTTTGGGCCCTGCTGCAGAAGCTAGGGATCCCGCTTTTGCCCAACACCGCCGGCTGCCACAGCGTGCAGGAGGTAATTACCACAGCGGAGATGGCCCGAGAGGTGTTTGGCACCGACTGGATTAAGCTGGAGCTGATAGGGGATGACTACACCCTCCAGCCGGATCCGGTGCAACTGCCCGCTGCTGCCGCCGAGCTGGTGCGGCGGGGGTTTAAGGTTTTGCCGTATAGCACCGACGACCTAGTGCTGTGTCAGCGGCTCTTGGATGCCGGCTGTGAGGTAGTCATGCCCTGGGCGGCTCCTATCGGCACTGGCAAAGGCCCCCTCAACCCCTACAACTTGCGCCTGCTGCGGGAGCGGATCGAGGCGCCCCTAATTGTGGATGCCGGCCTAGGCCTACCCTCTCACGCTTGCCAGGTAATGGAGTGGGGCTTTGACGGGGTGCTGCTCAATACGGCAGTGGCCCTGGCTCGGGATCCGGTGGCGATGGCCGAGGCTTTTGCGGCAGCAGTGCGCGCCGGCCGCCAAGCCTACCTGGCGGGGGCAATGGCCCCCCAGGAAACACCCCAACCCAGCACCCCTGTTCTGGGCACCCCCTTCTGGCACCAGGGTTAGCTTCCCCTAGAGCAGGGGATCAAGCACCAGGCTTTTGCGCCTGGACGACCTGCAGGGCTCCTCCAGCGTGCAGGGTCTGCCGGACAGATTGCCAGCCCTGTTGCTGCAGATACTGGGGCAGGTCCAGCTGGAGGAAGTGCCAGGCAGTCTCGGTTTCAAACAGGGCCAGAAAGAGGGCCAGGGCTGGCCAAAGGAGAGGCTGGCAGGGCGCGTGCAAATCCAGGATCAAGAGCCCTCCCCCCGGCTTGAGCACCCGCCCCACTTCCCGCAGCACCTGTTCCAGGTCGGGAAAAGGCAGCTCGTGCAGGGCCAGGCTGGTATGTACCCAGTCAAAGCTATCGGCAGGAAAAGGCAGATCCTGGGCAAAGGCTTGGACAAATTTGACGCTGGGGAGGCGTTGGCGAGCTGCCGCCAGGGCCTTGGGAGAAGCATCCAGGCCGACAACGTTTTGGCTTAGCTGGACCAGGATTGGAGTCACCTCGGCAGGGCCACAGCAGAGATCCAGGACCCAATCCTGGGGTTGGATGGAGATCCCTTGCAGGGGCAACTGGCGCAGTCGCTCATATCCCCCCACTGCCAGGGCCGCTGCGCGGCTGATGCTGCGGTAAAGCCAGGGAAAGCGGTAGCTCCAGGTGCGCAGGAAGGTGGCCATAGGCAGGGATCCTTGTAGGAGCTTCTCCAGCCTACTTGTGAGACGGCTCCCCTGTCTTCCTCCTGTTGTCGGCCCTCACCCCCAACCTCTCTCTAGTGGGGAACTTTCTTTTGCCGCTAACCGTCTTCAAGCTCAGCTCCACTCCCTTAAATGATGACTCAGTTTGAGCTGCCTCCTTCCCCTTCCAAAGGGCCTGGCCAGCACAGCCTGACTTGGCTAGTGGCTGCGGCGGGGCTGACAGTTTTGCTCTGGCAGTTTCCCTGGGGCAATTATCTCCTCTATCCCTTTACCTTGTTGGCCACCTGGTTTCATGAGATGGGCCATGGCCTCATGGCAGTGCTGTTGGGGGGGGAGTTTCATCGTCTCGAGATCTATCCCGATGGCTCCGGGCTGGCTATTCACAGTGGCGAGCTGTTCTTGGGGCGGGTGGGGCGGGCCTTGGTGGCTGCTGCTGGGCCAATGGGGCCACCCATAGCTGGGGCTATGTTCATCCTCACCTCCCGCCGTCCGAGCACAGCTCGGCTGGGGTTGTTGTTTTTGGGATCCCTGTTGCTGCTCTCGACGCTGCTTTGGGTGCGTTCTCCCTTTGGCCTCTTGTTTCTCCCAGCCATGGGCTTGGGGATCCTGGCAGTAGCTCGCTGGGCCTCCCCTGGGTTGCGGGGTTTTGCCCTGCAATTTTTGGGGGTACAAGCCTGTGTGAGTACCTATCGCCAGATTGACTACCTTTTTGTGGAGGCTACTGTCATTAACGGGCGGCTGATCCTCTCCGATTCCAGTCAGATAGCCCACAACTTATTTTTGCCCTACTGGTTCTGGGGAGGGGTGATGGCAGTGTTTTCTTTGGTTTTGCTGATGGGCAGCTTGCAACTGGTCTTCCGCGACTAGCCGAGGGGGGAAAGCCGCAATTTTGGAAGTGATTGCTGTCACCTAAAAATCCGTTGTCCATCACTGCCCAAGCGAAAAGACTGCCGCTACAGTAAGGGGCGTGAGGAGTGTGGGAGTGGACAATGTGGAAAGATGTGATTGGCCTGGCCCTAGCAGGCACGCTGCTGCTTATTAGCAAAACGGCGGCCGATACCCTCGGCCAGAGCCAAGAGCCAACCCTAGGCCAGGTCAAGCCAGCTGGCCCTGCTCCCAGCCTTTCCCCCTAGGATGGGGTACCCAGGCCGTTGTAACGTTGCTATTGTGTGCAACACTCATCCTAAGAGCCAGTAGTGGGAGCAGTGGAGTGGGCTTGGGATCCCCAATGCGCATTGCCCTGTTTACGGAGACGTTTCTGCCAAAGGTGGATGGCATTGTGACGCGGCTTTGCCATACCGTGCGCCACCTGACGGCCCGTGGCAACTCGGTGCTCATTGTTGCCCCGCAGGGGGCGCCTAGGCGATTTGCGCGGGCACGGGTTTACGGGATCCCAGGCCTGCCCTTGCCCTTGTACCCGGAGTTGAAGCTAGCTGCTCCCGGCCCGGCCATTGGCAGACTGCTTAGCCGTTTTCGACCGGATGTCATCCACGTGGTCAACCCAGCGGTTTTGGGGTTGGGAGGCCTCTACTACAGCCAGACCATGGGGATCCCACTGGTGGCGTCCTACCACACCCATTTGCCGAAGTACCTAAAGCACTACGGGCTGGGCTTCCTGGAGGGGGTTTTGTGGAACCTCCTCAAGCTAGGGCACAATTTGGCGCGGCTTAACCTCTGCACCTCGACTGCCATGATGCAGGAGCTGACTGCCCACGGCATCGAGCGGGTTCACCTTTGGCAGCGAGGCGTGGATACGGAGCTATTCCATCCCCAAGCCGCCAGTTTAGAGATGCGGGCCCGTCTTACTGCGGGGCAGCCGGAGCGGCCACTGTTGCTGTACGTGGGTCGGCTCTCGGCAGAAAAAGAGGTGGGGCGGATCCGGGTGTTGCTGGAGCAGATCCCCCAGGCGCGGCTGGCGATTGTGGGCGACGGGCCAGAGCGGCGATCCCTGGAACAACACTTTGCCGGCTATGACGTAGTGTTTACCGGCTACCTGCAGGGGCAAGCGCTGGCAGCAGCTTTTGCTTCTGCGGATCTGTTTGTGTTCCCCTCCCGCACCGAGACGTTGGGATTGGTTTTGTTGGAGGCCATGGCTGCCGGCTGTCCGGTGATTGCCCCCCGCTGTGGCGGTATTACCGATGTGGTAGACAGCGGCCGCAACGGCTTTCTCTTCGATCCTGACTCCGACAGCGACTTTGTTCAAGCCACGCGGCAACTGCTGGAAAGGGCCGACCAGCGGCAACTTTTTCGGCAACAGGCTCGCCAGGAGGCAGAGCGCTGGAGTTGGTCGGCAGCCACACAACAGCTGGAGGGGTACTACCGCGCCGTCATTGCTGAGTCGGGATCCGGCAAGAGCGCAGGCAGCGCGTGAGAACTAATCTTCGGCTGCTGCAGGCGGCCTGGGGAGAGAATAAACTGCGGGTGGCCCACCCGCTCCCTATGGTCTGCATCCACTCCAGGGATCCCAATTGCACCCTGCTGCAAGGACATCAGCCAGATCAGCGGTGCAACTCCAGGTCGCGTCTGCGCCGTAGAGCTAGGCGGAGAGGGGGCGCTCCCCTTCAATGGCCCGCACCTGCTCGACAAAGAACTCTTCTAGCGACTGCCGTTGCCAATGCAAGTCGGTCACCACTGCCCCCGCCTGGCTTAAAAGAGTGAGCAGCTCCGGCAGGGATCCCTTCCATTCCCCCGACCAATGGGATCCCTGAATCGAGAAATGCTCGAGGCAGTCGCGGAACTGGTCGATGGCGCCGCCGTGCCCTTGCACTCGGTAGCTTTTGCTCTGGCCCAGCAATTCGTCCAATGTTCCCTGCTGCACCAACTTGCCGCCGACAATAATGCCAATGCGGTTGCAGATTACCTCCACATCTCCCAGGATGTGGCTGTTGAAAAACACAGTCTTGCCCTGTTGCCGAAGAGACAAGAGGATCTCGCGCATCTGGTAGCGGCCTATGGGATCCAGCCCCGACATCGGCTCGTCCAGGAACACCAGCTCTGGGTCGTTGATGAGGGCCTGGGCTAGGCCGGTGCGCTGCAGCATGCCCTTGGAGTAGGTGCGCATTGGCTTTTTGCGGGCCGTATCTAGGGAAAGCCCCACCAGCTCCAGCAGTTGCGGGATCCGCTCCTTGAGGAGGCTATCGGACAAGCGAAAGACCTTGCCCGCAAAATGGAGAAACTCCCAGGCAGTTAGGTAGTCGTAAAAGTAAGGGTTTTCCGGAAGATAGCCCACCTGCTGCTTGATGGAGCGATCCCCCAGGGGTTTGCCCAGCAAAGTGCCCCTGCCGCTGGTAGGCTCCACAATGCCCAGCAGACACTTGATCGTGGTGGTTTTGCCAGCTCCATTAGGCCCCAGTAGCCCAAAGGTTTCGCCACGGGCCACTGTTAGCGAAAAATCCTTGAGGGGGCTGACCACCTTGTTTAGCCAAAAGCCGGTGCGATAGGTTTTGCTCAGACCAGTGACGGCAATGGCCGGCTCAGGCTGCACGGCAGTCGCTTCTAGAGAGGGGGCCAACGTCTCACTCATAGGAGGAGGCTGGGGTTGAAAAAAACCAAGAAGAACTAGGCAGGATGCTAGTCTGCTCTCCAGTTTACGCTCTCCCCCTTCTTTTGCCTCAGCCCCTGGTTGGCAGCAACCTAGAAAGGCGTCTTGACCTTGGGCTGTTTAACCTTCAGCTCGCGGATCCGCTTCAGCATTCTCTGGAAATAGTCGGCCAGGTAGTCCTCAAGGGAGGTCAGGGAAGCCAACTCAATACCCAAGGCTTCGCACACAGGCGTCATGTCGGCGTGCATTGGCTCCTTGGCGGCAATGACCTCCACAAACGCCAGCCGGTCGGCAATGTTCCAGCTCCACTGAAAAAACTGGGCCACCCTGCGCGCTCCCCGCAAGACCCCCAGTGGTAGGGTTCGAACCTTGGCCTTTTTGCCGGAAAGCTGCTCACAGAGAGCGATGACCTCTTGGGAAGTCCAGGCCTTGGGTCCCACCAAGGGAAAGACCTGCTGCTTGGCTGCTTCAACGCTGAGGGCTCGCACGGCAAATCGAGCTGCATCTAGGGTGTCGAGGTAGGCTATGGGGGTGCTTTCACTGGTTACCCAAACAATCTGTTCTTCCAGAATGGGGATGGCGTACTGGCCAATCAATCCCTGCATAAAGCCCGCCGCCCGGAAAATGGTGTAGGGCAGTGGGGATCCCATCAAATACTTCTCAATGTGGTGCTTAAAATTCATCAGGGGCACATTGGGGTATTCGTGCTGAGCACCCATGATGGAGAAAAAGATAAAGTGCCCCACCTGGGCGGCCCGAGCAGCGTTAATCAAGGCCACCTTGCCATCCCAATCCACCTGGCGGGTGCTGAGGGTGTCGGTTACTCGCACGGTGGCACAGTCAATCACCGCCTCAGCTCCTTCCATGGCCTCTCGGAGCGTGCTTGGCTGCAGCAGGTTCCCCACTTTGAGGTGGGCCCCCCATTCGCTTAGGAAAGCAGCCTTAGCCGGATTTCGCACCAGACAGCTAACCCGATGTCCCTCTTCGATGGCCCGCCGCACCACCTGACGGCCCAGGGTTCCCGTTGCCCCCACAACCAGCACGTTCATAAAGTTATCATTTCTTAACCTTAGGCTTAGTTTATCAGACTGAGGCAGCGCCCGGCATGCCCCCTATCGGGTCGGGAGCAAGCCCAAAAATGGGGATCCCTGCTGGATTGACTCAGCTCAGCAATTGGCTGCCGAGGAACCGGCCAGCTCGTTCATGCGTTGTGCCAAGGTAAAGTCCAGCTCCGTAATGCCTCCAACGTCGTGGGTGGTGAGATCCACCCGCACGCGGTTGTACACATTGGTCCATTCGGGATGATGGCCCATGCTCTCAGCCACCAAGGCCACACTGCTCATCCAGCCAAAGGCTTCGACGAAAGAGCGAAACTGAAATTGGCGGTGCAGCTTTCCCTCCCGCAGGGACCAGCCCGGCAGGCTTTCCAGCTTGGCTTGGATCTCCGCTTCGCTAAGCTTGACAGGTCTGGACATGGGCGTTCTCCCCAGTTGTTGCCACCGCTTTCATCAAAAAGGCAACTGAGGACAAGGCCTGGCTTATTTACAAAACTTCATAACCTTCTGGATCAGCCGTGCTGGCGCTGCCGAGGGGTTTGTACAGCCAGTAGCCTTGCACGCTAAAGTGGGCCTGCTTGTAAAAGTTGAGGGCAGCCTGGTTGTGGCGATAGACCTGCAGGGTGATGGCTGCCAACTGCTGCTGCGATCCCCACTGTTCCACTTGTTGCATCAAAGCTCTCCCCAGTCCGCGCCGGCGGTGAGTGGGGTCCACCCAGAGCAAAAAAACATAGGCCACCCGTTGATAGGTAGCTTGATCGGTGGAGATGCCAGCCCAAACCCCACCCACAGGTTCTCCTGTTTCTTCTTTCAAGATCCACCAGCAGGGGGTACGTGGGGGATCGAAGAAGCGGTCCAACGTCTCCTCAAGGTGATCCCAGTGCTTCTGCTCAGGGAAAGATTCCTGCAGAGTGGCCTGCAATCCCCGCCGCACCCAAGGCCGATCCCAGGCAGAGCCGATGCGCCAACGGTAGCCAGCAGGCAGAGGGATCTCAGTTTCAGACATAGGCGGGTATCCCGCAAGCAGAAAGAGCTACAGGAGGTGCTTCCTCTATCGGGGCAGGCTGGGCCATATCTTGGGGTAGAAACGAGCGGATGCTCACCACCACTAGAGTAAACAGGAATACCAGTAGGATCAGGGCGGGAAAGACATACTGCCGCAAGAGATTCATAGGCTGATGGTGCTAGAAATATATAGACTATTTTGCAGCGCCTAACCCATGTCTAAAGCAAGGATTGCCCTGGACTTTCAGGCCCAGATTCCCCCAGGCTATCTTAACCTGATGGGGTATGTGGATGAGTCGGAAGTCAATGGGCCGGGCCGGCGGGCGGTAGTCTGGGTGCAAGGCTGCCTAAGGGAGTGCCCAGGGTGCTTCAACCCTGCCTCTTGGCCGTTTGAGATCAACCAGCTGGTCAAGGTTGCCGACTTGGCCGAGCAGATCCTCAGCAACCCCAGAAATGAGGGGGTGACCTTCTCAGGAGGAGAGCCCTTTTGGCAGGCTCCTGCCCTAGCTAGCTTGGCGCGGCTTCTCAAGGCGAGGGGGCTGACGGTGATGGCCTTCAGCGGCTTCACCCTAGAAGAGTTGCGATCCCCGCAGGCTCCCCCCGGCGCCCAAGAGCTGCTGCAAGAACTGGATATTTTGGTGGATGGGCCCTACCTGCAATCCCAGGTCATCCGCTCTCCCCACTCGCTGGTCTCCTCCCGCAACCAGCGGGTGCATGTCTTTAACCCTGCCTTGGAAAGCCAGCTCAACTGGGCCAGCGACCAGGTGGAAATCCATATCCTCAAAGATGGAACCCGCATCGTCACCGGCTACGGCGGGCAGTTTCTACTCGAGGGGTCAGAGCAAGGCTAGCGCGCCTGCAGAAGCAGCGATCCCCTATCCTCCCACCCGCAACAGCTCGCGGCGATAGGCGGGCAGTTGCCAGCACATCTCCAGCCAGTTTTTCAGCTCCTCCGGCTGGCCCATCAAGCTCATTTCCACCAGCAAGATGGTAGCTCGATCGCTGGCTCCTTTGGAGCCCAGACGAATCAGGGCGGACAGACTTTCTTCCCGCCAGCAGACAGATACCCCCTGCCGGATCAAGGCCCGAGCGGCAACGGCAATGCAGGAGGGGGGCACCTGGATATCTCGCCGCTCGTAGTCAATAGTAGGCAGCATGAACGGCAACCCAAATCTTTATTATGTTTTAATCTTCTTCCTTTTTTGCCGGCTTATCCTAGGTCTTTGCAGATTGTGAAGTAATCTTTTGTGAACTTGGGCAGGACTTGCCTCCAAAGACTATGCAAGCCAAAGCTTAAGAGAGATAAAAAAACCCTCCCTCCTCTTGGGAGAGAGCTGCAAAATGGCTGCAGAGCAGCAGAAGGAAAGATGCAAGCGGAAGGGTGGGAAAGGCGAGTCGGTCAGTGGTTGCCCAGGGCCATCCTGGGCGGAGCTGTGGTGGTCCTGCTGGCAGCAGGTAGGCCGCTGCGCTTGGTGGGCAACGGCGAGAACATGGTGCTGTTTACCTGGGGGGGAGGGGTGAGCCCAACACCCCTGCAGCCAGGCCTCCACTGGGTGCCGCCCTTTGTCTCGCGCACAGTGACCTTTGATGTGAAGGCCCAGGCCCTCACCTGGAAAGATGATGACCCCAGTGCCTATGCACCGCGGCTAGTAGCCCTCTCGCAGGATGGCCAGCAAATTCAAGTAGAGGCAACGCTCCAGTTTCGGATTGTCGACGCTCCCAAAGTCTACACCCAACTGGGGGAGAACTACTTGGATCGCATTGCTCCTATTGTTCGGTCGGTGGTCTTGAACGAGACTAGCGGCTTTTCTGCCCAAGCCCTTTATTCTACCGAGCGCCCAGTGCTCCAGGGCCAAATTCGCGAACGGGTGGCTCTTTTGCTGAAGGGATACGGCATCGAGGTTTTGGACTTTCTGCTGCGGGATGTGGATTTTGATCCCGATTTTGTAGCTGCTATTGAAGCCAAGACCATCGCCGAAAACCAACTGGCGCAAAAGCAATTTGAGATCGAGCAGGCGCGCCAAGATGCCCGCAGCATCATTGCTCAAGCCGAGGCCGAAGCTGGCCAATTGCGAGCCAAGGCCCAGGCCCTCACCCAGAACCCCAAGTACCTAGAGGTAGTGAAAGCCTCCGTCTTGGGATCCCGGCTGGAAACGTTGATCACCAAATAGAAAACCCAACAGAAAAAGGACAGTTTTTGGGCGTGGCTCCATCTGCCCCAGCTCTTTTCTCAAACCTCAAAACGGGATCAGCCACTATGTATTCAACAGGAGGAGCGCAGAGTCAGGTCCGCTGGCTAACTTTGGGCGGGATCACTCTCTTAGCAGCTTTGGGAATGCTCCGCGCCTGCCTGTATGTCACTTTGCCCGGCCATGCCACCGTAGTGTTCAACACCTTTTCTGGGCTGCAAAAGGGGCGGGTAGAATTGCCGGGAGTGATGTTCCGGATCCCCGGGATCGAGACGCCAATCACCTACAGCGTGCTCACCCGCGTTTGGGAGTTTACCAACAACCCCAACTCGGCCAATGCCATCAGCAATGCCATCACGGTAAACACTGCTGACGGGCAGGCTTTTGCCGTTGATGTGGCCATTGCCCTCAAGCCCAACGTTGCTACCCTAGACGAGCTGCATGCCACCATCGGCGAGAAGTATCTTTCCACAGTGGTGGTGCCGGTGGTGCGCTCCAAAATCCGGGATGTTTCTGCCTCCTTCGATTCCGAAGATTTCTACCGCAAAAGCCAGCGGGCTGCTATCGAGCAGCAGGCCCTGGATTTGATCCGCCAAGAGATGCCCAGCGTTAACCGCAATGGGCAATCTTTGCCCCTGATAGAAGTAGAGGGCCTTTTCTTGGGCTATCCCGATTTTCCCCAAGCTCTGCGAGATTCCATTGAACGCAAACAAGTGGCCTCGATTACGGCGCAAACAGCAGCGGTGCGGGCGCAAATTCAACAAAAAGAAACTGAGCGGCTTTTGATCTTGGCAGCAGCCAACCAGCGGGCCATCGAGCTCAAAGGCCAAGCGGCAGCGGAAAACGCACAGCTGGCGGATCTGCTGTTTTACGAAAAGCTGCAGGAGCGCATCCAAAACCCAACGGACGCGTTGCCACCGCTGCGTATTATTCGCGTCGAGGGGGAGGCCACGGTGTTCCTCAACGTGGATCCCCGGCAGGCAGCCGTGCACCAGGCCCAATAGTTAAACCTGGCCACGCCGTCGGAGCTCCCAGGGCAGAGTGGGGTGGTGGGCAGCCGGCTGCGCTTTGGCCACAACAATCACCCCGGCCACCGGGATCCCAGCAGCAACCAAGACCTGCTGCGCCGCTTGGACAGTAGAGCCAGTGGTGTAGATGTCATCCACCAACAGAACTGGGGTGGCGGGAGCGTGCTGGAGGGCAAAGGCGCCTGCCAAATTTTGCTGGCGTTGCAGCGGGTTGAGCTCATATTGGGCTGCCGTGGCCCGCACCCGCACCAGAGCTTCAGGTAAATGTCTTAGACCCGTCCGCTCACAAAAGGCTTGGCTAATCAGGGCCGCCTGATTGTAGCCCCGTTGCCGCAGGCGCTCCGCATGCAGCGGGATGGGGACTACCGTATAGTCCGAACCGTAGGCTTTACGAGAGCCTGAAGAGGGTTGCCGGCTTTCGAGCCAACGGGATCCCAGCCATTCCCCCAAAACCGCACCTATGCGCCGCTGTCCTTCATATTTCAGGCAATAGAGGGCCCTGCGCAGCGCTCCCCGGTGGATCCCCCAAGCATAAAGCGGCCAAGGCGAAGTGGTGACCGGCCAAGAGTCGAGCCGCTCCGCCTGCAGCCGCCTCTGGCAATCTCGACAAAACACAGCCCTAGCCGGGCGTTGGCAGAGCGGACAGGGAAGCGCAATCCACCAATCCAGCCACTCCATGACCACGTTCCACTGCTAGGCTCAGTCTAGCCGCAAGGGGAGGGCTAGACAGCTGACAAAGTTGACGGCGGGATCCCTGCTTGCTAGGATTAGGTACTGCCAAATCATCAGAGCTAGCCTTCTTAGCCAACCCATGCCCACCATTCAGCAACTAATTCGCAAAGAGCGCGAAGTGGCCGCTCGCAAGAGCAAGTCGCCTGCTCTAAAAGGGTGTCCGCAGCGGCGGGGAGTTTGCACGCGAGTGTACACGACAACGCCCAAAAAGCCCAACTCCGCCCTGCGGAAGGTGGCACGGGTTCGCCTGACCTCTGGCTTTGAAGTCACAGCTTACATTCCAGGCATTGGCCATAATTTGCAAGAGCACTCAGTAGTTTTGGTGCGCGGCGGACGGGTAAAAGACTTACCTGGCGTGCGCTACCACATTATCCGCGGTGCCCTGGATGCCGCAGGGGTCAAAGACCGCAAGCAAGGCCGCTCCAAATACGGAACAAAGCGACCCAAACCAGGCCAAGCTCCTGCTGCTGCAGGCAAGAAGAAATAGCTTTCCCTCAAGGTCAGTTTCCTACCCTGCACTTTCTTGGTCCTATGTCTCGCCGCAACCGTGCCCCTCGTCGTGAAGTGCCCCCTGATCCCAAATACAGGAGCCGTTTGGTTACCATGCTCATCCGCAAGTTGATGCTGAGGGGCAAGGCCTCCCTGGCCGCTAGAATCCTCTATGAGGCTTTGGAAATTGTGCGGGAGCGCACCGGTCAAGAGCCGCTGGCCGTCCTGGAAAATGCGGTGCGCAACGCTACCCCCCTGGTGGAGGTCAAAGCGCGGCGGGTGGGTGGGGCCACCTACCAAGTGCCAGTGGAAGTAAGGCCAGAGCGGGGTACCTCGCTAGCGCTGCGTTGGCTGGTTACCTTTGCCCGCGCTCGTTCCGGCCGTACGATGTCGGCTAAGCTGGCCAACGAGATTATCGATGCAGCCAATGAAACCGGTGGTGCCATCCGTCGGCGAGAAGAAGTCCATCGCATGGCGGAGGCTAACAAGGCGTTTGCTCACTACCGCTACTGAGCTCGTCTAGCCAGCGGGTGTCCCTCTCTAGGGTCCAGGAGAGGGTCGGGATCTGGAGAAAACTTGGCGAAAGAGATTAGAATTGTAAAGGTTTTTCTGCCTAAGTCGCAGGGCGGCGAGGAGTGGGAGGTTAACGTGGCACGCACAGTTCCCCTGGAACGAGTCCGCAACATCGGCATCGCAGCTCACATCGATGCCGGCAAGACGACGACGACGGAGCGGATTCTTTTTTATTCGGGCCTAGTGCATAAGATGGGCGAGGTTCACGAGGGAACCACAGTAACCGATTGGATGGAACAGGAGCGGGAACGGGGTATCACCATCACCGCTGCAGCCATCACTACCCGCTGGACCAAGCGGGATCCGGACAACCCCTCCCAGCCTCTCGCCGGTGCACCTGAGTACACCATCAACATCATCGATACACCTGGTCACGTGGACTTCACCATTGAGGTGGAGCGCTCCATGCGGGTGTTGGACGGCGTGATTGCGGTTTTTGACTCCGTAGCAGGCGTGCAGCCGCAGTCGGAGACAGTCTGGCGCCAGGCCAATCGCTACAATGTGCCCCGCATTGCCTTTGTCAACAAAATGGATCGCATGGGGGCCAATTTCCTCAGGGTTTGCAACCAGATCCGGGAGCGCCTTAAAGCCAATGCCATTCCTATTCAGCTGCCTATTGGAGCGGAGGAAGACTTTCGCGGCATCGTTGATCTGGTGCGCATGCGGGCCCGTGTCTACATGGATGAGATTGGCAAAGACATTCGCTCCGAGCCGATCCCAGAAGAAATCAAGGATCTAGCCGCGGAGTACCGGGCCAAGCTGGTGGAGGCAGTGGCTGAAGTCGATGAAAGCCTAATGGAAAAGTATTTTGCTGAGGAGGATCTCAGCGAGGCAGACCTGATGCTGGGTCTGCGCAAGGGAACCATCAGCGGTCAAATTGTACCTGTCCTGTGTGGCTCTGCCTTCAAGAACAAAGGCATCCAGCTGCTCCTGGATGCGGTGGTGGACTACCTCCCCTCCCCTGTTGACATTCCGGCTATCAAAGGCATCCTCCCGGATGGCACGGAAGTGTCGCGCAAGGCCAGCGACGAGGAGCCTTTCTCCGCCCTTGCTTTTAAGTTGATGAGCGACAAGTATGGGGATCTTACCTTTATCCGCGTCTACTCTGGGGTCCTGACCAAGGGCACTTATGTGCTTAACTCCACCAAAAACAAGAAGGAGCGCATCTCGCGACTGGTGGTGCTCAAGGCAGATGAGCGCCTAGATGTAGACGAGCTGCGGGCAGGGGATCTGGGAGCGGTGTTGGGGCTGAAAGATACCACCACCGGCGACACCCTCTGCGACGAAAATGCTCCGGTAATCCTAGAATCCCTCTACATCCCAGAGCCAGTGATCTCAGTGGCGATTGAGCCCAAAACCAAGGCAGATGTTGACAAGCTCTCGAGGGCGCTGCAGGCCTTGGCCAAGGAGGATCCCACCTTTCGCGTCTCCGTGGATCCAGAGACCAACCAAACTATCATCTCCGGCATGGGTGAGCTCCACCTGGAGATTTTGGTGGATCGGATGCTGCGGGAGTTCAACGTGGAGGCCAATGTTGGCAACCCGCAGGTGGCCTACCGCGAAACCATCCGCAAGGCAGTTAGCCGCGTGGAAGGGAAGTTTATCCGCCAAACCGGTGGCCGCGGTCAGTACGGGCACGTGGTCATTGACCTGGAGCCGGCAGAGCCAGGTACAGGCTTTGAGTTTGTCTCCAAAATTGTGGGTGGGGTCATTCCTAAAGAATACATTCCACCTGCAGAGCAAGGGATCCGCGAAGCCTGCGAGTCTGGCGTATTGGCTGGCTATCCGCTGATTGATATCCGGGTCACCCTGGTGGACGGCTCCTTCCATGAGGTGGACTCCAGCGAGATGGCCTTTAAGATTGCCGGCTCCCTGGCTCTCAAGGAAGCCGCTCGCAGGGCCAACCCCGTACTCTTAGAACCTGTGATGAAGGTGGAGGTGGAAGTGCCCGAAGCCTTTGTCGGGGATGTTATCGGGGATATCAACGCCCGCCGCGGTCAAATGGAGGGGATGACAACGGAGGGTGGCATTTCTAAGGTCACTGCCAAGGTTCCCTTGGCGGAGATGTTTGGGTATGCCACTGACATCCGCTCCAAGACGCAAGGGCGGGGCATCTTTACGATGGAGTTCAGCCACTACGAGGAGGTTCCTCGCAGTATCGCGGAAGCCATCATTGCCAAAAGCAAAGGAAACGTAGCTAGCTGAAACCAAAAGGAAGTGACGATACATGGCACGCCCTAAGTTCGAACGGACCAAACCCCACGTCAACGTTGGCACCATTGGCCACGTCGACCACGGTAAGACAACGTTGACCGCCGCCATTACCATGACCTTGGCTGCCCTTGGCCAAGCGACACCCAAGCGCTACGACGAGATCGACGCGGCGCCAGAAGAGAGAGCCCGTGGCATCACCATCAACACTGCCCACGTGGAGTACCAGACGGAGAAGCGTCACTACGCCCACGTGGACTGCCCTGGCCACGCCGACTACGTGAAAAACATGATCACGGGTGCGGCCCAGATGGACGGGGCCATCCTGGTGGTCTCGGCAGCCGACGGGCCGATGCCGCAGACGCGGGAGCACATCCTGCTGGCCCGCCAGGTAGGAGTGCCCAGCATCGTGGTCTTCCTCAACAAAGTGGACATGGTAGACGACGAGGAGCTGCTGGAGCTGGTGGAACTGGAGGTGCGGGAGCTCCTCTCCAAGTACGATTTCCCTGGCGACGAAATCCCAATTGTCAGGGGATCTGCTCTTAAGGCTCTGGAGAAGATGCAGGCCAACCCCAAAACCCAACGAGGGGAGGATCCCTGGGTGGACAAGATCTATGAGTTGATGGATGCGGTTGACTCTTACATTCCAACGCCGGTACGGGAGGTGGACAAGCCCTTCCTGATGGCGATAGAGGATGTCTTCTCGATTACAGGTCGCGGTACGGTGGTAACAGGCCGGATTGAGCGCGGCCGCATCAAGGTGGGGGATACGGTAGAGATAGTTGGATTGCGGGAGACCCGTTCCACCACCGTCACGGGTCTGGAGATGTTCCAGAAGACTCTAGACGAGGGGATTGCGGGCGACAACGTCGGCGTCCTTCTGCGGGGTATTCAGAAGAACGAGGTGGAGCGGGGCATGGTCCTGGCCCAGCCCAAAACCATCACCCCCCACACTCAATTCGAGTCGGAGGTCTATGTCCTCACCAAAGAAGAGGGAGGCCGCCACACACCTTTCTTTGCCGGCTATCGTCCCCAGTTCTACGTGCGTACCACCGACGTCACTGGCACCATTTCCTCCTTTACGGCTGACGATGGCTCGAAGCCGGAGATGGTGATGCCGGGTGACCGAGTGAGAATGACGGTGGAGCTAATCCGACCCATTGCCATTGAGCAAGGGATGCGCTTTGCCATCCGTGAGGGCGGTCGGACGGTTGGAGCTGGGGTAGTCTCCAAGATCCTGAAGTAAGCTACTGGCTCTTAGCAGGGATTGGGCACTGGTTGCTCCAGAAGGCTCAATCCCTATTGCTTTGGAGTACACTCTACTTTCTCTGAGTATGGCTACCTTAACCCAACAGAAAATTCGCATCCGCCTACAGGCCTACGACCATCGGCTGCTGGATACTTCCTGCGACAAAATTGTGGAGACAGCACGCCGGACAGAGGCAGTGCCAGTGGGCCCGATCCCTCTGCCAACGCGGCGCCGCCTCTACTGTGTGCTGCGTTCTCCCCACATCGACAAGAACTCGCGGGAACATTTTGAAATCCGCACCCACCGGCGCATTATCGATATCTATTCCCCCTCTTCCAAAACCATTGATGCTTTGATGAAGCTAGACCTGCCGGCAGGGGTGGACATTGAGGTGAAGTTGTGAGGGCCTGCTGGCGGATCTCTAGCTTTCTGGGGGACAGGCAGTGACAACAGGGGCTGTGCACAAGGAAACCGACCCTTGCCAGGAGGCAGCCACTTCTGAGCCCATCCCAGTTGTGGTAGTAGGAGCCCTGGGCAAAATGGGGCGGGAGGTGGTACGCGCGGTAGCTCAAACCCCCGACATGAGGTTGGTCGGGGCGGTGGCCCGCTCGCAACTGGGTGCAGATATTGGTGAGGTGCTGGGTCTGGGATCGTTGGGAGTGGCAATTAGTGACGACCTGGCAGGGCAGCTGCTGCGGCTGTCGCAGCAGAGCAGCCGGGGTGTGATGGTGGACTTTACTCATCCGCGCTCTGTGTATGAAAATGTCCGCTCGGCAATCGCTTTTGGGGTGCGGCCGGTGGTGGGGACGACAGGCCTGACGCCAGAGCAACTGGAGCGGTTACGGGATCTGGCAGACAAGGCGGGGGTGGGCTGCCTGATTGCGCCCAACTTTGCTATCGGCATGATCCTGCTGCAGCAGATGGCCCTGCAGGCAGCCCAATATTTCGATCACGTGGAGATTGTCGAGCTACACCACAACCGCAAGGCTGATGCTCCCAGTGGCACAGCTCTGCAGACGGCCCAGCGCCTCGGGCAACTGGGCAAGGCGTTCAATCCCCCCGAGGTGGAAGAAAAAGAGCTGATTCCTGGCGCGCGGGGAGGGATCCCCGGCCCCAACATTCCCATCCACAGCGTTCGCCTGCCGGGACTAGTTGCCCACCAAGAGGTGATCTTCGGCGGCATGGGGCAGACGCTAACCTTGAGACACGACATCACCGACCGGGTGGCCTTCATGCCGGGGGTAATCCTAGGCATTCGCAAGGTGTTGCAGCTCAAGGGATTGGTCTATGGCTTGGAGCAGGTGCTGAGCTAGCTGCTCAGAGGCGGGATCCCCGCCTCGTCAAGAATGCGGGGGATGAGATGTTCGGCCTTGACGGCCATGAGGTGCACCCCGTGGCAGATTTGGCGGGCCTGGCGCACCTGTTCGGCAGCGATGCGGATCCCTTCTTCTAGGGGATGGGGAGCGTTGGCCAGCCGTTGGATGACCTCATCTGGGATACGAACTCCTGGCAAGTTGCGGTTGATGAACAGGGCATTTTTGGCGGATTTGAGCAGGAAGATGCCGGCCAGGATAGGCTTGCCGGCGGGGCGGCCCAGCTTGTCCATGAAGCGCTCCAGTTGCTCGAAGTCAGTCACCATCTGGCTTTGGAAAAACTGGGCTCCGTTCTCCAGCTTGCGGTAGAAGCGCCGCTCCAAACCCGAAAAGCTGGGAGATTGCGGCTCTACTGCTGCTCCCGGAAACAGACAAGTGCCGCCGTCAGGAAGGGGCTTGCCGTTACAGTCAAGGCCGTTGTTAAGGCGCTGGATAAGCTGCAGCAGGCGCACCGACTCCAGGTCAAAGACGGCTCGAGCATCGGGGCAATCCCCAATGTGAATGGGATCCCCTGTTAGGGCTAGAACATTGCGCAGGCCAAGGGCTGAAGCTCCTAGCAAATCCCCCTGGAGAGCCAAGCGGTTGCGATCCCGGCAGGCCAGTTGCAGGATGGGCTCAATGCCCGCCTGGTGCAGCAGCAGCGAGGCGGCCAAGGGGCTCATGCGAGCAACAGCTCGGTTGGAGTCAGTAATGTTGATGGCGTGCACCCGCTGCTTGAGCTGCTGGGCCAAAGCCAGCATGGCAGTGGTGTCGGATCCCTTAGGGGGGGTAATCTCAGCGGTGAGCAGAAACTCTCCCCGCTGAATGGCTTGAGCAAAGCGTGAGGGCGGTGAGCAAGTCAAGGCCACAGTCTTGAGAAGATTGAAAAGTAGCACGTTGGCCTATTATCGACCGTTTGGGAGGGTTTTTCCAACCAAGGCAGGGCTTCCCTTTGCTCAGGGATCTTGGGATCCCCCTTCAACTGCAGATAGGCTTGCTCCGCAGCAAGCTTTGGCACCACCTACCCCTGGGGTGGCATCACCGACTCCGGGTAGATGACCAACATCCCCTCGTAAAGGATTTGGCCAGACTGCAGCTCCAAGCGATCAATGCGCACCCCCGGATCCAACTGGATGGGAAAATCTGCCAGGCCAGGGATAGGGATCTCCTGGCCTTCACTTACCCAGACAGGGTTAACCAGCCGCAACTGGTTAGGGCCCTGGGCTTGCAGCCCAGTTAGCACCGTAACTGGCACCGCTGCCCCCTCAGGAGTAATTAGTTGGGCTTGGATGCGCAGCCGCCCTGGCTCTAGGGCAACCTGGGGTTGGCGGATGAAAAAGGGAACCGTTTGCTTTCCAAAGGGCAGTTGCACCTGGGCTTGGGCCAGTTGCGACTGGATGAGGGGAGCCTGAAGGGTGCGATTCAAGTCTGCCTCCGTGAGGCGCAGGCTTACCTGCACGGGCACAGGGGCCAACAGCCGCAGGGGGCTACGCCCCTGGATGGCTTCTCCCACATTAAGGCGAATGTCCTGGCCCCGCAGCCGCAGATGGCTGATCTGGAAACCTTGGTAGATGAGGTTGTCTCCTGAGACCTGGGCCTGAGGGATCTGGCCGTTAAGAATCTGGGCGTCAGAACCCGCAATCTGCACCTGCAAGTTTTCCACCTGCTGCACCTCGGAGCGAATCCAGGCGGCCACCAGAGGGTTGAGCAGGGATCCGGCAATTTGGGCAAAGGCAGGCCAGGGCAAAACCATAGCGGGCAGGCCAAGCAGCAGAGCAAGCCCCAGCTTCCCTAGGAAGAGGCGGCGGGGGCGGCAGGGGGGGGAAACCAAAGGAGCGGTTGGCTCCAGGGGGAGGGAGCTAGATGGGGACAGCACGAGGCACCTCAGAGGAAAAACTGGTAAAGAGAGCTAGGCGGCTTTCTCCGGCCAAACTAGGACTAGGTTACGACAGGGCTGCGGCAGTGCCCAAGGACTTCTCCCGCACAGTTGGTTGAGGAGCTAGCCGTCTATCAACTGCCACCAAAGATAGACCAACCGTAGGTAGTGAAGCCGCAACCAAGGGAAAGGAAAAACACGCGGCGGCTGACGAAAAAGGGCGCTGATCTGGGGTCGATTACCGGCAATATCCTGAGCCAAAATTTTGCCTGCCCACACCCCTGTGGCCACGCCGCTGCCGTGGTAGGCCAGGCCGTACCAGAGGCTAGGGTCTGTCGGCGAAGGGCCAATGTGGGGATGCAGCTCGCGGGAAAGGCAAACCAAACCATTCCAGGCGTACTCAATCTCCACCCCCTCCCAGGCGGGAAAGAGGCGGTAGAGCTGCCGCGCCATCCAAGCCCGCAGACCCTGGCGTTTCGCTGGGCTATCGCAGGTGGCATCCCGTCCCCCAAACAGCAGCCGCCCATCGGGCAAGAGGCGGTAGTAAAACAGAAGCCGCCGTGTGTCGTAGATAGGGGTCGGATCCCACCAACCCTGGGCTTTTTGCTCCTCCGCTGTCAGGGGGCGGGTCACCACAATATTGGAAAGTACCGGCAGGAGGGATCCCGCCAGCTGGGGATAGAGTTGGGCTGGGGTGTAGCCGTTGGTTGCAATTACCAGATGGCGCGCCCGCACTGTCCCCCCTGGCGTATGGCAAAGGTGGCGGGGTCCTACTTTTTCCCAGGCAATAACCGGGCTAGCGCTGTATAGCTGGGCTCCCCACCTGCGCGCAGCCTGGGCCAGCCCCTGGGTAAGCTTGAGGGGGTTGAGGCCAAACCCAATGCCGATGTGGAGAGCGCCGTAATTCTCCCGGCTATCGAAGCCCCGCTCCCGCAGCTCTTTGGGGCTAAGGAGCTGAACCGGGTAGCCGGCCACCTGAGTGTAGATCTCGTATTCCGCCTCCAACTCCCGCCAAGCGCTGGGGCGATGGGCCACCGCGTACCAACCCTGGCCTTGGGCATCCAGGGAAAAGCCCTCGGTAGCAGCCAGCTCTTGAACGGTTTCCACCGCTTGCCACTGATCCCGGTAGTAGCGCTCTGTCTCGGCTAGCCCTACCCGCCGTACCATCTGGGCATGGGTAAGGCAGCTCGCCCCCACGCCGCAGAAACCGCCGTTGCGTCCCGAGGCCCCCCAGCCTAGGGATCCTGCCTCCAGCAGGCAGGCGGAAATACCGTAGTCGCGAACGAGGTGCAGCGCTGTCGAAAGTCCTGTGAATCCGCCCCCGATGATGGCTACCTCGACCTCCACCTGCCCTTGCAGGGGGGCGGGGTGTCGCCAACTGGAATCTGCTATCGTGCTGTCCCAGTAGCTGCCGACTGGATAGGAAGGATCGTAAGTTCTAGCGGGATAGGGGTTTGTTTTGGGGCAAAAAGTCCAAGAAAGCATAGAAGTAGTGATGTTAAGAACTCGTTGCGCAAAAGCAAGAAAATCCACTTTTGCAGCAGCAGCCTCTGTGCCAGCCAGCAGGAGGAGGAGCAGGGAGCGCTGCCTCCAGCCCGTACTGGCCAGGACCCTGCCGCAGGTACTGGCAATGAAAAACAGCAAGCCACTCCTGGCCTGCACCCCTTTAACAGGGGCGCATAGCTAGCCCTCTCCCTCGCCTGAGGTAGGGTAGGGGCAGGGGTGATCCCCCGCCAGCATAGACAGATTGGACAAACCCTCTTTGCACCCCCTTGGGACTCTCTGCTGCTAGAGGGGTGCGGTTTTCGCCTAAGGCTGGCAGCCCAGCCCTAACCAGGGCTGCAGTCGCGACTGTTACCGCTAAGTATCTTGGTGAGTAGGTAGAGCTTGTCCATCCTTCTTCCCAGAGTCAAACTGCTTTCCCCCAACGGGAAGCCAGGCTGCCCAAGCCAGCGCCCCTAGCTGTGGTCACTGACCCAGTAGCTTTACCAGCAAGACGCCCAACAAGTACAGGAAAGTGATTGCGCCGGCTAGAAGGCTCTGGGTAAGGGGATCGGTGGAGGGGGTAAGAATGGCTCCTGCCACCACTGCAGCCACGACGACGTAGCGCCAGCCCTTGAGCATCTGCTCGGCAGTTACCAGCCCCAAAGCCCCTAGCAGTCCCTGCAGAATCGGTACCTGAAAGGCCAAGCCAGTGCTGAACAAGAGCAGCAGCACAAACTCAAAGTAGCGCTCGATGGACCAAGCTTGCTCCACCACCCCTTCCCCGTAGTGAATAAAGAAGCTAAGCGCTGCCGGAAGGAGAAGGTAGTAGGCAAAAGCTAGGCCCGCCACAAACAAGAGGCTAGATCCTAGCACCACCGGCCCCAGCAGCTTGATCTCTTTGACGCTTAGCCCTGGCAACACAAAGCGGACAATTTGGTAGAGCAAAAAGGGCGTGGCCAAGAGCAAACCGGCATAGGCCGCTACCTTGAGGGAGACGAAGAAGTACTCGCCCGGCGCCAGCTGCAAAAAGGTTACTCCCTGGGCAGGCACCTCCAGGAAGGTGATAAGGCGGTTCACCCCCAGAAAACAGGCAACGATGCACAGGCCCACGGCAATGACACTGGCCAAGAGGCGGCGGCGCAGCTCCTCCAGGTGCTCCATCAAGGTCATCTCGACCTCGTAGGGAAACTCTGGATCGGGCACCCGTGTAGGCGCCTGCGTTGCCGCAGCTTGCGGCGAGGATTCAGTCTCAGAGGCAAGGGGCATCGGCCGGCTGGTAACACAACCTTTTCCGCTATCTTAGCCTTGCCCCCGCCTCCAGGGAAAGCGCCCACTCAGCAAGGTTCGGCGCACCGCTGCCCCAAGAAACCCTTGTTTCAACGGCAAGCAAGGGGAGCTAACTTCCCCTCCCAGGTAAGATGATTACGCAGTGCTGACTACCGGCTTCACGGCAAGACGGCATCTATTCCAAAGTGGGAACAGAGGTATGGGACAACGGCAACGCTGGCGCGGCATTCTAATTGGGCTGGGCCTGCTGGCAGCCATGACGGTGGGGGTGATCGCCTGGCTGCTTACCCAAAGTCCGCTAGCCCTGTTGCTGCTTCGCCAGGAGCTGCCGCCAATTGTGGGCCTGGCCCCCCGCTCTACCCAGGCGCTCCTGCTGCTGGCTGTTCCCCTGGAGGAGCTGCAGACCTTTTGGCAAGCAGCAACTCCCGCCCCCCAACGACGCGCTACCCGCCAGCAGTGGCGCAAGTTTTTCTCCAGCGAGGGTCCAGGATGGCTGGGATCCCTCTTGGCGGGAGGATCGCTGGATTTTGAGCGCGAGGTGCAACCCTGGCTGGGAAAGAGTACACTCTTGGCCAGTTTGACGGAGGGGGGCACCTTGGTTGCCCTGGAAATCCGCAACCCGGCGCTGGCGCAATTTGAGCTCAACCTGTTGTGGGAGCGGCAGAGTTTGGCTGGGCTGCCGGTCCAGGTGGACACCTACAAGGGCATCCAGGTGGTCTCTAGTCCGCTGCCAGGGTTGCCGGGGTTTGCAGCAGCCCTCTTCGGGGAGCGCTATGTGCTGCTGGCGGAACAGGCTGCTGCCATTCGCACCGCCATCGATGCCTGGCAGGTGCCGCAGTTGTCGCTGCTAGCAGAGCCGCGGTTTCGGCAGGTCATTCAGCTGCTGCAGCCAGCGCCGGTGGGTTGGGCCTTCTGGCAAAATCCGCAACCGGCCTCCGCCGAAGGTTTGACCTTGCAGGCGGTGGGGCTGGGGCTAGGAGTGAGCTTTCAGGGCTTGCTGGCGGAAACGGCTGCCCTTTGGCATACGCCTGCCGACTTTGCCCTGCCCAGGGAGGAAGCTTTTCGTCCCCAGGTTATTGGCCACCTGCCCGACGAGACGCTAGCGCTGGTGTCCGGCAGGAACTGGGCCACCTTTTGGCAGAGTTTGGGGCAGATGCAACCCTTGAGCCTCCTGGGGCTGCAGCTGGATCCCGGCCAATGGCTGCAGCGGTTGCCGTTGCCGGTGGAGCTGGCCTGGCAGCACTTGCTGCCGGAAAGGGGAGAGTTCGCTTTTGCCTTTCTGCCCACCGATGAGGGGCCGGCTTGGCTGTGGGTTGGCGAGATGTCGGATGCGCCAACCCTAGATCAGCGGGCCATCGCCCAAGGCTGGCAGGTGGTTTCTCTTTCAACAAAACACGGTCCTGTTACTGCCTGGAGCAAGCCGGCAGCCGAGGCTGTTCCCCAAGCCCTGCTCGCGTCCCTCTCGGCCCAGGTGTATCACGCCGACCGGGCAGGCTATTCTTATCTGGCTTCGTCGCTGGCGGCCTTGGAAGCGGCCCTGGCGGATCCCCCCTTGAGTGCTGCTTGTACCTGGCGCCGCCTGGTGGCTCCCCTCCCTCACCGCAACCTGGGCTATGGGTATGGGTCCCTGGACTTACTGGAAACTTGGCTGCCACAGCTCTCGGGATCCCGCTGGTCATCCACCCGCCTTGCCTTTGCCACCACGGCGCTGAGGCTGTCTGAGGCTCCCTACCCGGATCGGGGACGCTGGCTTCTCCAAAGGGGCAAGCTGTTTTGGCAGTGGTATTAGACGATCCAGGGATCCCGGCAGCCGGGGTAAATGTACTTGGCCAAATAGACTTGGTTGCCCGTCTCGTTCCATTCCACAAGATCAAAAATCTGGGTAAGCAGGAGCATCCCCCGCCCCGATTCCTCTGTTTCCAAAAGGCCGCAGCGGCAGCGCTGCAACTCCTGCTGGGGACGGAAGCCGGATCCCTGATCCCGCACTAGCCACTGGTACAAGCACTCAGAGCTGGCGTACTCGACAATCACCCTCTTATTGGGATCTAGGCGATTGCCATGGCGAACAGCGTTGATGATTGCCTCTTGCAAGCCCAGACGCACCTCTGCTCTCCAGGGGGCGGGAACTTTTGCAGTTAACACCTCCAGAACTGGCTGAGTATAGAGGGTGGAGGGAAAGCTGAGGACGCTCCAGGAGCAGTTGGCGGGCTTGAGAGAGAGGGCAATCACAGGGGCAGGTGGGGGCACAACGCTCTTTTTCCATTCTAGCCAATCCCCCTTGGCCTCCGCCCGGTCGGGCCAGATCCCGGCAGGGAGCCTTTTTGGCGTACCATCTTGAGTGGTGAAGCTCTTCGCGGTTACCCTGATTGGCTATGGTGATCAAAGTTGGGACGAAGGTTAGGGTGCGCTCTATCCAGGATCGCGGACAAGAAGAGGTGAGCGCGCTGGTGGGCAAGGAGGCCGTGGTCCTGGCGCGGCGGGTAGTTGATGGCAGCGGCATCGGCTATATTCTGGAGTTTCCCGATCGCTCGCGGCACTGGTTTTTCGAGAGCGAGCTGGAGGCGGTCGATTCCGACCACGCTAACGAGGAGCCGAGGTGAGCAGTCTGGATAGAAACAGGGGCAGTTGCAGTCTTGGATCCCTTCTGCCTCTGGGGCTATTTCCGCTTCAGGGAGCTGGCTCCTACCTACTTAAGGCCGCTGTTGTCCCGTTGCCGTTGTCTGGAGAGGTGGTCGTGGCTTCTCCTCCCCATTTGAATCGTCGTTTGCTGGCCCGCCAGATGGCCGCCCAGGTGGATGGCCTGACAGTCAAAATGGCTGCCGCTGCCCTGGAGGCGATGCTAGACAGCATCAGCCAGTGTCTGGCGGAAGGAGGATCGGTGCGGCTAGCGCGCTTTGGCACCTTCTTGCTGCGGCACCGTCCGGCCCGGCGAACCTATCACCCCCGCACCAAAGCTCCCATCCACATCCCGGCTGCCCAAGTGCCCCACTTTGTCCCCAGCCCAGAGCTGGGACGACCCAGGAGGGAACGCCAAGGAGACCCAGAAGCGCCGGCATCCGTCTAAAATGACCGTTTTGCTCTGGTTTCGCACCGATTTGCGCCTGCTGGATCACCAGCCGCTCACACGGGCATGCCAACAGGGCTCCTTCCTCATTCCCCTCTACTGCCTGGATCCCCGCCACTTTGGCCGGACGGCCTTTGGCTTTCCTAAGACCGGTCCTTTCCGCGCCCAGTTCCTGCTGGAAAGCCTGGCGGATCTGCGGCAGCAGCTCCGAGCCCGCGGCTCCGACCTCGTCATCCGCCAGGGCCAGCCGGAGCGGGTGATCCCAGCCCTGGTGCGGGAGTGGGGGGTGAAGGCCGTCTATGCCCATGCAGAAGTGGGCACGGAGGAGGAGGCAGTAGCCACTGCCCTGCAGCAAGCGCTTCAGAACTTGGGGATCCCGCTGCAGCTGGACTGGGGCCACACCCTCTACCACCCCGAAGATCTCCCCTTTGCTCTGGCAGAGCTGCCGGAGGTGTTCACCCGCTTTCGCCAGCAGGTGGAAGCCAAGGCCACCGTCCGCGATCCCTTGCCCATTCCTTCTCTCCCGCCGTTGCCACCGGGGCTGGATCCCGGCCCTCTGCCCACCTTGGCCGAGCTGGGGCTGAGCCTGCCTCCGCCGGATCCCCGCGCCCGCTTTGTCTATACCGGTGGCAGCACTGCCGCCCAGGCGCGCCTGCAGACCTATATCTGGGATCTGGATCGGCTGCGCGTCTACAAAGAAACCCGCAATGGCATGCTGGATCCCAACGACAGCTCGCGCCTTTCTGCCTGGTTGGCGTTGGGCTGCCTCTCCCCTCGCACCGTGTATGCCGAAGTCAAGCGCTACGAGCAGGAGCGGGTGCGCAACGAATCCACCTACTGGCTGGTGTTCGAGCTGCTGTGGCGGGATTACTTTCGCTTCATCTTGGCCAAGCACGGGGCCAAGCTGTTTCGCCCCTCCGGGATCCAGGGGATCCCCATCCCCTGGCAGCAGGACTGGGACCGCTTTCAGGCTTGGTGCCGCGGTGAGACCGGCTACCCCCTGGTGGATGCCAACATGCGGGAGTTGGCAGCCACGGGGTTTATGTCCAACCGCGGGCGGCAGAATGTGGCCAGCTTTCTAACCAAAAACCTGGGGATCGACTGGCGCTTGGGGGCGGAATGGTTTGAGTCGCTGCTCATCGACTACGACGTGGCCAGCAACTACGGCAACTGGAACTACACCGCCGGCGTGGGCAACGATGCCCGCGGCTTTCGCTACTTCCACATCCCCAAGCAATCCCGTGACTACGATCCCCAGGGCCACTACTTACGCCACTGGCTGCCGGAACTGGCCGGGATCCCGGGGGACAAAATCCACGAGCCCTATCGCCTCAGCGCCGCTGAGCAGAAGCAGTTTGGCGTGCGGCTGGGGGTAGACTATCCCCGCCCTCTGGTGGATCTGGAAAAGTCCCTGCAGGCCAATCGGCGGGCTTACGAAGCGGCCTTGGCCCGCCACCGGCGCCGCTAGGGGGATCCCCTGGAAACGGGAGGAGCAGGCGGGGGGAGGAGGCGGCTAAGACGGCGCAAGCCGGGTAAACCGCTATCTGCCACTACCACGCTGCCATCCGGCAAAATGAGCAGATGGCCGGGCTGCTGGAAGCGGGCCGAGGAGGCGGGGCCATCCTGCCAGCCTGGCTCCTCCCCTCCGGCCAAGGTGGAGACTTGTCCATTGGGCTGCAGCCGCCGAATGCGCTGGTTATCTCGGTCGGCCAGCCAGAGGCTCCCCGACCCATCGAAGGCCAGCCCTGCAAGGGTTTGAAAACGGGCTTCCGCCAAGGAACCATCGCGGTAGCCCGCTTCTGGGCTGGAGAGGGTGGTCAGTTCTCCGTCGGCAGAGAGCCGGCGTAGGCGATGCCGGTCAGCGATCCAGAGATTCCCTTCCCTGTCCACCGCCAGGGCCGTGGGCTGCAGGAGCTGGGCCTGTTCTGCCGGGCCATCGGCAGATCCCGGCTGCCCGGTGCCCGCCACTGTGGTCACCTCGCCGGCAGGGGTGATGCGGCGGATGCGGCGGTCGGCACGGTCGGCCACATAAAGGCTGCCCTCTAGACCCAAGGCCAGGCCAAAGGGCTCGCGAAACTGGGCCTGGTCGCGCTTCCCATCGCGGTAGCCGGCTACACAAGTGCCGGCAAAGGTGGTTACCTGCCGCTGAGGGCTGATGTGGCGTAGGCAGTGGTTGCCGCTGTCGGCCACCCACAATCCCCCTTTGGGATCCCAGAGCAGCCCCTGGGGAGAATCGAACTGGGCCCGATCGGCTGCTCCATCTCGATAGCCGGCCTTGCCACTGCCGGCCCAAACCTCCAGTTCCCCTTCGGGAGAAAGGCGAAAAATCCGGTGCTGGGCCGGGTCAGCCAAGTAAAAGAACCCTTCTGGATCAACGGCAATGCCGCCAACCTGTTTGAGAGGGATCTCGGCCTCGCCGCCGCCATCAGAGACGCTGTTCCTAGGAAGGACTGCCGAGGCGGTGCGGCCATTCAGCAAGGTCTCCACCCGCCAGGCTGAGGCTGCTGCCGCCGTAGGGGTGGGTAAGGGGGTAGGGGCCGGCCACTCGTAAACCAAGGTTCCCAACCCTTGCCCCGCCGCATCGGCAACGGCCACCCAAACGGTTCCGGAAAGGGAGGCCGGCGGCATCACCGTCAGGCGGTCGCTGCTGCGGGAGCGGATCTCCCCTTTCAAGCTGCGCTCGGGATTGGCGGCTGAAGCAAACAAAACCGTTTCCACCCGCTCCAGGTTTTCTCCTAACAGCAGCAGGGGCTGGCCGGGCGCCGGCACCCCCGACCCCGTATGCAGCAGCGGCACCTCTACCTCGGTGAGGACCAGCATGGCCAGGCGGCGATTGGTCCCGCCAGAAGCTCCAGAGCGGTCAGAAAGGGTCAGGGATCCCTTCCCTTGGGCCAAGGTGGTGGATCCCCGGTAGGCGACGGCACTGAGCTCCGCTTCGCCGGCGGGCGGGTTGGTAAAGGTGAAGGTGGCCGGCTGCCCTGGGCGCAGGGGTGCGGTGGCGGTCTGGCGATAGCTGCCCAGGGTAATGCTTAGGTCGATCCCTTCCACCCCCGGCCAGCTGGCGGTGCGGGCCAGCCAGCGCTCCACCTCGGAGACCGGCAGCTGGGCCACCAGATCGGATCCCTGTTCCTGGAGCAGCAAAACGATGCGGTTGCTGGGCACCGCCAAACCCGCTTGGCGGGCCTGTTCGAGCGTGAGGGCAAAGGCGGAGGGGGCGAGGGGAGTTGGAGTGGAAAGCGGTTGCAGGGCAGAAGGGGGAAGGACGCTGGGAGACAAATTATTAGAAGAAGAAAGCTCGCCGCAGGCCGAAAGGGCCAGCACCAGGGCACTCAGCGCCGGCAAGGATAGCGGTGCAGGGGAAACCCGTCGTGGCATGATGCAGCTTATCCTCTCCCCCAGACTGGGAAATGGCGGGAACCCAAACCTCCATGCCTGTCTTCCTCAGCGTACGAGCCGGCGAAAACTGCCCAACACCTTCCCTGCTGCAGGAGCCAGCCCGGCCAATGCCTCAGGCCCTGAACTGCATTTCTATTCATAACCAACTGCCCTCACCTACAGGTGAGTTACACTCCTCACTCTTTACATCCTTACTCAAATCCCCGCCGAAAAGCCAGATGACAGTTGGGTGCTTGCCAAGTTGTGTCTGCGTTTGTCTGCTCAAGTGTCCAGATCGGGATCCCAGCCTCTTCGAGCAAAAGCGTCTGGCAGGGTGAGCGAGGGTCGTTAGACTTATAGCTCTGGGATCGGCCAGTCCCGCGGATAAATCAAATAGACAGTACCCCCGGAGTGTGCCAACCACAAAGACTCTAGCTGGTCGCGGCGGTAGGTGCGGCGAACTTCTTCGTTGGTTTTGGCTGCCGGGTCGTGGAGGATGGGATCCCCTTGGCTATCGAACCCCACCAGGACTGCCAGATGGCCGTTGCTGCGGGGGATCGGCGCCCCCTCCAGCTCGCCCTCGCGCCAGGCGTAGCTAAGGATTACCGGCACCCCCGCTGCAATCCAGGCTTCTGCTTGGGCCAGGCTCTGCAGCCGCGCCACCAGGCCGGCCAAACCTCGCTCGGCGGCATGGGCAACATTGAAGGCCCAGTTGCCGTGGCCCTGGTAAACCCAGTCGTATACCCCGGCCACTGCGGCGCGCACCAAGGGCTCACAGGGGCGGGGATCCCGTTGCCAGTAGGCCATCACCATGGCCAGAGCGGTGGGGCTGCACCAAGCTGCTCCCCCGTCGGCATAGACCATTTGGGAACACAAGGGCAGCTCCAAGACCTGGCCCCAGCGGCTGGGATCCCCAGGGGAGAGGCGGCTGGGCGGGGCCGGCTGGTTGGAAAAGGCAACCGCCACCTGATCCACAAGCGGGGAACGGCCTGGCTCTTGCGTGAACAGGCGCACCCTGACCTGAAAAGCTTCGGCCCCCCTTTGGGTATCCTGGAGCACCAACAAATCCGTGTTGAGGTTGCCCTCCTCATCTGCCTGCCCACGCACAGAATGGCTGGCCAGGGTGGCCGGATCGGCGGCCCACACGCCGGCGTGATACCACTTCGTCCAGCGCCCCGCCAGCCTGGCCCGGATCTCCACTTCTAGCCAGGTGCCGGGGGGCGTGGTGGCATTCCAGGAGACGATTGCCTCCACTAGAGGAAAGCTGGCGGGAACTTCCGGGCTGATGGCTTCTCCCACCCAATAGGGGCCGGGGGGATAAAAAGGCTGGCCCTGAAACGCCGACTCAGGCCCTTCAAGGCTGACTTCTTGGCGCCAGCCCTCTGGATCCAAAACCAATTGCCCTTGGGCGTTCAGCCGGATCCCGCGGGCTGACCAGTCCTGAAAACCTTGGGGGGCATGCCAGCGCTGCAAGCCGGTGCGGTAGGTGGAGGGGATCTGGGCCTGCATTGCCAGGAGTCCTGGGGAAGTGGGAGCCGGCTGGGCCAACGCCGGCAGAAGCAGTACAGTCACGCCAGCCAGCCCGAGCAGACCTTGCCAACCGCTCCGGCCTTTTGCAACCCCCATGCTCTGCTTGCCCCCACTAGTAGCGCGACACTGCCGGGTGCCCCTTAATGTACCAGCGCCAGGGGAGCTCCACGCCGCGGGTAATACCGATGCGGGTGGTCTGGACAATGGTCCATTGGGCTGGCCCAGAGGGGGATCCCTCTAGCCAAATGCCTTCCTGACCGGCTTCCACCCGCTCCAGCCGCCAGCCGTTGTGGGATCCGTCGATGCGCAGCGCCTGGCAGAGCAGGCCCGGCCCCGCCGCCACCCGCGCCGGTTTCCGTCGTTTATTGGCCGGGATCCACTCCGGCAGGCAATCCAGTTGGGCTGCCCGGATCAGCACTGCTGACGCGATCCCTTCGGCCCCAGTGACGATATTTAGACAGTGGTAGAGGCCGTAGATGCGATAGACGTAGAGATGCCCTGGCGGCCCAAACATCACCTGGTTGCGCCGGGTTTTGCGGCGATAGGCGTGGCAGGCCGGATCCCCGGCGGTGTAGGCTTCTGTTTCCACGATCTGGGCCCGCACCTGCAGCCCATCGGCAAATTGCCGCACCAGCACCATACCCAGCAAAGCCGGTGCCACCAGCGGCGCCGGCTGGCTTAACCAATCCCTGGGATCCACAGCAGGCTCGGCAGCCCTCAGCCGCCGGCAACAGCAGGGACGATGCTCACCTCATCCCCATCCTGAAGAGGCGTGTCGGATCCCTGAAGGAAGCGAATATCTTCGCTATTGACATAGAGATTAACAAAGCGGCGCAATTCCCCCTTTTCATCGCACAGCCGCGCCTTGATGCCTGGATAGCTTTGCTCCAAGGCCTCCAGCAATTCCCGAATGGTGGATCCCTCGCAACTGACCACCTCCTGATCCCGGGTGAGCGCCCGCAGCGTGGTGGGAATTAACACCTTGACCGCCATAAGCCAATGCTTCGTCCATCGACCAACATTAGAAGACTAGGGTAGCAGCACCCCATCGCTGCCGTGAATCACGCCGTAAGTTCACGCTGGCCCCTTGGACTCGGATGCTGCCATTGGATGGATCCCACCTGCACCCCCAGCGGCAGCCCTGCCAAGGGGGTAGGGAGGATCCCGCTTGGCCGGCTGCAACCACGTCTCCCCAGTGCCCGGCAGCAATTGCCCAAAGGCCAGATTGGAAGGGGCAAAGGCGAAGAGGCATGGTGCAGAGCTCTTGAGCACTTGGGTTTGGGAGGGGGATCCCCCTCGCTTTAAACCGAAGCCTCCTGCCAGTCCAGCCGCTCCAGGGTGCGGGCCCGCTCCAGCGCCTGTTCAAAGCTCTCCAGCTTAGGCGAGATCACCAGCGGATGGCCCACCTGCGCCTGCACCGCCTCCTGGGTCTTCAAGCCATTGCCGGTAATGTAGGCAACCGTAACCGCCTCGGGATCGAGGTGGCCAGCTTCGGCCAGGTGTTTGAGCACGGCGATGGTGGTGCCGCCGGCCGTCTCAGTGAAGATACCTTCGGTCTCGGCCAGGAGCTTGATGCCAGCGATAATCTCAGGATCCGTAGCCGTCGCGATCTGGCCGCCGGTCTTGCGGGCAATCTCCAAGGCGTAGATGCCGTCGGCAGGGTTGCCGATGGCAATCGACTTAGCAATGGTGTTGGGCTTAACGGGAGTAACAAAATCCCGTCCTTCGCGAAAGGCCTGGGCAATGGGTGCACAGCCCTGGGCCTGGGCGCCATGGAAGGTAACCGGCTTCTCCGCCACCAGCCCCACCTTCACAAACTCCTGAAAACCTTTGTAAATCTTGGTGTACAGGGATCCGGACGCCAGCGGGATCACCACCTGATCCGGCAGTTGCCACCCCAGTTGCTCCACCACCTCGTAGGCCAGGGTTTTCGAGCCTTCTGCGTAGTAGGGGCGCAGGTTGATGTTGACAAAGCCCCAGCCGTAGCGATCGGCCACCTCGGCGCAGAGGCGATTGACCTGGTCGTAGTTGCCCTCCACCGCCATGACAATGGGGTTGTAGATGAGGGATCCCAGCACTTTGCCCGCTTCTAAGTCCGCTGGGATGAAGATGACACAATCTAAGCCGGCGTGGGCGGCAATGGCGGCGGTGGAGTTGGCCAGATTGCCCGTGCTGGCGCAGGAAACGGTGGTAAAGCCCAGCTCCTTGGCGCGGGTTAGGGCCACCGACACCACCCGATCCTTAAAGCTGAGGGTGGGCATGTTGACGGCGTCGTTTTTGAGGTAGAGGTTTTTCAACCCCAACCGCCGGCCCAGCCGCTCCGCCTTCACCAGAGGCGTCATGCCGGTGCCCACATCGATGGGCCGCTCCGAAAGTACCGGCAAAAAAAGCCGATAGCGCCAGATGGACAGCGGCCCGGCCTGGATGCTCTGCCGGCTGACGGTGCCCTTGAGCCAGTCATAGTCGTAGACCACTTCGAGGGGGCCAAAACACAGGTCGCACACGTGCTTGGCAACCGGCTCGTACTCGGCCCCACATTCGCGGCAGCGCAAGCGGCTGAAGCCCACCTGGGGGTTGCGCAGGGCAGGGCTGAGCGGGCGTTGAGAAAGGGTTTGCGTCATAGGAAGCCTCAGGCAGGAGAAAGGGCTGGATCTGGTTGACCCATCGTCGAGGCCAATCTTATCACCCCCGATCTACCCCGTCAACTAAATCCGACTAAAATAGTCTGGATTAGATCTGACCGGAAGGCAGGCGATGGGCGAGGGACTGAAAAGCCCCGCCGTCTCAAGCGCTGCCCCTCTCGCTAAACTGGAAAAAAATTGGGATCCCGCTATTCAGCGGCAAAGGCCACCGTATGCTCAAAGTTGGACGGGACAACGTGGACTTTCTCGACCACTACGACGTGATCGTCGTGGGTGGGGGGCATGCTGGCTGTGAAGCGGCCCTGGCAGCAGCACGCTTGGGCTGCAATACCTTGATGCTGACGTTGAACCTGGACAAGATTGCCTGGCAGCCCTGTAACCCCGCCGTCGGCGGCCCGGCCAAGTCGCAACTGGTGCACGAAATCGATGCCCTCGGCGGCGAGATGGGCAAGGTTACCGACCGCACCTATTTGCAGAAGCGGATCCTCAACCGCTCGCGGGGGCCAGCGGTGTGGGCCTTGCGGGCGCAAACCGACAAGCGGGAGTACGCGCGGGTGATGCGCTCAGTGGTGGAAAACCAACCCAACCTGACGCTCCGCGAGGGCACTGTCACCGACCTGGTGCTGGGACGCAACGATGAGGTGGTGGGCGTGGTTACCCACTTTGGCAGTGTCTTCGGCTGTCGGGCGGTGATCCTGACCACAGGCACGTTTCTGGGAGGGCGCATCTGGATTGGCCGCCACTGGCAACCTGCCGGCAGGGCGGGGGAATTTGCCGTCGAGGGGCTGACCGACACCCTGCGCCAACTGGGCTTTGAGACAGGCCGACTGAAAACTGGCACCCCTGCCCGTGTGGATCGCCGCAGCGTCGATTTTTCGGTGATGGAGCGGCAGCCAGGGGATCCCGACGTGCGCTGGTTTAGCTTTGACCCAGCGGTGTGGGTGCCGCGGGAGCAGATGGACTGCTACCTCACCTACACCACCCCAGAGACGCACCGCATCATTCGGGAGAACCTCCACGAAACTCCTGTCTACGGCGGTTGGGTGGAGGCCAAAGGGCCGCGTTACTGCCCCAGCATTGAAGACAAGATCGTGCGCTTTGCCGACAAAGAGAGGCACCCGGTCTTCATCGAGCCAGAGGGGCGAGATCTGCCGGAGCTCTACATCCAGGGGTTCTCGACGGGGATGCCGGAGAAAATCCAAATCCAGATGTTGCGCTCCCTGCCCGGCCTGGAGCGGTGCGTGATGCTGCGGCCTGCCTACGCGGTGGAATACGACTATCTGCCGGCTACCCAGCTCTACCCCACCCTAATGACCAAAAAAGTGCAGGGGCTCTTCTGCGCCGGCCAAATTAACGGCACCACCGGCTACGAGGAGGCGGCAGCCCAGGGTCTGATCGCCGGGATCAATGCCGCCCGCCTGGTGCAGGGCAAGCCGCTGGTGACGCTGCCGCGCGAGTCCAGCTACATCGGCACCCTCATCGACGACCTCTGCACCAAAGAGCTGCGGGAGCCCTACCGCATGCTCACCAGCCGCTCCGAATACCGCCTCATCCTACGTGCTGACAACGCCGACCAGCGCCTTACTCCTCTGGGGCGAGAGTTGGGCCTCATCGACGACCGCCGCTGGGCTCTTTTCCAGGCCAAGCAAGCCCGCCTTGCCGCTGAGATCGAGCGCCTGGAAACCCAGCGGGTCAAAGCCCACGACCCCGCCGGGATCCACCTTAGCCAACTGACTGGCCAGGGGATCAAAGGATCCGCCACCTTAGCCGAGCTCCTGCGCCGCAACCAGATTCACTATGCCAACCTACTGGAGCTGGGGTTGGGCAATGAGGAGCTGGATCCCTTTGAGCAGGAGGCAGCAGAAATTGCCGTCAAATACAGCGGCTACATCCAGCGGCAGCAGAACCAAATTGAGCAGGTGAGCAAGCAGTACCACCGCCCCCTGCCCCCCGATCTGGACTACCACTCCATCCCCACCCTCTCCAAAGAGTCGCGGGAGAAACTGGCGGCCGTCCGCCCCCTGACGGTGGGCCAGGCCGCTCGCATTGGCGGCGTCAACCCCGCCGACATCAACGCCCTGTTGATCTACCTCGAGGTGCGGCAACGTCAGAGGGCCACGGCAGAACCCGTTAGCACCTCGCGGTAATCTCTGCCCCCCTTGCCGTAGAGGGCAGGGATCTCTTCTAGGGGCATGCGCGAAGCCACGCCTAGATCCAGGGGCGAGATCTCTCCCCGCAGCCAGTGGCAGAGGCCAGCTGCCCCAATCATGGCGGCGTTGTCGGTACAGAGGGCAACAGGCGGGATGATCACCCGCAGACCCTTGTGGTGGCCCGCTTCCAGCAGGCGAGCCCGCAGCTCCCGGTTGGCGGCCACCCCCCCTGTAACCAGCAGGGTCGAGAGGCCCAGCGCCTCGGCACAGGCCACCGCTTTTTCGGTCAGCACGCGGGTGAGGCAGGCCTGGAAGCTGGCGGCAATATCGGCCACGGGCAGTTCCCGGCCTTCTTGCTGCAACTGTTGGACTAGGCGCAGCACCGCTGTCTTCAAGCCGCTGAAGCTGGTGTCGTAGGGGTGATCTAGCTTGCCCGCAGGCAGGGGAAAGCGGTTGGGATCCCCTTGTTGCGCCCAACGGTCGATCGGGGGCCCGCCGGGGTAGCCCAGCCCCAGCAGCCGCGCCACCTTGTCAAAGGCTTCGCCGGCAGCGTCGTCGCGGGTGCGGCCTACCGTCTGGTACTCCCCGTAGTCCTTCATCCAGATCAAGCTGGTGTGGCCCCCTGAAACCAAAAGGCAGAGACAAGGGGGGCGCAAGTCGGGCTCGGTCAAAAAACCGCTGAAGAGGTGGCCCTCCAGATGGTGCACCCCAATCAAGGGTTTGTCGTAGAGCAGGGCCAAGGTCTTGGCCGCCATCAGCCCCACCAGCAGGGATCCCACTAGGCCCGGCGCACAGGTAACAGCAATGGCATCCAGATCGGCCACGCCCAGCCCGGCCTCCTGCAACGCTGCCTCCAGCACAAAGGGCAGGGTTTCCACATGGCGGCGGGAGGCCACCTCCGGCACCACGCCCCCGTAGGCCGCATGGAGGTCAATCTGGCTAGCCACCACAGAGCTAAGTTGCCGCGGGGCAAAGGTTGGCCAGCTCGGCTCCCCCTCCACCACCGCCACAGCCGTTTCGTCGCAACTGGTTTCGATAGCGAGGACGCGGGCCATGGGAGAGCAAGGGAAGGAAAAGGGGTAGGAATGCTTGAGGATCCTTAAGAATTGTGTGAGCTAAAACCCGGGATCCGTCGAGGCGAAGCACTCGGGAGTATGATACTAACCGTTTAGTGCCCGTTTCTGCACTAAGCATTCCTGCCCATTGAGCATCATCCTAGACCCCTAGCTCAAGGACACATCCTGCCATGCGAACCCTTTTGAGTCTTCTTTTGGCCCTTTGCCTAGCGCTTGGTTTTACCCAGGCTGTGCAGGCAGAGCCCTTGATTGGTTTGAAGCCTTGCAGCGAAGTTCCCGCTTTCCAGGCCCTGCGAGAGCAGCGCCTGAGCAGCCTCGAAGAGAAAATCCGCAATGCCAGCCCCGAGTTGGCTCCTCTTTACCAGCAAAAGTTGGTCCAAACCGAAAAGCGTTTTGAACGCTACAGCAAGCTGCTCTGTGGCGAGGAAGGCTTGCCCCACCTGGTTACCGATGGCCGCTGGAGCCATGCCGGTGAGTTTCTCATCCCTGGCTTACTTTTCCTCTACATTGCCGGCTGGTTGGGCTGGGCAGGCCGCTCCTACCTGATTGCCGTCCGCGATAGCGATGAGCCGGAGATGAAAGAAAGTATCATCGACGTCCCCTTGGCCCTGCGCTGTTTCCTGACAGCTTTGGCTTGGCCCGCAGCTGCCCTCAAGGAAATTGCCAGTGGTGACATTCGAGAGCCGGAGGAGGCTGTTCCCATCTCTCCTCGCTGAGGAAGGGATCTTGCCTGATTAGATTAAGTCAACCCATTCCCTGTGAGAGGTCGATATGGCTGATTTCACCAAATTTCTCACCACAGCTCCGGTAGCCCTCATTTTGTTTTCTAGCTTCGTCCTTGCCCTTTTTATTGAAATCAATCGCTTCTTCCCCGACATTTTGACGTTCTAAATCAGAGGGTCAGGGATCCCCGCCAAGCCATGGGGATCCCTGTTTAATTTCCTTGGCTTCTCTTGGCCTGACACAAGATTGCCCCATGCTTGAGCCCACTGTCGAGGAATACATCACTGTCCCCGAAGGGGATCCGCAAATTGGCAACCTGCAGACCCCAATTAACCATGCGCCTGCTGTTCGTCTCTTCTTAAATTGGCTGCCGATCAACCGCCCGGGAGCCAGCCCCATCTGGCGAGGTCTGGAAATTGGCATGGCCCACGGCTATTGGCTGGTGGGGCCCTTTGCCAAGCTTGGGCCTTTGCGCAACGAGCCCATTGGCCTGCTGAGCGGCTTCTTGGGAGCCTGTGGTCTCATTTTGATCCTGACGGCGGCCCTCTCGCTCTACGGCAGCGTCTCCTCGCCGCGCCATGGTGGGTCAGGGCAGGGATCCCAGTCTTGGAGCGAATTGGCTGCCGGCTTTTTAATAGGGGGGATGGGGGGAGCCATGGTTGCTTACCTGCTTTTGCTCAATGGGGATCTCCTGTTTCCCCCCCTTCGCTAAGTTTCCAGCATTTTTTGGGAGCAGCCGTGACTAATCCACTCCTTGATCCCACTTCTGAAAGATTGTCGTTGACCGAGATCCGTCGCCTGTCGCCAGCTGCTCTAGCCTACTTGGGGGATGCCATTTACGAACTGCACGTGCGGCGGCAACGGTTGTTTCCCCCAGATCGCCTGGAGCGCTACCATCAGCAAGTGGTGAAGCGAGTGCGTAGCTCGGCTCAGGCCAAGTTGCTGTTAGCGCTGCTACCTTATCTCAGCCCTGAAGAGCAGGCTATTGTCCGCTGGGGCCGCAATGGTTGTGGTCGCCCACCCCGGCATCTAAGCCTAGTTGACTATCAGAATGCCAGTGGCCTGGAAACTATCCTGGGCTACCTCTACCTCACCAATCCCGACCGCTTGCGCTCTATTCTTGCCCTCACCGATGTTTTGGCTGAGACGATAGACGACTAGGAAGGTTAGGATCAGCGTCTGCTCAGCACCGTTTTCCTCTCATGCCTAAGCCTTCTCAGCTCAAAGCTCCTCTCCAACTTTCTCGCCCACGCAAGTTGCGGCAACCCACGGATCCCAAGGCCAAGGCGGAACAAGAGATCATCTACGGTCGCCAAACGGTATTGGCGGCCCTGCGGAGCGGCGCTACCCTCAACCGGGTTTGGGTGGTGCCAAAGCTGCGGTATAGCCCCCAGTTTTTGTCCCTCTTGGAGGAGGCCAAAGCGCGCGGCACGGTTATTGATGAGGTCTCTCCCCAGCGGCTAAACCTCCTCACCGGCGGAGCTAACCATCAAGGGATCGCTGCCCAGACCACCCCCTATTGCTACGTGGATCTGGAAGAGCTGGTGGAACAGAGCCGCCAGGCTAGCCCCCAGCCGGTGCTGGTGGTGCTAGACGGGATCCAGGATCCCCACAACCTGGGGGCCATTGCCCGCAGCGTGGAGGCGTTTGGCATGCAGGGGATGGTGATCCCGCAGCGGCGGGCGGCAGGCGTCACCGCAACCGTGATGAAGGTGGCAGCGGGGGCCCTCTCTACTTTGCCGGTGGCGCGGGTGGTGAACTTAAACCGCGCCCTGGAATACCTCAAAGAGCAGGGGTTTTGGGTCTATGGCACCACCACCCAGGGGGCTGCCCCTATCTACAGCGCCGACTTTCGCCGACCCGTTGCCTTGGTAATTGGATCCGAAGGGGAAGGCATCAGCCTACTCACCCAGCGCCACTGCGACCAACTGCTGTCGATTCCCTTGGCAGGCCGCACCGAGAGTTTAAATGCCTCGGTGGCAGCAGGCATCGCCCTTTATGAGATCCACCGGCAGCGCTCCCCCCACCGAGGTCGAAACATTTCTCAACAAATCCTCAACGAAGGCAGTAGAATCTAGGTGATTGCAAAAGATCTTGAGTCATCCTTTGCGCTTAATAGGGGGGATGGATCCCGTGGGCAACCCTTTGGTCTGGCTATGGGATAGGCTGCGCGGCTTAGCGGTCTGGATTGAGATCACCACCGACGACTGCACCTACTACTACGGCCCTTTCGCCAGCGAGAAAGAAGCGGAAGCGCACAAAAGCCACTACATCGCCGACCTAAAGGCGGAGGGGGCTGAGAAGATCGAGGTTCAGATAAAGAAAATGCGCCAGCCGCGGACGCTGACGGTGGTTCACACCCCTTCACAGGTGGGTTCTTGAGGTTCGCTATGGTTTACCAGATCACTGTCCATCATCGGGGCCAGACCTACCAGTTTCCTGCCGCGGCGGATCAGACGGTTTTACAGGCAGCTCTCGAGTACGGCCTGGAGCTGCCCTCTTCCTGTCAGGCGGGAGTCTGCACCACCTGTGCGGGGCGGCTAAAGTCGGGATCCGTAGCCCAGCCTGACGCAATGGGGATCGGGCCGGAACTCAAGGCTCAGGGCTTTGTTCTGCTGTGTGTAGCCTATCCTACTTCCGATCTAGAGGTGGAGACGGACCAAGAGGAGGAGGTCTATCGTCTCCAGTTTGGCTCCTAGCCCTGCTTGGATCCCGTGCCGGTTTTATCCACCCCCGTTGAGGGCAATTCTGTGCGGGTTACTCAAAGGAGTTCTCACGGCCTGTGAAGCTGCACTTTCTCCGCCTTTCCCTGCCCCTAAGTCTGCCGGTTTCTGCTGCTCAACTGGAGGGATCCCTTACCCAGCAGGTGGCCCAGGAGCTAGGACAGCCAGCTCAGCTTCTGCGCTGGAGCTTGACGGCGGTGGAGGGGGATAGGGCTTGGGTGGAGGTGGTGGCTACCACCGACAATGGCTCTCCAGATTTAGACTAGAACGATTCACGCCTAGCTAGTTTCTGGCCCCCAGAGGTCTGGAAGAGTTTCCCTAGACTCTGGCGCTCCCAGAGTGGTTGGGAGCCAACAGACTGGGTTCAGGGGATCGTCCATATTGAGGATTGAAATGGCCATCAGTACCCTTGTCAGCTTTTGTCGTTGAGCCGATGTCTGTCTCTACACCCGAACCGGCCTCAGCTCCAACTTTGGCCGAGCAGCGTCCCCCCGTTGCCCTCACCATC
>Ga0197142_1000319_pt1 | contig 44346 bp, 34 predicted proteins | sample GBS60_MetaG_FD_148614 | JGI IMG/M metagenome (GOLD analysis project Ga0197142, IMG submission 148614) | Sediment microbial communities from Great Boiling Springs, Gerlach, Nevada, United States - GBS 60_MetaG | ecosystem: Environmental > Aquatic > Thermal springs > Hot (42-90C) > Sediment... | reverse complement strand
CGATGAAGCAACTGGGGCAGAAGAAGAGACAAAAGCTCCGCTGCGCCTACGCGGTGGGGTAGTTCACACTTACCCCTAAAGAAGTAGTGCAAATCACCATTTTAGGGAGCAGTATTCCTGCTCCCCGTAGTCTGGAATCAGCTGCATTCCGTACCAGTACACAAATTGTTGGAGGAGAACAGACGATACAAGCTCAGTTGCAGTTAATGATCCGCTACTAAATTTCTTTCAGCTTCTCATTTTTTTATTGCCTTGGTCACCGCTCTAACCATTGTCATTGCCGCCCTGCTTGCTGTTAGTGCTGCTCCAACTGCTAGTTTAGTAGCTCCGCCCGCTACACCTGCTGCTTTACCTGCAATGTTTGCTCCACCTTTAAATCCTTGTACACCACTATTCAAGATACCTTGGCTAATATTCATGGCGCTAAAGCTTGCCAAAACACCACCAATTAGGGGCGCAAATAGGCCAACTAGAACTGCAAAAACGATATAGTTAAACCCAGGAAGGTCATCACCTCGGTTCATTACATAACAACCTAAACCTGCTAGTACATTGGTAGATATTTTCCAAAGTCCAATTCCAAGGTAGCCCATTAACCAAAGATAAACTGGCTTGCTGGGAATTGGAAAAAGAGAAAGACCTATGGCAATAGGTGCTACGATACTGACTAAAACAAAACCAGCTTCAATAATATAATTAACAACTATACTGCAAACTGTAATCACCAAACCTAACGCATCCACAAGTGCATCAGCTAGACCTCGCAACGCCCACCCCAATATATCGCCAGGATTCCGTTGATTATTATCACCACCATTTAAGTTTAGAACACCTAATATCCGCTCAAACCATCCCTTATTAGCTGCAGGATTATTCCCGACCCTTTGTTGCTGCAACTGGTATAAATTTTGTAACGCAGGTGCTGCCCTCTGTGTAAGGCAAGTATACCTTGCCTCTACATCTGCTATTTCCATACACTCGTTGATTACTTCATCTGCAACTGTACGAATATAGTTCGTTATTTGTGTCCGCTTAATTTCTTCACTCAAGTTGGCATCACGCACAAGACCTTCCATAATTTTTTTATCAACTGCATAGATAACATTGCGCAGTTGTACAGAAAGACGCCAAATTGGAGACTCTTGCGGTAACGAGGGATTCCCTAGTAAAAAGATTAGAATTAAAGGTGTAATTATTGCCGGAATTAGAGGACGATAATCTAAATCATCTAAAACCTTACGATATAACTGATAAGCATAAAATATAATAGCAACCAACATTAGGGAACGACCAAGACTTATTAACTGTGAATATAGAAGTGAATTTCCAAGGTAATTCCAGATCCCTGATAATGCCTCCTTGGCCCTTTGACTTGACTCTAAAATACTATCTAAGTCTATCGTAGCTAAAATTCCACTAAACATAAACTCTCCACAACCCCATAGCATAGTTACTAGACCTCCCACCCTATTCACCCCCATTGTTATTACCTTATTCTTATACCATAAAAACTTGCGTTCCTCAATCCAAAACCCTGAAAAACACTAGAGTTATAAAACTAAATCTCTGTAAACCCTTAAACCTGTAAAAAAAATATCATTTTTTGTAGCTAAGTTTCCAGTTAAGCAAATTATACCAAAATATAACTTCTAAACCTTATAAACCTTTATACCTATAAGACTATCAGCCTATCTACCCATATATTAGAAGATTAGATACGTATTCATAAACGCAAATCAGTTTTAAAAAATAGCTTTTTGAGGATATAAACCTTTAAAACTTTAGAGTTTTATAGTCATTTTACAGGAAAATGCAACACTTTGAGGCACTGGTCATCACTGTATCCCCTTCCAGGACAGGGTTTGCAGGTAAAGGTGAATGTTGCAAACTTGTTTGAAATGACTACCCACTAAGAAGCGGTGCGCTATAGTTACAGGTTTGTAACATCTCTCCGACCCTTTCCTACGGCCAGGGGGAGAGTTTGCTGAGCTTGCGAGCAGGCGTTCCTATCCGAAGCCTCTAGGCTAAGGCCCACAACAAACCGAATTAGCTGTATCCCGGTACTGTGCGGGGCTTATCCACCCCCACACCCCCACGAGCTAAGGCAAGGTTTTACCTACTTATAAAACCGGAAACGTGGGGAAAGAACGTACGAACGATTCATAAGAAACATACGTTTTGGTGAGAAATCAGAAAGGTGTGATGTACCAGCGGATGACGAACGTTCTAGATTTTCACCTAGCACAGGCTTATTATGCTGAATTTGTTCAATTTGGTGATGACCCCGGGACACATCCACAGATCCACCCCCAGAAACAGTCAACTGTTTAGCCTGAATACTAGCCTGAGGTGTATCCTCAAAGTGGGCCCGATTTACAAAAATATTGTTACTTTCTACAGAACCACCTACAACAACATTACTGCCTTTCGTATCATCAATTGTAATATCTGTAGCCTTAACATTACCACCCAAAAATGCCTTATGCTTACTGAGACCTTTCAGCTTTAAGGCTGAAGCCTCAACTGAACCATTTAAAAAGTAATCGTAGCTCAAATCATTAGTTGCTCTTCCCTGAACATCTAAAGAACGTTGACTGACAAGTTTACTATCCTCAACAAACACGCCAGTCGTATTACCGCCCCGCACTCCCCCCTGACCATCGAGAGAAATCATATCTGCGGTCAATTCAGAATTTGTGAGCAAGACACCCTGAGCCTGGACACCGTTTCCACCCCGTCCATTCACCATTACCATCTCAGCCCCCGATACCTGAGTATCCTCAAGCAATACACCCTGCGTTACACCTTTTGAACTATTACCGCCCTCACCCTTAACAATAACCCTCCCGCTATTAACAAACTGAGCATTTTTAACTACAACACCCTGAGCATCCACCACAACACCTTGAGGTCCTTCACGAACCCCATCATAAGGCTGAGGCTGAATGGGTTGTTCCTTAGACTGAGCTTTTAGAGAAAAAACACCCTGGTCATTAACAACCAAACCTTGAGACAAAACATACCGGTTATCCTTACCATCTAAAGAACCAACTCCAATTACACCCCACCTATTGAAAGTCCTCCCATTTTCTTGTATACCACCAACCCCACTCACATTTACAAACTGATTATCATTCAGCATAGAATCAGAAACGACAACCCCAGAAATATAACTCATGGTACCCGCTACCTTTTTACCCCCATGCCCTGACAAACTAACCATCTTGTTATCATCAAGAACAACTCCATCTAAAACCACACCCTCACCATGAAGAACCAAACCTTTTAAATTTTCACCACCTTGCCCATGAATATGCACAAGTTCATTACCGAAAAATTCACTAGAATCAAGAGAAACACCCTGTCCAAAACCAGAGGATGAACTAGTCCAACGCATCCCCTTACCCCGGACAAAAACTTCACCATTCTCAAGTAACTGAGAATCACGAAACGCAACCCCCTGGCCCTCAACAGCTATACCACCCAATTCACGACCACCCGTACCTTCTAAAATACCAAAACGATAACCTTGTATCACAGAATCATTCAACAATAATCCCTGAGCAGTCACTTGAGTCCCTGCCAAATCATAACTGCCTTTCCCGGACAACTGCAAAATGCTGTTCTCCCCTTCCCCAACTAACTCCGTTTGAGATAGATAAATCCCCTGTGCCCGAACATCACCAAAACCCCGAACCTGCTTGCCACCCTCACCCTTAAGATCAACAATCTCACCAAGCAATTGCGAACCCTCTACAAAAACCCCTTGAAAATCCCCACCTGTTCCAGAACCCCCCTTACCATCAATCTGAATTGTCTTACCAGAAAGCTGGCTATCCTGAATATAAACCCCTACTGCACCAATTGAAGAACCGGCAAAACCCTTCCCACGTAACCGAATCGTACCCTCATCAACAGCAATGTTTAAATGATTGATTCGCAAACCATCTGGAAACTCTGAATTGGCTGCCGCAAAAACCTCATTGATAACAAAATCACCACCATGGGTTTGAATTGTAGCACCGTTCCCTTCAATTTCAAGCAATCTCCCCTTGATAGCTCCCCCTTCTGTTTCAATAACCGCATCCTTCCCTAAAATCAATTGCTTAGTATCAAACAAAACCTCAGAACCCTTAGAACCCCCACGAATCTCCCCTGCATCACTTACCTGAACCGCATCTTGACCAACTAAACGCACAACGCTTCCCTGACCCGTACCATCAACAACACCTTGGATATGCACCTCCCTAGCAGCTAAATGGGTCACACCATCAGGATTATGCACACGCTGATTAACCTTAACAAAATCAGTTCCCAAAAACTCAATCTTTCCACCCTCTGAAAACACTAAACCATCCAAAGTAATCCCCTTGTCACCCGCAAAATTCTCAATAGAAATGCGGCCCTTTCCAGTCTTGACAACACTATTCGTATCTAGATGAATACCTTGCCCACCCGTTAAACGAACATCCCCACTACCACTCTCTAACGTACTTCCACTGACCCGCAAATCCCGACTACTATCAATATAAACACTAGAATCACCAGTAGCCCCAACTTGGCTTCCAACCAAATCCACTTGGTCACCCGCAACCTTAACCTGACCCCCACCTAAGTACGTATCACGAACTGTAAGCTTACCATCACCAGTTAATAACTCAGGCAGCTGATAAATACTAGTAGCCTTACGCAACTCTTCCTTACGAACCTCTAGACCCAACAAGCTATCCTTTGAACGAATCTCTACAAAACCATCCGCCTTGCCAATTAAAATTAACCCTCCAGAAGTCTCAAGACGCGCTCCCTCTGTTAATAACCCCCCACGACCACTTACCAAACCAATCCCACCAGGCGCACTCAGTGAAGCCCCCTTAACCTCAATGCTACCCTCACCAAAATTCATCAATGCTAGAGGATTGCCCTGCAAACTGCTCACATCCTCCGTATCCATACCAAAAACGCCATTCCCAAACTGCACGGCCCGAGCCGTCGTTGCTACAAACGCAGCCGGTACATCCAAACGTGCATTAGGACCAAAAACAATCCCTGAAGGATTTAATAAATAAAGATTACTCGGCCCACCACTTACCCGAATCGTACCCTCAATCTGAGAAACAGAACCACCATTAATACGCCCCAAGATGTTCAAAATACTCGGATTACTCAGAAAATTAGCCGTCTCATTTAACCTCACATTAAATTGACCAAAGCTATGAAATAAGTTACGACCCGCACGCTTACCCCCACTAATATTAATAACGTTCCCATCCTGCTGCACAGCAGTCCCTAAACCATTCGGCGTAATCTGCCCCCAGACAGCCCCTGTAGGCCCTAAAACTAACCCAATCGCCAAACCACTCCCCAAATACCCCACAACCTGATGCAGATCCCCACAACCCCTCAACATAATTCATCCCCCAAATCAACCACAGCCGTTTTGTACAACCAGTTTTATTATAGCATTTGGGGTAGCTCTATCCCGACACAGCAGGATAGCTTGGTAGCCCCGTACTTAGCGCTCCGCGCCGCTAGCGCGAGTAGTACAGGGAGGAAAACCCTGCCAGCAACTCAAGTTACTCAATCCCAGGTAAACAGCCAACCCCAGTAAAGAACCCGACCAGTAACAGAAGAAACCATCTAGAGGTACCCTGGCAGCGCCTCAAAAATTACCGGTAAGGTTTACGTAAAAATTCTAAGAATCGTGAAAATGAACTACCCCTAGTCAGAGCATTGTTACGAGTAGATGGGGTAGCATTTAGATTAGATGGATCAGGTGCAGTAAAACACCCCAAAGAACTAGGTTGCGACCGCAAGGAATTAGACAAAATCCGCAATGTACCCTCAGAATTAACCATCGTAGAAACTTCAGAAGGAACATCATATCGACTTCCAAGAATCGTAAGTGGAGCCACATGCCCAGAACTCGAACTACTAGCAGCAATCTTAAGAAGTGGATATAAATAAGCTGGAAGTTGACTACCTGGAAGAAATTTAATATTAATATACTGAGTAATACGCCTATGCTCCAAAGGCTCTAAGAAAACTAACCCACTTTGATGAAACGCATTGATCCCCTTAGCAGGAAATAGTTCAATCTGATACTTAACAGAAACAGGTGATTCTAAACGGTTAAGTAACTTATACTCCACCCCAACTATAATTCCAGCACCCTTACCCACTTGGGAACTAGAAAAAGCACATACAGGAGGATCATCTTCAGAATAAATCCCTATAATTTTAGGAGAAGTCACACCAATAATACCCAATTCCTTAACACCATCCTCAGGACTACTTACTCCAGTAGCCTGACTCACCATATAAGAAGAAGGCAAAGGCATGGACCAAACGCCACCCCCACCCACAACATATAAACCCGCAAAAATACCTACCAAAACCCGTACCCCTACGCGAATCAACATACCATTTACTCCTATAAGTAGAATCTATAACCTTAGCATATTATACATCAAAAAAAACTCTGAATACAAAGAGGTAGCTGGGTAGCCCTGCACAACAGGAAGGAAAAACCATCATAAGGAGCTTTACAAAAACCAGATGCATTCGGCTTACCATGCCGTCAAACATGCAACCATCTCCCCCAGCAAGGCCGCTTTGCAAGCCTCTCCATCCCCAAGAGTAGCCCTGTACCCCAACCCAATGCCTTATCACCCCCATACCCCCATAAGTCAATGAAAAACTCTATAAGTTTTAAAGGTACAAAGTTAAAACGCTGCAAAGGTACATAGCTATACATCTTGTTTATCTAAAGAGGTTCAGAGGTAAAAATTTTATTAGTTTTACTAATAGAAAGATAAACAGGTGAAGGAGGATGATATAGTATAAGGAGTGAGGGAGGGGTTATGATGCAGAGACAAAGGGGTTGGCGGGTAAGTGCATTCAGCTTATCTGGCGGGCAAGGGAAGACGACGTTAAGTTTATTACTGGGTATTTATCTAATTAGGATGAGCTATCGTATTCTCTGGATTGATATTGACCCGCAGGGAACGCTATCAGACTATTTACAGGAGGGTGAGGGAAACTTAGAAGAAAGTTTAGCGACTGCTTTAGAAAAGGGGGACATTAAGAGAGCTATTGTACCGACCCGATTTAGCAATGGTTTTTTAATTCCGAGCAATGAGCGTTTAGCACAAACCAACTATTATTTAGCAAACTCAGGAATGTCAACAATAATTTTAGATAGAAAGTTAAGGGAATTAGACGAGCTCCAATTCGACTTTATTTTACTGGATCCACCACCAAATCAGAACCACTTAAACCTAGCAGTTATCGGTGCAACAAATTTATGTTTGATACCGGTAGAAACAACAGCAAAAGGAAGCAGTGGTCTATTTCAAACACTAAGTTATTTAGAGGAGTATAGGACATTAGGGGCGTTTCGGGGAGAGGTTATTGGCATTATTCCCTTTCGGGAGCGATGGTTTGGTCAATCCATGGCCAAAGACTCACAGAGTGCAAAGAAGAACATTGCACATTTAGCAGAACTCCACCAACTCAAATTAATGCATTCCATCATTGAGAGCGAGGCCTACAAAAAGGCAATTGCTAACCTCGATTTACCGTCCCGATTTGGACATCCAGAGTTAGACTATCCACTTAGAGAAACGATTCAGGCCATATTTGCGATCCTCAGTCAAAATGGTGTAACGCTACAAAAAATTGCCTATATGAGCTAAAATCAAATTAAAAAGTACCATCAGCTACGGTATTCAGAGGAAAAATCATGGAAGAAACAGCAACCCATAATTTACATCAAAGGTTTGAGCAAATTATTGCCAGAAAGATCAAGGAGAAAGAAAGGGCTAGTTTGGCAATAACACAACTAGAGGGCAAAGAACAACATATCTCCCAAGATATTGAAGAGAACTCCTTAGGCCAATATATTATCAAGGATCAAGAAAGCTTCTATAGTGCTCTTTTTAAGTTGTACAAGGAAAACGATCTATTTCTAACAGAACTCAAAGCCCATACAGGTATTTATAGAGATGCTTTAATAAATGCCCTAATCGACCGGTTTATGCACCAGGAGGGGGATCGCAGACAGATTCTCAGTAAAATTGTTACTAGTAAAGAAAGCGAAAAACAGGATACAGACTTAGTTAAAGTAAGTTTCAAAGTAAAGCAGAAATATACAAGCTACCTACTTACACTAAAATCAAAAAGTCGAATAAAAAGAGATTTAATTATAAATAAAACTATAGAACATTGTCGCGCCAGCGAAGAGTTTCGGCGTGAAGTTTTAAAGATCGCCTATCATTACCACCAAGAAGCAATTAAAAGAAGGAAAAAAACACAAGAACGAAAAAAACATATGAAACTACTTACTCAAGGTGACATATAGTCATTTCAAACAAGTTTGCAACATGCGCCTTCACCTGCAAACCCTGTCCTGGAAGGGGATACAGTGATGACCAGTGCCTCAAAGTGTCGCATTTTCCTGTGAAACGACTATACTCGTAATCCTAATATTCTAGATAGAGGGCGAACTTAGCGTTTCAACAAATTTCCTAGAACAATTAAGGTAATGTCTTTTTATTACATTACAATATATATGGTAACTACAAACGTCCACGTTTACGGCCAGAAGCCTTGTTTTCGGGCAAGGCAGAAAAGCCGCGAGAATGCACGGGTGTTCCACCCAACTTATCCAAGTGATTGATTGCTGCCAACGCGCCAAAATGTTCTAACATTAGCCTATTCCCCTCAGCAAAAGCAGCATACTTGCTCTCTAATAAACGTAACTGCTCTTCAGGACTTGTCAATGCCTTTCCCTCATCATCAACTAAAGAAAAATTGTATTGCTTCATCATCCTTATAATATACTCCAATAAGGGTTCCAACTTACCACTTAATTCCCAACGTAAAAATAAAAACTCTAAATAACTTAGAGATATAACAGAATGGATATGAGGAAGAATCAGGTAGAAAAGCTCTGCTTGAAAGCTAGCCTGATCAATAATTAGCTGGTTGAAACGACCAACATAGGAGTAGTTCTCCAAAGTTTTATCATAGAAGCGAACATAGCCGAAACCGACAAGAGTAAATAGCGACTCCCAAAAGGCTGACAGAGCAAACGGTTGTTCTGTCTGACCGAACACCACTGTTGATGTTTCCTGAATAAATCCTAAGTTACGGTAAAAATCGTAAACATTAACAGGTTCATGGTAGGATAGATTATCCACAATAGGTTCATAAATGTTTTTAGATAGGTTAATTTGAACCATTCCGTGATGTGGCTGAAAGTTGATATTTTCCTTTTTCTGCATAAGAACAATATGTTGCTTTTTTAGCCAGTTCTCCTGCTCCTGAGCACCCAACCTCTGGCCTCCACGAATATAAATATCCTTGCGAAACTGAGTGTTTAAATAAAGATCCCGTACCAACTCACGGGTACCAACGTCATGAATACTCAATATATGCTCATGAACTGCCTGTACAAAGGTACAAGAAGGAATATTATTGAGAATATCAGCAGAACAAATATAATTAAGCTTAGCACGAGCCATTTCATCGATTACTTCACTACTATACAACGGATGCCAGTCCTCATTAAAATACTCATGCATAATATAAGAAACATTTCCACGTTTCATTAAATCATACCGCTGTCTTACCGGCTCATAACTGAAATAGATTGCATGGTTTTCCTGCATTTTATCCATAAGCTCTATAGATTTTTGTAACCTCTCTAAAACATGATTCCCACACTCTGTTTTTTGGTAACGCATCATAGCTTCACGCAACGGTAGCGACATGAGCCAACCCGGTAAAACATTGTAAGAAATCGAAACAACACCACCAATCTTTAACCGTTTACGAATAATATCCTGAATATACCGGCGATTTTCTACAGAAATCCAACTATAGACGCCATGTAAACTAATATAGTCAAACATAACCTCATTCTCTAATTGAGAGTATTCAGCAAAACTAGCATCAGTATAATGAAGGTTTGTCAAACCTAGTGACTTAACAAAATAGCCTAAATATTCCACATGTACAGGATTAAAATCAGTAACATAAAACTGTCCCTGCGGATAAAGACAAGCTAAAACCAGGGACGTTACCCCATGACCACAACCTAACTCACAGTAAGTAAACCCTTCGCGCCATGCCGGAGAACGATACCCCATACTCGTCAAACACAACTCAATATGTAAGGGACTAAGATGCTCATAAAACCCATGAGTATAGGGCACTTGTGTCACATAGCCATCACTCCATAACTCATGCCCGCTCATAAATCTCCTACCCCCGCTCGTACCCACTATAGCTAAACTTTATTGATTATAACGTAAAAATTTATCCCAAAACTGTTGATAACCCTTAAAAAGTCAGTACCTAATTTTGATTCATATCCCCAGAAGTTTACATATAAACAACTAAACAACGATAAACCTCTAAATAAAAAACAGTATAAATATGTATACAAAAACTAAAAACTATCCTAGACAGGTTTTAAGAACCATGGTAGCATTGCAAATAAAATATGATAAGATAAAGATAGTGATTTAGTATTTACGAGGAAGGAAGAAATATGGAGGGTATCAAGCCGCTAAAGGGTAAAGTAGTAAGAAAAAACAATAAATTTTGGTTTGTGAATGATGAGAGATATTACATGATCCACTTTTGGGACAATGAAAAAGCAAGAAATGCTTTAGACACTGAAGTTGAAGCAACAGTGTTTAAGTTCAGGGTGCCACAGCGAGAAAACCAAGTTATCATCCACGGTTGGGTCTATCCAGGAATGTTTGCAATCAGGGAATAGACACAGAGGGATAGCTTACAAGCCTCCTACTACAGGCAGGAAAAGCTCTGAATGAATACCACTGAAAACGTAGCCAACCAGGGTGAGGGATCCGAACGGCAATAGAGTTTCTGGAGTCTAAAGGTGTTTTGACAACGCCGTTGCAAGTCCGTTTGTGGGTTGCGTAAGCATCCCCTGACTAACATCAGGGAAGTGTCGAAGAGGGCAAAATAGAAATAAGCTTTGGATAATTAGCATTGTTATAGGCGTCCTGATGATTTAGCTGTTCAAATCCTTTGTTAAACCGTTGGTAATAACCCAATTTAGACTGAGTCCTTTCTCTATATTCTTCACGCAATAAAAGGTTCACTCCTAATCGTTCTCTTTCATAATTAGTAGCAAAGAATTCACGTAGCTGTTGTAAATCTTTAGTATATTTTTCTAGTTCTTCTCGTTGGCTTCTTTTATGTTGATATATTTTCCGCCATGCTTCCCACTCTGTAGATATTCCAGGAGATTCTTCTGTAGATACTCTAGAAACCTCTGTAGAGGCAACAGAAGAATGACCAGAAGTAGCGCTAATAATTGCACGCACTTGTTCAGGATCCTTCAACATAGCCTCTACATCTACCGGCTTACAATTTTGACCATTTTTACAAATATAAAAGGCAACATGAACATGAGGGCCAGTTGTACGGCCAGAACCATTCTCATAGGCGACCAGCTGACCTGCAGTTACCATTTGTCCCGGTTTTAAAGAAGATTTTACATGACACATAAGTTGCCGATAGGTTTTGCTCAAATCAGTAATCTCAATACCATCACCACAATTACCAGAACGAAAAACACGAGTCACCATACCTGAAAACATAGCACGAACAGGGCCACCTGGTGGTAGAGGAAAGTCAACAGCATAATGTCCAGGACGACCACCAAAACGACCACCAGGAACCGGCTCTGGATAAGGCTCCCGCACCGGCGAACAAATCAAGCCAGGAATACATAACGGATTATTCCTGGTCCAACGCACCGCCTCATTAACCCACTTAAAAGGCTCTATCACATAACGTGTGAATGATGGCAAGGAAAACGCAAGTGCAGGATCTCCACCAAACAACTGTAGACCCAGCACAATAGAAAAACCAACCCAAAATCGATACCTTAACATAAGAAAAGATCTTCATCGAAAACAGCAGGATAGCTTAGTAGCTCCGTACTGTTGTAGAGAGAGAAAAAGAACCACCAACTACCTACTAACTAACGCTGCACTACTAACCCTGCACTAGTCCCTCTAGGCATGCCTTTTTTGCCACTCTGAATCAACTGCTGGATGCCGCTAATGATCTGCTGGTTCTGTATCGCATCACGCTCGGAAATAGCACCCATCGACTCCAACATAGCATTGTCCATCGTCAACTGCGCTAACTGCAACGACATGATCCCTTGACCAGTAGCGTTTATCGCTTCTATTGTCCCCTCATGACCTGCCTTGGCTATCTTACCATTAGCAATAACCCCTTTAAGAATCGCCTTTAAGGCCTCAAGCTCATTCTCAAGAGACGCTTCCTTGCCCTCCGATTCTTTCAATGTCTGTTCCGCCTCTTGCAAAAGCTGACCTGCCTTACCCTTCGCATCACTAACCTCCTGCGCATAGTTTTCAGCCGCACTCACCAAATCCTTCTGAGCCGAATCAACAGCATCCTTCGTCATCCTCAACTGCCTATCAACATCAATAGCAGTCTGCTTCGCTGTCCGCACACCTATGTCCTGATAAGCCTCTAAAGGTGTATTATACGGGGTATCCCTAAAAAGACGCGCTAACTGCGGCTGATTCCCCCCGAAGGGAAAATTCCCTCCGCCAAAAGGACTAAAAGGAATATTCCCTCCACCATTCCCTCCGCCAAGAGGACCGTTTCCTCCACCAAAAGGACTAATCCCTCCGCCAAGAAGTTGTGGAAGTTGTGAAGCCAACTTTAAAGCATCTCCCCAATTAAAGCCCGATTCTTGAGAACCTTCGCCAGAACCAGACCCCTCAGGTTCAGGTAAACCAGACCGCGTCAAAGGACTAATAACTTGTTCTAAAAAACGTGGATCTTGTACCTTGTTCAAAGCTTGTTGAAATAAACTAACAACCTCATTAACTTTGTTGCCAAACTCATTAACTTGGTTGCCAAACTCATTAACTTTGTTGCCAAATCCGGTAAAATCTTGCTTAATTTGGCCCAATTTAGAGTTAGAATCTTTTAACTGAGCAAGTATTTCCCTATTAATTGCATCATTACGACCATCTTTATTATCATTCTGACCCTCTAACAAAGCAGCAATATACCTCACACAATTTTGGTTCACCACCACATCACTACGTAAGTCCTCAATTGCACTCTTATCTTCTTCTGAACACCCCCCACCCAAATTTCTTAAAAACACTGATGCTCTAGCAATACTCCCATTATGTTCCTCCTTAAGCCACTCATACACACAAGCACCACTAATATTGACATTATACCGCCCACTAATAAGCGCACTACGCTCCTGATTGCTACAAAAACTCACCGGATTATTCTTATTATCATTATTATCAGTACCGCTATTATTAGCACGATTGGTATTACCCCCACCACTATTCAACGGAGTAGACGCAATACAAAATACACCCTCTTGCTGACAAATCGGATCGTCAAAACCAGCAAGCGCCATAGCCGCAGAATGACCCACTGATAAAACTAGACCCGTAAATAAAACACCACCTAAAACATGAACCCTAACCATACTCAACCTCCAAATTACAATAACAGTAACATAACCATGAACGGAACAAGAATACCTCCGGCACACTTACACAAGCGAGAAGCTCCTACAAGAACTCTCTCCGCTTGGCTATACTGTACCGTTAGGCATGCAACCACGGGATATCGGCCCGCAGGGCTGTTTTCACAACCAAGATGATTATAACACACATCGGGATAGCTTGGTAGCCCCGCACCTTAGTACGGGGTGGAAAAGCCTGTAAGCAACTCCAGTTGCTCACCAATGTGCGGGTTGTTAAGAGTAAATGAGTGAAGTTGGAGGCAAAACCATGCATTTCCATATCCACCAAAATGACCTAACCAACCACCTAAGTGTTATTGCCAACTGTCTACCTGCACGCACAACAAACCCTAACGGCTCACATTTATGCCTAGAAGTATCAGACAAGTTACACCTCAAGGCATTCAGTAACGAGTTATACGTCTTTGCAGAAATACCAGCAAATATCCAAAAAACAGGTATCATTACAGTTCCAGGTAGTCTATTTAGCAATCTTATTAATTCACTACCAAAAACAGCAATTGAAGTCTATCAAGAAGAAGGAAGATTATGTATCACTACCAGCGCAAACGGGCAGAACATCAACTATAAACTACCTATCTATTCCGCTGAAAGTTTTCCCAATCCACCCCAACTAGATCAGGTATCGTATCGCATAGACCGTTTAAAATTGGTAAACGCTCTAAAGAAAGTTACCTTTGCCGCAGGTACAAACCAGACACAACCTATTCTCAACGGCATACATATCAAGTTTAATCAAGAAACCATCGAATTCGCCGCAACCAACGGACACCACATGGCTATCTTAAACCAAGAAAACCCACAAACCTCAAATGAGAATAACACTATTACATCTACATCTGAATTAACAATTCCAATCACCTCAGCAAACCAACTAGTAAAAATAATTTCCAAAAGCAAACACAAAAATAAAAAGTGTGATGTCCTTGTCCAAGGAAATTTAATCGGTGTTATTCTAGAACCATCAAAAGAAAACAGAGAAGAGACAGAAGAACAGGTAACATACCACTTTTACAGTTGCCTGCTAAATGGCACCTATCCCGAATATAAAAAATTAATCCCAAAAAATTTCATAACAGAAATAACTGTCAAACGAGAAGATATTCTTAATTCACTAGAACGGATAAAGCTGTTTACAGACCAAAGAAATATCGTTGCAGTTGAAACAGGAGAGGATACCCTAAGTTTATCAAACAAAGAGGATTCAGAATCGGGGTACGGCTGCGAGAAAATCAGAGCAAAGGTACAAGGAGAACAGCAAAAAGTACTATTCAATGCAGAATATCTACATGGAGGTTTAAGAAATATAGACGCCGAAGAAATTTGCATCAGTATAAGCGCAGCGAATGGACCAACAGTGATCCAGCCAGCCCATGACCACTCATTTACTTATCTCATTATGCCAATAGTTCTAAGATAACAACTCTGTAGATAGAGGACAGGCATTCCGACACAGCAGGATAGCTTGGTAGCCCCGTACTAAGCATGGGGCGGAAAAGCCCGTTCGCGTTAGCGGGACGTAGTCCTTGAGCGACTTGAGTCGCTTGCCATTGCTACAATTGTTGGTACCTACCCCGGTGAAAAACCCGGGCGGTATCAAGGACAAGTAAGCGGAACCTTGAGGCTTTGTCTCTGGGAACCGTCTAGGGGTCTCTTGACAGCGCCTTTACGAGTCCAACCGTGGACTGCGTAAGAATCCCCCGCCTTTAGGCGGCGGGAGTGTCAAGTCCTACCGTGGGATGCTTTTGCAAGAATCCCCTGAGTATTGCAGGCATGTCCCGTCGCCATGCCAGATTGGAGCAAAGTCGTTTTGCCTGCTCATCCTATCTTACCACGTGCAGGGCTTATCCACTCCCCCCGCAAGCTAACTTGTATCATGATGCCCCTAGAAAGTCCCTTGGAGGCGGAGCCATAGTTCTGCTCACGCTTCATTTACAATAGTAGTCATTGAGCAACTCCAGTTGCTTAAGGACTTTTTCTCCTCGTACTAAAAAACGAGGCTACCAAGCTACCCAAATGTGTGGAGAAATTTCTTATGAACCTAAACAAAGACTCAGACCTTGGAGAAAGAAAAGCAAACAGTACAAGCAACCATATTTACAAAACTGAAAAACTCTTCGGCCAACCCCTCCTACGCATTGAAGCAGTTCAATTAAAACGACCAGAGAAATTGGCAGAACATCAAACAGAGAAGAATGAAGAGGCAAAAACAAGTGAAAGAGAAGAAATAGACAAAAAAATGAACACAAATGAAGCAATCGACTCACCATTGGAAGATTACTACGCAGCGCTTATACAAAGTCTCGGAGGATATAAGGATTCCAAAGAAGAACCAACATGGCACGATTTACTGAAAAAACAAGATCAACCAAATGAAAAAGAAGAACCATTGCTCAATAATAGTTTTTTCATCAATAATATTTGGAACTATAGTACCACGGACAATCCTAAGGAAAAAAACAAGGAAGATACATTCCTAAACATTGATGAAAGAAATGTTGATATTGGCCAAGAAGATCAAGAAAGTACAAAAATGAAAGAAAGTCCAGAACTAGAACAAAGCAATTCCAAAGTAAAAACAGAAGGAGAAAAACAAAATCCAATTTTAGTTGGCAGAGGAAAATTATTTAATTTTATAGAAAGGGTAAAGACATACCAGAGTGAAGGTCTATTCATGCACAGGATCCACAAGGATGAAACTAATTTCTCAAGAAGCACTAGCCCCAAGCAAAACGAACCACAAGAAAAAACAAATACACCTGAAATACAAGAAGGAGAAGCAAAAAATAGCAACCACACCAAAACAGATGAAAAATCTCCAACAAAAATAGTCGCTGAAATACAAACAAACAACCAAGTGATTGAAAGCCAAAATTTCAATTTAAGTACAGTTCAGGAAGAAGACAAAAACAACAAAAATATCAATTATAGTAAACAGGAGCAATCCAAAATACTTCAGGAATATATAGAACTGCTACAAACAAAAGTAGCCAATGTCTCATACAAGCAAAAAATCCACATTTTCACAAACCTCAAAAAAACATCTTACAAACAGGAAACTAAAATTCGGGAAAAACTAGAAAAAATCTATCCATTCCAGAACGAATTTAGCAAACTTGGAAAAATCAAAAAATATGTAATAAAGAAAACAAGTAAGAGCCATCAAAGCTGTGAAAATTGCATCAACTATCTACGCAGTTACTCGGTGAGTTACTTAGTAAAGCAACTCAAGAAGGTAATCAACCTACTTGAGACCTATGAAAATCTAACTACCTCCGACCGTCATCACCGAGGGAACAGATAAACCTCGATCATCTTTAACGTCAATGTGAAGCCATTCCAAAGGAATTTCAACTTTAGTAGCTCGCAGAAAACGTTTAGCATCTTCACCGCGGAGAATAAATGTTGGCGCCCCTTCTCCCATACCCGCAAAATTCAATACTAAGTGTATTTCATTATCAACAAACTCCACCTGAAATCCGAAAAGCATATCCAGGTTAAAACAAATCCTTTTTACTTGGTTCTTGACACCATCAATATCCCAGGACTGAATGAGTACCTCACCACAAAAGCTACTCCAGTTGCTACTCATGATGTACGTCTCCACCATAAAATTTATCCTTAGTATATCAGAAAAACGAAACACTTAACCTAGCTTATGGTACAGATGAGATACAAACTCAAATCTCCTTATTAATATCGACGTCCATTAAGGAAAGATAACTGAGTTCAAGAAGAATTTGCTGTACATCCTGGTAACGCTCTGAAAGGTCAACGGCGACCATACGCCGCAAAATACGAATAAGATCCATATCAACATTAAGTGCCTCCAGCTCCGAAACCCAGGTCTGACGCACATGCTGGTAGCTTTGCCCCAGAAGCGCCTCAATTGCAACCACACCCAAACTATAAATATCACTCGCCTTTGTGGGCTTACCTAATGCCTGCTCAGGTGCCATATACCCAGGTGTCCCGACCACCACCGTTAGGGACCGCTGCTTACTTCCCCCAACCTGACTCCAAATGGAGCTCGGCAACAGCTTCACCGAACCAAAGTCAATCAATACGTAATTGTTATCAAATTTACGACGAATAATATTTGCAGGTTTAACATCTCGGTGAATTACATCCTGACCGTGAACATAATACAAAATAGACAAAACTTGACGTAATAGATTGACCGTCTCTAAAACACTCCAAGGATTATTTAACAAATTGTCTAAACTCTGACCTTCAATAAAATCCTGGATTAAGTAAAAGTATTCATGATCCTCAAAATAGGCAAGCAATAATGGAATCCGGTCGTGATGACCTAAATTTTCCAAAGTCAAGGCTTCCTGATAAAACAAACGCCGAGACACCTCAATGACTTTAGGCTCATCAGAATAGTTCAGGTGAAGTTTCTTGATAATACAACGAGGAATACTAGGACGATGTAAATCTTCCCCCAAATAAGTTTCACAAAAATTAGTTGTCCTTAAGCCTTTAATAATCCGATACCGACCTGCCAGCAAATTGTCCCGAAAATAACTACTCCCCTCATCCATACTCATAAGCACAATTCCATCAAGATTTAGCGTCTGCAAACTAGGTGTTGTGCTGGCAATACGAAAACTATAAGCCTGCCACCGGGGCTCTGCCGTACAAATCCTTAACTTGACTTGCAAATTGTCAAATATGCCCAAACCTATCTGTGTTAAAATATCTAGAAGATTCTGCCGATCCTCCGGATGAACAAAACTAAAAAAGTCCTGTCCAACAAAGTCAGCATACTTACGCCGAGTAAGCCGCTCTAAATAGTAGTTGTAGTAAAGGATAAAACCTTCCTTATCGAGCAAAACAAGGATCCGATCCGTATATTCCTCAAAAAGGCGATAGGCAAGATAAGGCTCCAGTAACGGCCTCCTCACCCGAACCGAAGCCCTGCTTGCCACAATTGTCGTCGGCTCCTGTACAAAAGCCTCTGAACCAACTGCCCTCGTCACTACAGAACCACTCCCAGTCTTCTCCTCAGACCCCCCATCCCCCACCTCTAACAGTGAAAACTCAATCACACTGTCAGAGTTATCCTCAAAACGCCGCCCCAAACTTAAACGCCCAGAACCAGATAACTCCACCTCGGCACAACGTAGATAAGTCGTCTCATCCCGCTCTAACCATAATATATAAGTACCATTCCGACTCTCATCCCGTAAGTAGTACCGCCCATCCCGATACTCCAACCGCGCATGAGAACGACTCGTATACTCATCCTCAACAACTAAATCACTAGCAGGACTCCGACCTAAAATCACTAAAGGCCGACGCTCACCTACCCGCAGCCGCTCATCCCCAACCCGTAGCTCCAGTACCTGACGTGTACCTCCCTCCACAGGCGTCCCCCCTACCCCAAACTCACTCAAATCAGTCCTATTACTAAACTCACGCCTAATAATACCATACTTATCATACCCCACCACAGATACCAACCCGGTCATAAAAAACTTAGATATCCTTAAAAAAAAAATTCGGTTTTAGATTTCAAAAACACAACAAAGTGGAAATAAAAAATAGAGGTTAGCAACTATAAAAATATTAACCAGATAAGAATATAATATGGAATGGGTGAGTTTACTCTAAGGAGGTTACTATGAGTATCAAAGACGAAATTGAGAAGTACCGGAACGAAACAGTCTATCAGACGAACATCCGGTTACCATATTGCCAGTGGGATTTAAGGGATCTAGTGAATTCAACAACAGAGCGGATGAATGTCAAGAAAATGACTGCGGCACAACCAACATGGGAGCAGATCAACGAAATTGCACGACAGAACAATCTTGATGCACTTGGGTTAGGAATGGTGTTAATGAAGGAACAAGCTATCAACGCAGTATTTCAGCCTTCAAAAAACTGGCTGGCTGGCAAGTACATTTTCGGCAATACTATCAAGGAAATCTACTATAACCCCAACCCCATCATTGTACCCATTAAAAAGTACGAAAGGGTTTACAGGATCAAGACATTGAATGAAAAAGGACGAGTTGTACCCGGGGAAAGGTGCTTTCCCACTTTAGAAGAGCTAAGTAATAAGGAATTTCGTGACCAGCTCTTCATCTATGACGTATATCTAATCGCAATACTCGATAAAACAGAAGATGGAAAATACAAAATGCTGCATCGTATTCCCATCACATTTAGTCCCAAAAAGACCACAGGTCTTAAATTTGCAAACGAACTAAATAACTTTCAACTACAATGCGCTGCATTCTATGGCCGCAATATTGCACCCTTCATCTTTGCAATGTATCTTAAACAGGAACTGACAGTTTATGCAAATAAGGATGACGAAACACTGACAAGCCAAGTTATGGCAATGGCTTCGGTTCCTATCACATCCCAAACAGAAGCAGATGAACGTTTCGTCGGTAGCACTATCGCTGATGAACTGGAACGTTGGTATGCAATCTACGTCAGCCCACACCCAAACCCAAACTCAACCGACCTAGAACACCCAACCGTAGAAGTAGAGGAAAACGAAAATACCTCACCAATTGACTTCTAACACTAAATAAGATCGAGAATTCCCAGACTATAGTCCCAAGTAGAAGTAACAACCCCCAAACTATAGTCTGGGTGCTCAATTGCCCCCAAGCGAACATACCCCCGACCCTCATGCGTCAGCTTAGAAAGTAGGCTTTACGCTTCAAAGGACTCCGTCCCGCTAGCGCGAACGGGGAGCTTTCGCAAAAACCCTCTGCGTGCAGATGCGGAATGACCCACCGCCTAGCTGCACCAGATACCGGCTACGCCATTTTGTACAGCCAATTTTATTATCGCATGTGGGGGTGGCTGTATCCCAACACCGACTTTACCAGTACAATGCAGGGCTTACCCACCCCCACATCCCCAACCCTCAAGTGGTGGAATTGTCAACCAAAAAGTCCATATACCCCGACTTACAGATATAAAGGTTTACTTTATTTAGAGGCTAAATTTTGATTCGGTTTTGGATACTTTTTTTTAACTCACAGGATTGTCGGGGTGGATAAGCTGGGTATGGTTAATGCAGGATACAACCAACCCGATCTCGCTATTGATGCAGTTACATAAGGATCGAGAGGATGTCACACCTGAGGAGGATAGTTTTATAGGTATAAAGCTTTGACAAGTCTAGAAGTTATTTTTACTCTTGTTTTGTGTTTACAAAGTTTATAGCTGGCGGGTTACTGGTTGTTGACGCTTCCACCACTTGCAGGTAGGCGATTGATGACGCTCTTACCAACAGACTAGAGTAGGGATTCATAGCTTGATAGCTTTACAGTTATAAAGGTTTACACAGTTAGGAAGCTATTTTTTTATATGTTTTATGTATCTGTAAACATACTAAAGTCAACTGCCTGAAGGCAGAAGATTCTTACGCAGCCCACAGACGGACGCGTAACGGCATTGTGCACCTCGAGACAGTTCCCTAGTTCTGCTTACTTCCTTTAAGGGCACACTCTAGAAACTTTATTGCCGTTCGGGTCTCTTACCAAGGGTTGGCGATGTTCCACGAACCTCACGCCTCATTTACATTTCTTAATGGTTTTCCCTCCCTGTGGTGCCAGGTTACCAAGCCATTCTGCTGTGCAACCCTTATGAGTCAAGACATCTCCAGACGATTTTTTGACGTCAAGACCGATACGTAGCAGAGGTTCTGTCATAGCGGTTAGGGGACCCAAGTCGCTTAAGGGTTTTGCCGTCCAGTAGTAGAGGGCTACCAAACTATCTCTCTGTGTTATGTTTTTTCGGGGAAGTTTTATAAGGGTATTAGTTATCAGTTCACAGGGAGTTTAACTAACATGAACGCGGAGAACTTATTTGTTTCTACGCCTACTTTGGGCTGTTCTGGTGTCAGTCCTCACATTGCTTTAGGTGATGCTAATGTAGTTCAGCAATTTGAGAACGTCAAGCATTTTTATGGTGGCTTAGACAGCAGCTGTCAGTTAGTGGAGCACGGCATTAATGAGCTTTCCTATTCTCCGTTATTAGGCAATGTTGACTTTGGGCAGGAAGAGTTATCTCTTTTTGACGATACTTATGGTGTTGGGCTTACCAGCGATGGTTTTGATTTAGCTTATGGGAGTGATTTATCTAGGGTTTATGAGGGTGATGGGTTTGGTAGTGGCGTTTATCCTGAATATTGGGGAGAGCTGCCATGTAGCGTTACATTTCAGGGGTTATCAACAGGAGGCAGTTCCCTACCCACTGTTAGTTTAGTAACCTTTGAAAGTAAGGCTGTAGAACCAACAGATACAACTTCTGGATATATAGGAAAATTTGTTGTACAGCGCACCGGCAACTTAAATTCTCTTCTGGTTATTGACTACACGCTTGAAGGAACTGCTACCAATGGGGTAGATTACCATTATCTTACTGGGCAGCTTACGTTCCTTCCTGGTATGTCCAGGATGATTATCAACATTATTCCCCTAGCGGATACGTTGCAGGAAGGAAGTGAGACTGTCATTGCTAGGATTAAGCCCAGTTCTCGTTATCGTTTAGGTCCTCAAACTGAAGGTACTCTCTTTATTTTGGATGGGGCAAATTCAAATTTTGGGCAAGAGCGAGTTGTGCAGGGTACCCTTGATGCTGATACGTTTACATGGACGCCTGGCTACCGACGGACTGTCTTTATTGGCAATGGGAATGTGAGTTATGGTCAGGGTATGCGAGACGAAATTGATTTGTCTCGTGTCAGCTATGGCAGTGTTTCATTTAACCTAGCTCAGGCAAGTGGTGGTGGTGTATTATTTAATCCTGGCAATGGAACTCGTCTTTTTGACGCATTAACTCTTGCAGATGGCAGCCAAATTTTATTTGAGGGGATTGAGCAGATTCGTTTTGCTGACCGAACCATCAATCTGGTTCCTTCGGTTAATGATCCTTCATTTAGTCGTCAGTGGAACCTGCACATGATAGGTGTCCATCATGCTTGGCGCTTTACCCAGGGTTCTTCACAGGTTTTGATTGGTATTCAGGATTCTGGTTTGGGGGTAAAGCCAGGGGGTGTTCTTCACTGGGATTTGAGAACCACACGCTTTTTATCGGGCACTAACCATGTTGATAACTATGTTGACGATTTTCAGGACCTATTTACTCGGACATTGAGCTCTCATGGTACCTCTGTTCAGGGAATTATTGCTGCACGCAGTAATAATGGCAGTGGTATCGCGGGTATCAACTGGAATTCTGACGTCTTTCATATTGACGTTCTTGGTGCCAACTTTGGCGATTTGAGTCTTGTTGATGCCACTCAAGCGATGATTAATGTTGCGAGGGCGGAGGGGAAACGTTTAGTGATCAATATGAGTTTTGGAAGTTTTTCTTATGGTGAAAACAGGCACCCTGATCTGGAGGGAATGATCCGTAGTAATCCCGATGTCTTGTTTGTCGTTGCTAGTGGTAACCGTGGGCATACGGGCCAAGCTGGACTTGCTTCGCCAGCCATTTTTGCTCGGGATTATGCCAATGTAATTGCTGTTGGTTCCGTTTGGGGGAAAACGGACTGGTTTGACCAGCCAGTTCCTTTAGGAACCAGGATTAACTACCCGAACCATTGGGGATCCCAATATGGACAAGGGTTAACGCTCATGGCACCCTCAGAAGTGGTGACAACTCAAGCTACTCGTCGCACCAGTGCAGGGGTGGAGTTTCTGACCAATTATTTTAGTGGTACTTCTGCATCAGCTCCTCATGTAACTGGAGTTGCATCTTTAGTATGGAGCGTTAACCCATATCTGACTGCGGCTCAAGTTCGTACTGTGCTCAGTGAGACGGCCTATGATCAGGGTCCTAAGGGCTACGACCCTGAATATGGTCATGGTATCATTAACGCAGATGCATCCATTCGTCGCGCCCTGGCTTTGCGGCAAACCACCTAGCTGAACACCTGCCCTTTGCCCTGACTGCTCTCTACCCAGTCAGGTTTTTTTTCCTTTTACATCAGGATAGTTTAGTTGTTCCTTGACACTACCCCACCTGAAGGTGGGGTATTCTTACGCAACCTATAAACGGACTTGCAACGGCATTGTCAAAACACCTCTAGACTCCAGAAACTTTATTGCCGTTCGGATCCCTCACCCTGGTTGGCTACGTTTTCAGTGGTATTCATTCAGAGCTTTTCCTGCCTCTAGTAGGAGGCTCGTAAGCTATCCCTATGTGTCCCACCGCTTTACACTTAATCAGTATCAGTAGAAGTAAGTTATCTTATAAACTCTAATATATTAGCTGTCGTTTACGGCAAGCATTCAAAGTAGGTAATTACCGAAAAAATTATAATAATAATAGCCAATCAGTGAACTTAGGGAGGCGTAAAAATGTTGGAGCAACTACTACTGGAGCTCAAGGACAGATTATCACCTCACGACCAAAAATTTGGGGAGTCTTTATTATCACAAATGAAGAGAGGTTATAGTTTATCTCCAAAACAATTAGATTGTATTATTCAAATGTTCGCCAAGTATGGAGTAAAGGTTAATCGGGAAAGTTTAAAACAGCCTTACATAACAAAGAAAATTTTTTTAGAGGGTGATTTTTTGATTTTCCAATTTACGTATGATGTGACAGTCAAAGAGCAAGTAAAAGAACTAGGAGCGAGATACAATCCTGAAGAAAAGAGATGGTACTTACCGAAAGACGAGGCATATAAGGTAGCCAACCTTAGTCAACAAGGTTGGGAGATTGATCAAAGTATTCTAGAAATAATGACAGAGGAGGTAAATACACTAGACTCGTCTACATTAGACTTATCTATATTAGGTCAGCCACTACCAGATGGGAGGAAGTTATATATACATCAGCAGGAGGCAATACAGTGGGCAATCAAGGTAATTGGAACCCGTCACAGAGGTGGCATCCTAGCACTGGACATGGGTTTAGGGAAAACCTTAGTAAGTTTAGTTACCGCTAAAATATATAAACAGAATTATCCTGATATGAAAATTTTTGTAATTTGTCCTGCATCGCTGAAGGAAAACTGGTTAAGGGAAGCAAAGGGCATTGGGGTAGAGATTGAAGTGTTTTCATGGAACAAACAACCAGAGATACCTAATTACAACTATTTCTTAATTGTTGACGAGGCACATTATGCCCAATCAGGAACAAAATCACAACGGGGCAAGAAGTTTCTAGAACTATGTCGTAGCACTTATTGCAAAGCTAAATTGCTTTTAACAGGAACACCAATGAAAAATGGCCGTCCTATCAACCTTCTACCCCTCTTACAAGCAATCAGGCATCCCATTGTTGACAACCGCAGAGAGTATGAAAAGCGATATTGTGCCGCAAAAAGGACTCGCTGGTGCCCATGGGATACCAGTGGAGCGTCTAACTTAGGAGAATTGCAGGAGAAAATTAGAGACTTTGTCTTCCGACGCACGAAAAGAGAATGTCTTGACCTACCAGAAAAAATAAGGGTATTTGTGCCAGTCGAAGTAAGCAATACTGTAATGGAAGAATACAACAAGGCTAAAAAAGCTGCTATCGACGCTTATAATCCTTATGAAAATGGAGCAGCACTCGTACTGATGTCAGAACTACGTAAAGCAGCTTCTAAAGCTAAAATAGAACATGCCATTAGAATGGTTGAGGAACTACTGGAACAGGGAGAGCAAGTAGTCATTTTTACTGAATTCATAGAAACCGCGAAAACATTACATCAGAAGCTGGGTGGCTGTCTCCTTATTGGCGAGACACCCCAACATGAACGACAAGCCTTAGTAGACCTCTTCCAGTCAGGGCAAGAGAAGATTTTCATCTCAACCAGTGGAGCAGGCGGAGTTGGCATTAATCTAACTGCAGCACAAAGCGTTATCCTCATCGATAGACCCCTCACCTCTGGCGACGTAGCCCAGTGTGAGGATCGCTGTCACCGCATTGGTGCTAAAGGAGCAGTCATCTGCTATTGGTTGCAGTTTGATAGCATTGATACTAAAATTGATAAACTACTTGCCGAAAAACAAAAAAGGATTGATCTTGTGCTAGAAGGAAAGCGTAAGACAATGCGTGGCGTTAGCAGCAATCCCCTAGACTATCTACAAGAAATAGCTAAGGAAATTGTAGCAGAAAAAAAGTAACGTACTACTGAACCTTATGCAAGTGCATAGAAGATCAGCTGCATGGGTGACAGCAAACTTTGCAAAAAGGGAGGCACAATGCGATTTGCTTACTCAATTTACTGGGGTGGCACAATTGTTGATGCAGAACAGTGTGATTATACATCTAGCCGGGAACTGGGCCTACACTGTCCATTCTGTAACGAGGCAGTTTTTTGGAGAACAGCCCATACACGAACCATGCCAGACGGCTCCACCCAACACATAGGCCCTAGCTTTATCCACTACCCAGGCCTGGGAATAGACTGTGAACTACGCGCAAAAAGACCAGAAGGAGAAGCATATATTCACGCGCTAGAAGTCAAAGCACGGAACCAACGTCTCATACTGTTCAATAAATATTTCATTGATATCATTAGAAAACAAGGAATTATTGAAGATGAAAACAGTAAGGTAAAAATTGCTAGGAAACTTATGGGAAAAGATTGTACCAAGCCACTTATTGAACTATTTCGACAGCAAAAAATTAACTTCGACTTTATCAAAAATGAGGCTAACAAAAACTTAAAAAGAATGAGGTATATTTCCCAGGGAAAGTTATTTAGTAAAGTTGTAAGGGAGGAATTTAAAAATACGGCTGAAAAAATAGATTCATACATAACCCAAAAAAACTTAACCATTGCCTATGAAGCAGCACTTTGGCTACAATCAAAATCAGCAAACTGGGCACTAGACCGTACTATTCTTTTATGTATGATATCCTTATGTGAATTCTTTGCTGTAGCAAATCAAGAGAAGTGCGATAGACAAGCTACAGAAAAGTACATCAGGATAGCCTACCAACACTTAAAAGAACATCCAGAACTTCTCAGTAAGTTCATATCAATGCTGTTAGTAAGCATCAATTGGAAAAATATTGAAAGTATTAGTATATCAAAGAAATAACTACTGTGCGAAACTCAGTGAGGGGTCAAGTACCCCCAGCTAAAGCTGGGGGCTTGCGGGAGTAGAGCCTAGCCAGCTGGAAACCGCAAGGGCAAGGAAAGACTAGCCTGCCCAAGCAACCTGTTCTACAGGGGGCGTTTGAAGGGAACTGAACCAACTGGACGTGGCAGTCCAAAAGACGTAGCGAATGCTTCCCTAGTTTGCTACCTCTCTGTTGGTCAGTGGCAAAGGGATGTACACACTCCGAAAGGAGGCTTACTTAACAATGTTTGTTCCTGTAGTTGACCGCGACCAAAAGCCACTCATGCCTACCACTCCCAGCAGGGCAAGACGCTGGATTAAATCTGGCAAGGCAACTCCTTTCTGGAAGAAGGGCGTGTTTTGCGTTAGGCTCAATGTTGAGCCGTCTGGTCGTCAAACTCAGCCGATTGCCGTGGGCATTGACCCTGGCAGTAAGAAAGAAGGCTGGACGGTCAAGTCTCAAGCCCATACCTACCTCAACATCCAAGCGGATGCAGTAACTTGGGTGAAAGACCACATGGAACAACGACGGCAAATGCGTCGTACTCGACGGTATCGCAAAACACCCTGCCGTCAACCGAGAGCCAATCGAGCTAGGGGTAGTATTCCGCCTTCTACCAAAGCGAGGTGGCAGTGGAAACTTCGTCTGGCAAGCTGGTTGAGCAAATTGTTCCCCATCACTACCTTTGTGGTAGAGGACATCAAGGCGAAGACGAAAGGTAAGCGGCGGTGGGATGTTGCTTTCTCTCCTTTGGAAGCAGGGAAACAATGGTTTTACCAGCAACTTGCCAAGCTAGCTCAGGTGTTGACCCGTTCGGGTTGGGAAACCAAACATCTGCGGGATGCTTTGGGACTCAAAAAGACTGGCAAAAAGACTGCTGAGGTGTTTGAGGCGCACTGTGTGGATGCATGGGTGTTAGCCAACTCTGTCGTTGGAGGACATCTCCAGCCCGACAACAAGAGGCTTTTGTTCGTTGTACCCTTGAGGTTTCATCGTCGCCAGCTTCACCGTTTGCAACCTAGCAAGCAAGGGAAGCGACTACCCTACGGCGGTACTTTGAGTTTGGGGCTGAAGAGGGGCAGTCTGGTCAAGCATACCAAGTATGGACTCACCTTTGTAGGTGGTAGTTCCAATGGTAAGCTAAGTTTGCATCGCTTAGCAGATGGGAAAAGGTTAACACAGAACGCCAAAAAAGAAGATGTCAAGCCTTTAACTTTTTGTTCGTGGAGGTTCTATGTCTAAAGCAAATAAAGCCGCTAGGCGTAGCCGTGCCGGAGGCATTGGGCGGGGTTTCAAACCCAAGTTTTTTTGATGACCACGCTTACAATCATACCCTACCAAACAATTCACATTATCTTAACAGTCATTGTATAGATGCAAAAATTCAGTGGCTTCCCAGCGACTCCTCCCTTTTTGGCTACGTCTCTGCCGATAAGTAGTAGGTAGCTTACCAGCAGTGGTATATTGGTTACAAGCAAACCTTCTCGAAATGAATAAATGAGGTAGGATACATATGAAGAAATATTACGTTGTGTTTGAAGGGCGCAAGCCAGGCATCTATACAAGTTGGCAAGAATGCGAGGCACAGGTCAAGGGTTACTCAGGGCAAAAGTTTAGATTATTTTCCGATGAGGCAACAGCGCGAAACGCACTAAAAGAATATCAAGCTCATTGTAATTCCCATAATTCCCGACCAACAAAGGGCCTTTGCGCAGACGGCTCCTGCTGTGGTAACCCTGGTGAAATAGAATACCGGGTCATTGACGTAGAAAGCGGGAAAGTAGCTGCCAACCACAAATACCAGCAAGGAACCAACAATATAGCGGAATTCTTGGGACTTGTTGAGGCACTAAAACTCAGAAAAAGTCAAAATCAACCAGTATACAGTGATTCTGCCACCGCTATCGCATGGGTACAAAGTCGCAAATGTGGAACGAAAAGATGGCAAACTTTATCGGACGATGTTAAAACAGCAATTACAAAAGCACAAACTTGGCTAGAAAAACAACCAGTAGAAAAACTAAGTAATATAAAGAAATGGGAAACTGACAAGTGGGGTGAAATTCCTGCCGATTTTGGTCGAAAAACACACAATAAAAGCCCTAAAAAAAAGGACAATTCCTTAGAAATAGAAATATAAACATCCAGAAAAGTCACTAATACCACAGGATAGCTTGGTAGCTCCGTACTACGTGGAGGAAAAGCCCTTAAGCAACTTGAGTCGCTAATGGCTACAATCCTCAACCAGTCCAGGGGGACAGCCAACCACGGTAAAAGACCCAAACGGTAATCAATCTCCCGGAGTATGCCTCAAGGGAAGTAAGCAGAACCGCACTGTCTAGAGGTGTCTTGCGACGCCGTTACGAGTCCTTTTGTGGACTGCGTAAGAATCCCCCGCCTTCAGGCGGTGGGAGTGTCAACTTGACAATACCTTCATAAGTACTCGCTTTTCTAGCGGCGTAATATTAGAAAAACCTAAACATAACTCTCTATAAAGTTTAAAAATAATTTCATTACTATCACGACCAGCACAGCTAGAAAATTCACTAATTCCACGAACCAGTGTAGACCAATCAGGAATAATTCCTATTTCAGAATCTTTCTGCATATACATCAAGATCAAAGCAGCCGTTGTTTGTGTACCATACTCAACCTCAATCTTATCCACCCAACCACTAGTAAACATAAACCTAACCTGGTCAAGAATAAGATTAGGTAGGTTATGAATCTGATCGGTTTCCAATATAAATTTACTACTCGCTAAGTTCTGAAATAAAATATCTAAACTGTTACAAATAGAATCACCAGGATCTTCTAAACCAGATATATCACCACAAAATCTTATATAAGTCAAAAGGGAATCGCGCCAATTAATTTTTGCTAAACTTGCACCAATGAAATTGGCACCACGTAGATTAGCACACTTAAAAGTAACATTTTTTAGAACAGCATTTTCCCAAATTGTCCAACTTAAATCTGAACCAGAAAGGTCGGAGTTAAACAGGAAAGTATTCCTTAAGTTGGCATGCTCAAAAATGCAGTCAACTAACCTCGTACTGTGAAAGTTTGCACCAGTAAAGTTAGCATAACGAAAATTAGCACCAGGATAAGCATACCTTATGCCTTTAGGATCTGCATAGTAATCCTCGTAGTAACCAGACTCAAGATTGTATATACATGTATGTTTACCTAGATCAGCAGCCTTAAAATTAACTCCAGCTAGCAAGGCATGAGTAAAGTCAGCGCCCCACCCCTTCACGTATGAAAAATCAGCACCAGTTAGATCAGCATGATGCAACCTTGCCCCCACTAAGTAAGCCCTGCTCAAATTTACATGGTCCAATTTGGCATAAGCTAGACATGCCCCGCTAAGAATAACTCCACTTAATTCCCCGTAAGAAAGATGAAGACCAGTAAGATCGCAACCACGTAGATTACTTCCAGTAAGTATACAACCATACAACTGAGTGTTGTTAAACACACAATCCTGTAAGTTAGCACCCGTCAGCTCACAGTTGCGAAAAATCGACCGACAAAGATTACATCCACGTAAATCAGTATAAGAGAAATCACAATCCCGAAAAATTCCACCAGATAGATTACATTTACGCAAATCCAATTGAGACAAGTTGACTCCCCTTACATACAAACGAAACCCACCCCGCCGCAACCGCTCTAAACTCTCAGCCAACTGAGATAAACTTATCCGCTGTTCTCGATAATCCCTAAATAACTCAGTAAATAATGAATTATAAGCCATAAGAAAACACATCAGGATAGCTTAGTAGCCCCCTACTACGGAGAGGAAAAGCCCTTGAGCAACTTACTCAACTGCTATAATAACAAGTAGGGCGTGAAACTCTAGGAACATAGCCAACCCCGGTAAGGAACCCGACGGTAATCAATCTGCTGGGGTATACCTCAAGAGAAGTAAGCTGATCCCAAGGGACTGTCTAGAGGTGCCTTGACAATGCCGTTGCGGGTTCGTTTGGGGACTGCGTAAGAATCCCCTGACTTTAGACAATCGGACTGCCCTGCCTCTGCTCCAACTCGGTTCACAACGACATAACAAACCTCATCCGAGAAAAACTCAGTACCAGTGAATGTCCACATAAATAGAAAAATACAACAAACAAGTAAACAAAAACTAAACCAAAAAATAACTTGTATATACTATAAAAAATTAAACCTGTAAAAATATATCCTCCATAGTCATACACATGGGGATGGCTTGGTAGCCCTGCCTAGCATAGAGAAAAAGTCCTTAAGTAACTTAGGTTTCCAAAAGATACGCTAAAATATAACTATCAAACTGAATAAACATTTACAACTTAAAAACTATCAAATTGTGTATCTAGATAGTATAAAACCAAACACGCATAGAAGAGGTTCTACCGCTTAATTACTAACAGACTTTTTTAGTTTTTAGGAAAAGAAAGACTTTTAATATGTTCTAATTTCCATTTTGGAATTTTTGCAATGTATCAATAAGTAATCCCAAAGGAACAATAATCAAGCTAGTAATTTTTCTAGACAGCATTTGCGGTAAAAGCTCTTCTCCAATCACATGATAGGAATATTGAAAAACAACAAATCCCTTTTTTCCTTCATCCCAAATAACAATCAAATCAGAAAACAAGGCAGTCAAATTTTCATTATTATCACGATGGAAAGATTTAATAGAATTGAGAATCTGGCTTGCAACATACAGATCATAGCCACGTGTGACCAAGTAGTGAAGAACAAACACCTCAACAAGATTCTGCTCGTTGTAGTACGCACTGTAGCCTGTCCCACTCGGATTGACAGTAGGTACAATAATCCCCCGCTGCCGCCAGTAGGATAACTGCCGTACTGAACAGCCCACTAAATTAGCAACTGCCTTTGTCGTTAGGTACATAACAGGAAAAAATAATAAGTTACATAGAGTGACACAGGGGGATAGGTTGGTAGCCCCGTACTAAGCGTAGTACGGGGAGGAAAAGCCCTTAAGCAACTTTAGTTGCTTAACTGCTATGATTGTAAGTGAGGCCTGAGGCTCTAGGAACAACCACGGTGAAAGACCAGATTTTGCGACGCCGTTACGAGTCCTTTTGTGGACTGCGTAAGAATCCCCCGCCTTCAGGCGGTGGGAGTGTCAATGAGTGGTAAAGTAGCATCAGTAAGGGTTTAAGGTAGGACGTATATCAAAGTTCATATGTATCGCTTAATACTTAGAATCTTAGAAATAAAACTTATCTTAATGGTTCTGATATACGGATGTCTAGGAGGACACGCGCAGGCACAGAGTCAAAAGCGATACCAGGCTGCGCAGGAAGCGAAGCGCAACACTTGGAACAACGAGATGCTCATCTATGGTTCCGGCATTTTAGCACTGCTGGGGTACCTAGGTATCCAGTGGTATAACGGCGGGAGTATCCGTAACCCCAAGATTGCACGTGCTTACTGGGCTACCCGCAGAGAAGAAGTCGCAGCCAAAAAACGTGCCCTTAAACAGATTAAAAATCCAAAAAGAAATGCTGTATCCCTATACATAGGGGCAAACATTCACTCCATTTACGAAAATTGCATGAAATTATACAAAGGAGTTTACTTCAAACATCTAGGAACGGAAAATTCAGAAAATTATAAAGAAAAAGCGCTACTTTTACAAGAAATACTCAAAATCCTAAAAGATGTACAAAAACCGCAGTATCGAAAAAAAATAGAAAACCAGCGCCTATACATTCCAGATGTCCAGCGTGGTATTGCTGTTTGCGGTGCACCAGGGAGCGGGAAAACCTTTAGTGTCATCGACCCATCACTACGTTCTGCTGTAGATCAAGGACACCCTATCCTACTTTACGATTTTAAATATCCTGACCAAGCATCCCTCTTAGTTCCCTATGCACTGCTCAACGGGTACAAGGTACGTATCTTTGCACCTGGTTTCGATGAATCAGATGTCTGTAATCCAATTAATTTTCTTAAACACGTACTAGATGCCGAAACTGCCCGACAAATCTCTGTCGTCTTAAACAAGAACTTTAACCTAGGCGACACAAAGGGTGACAAATTCTTCGATAGCGCCGCTGACCAACTCATGGAAGCCGCATTCATGCTCTCGCGTTCCTTCCGAGAAGCAGATATCCTCTCAGTACAAGCATTCCTCTCCCTCGCAAATCTGGTTCCCAGACTCAAAATATGGGCAGAACGCCAACCAGAACAGGATCTAGCTATCCTCCTCCTTGTCTCAAAGACAATCGATTTTCTCGACCGTTGCAGAATGAGCAAAGAATTATTAATGCCTAAATTCAACTTCTCATTCATGCTGGGAAATGATGAAATTGCTCAAATCAATCTTATCGAAGAACTAATTTCATTCCTATGTGAATATTTTTATGACCCAAATAAACAAGTAGATAAAGAACAAATCATAGACAATTTAAAAAGAACAAACAACAATAAAATCATACAAGATATAGATGAAACAAACAAGCAAATCAAATTTTTAGAAAACCAACTACCAGAAAGTTTATATTTGGAAGGTTACGGAAAGGTGGAACGTAGCTTTTCAGTACGTATCGCTTTAGAAAAAATGATTCAGACTTGGCAAGATGTTTACAATAATCCAAAAGAGTTTGTAGAAGAATTAAGAAAAAATGAACAGAAAAGCAAAGTTCTGGAACAGATAACAAACGAGAAATTTACAACTCATGTCTCATTTATTATCGACGCACTTGTCTACTTTTTAAATATTCATCCTGATTATAATCCAGCAAGCGGTCAGTTACGGACAAAGAACGTGAAAAGTTGGGTAAGGAGTGCCTTTAGTCAACTCATTAGTACGGAAAAATCGGAACGAACACTAGCCAGTATTATTAGTGTTACCAACAACAATCTAATTCGGTTTGTCAAGCCAAACATTGCCAGACACTTTGTAGGTGAGACAACTTTACCCCTATATCTAGAGAAAAAGGAGCTAATTGTCTTCGGATTAGACCGCGAGCGACGTGATACAGTAGGGCCGCTCATGGCAACTATCCTACATCTCATTGTCAACTATAACTTAACATATCGCAAGAATGGTGAACGAAGAAAGTACCCACTAATTGTTGCTCTCGATGAATTGCCAACCATGTACTTACCTGCACTCACTAACTGGCTGAACGAAAACCGAAGTGATGGCTTTTGCGGACAAATTGGCTTCCAGAACATGAATCAGCTAGAACGTGCTTATGGAAGGGAAGTTGCTCGTTCAATTCTAACTGGCTGTAATACAAAGTTTATCTTCAACCCAGGCGAACCAGAAAGTGCCGAGTTTTTTGCAAGAATGCTAGGAGATGAAGAGCTAATAATAAAACAACGTTCCCGCTCAAGTGGCAAAGGTGGCGGTTCAACCTCAATCTCAGAACAGGAAAGGCAAAGAAAGCTCTTAGAGCCACCCCAGTTTCTAAAGCTTCCCCCCGGAAAATGCGTTTTTATGAACCCAGGCTATGAAAATCAAAAGGAAACCAGTATCCCACTGGTTCGCCAGATCCATATACCAGAAGAAGAAATAAAAATCATAGAACTCCTGAAACCATTCTGGGATGAATTTTGTCATCAAAGAATTAAAAGTCTAGGTGGTAATAAAGCACAAGATGAACGCCTCCACCTGAACCGCCGCCAAACATTTGTGGAATGCCTCTTCGCAATCAAACAGGAAGAAGAAGAAGAATCAGAATAACAAAACTAAAAGGTTTTTAGAAGCGCCTTTGTGAGTCCATAACTCACTCTGGATTTATACGGATAGATAAGAATTTATTTTGCCGCTCTTGACCCCGCTGTGCAGAAAGTAGATAAACAACACTCGATACTTGAAGCAGCGTAACCTCAATCTCCCCTGTATAGTCGTTTCACAAGAAAATGCAACACTTTGAGGCACTGGTCATCACTGTATCCCCTTCCAGGACAGGGTTTGCAGGCAAAGGCGCATGTCGCAAACTTGTTTGAAATAACTATAACCCACCGCCGCCTATAACAACAAAATCCCCGCTCCCAGGAGAGAGACCCCGCACCGACCAACGGAGGGTAATTTTTTCACCAGGACGCGCTTCCGCTTTTGAGGCACTAAAATTTACAATCTCTAAAGGTTATGGGTTCGGAACTGAACTCTGGCTCACGCGAATAAATAAGCGTTTGTCTTGCCGCTGCCCACCCCGCTGTGCAGAAAGTAGATAAACAACACTCGATGATGCATCTTGAGGCACCGTAACCTCAACCTCCCCTGTACTACCCACAAAGCGGGGAGATAACCCACTGCCGCCTATAGCGACAAAATTTCCACTCCCAGGAGAGAAACCCCGCACCGACCAACGGAGGGTAATTTTTTCACCAGGACGCACTTCCGCTTTTGAGGCACTAAAATCTACAATCTCTAAAGGTTCTGGGTTCGGACTCTCAATCACGCGAATAAATAAGCGTTTCTCTTGCCACTGCTCACCCCGCTGTGCAGAAAGTAGATAAGCAACACTCGATGATGCATTTTGAGGCACCGTAACCTCAACCTCCCCTGTACTACCCACATATTGGCGACGTAGTCCATCGCCAATTATAGTGACAAAATTATTACTCCCAGGAGAGAAACCTCGCACCGACCAACGGAGGGTAATCTTTTCACCAGGACGCCCCTCCATCTTGGAAGCACTAAAATCTACAATCTCTAAAGGTTCCGAGTCCGAGGTTGACTCCCGATTTACACGAATTGATAAACGTCTTTCCTGCCGCTCTTGACCCCGCCGGGCAACAAGCATATAAACAGCAGTAGTTCCATCCTGCGGCAATGTCACCTCAACTTGCCCTGTAGCATCAACATAACGAGAAGATAACGCACTACCACCTAAAACAACAAAACTCCCACTCCCAGAAGGAACACCCCGTACCGACCAACGGAGGGTAATCTTTTCACCAGGACGCCCCTCCATCTTGGAAGCACTAAAATCTACAATCTCTAAAGGTTCCGAGTCCGAGGTTGACTCCCGATTTACACGAATTGATAAACGTCTTTCCTGCCGCTCTTGACCCCGCCGGGCAACAAGCATATAAACAGCAGTAGTTCCATCCTGCGGCAATGTCACCTCAACTTGCCCTGTAGCATCAACATAACGAGAAGATAACGCACTACCACCTAAAACAACAAAACTCCCACTCCCAGAAGGAACACCCCGTACCGACCAACGGAGGGTAATTCTTTCACCAGGACGCCCCTCCATCTTGGAAGCACTAAAATCTACAATTTCAAGAGGAACATTTGCCTCACTCGTTTCTCGATTATTCCCAATAGAACTTGCACTAACTTGATTATGTTGATTATTACCAAGTGCTACATTATTAGCACTACGTAATGAGCCAGCCCAAGGTCCGCGTTGCCCATCCGCACAAACCCCCCAAATCCGGATGGTACTTGCTATGTCGTTAGCATCCTCCTCTATCAGCCAAACATATTCTCCGCCACGGCGTAACCCACCCTGTCCGCTACAGTATCTAGAACCCCGATAAACCAAATCACCATAGGCATTCAAATAGCGCGCATTCTGGTAGATAACATTTCCAATTCTTATACCGCCCCCCCAAGGCCAAGTATGTCGAGGATATCGACGAATAACCTCGCTAGTTGTCAGCTGCATCGCTGCAGAAACCCGACCACCAGCCACTATCATTAATAGAACAATACCCACAGCATATAAACCACGCCTCATCATACAACTCCGAAACCGTAACATAAACCCTCTCCCCACCCTATCAGAAACGAACCCAGACTCCAGAGTGGATCGGAAAGCCAACATATAAACAGTGGTCTGCTATCGTAAGTATCCCTATCCTACCACACATCAGAATAACTTGGTAGCACAACAGTACAAGAAGTTGATAAGAACAGCATTGTTACAGCCCGCTCCTAAACAGCGTAAGAAACCCCCACCTGCAGGCACCTAGAGTATCAACTAGGAAAATGGTCTTGACAAACAAAAAGAATAGTGGTAAACTTCAAAGAAAATTAACCTAAGGATAGTGAGCCAAAAGGGATACATGGGATATGTTTTTGAAAATTAGTTTTGTGAATCAAAATAGTACAGAGGTAAAGAACTGGTTAAAGCGGGTAATTTCTATCTGTCTAGTGACAAGCTTATCCAGCATTACGATAAATTATCCCACGAAAGCATATGCTAGAGCTGAAGAAGAAGTTATCGTTGCGCCAAACGGATGTCTTGTAACTCTCTACAGAGGAAGAACAAAATCTATAAACTGTATAGGAGCCAGGCAGAATTTGCGTAATAAGCAAAACAATTATGGAAATAATTATAGTAATGATCCGCATATTATTCATTCTCCGAATACTATTTATTCTAGTAATATATATTATCAACACGAATATTTTTTAGGTAGTGATAGTTGTTTATGGGTAAAGTACATTGATTATGGACCAAACAACAAACAAAGGCAGGTAGAAGGTCGTGTAGATGGCCCCTGTCCATCCTATAGTGCTCCGCCAAGAATGAGATACAGGGGTGTGATTACAGTTCCCTACAACGAATACACAGTTCAATACGATCCAAGGTGGGGTTATGTAGACAAAATAACATATATAGCGGAGTATTACGGATTAACAAACAATTGTGAAGTTGCAGCATACGAGCGGAAGGACGGTGGATTACAAAGGAAAGCCGCACGTGGTTATGTTGGTCCTTGTCCCAGTTACTATCAAGCACGAGTCTATCCCTGCATCAATAATCACGGAGGTCATGTTTGGAATCCGCAAAAAGAGACATGGGAATTGACACCGTTTCAGATTTACTACAACGCCAACAACCAGTGCAAGTCTCCGTAGAGGTTAATGTTGCAAAAGTTATGGAAAGTATGGTTGGCGAGAATTAAAAAACAGCAATTTACAAAAACTTATCAGCCTACAAACAAATGGAGTGAACTGTTGACATACAATGAAATAGATGCCGGGCGTAAGGAACTTGAAACAGAAGAACAGCTACTTTGGGAAGAATTTTTAGAAAAATTGGAAGTTTTGCAAGCAACGTATGGAATTTGCAAAAACAAACAGATGGGTATCAATATTTTTCCACAAGACTTAAGGATGCGCTACCAACAAATTGGCTACGCCCTATGGACTATGTTCATCCTTCTACCCATCCGACAAGTCATCATTGCCACAAGGGGTTTAGCCCTAACAGCCCTTGCTTACCTCCTATGTCGGCTAAGCGTGCCACTACTTGAAGAACTCCCCTTATGGCTCTACCTCTACTGTTATCTTCCCTACCTTATCCTGGATTATTTTCTTCTGATTATTACCTCGATAATCAGTTCCTATAGCCAGAAACTACCCAAACCCTACCAAAAACACCTCCAGGAAAAATATCTTTTATTCAACCCAAACATCCAAAATTTTCTCAAGGAGCTCGATGATAATCACCTTAGCCTTCCCACAAGCGCACTCAGAAGTTATAAACTCCTAGCCCCACTCCAGCCCACTATCTATGCTAAAAAAGTCCAAAAACTCCGACAATCACTTGCTAGAGAAATAGATCATATCACCAATGAAAGAACGGAAAGATTAAAATCACTTACAAAACTCTTAAACCAAAAAGTTTCCTATAATACCATTAAAGACCTATCGAAGGCAGACCAATTTCTCTTATGGAAAGCGCTCCACCCAACCAAACCCTGAAGCTTTATCAGAGAAGCCTAGCTATCCTAGCTGCCCTAACACTTTCAGCCTGCAGTACTGGCTTCCAGCGCTGCACTTCCACAGAAAAAGAAGGCCCAAACCAGAGTTATTATATTGTTACGGAATGTAAAATTAACGAAAACGATAAAAATATAAGTGAAGTAAAGCTGGAGGGTTATGCAGAAGGAAAACGCATTATAGAAAAAAAGTATCGTGACGGGAAACCTCACGGAACCTGGCAGGCATGGTACCAAAACGGCCAACAAGCAATGCAAACAGAATTCCAAAACGGTCAAAAAGAAGGACTACATCAAGAATGGTACCCTGATGGCACACCCAAAACCCTCATCGAATATCACGAAGACCAACCAACAAAACAACAAACATGGTACCCCGATGGCCAAATAAAATCACAACAAACCTATACAAAACCAGGACAACTTAAACAAATCGAAGTCTGGTCCCCAAAAGGCAAACGCTTAGAACTTAAACAATATGAATATAACCAAATTATTATAGATAAAAGGTGGCATGATAATGAAAAACTCGCCTACCTTGCTCACTATCGCAACGGGAAACTACTCTCTAAAAAGTTCTGGTACGATAACGGAGAACCACGCTACGAAGAACAGTACAACAAGTACGGACAACTCCAAAAAAAACGCACCTGGTATCCAAATGGAATAACCCATACTGAAAAAGTCTACGACAAAGACCAAATAACTACGGAAAAAACTTGGTATAATAACGGACAAATCGCCACTTTTAAAAGATATAAAAACGGCCAATTAATCCAAAAAGAAATGTGGCACAAAAACGGAACAAAATTAACAAAATAAGACAATAAATCTAAGAAAAGGTCATAAAAGGAAGGATGGGTGAAGTTATGGAGAACGACCATGTCAAAACAGCAAACCTCAGCAAAATGCAAAATTCATTGTTTCGGTAAACAATGGCCACAGCAGGTTGTGCTACAATGTGTAAGGATGTTAAAGATGGGCAATGGTGATATGGTCATCACCAAACTGCAAGGAAAACCTGTAAAAATTTACGTTTCCAACCAAAACATCTACGTCAGCAGTAGCTAGACAGCTGCAACAAGCCTCTACATACGGCCAAGACAACTACACTAGGGGTGGTTATATTCCGGCTCTGGAAGTACAGGGCGGGATCTACCCACCCCCAAACAACCAACAGTTATAGTCGTTTCACAGGAAAATGCAACACTTTGAGCCAATGGTAATCCCTGTATCCCCGTCTAGGACAGGGTTTGCGGGTAAAGGCAAATGTCGCAAACTTGTTTGAAATGACTATAAGGGAGACAAAAAATGTCACAGTACATCCAACAACCACGCCTTTTCAAAAAGTGTCATGAAGCGTTTATGGCAAAGCTCCAGGAAAATCATCCACAAACCATTGCTGTTCTCCTACGCAGACAATTTCCCTATCTTGATAAAATAGAAGCAGAACGTATTGCAATGTATTGGCTCCTTACACACTCCAACCATCAACAAAAAGACTTGCAAAGGCGTTATCAAGACACTCCCAGACAGTCCTCCCCTAATCTATTATCTCGTACACAGAAGTAAAAAAAATTATCCTAGTTATGGAGCAAAACTATTTACATACGAAAATCATGCAACTCTGTTGATTAGCAGCTCAAATTTCCGGAGCAAATCCCCAAACTCATCAAAAAAAATTGCCAGCAAACAAGCGGAAAAAACGCTGAGTATCCCAGGGCATAATCCCCCAACCGACATTCATAAACTCTTTCCTGTCATGCAAAACCACATATTGACACTGCATTCTATAGCAAAATTCTTCTACCCATTCTAACTCCGATGCCTCACTTTTCAATTGATGATAGAAAACTCTATTGATAACAATCAGTTTTGGACGTTCAGAAAAAATCTCGTTGCTTTCCATCATTTCCAATGCATCCACATCAAGAGCCCCTAAATATATTGGTGTTATAATAACATCCGAAACCCTCATTATTAAATTGCCAAAATCAGACCGATCTTGAGGACAATCGATAAAAACAAGATCCCATTCGCAATCATTCCTTCTTAGCTCTGCAATACCATACTGATCAAACTCTGCAATGGTAAAAGGTATGTTTCTGTTTAAGTTCTTCCGCTTTACCTCCCATTCCTTGACATCCTTCGCAGGGTCACTATCTAATGCCAAAACTCGGCCACCGTTTAGCCCATACCAGTAAGCCATAAGCAGACAGAGCGTGGATTTCCCACCACCACCTTTCCATGAAAAAAAACTAACAACTTTGAAGCAATTTTTCTCCCCCGCAGCAACCTGTGCCGACCATCTCAACACATCAGGATAGCTTGGTAGCTCCGTACTGAGGACTCAACTGCTATAATAACAGATTAGGCGTGAAAATCCAGGAACATAGCCAACCCCGGTGAGGAACCAGAACGGTAATCAATCTCCTAGGGTATACCTCATTTGCTCTGGGGGACTTTCAGAGGTGCCTTGACAATGCTGTTACGAATCCGTTTGGGAATTGCGCAAGAATTCCTTGACTTCTGGCAGAGAGAGTATGATAAAATAGATTCATGCTTATCAGGAAAGCCAAACTAGTACCGGAATACTTGTATGCAAAAAGAAACAGATAGAGTAAAGTTGGAAAACTGTATCCGAGTAGAAATTGAAATTTTAGGATATCCAACCAGCAGAGAAAAAGCAGAAAGTCTAGATGCACTTAAGATGAACCTTGACGAATATATAAGGGATACTTATTTTGTTGATTTACCGTGGATTTCTGAAGAGATTACAATATTGTCCGAAAATTTAGATAAGCTAATAAATCAGCTTTCTAGCGGCGTGGGAAGCGAGAAAAACTTAGATGAAATAAACAAAAAAATGAGTGATCTTGGTCTGGGAGAACTAGCATCAGAAAGACCGGACGAGATCATCAATAATCTCAATGAAAAGAAAAGAATTCTAGATGAGTATCTCAGAGCAATTGATGACTGGTTTAAAATGGGCCAGCAAAGAATTATTCAATCTTATACAGCGTGGTTTGAAGAATGTCAAAACAAGCATGGTGAGTTACTGAAAAGCTTAGAAAACCAAAGGGAAAGTAACAAGAATTTCTACAAATGGTTTGACAAACAAATGGAGAAGGAGTTATACACATCACCATGGCGTCCCTTGGATGTAAAAGAAAAAACAATTCAGTTTCGAGAAAAACAGCATCCTCTGACGGAAATTGATCAATATTCAAGCACCAAACGAAAAATAGATACAATTGAATATATGCAGGATACTGCAGTTAGAGAAAGCAAAATACAAACACCAAAAAAAAGTAAGACAAACAAAAAACAAAATACAGAGGAAATAGAATTTTAGGTATTCCATCACCACAAAAACAATAGATTGTATAATTTTACTATCCTCTCCCCATCAGAGGTAGTAATCTTATTTGCATTTTTGGGTGAAATACGCATTGCAGTTTGTCGATCAAAAGTGGAGGTTACCATGAGTCTAACGGAAAAGGATGCAAAAAAGCGCATCTCGGCACTCTTACAGTATATTTTTGTCGTTGCACCAGCATTTGCAGAAATCCTAATGTGGATACCATGCAGGTACGACGGCAACAAGAAAGTAATTGCCTATGCTACAGAAAAAGCAATCTACTTTTGCCCTAGATTTTTTGAAATGCCTCCTAAGGAGCAATTATTTGTACTCTTACATGAAATGTGGCATGTAGCTCTAAGACATTGCGAAAGGCGTAAGGCGTTACGAGCACATCCATTAATCGCAAACATGGCAATGGATGTTTTAATAAATGAGTGCTTAACCGAGATGATCAGAAAACTTAATGAAGAGCAGGGTAGAAGTTGGCTAACTTGCCCAGAATCAATGTTAGATGTTGCCTGGGTAGAGCAGGCTACCCAACAAAAGTTGAAAAAACATTGGAGCCAATATGACTGGTATGAACTATATCAATTTTTACTCGATAATCTACCGCGGTGCACCCCAGACGAACCAGGCATATACATTGACAGTAGCTACTTTGACGACCCCAGTGCACCACCACAGCGCTTAAAGCTAGAAGGACAATTACCAGAAGACCTCTTCACAGACCCAAACCCAGAGGAAACAGACGAAAGTGAAAACGAAGAAACTAAGGAAAGCTTCTGGAAAACACGTATCCAACAAGCCCTAGCAGGCGATAAAACAGGAAGCTTTATTCAACCATTCCTTGACTTATTACCTAAAGAAAAAACAATAAGCTGGACAAAACTCTATGAAAAATTTCTACAAAATTGGGGTCTACGTCATACATTACAAACAACATATGCGCGTCCACATAGACGCAGCCTAACTGGAGTTGTAAACTACGTACTACCTTCAACACGACCTACAACAGGATTACTACCAGTCGCTATCGTATTCGATACAAGCGGCAGCATTCCAGACGAAGATTTAGAAAAATTTGCACACCATACCGACGCATTTAGAGAAGCTTATGAATTCGAACTAGAAATGTGGGTAATCATGGTCGACTGTGAAGTTAAATCAACCACAATGTTAATGCCCGGTGAGACACTTGCTAGCTACCTGCGACAAAACAAAATTCAGTTTCAAGGCAGAGGAGGAACCAGCTTTATACCTGGATTAGCAGAAGCATCTCGCCTGGGTGCAAAGTTGTGCGTGTACTTCACAGACCTCTGTGGCGATTTCGGTACGCCGCCCCAGGGAATGGATGTACTCTGGGTTGTGAATAACGAAAACGAAGCAGAACCACCATTTGGGCGATGCATTCGTTTGCCAGAGTGCACCGAACGTTAGTTGTTCTTTTGTTGTTTGGAGGAAACCATGTCTAAACTGAACGTAATTCCATGTAACGCCAAACAAATCAAACAAGTGCTTAAAATGAATTACGAGTTAGACATTCCCGTCTTCATCGCGGGACCACCAGGTATCGGCAAGACTGATGTCGTAACCCAGTTCGCCGCCGAAGTTGGTGCAAAAATGCCTCGGCCAATCATCGTATCCGGCTACCAACCCGAAGACCTCTTTGGTGTTCCTATTCCGAATCGCGAAACTGGCTACTTAGACTATTTCCAACTGAAAGTATTACCGCCAAGCGAATCAAAAGAAAAGTGGGTGTTGTTCTTTGATGAACTGAGCAACGCTGACCGGCGAATTCAAGCACCACTCCAACAATTCTTCCTGCATAAACAATTAGGAGACTATGTAGCTCCCAAAAACTGCTACCTGATTGCTGCTGGGAATACAACAGATGATGCCTGCTATGCCTACGAGCTTTCAAGAGCACTCAACGACAGGTTCTGCATCATCGAACTCCGACCCGACATTGATTCCTGGATCGAGTGGGCTTTAGCTGAAGGTGTTCACCCAGATATTATCGCATTTTTGAAAACTAAACCAGAATATCTACACTATGAACTAATGACAGACAAGCACAAAGACGTCGAAGACAACCGGGTACTCCCAACACCCCGCGCTTGGGGAAAATACGTGGATAAGTACCTCAAAACAAAAGGATACAGCAGAACTATCAAGGAAATCTCAATTTCCGGTGTAGTCGGCCACCAAATCGCTTCCATCTTCTTCAAGGTTGTAGACGAACTTAAAGAAACCCCTTCGCCACAAGAAGTAATCGAAGCAGCCCGCAAAAACAAAAACAAACTCAAAAACCTAGTACCACGCACAGCCGTTGGCCTCTGGGGACTCTCATTCTCTCTCCTAACCTACTGCAAAGAAATAACACAATATGAAGGACTAGCCCTCTATCTTGAATACCTCACTGACCTGGAAAATACAAGCTTGCCCATCCAGGAAGTTGTAAGCTTTACTACAGAACGCGCGCTCCAAAACTGCCGTAAACAGAAACTCGATAGAAATAAAATCGTCCAAATTTTCCGTAACCTTGTCCTAAAATGGCAAACAAATCTGAAAGAATTAATGCACGAACTTCAAAACTAAAGTCAAGTATACAGAGGAGTAGCTGAGTAGCTAA
>Ga0197142_1000318_pt1 | contig 44349 bp, 32 predicted proteins | sample GBS60_MetaG_FD_148614 | JGI IMG/M metagenome (GOLD analysis project Ga0197142, IMG submission 148614) | Sediment microbial communities from Great Boiling Springs, Gerlach, Nevada, United States - GBS 60_MetaG | ecosystem: Environmental > Aquatic > Thermal springs > Hot (42-90C) > Sediment... | reverse complement strand
CGGAGGGGATAAAACGAAGACATGCACCTGAGTCGGTGCATGTCTATCTTGGTGGGTGCCCAGACGGTCTCGAACCCTCAACCTCCTGAGCCACAGTCAGGCGCTCTGCCATTGAGCTATGGGCACCACGCACACCATGATTTTATCACACGCCGTCAGGGGGAGTGGTTCAATAATTTGAATTCCGGGTGTGCACATGCCCGTTCGCGAATCACTCGCCGCGCCAGCCTGTCATGCTGGGCGACGCGAAGCATCTCAACGCCTGACCAACCAAAGCACCGCAAAGCCACCGAATTCCCCTCATTCCCCGCGTGCGAGGGAAAGCCCCCCTTCTGATTCTCCCGCAACACCTAATGATGGCAAGGCCATGATTGGGCCCAGGGGAATCAGTGGCGCGGTGGCGCAGTCGCTATTTCCCAGGACGGGGAATGAAAGCTGATACACTCATGCTATCACGCCTATGAATCATCCACCCACAACCAAGGCCAGGAATGTGCTCGGCGGCGAGCTCAAGACGTGTAGCCTCGCGCCGCTGACCGGCTGGTATCGCGATGGCTGTTGCAATACTGGTCCGGGCGATACAGGGTTGCACCTGGTCTGCGCGCAGGTCACTCAGGAGTTCCTGCTGTTCTCCCGCAGCCGGGGCAACGATTTAATTACCCCGCGCCCAGAGTATCGCTTCCCCGGCCTAAAGCCCGGCGACCGCTGGTGTTTGTGCGTCATGCGCTGGCTAGAGGCTTACGAGGCCGGCTGTGCGCCGCCGGTTGACCTGGAAGCAACCCACATCGCCGCGCTGGAGTTCGTGGACCTGGAGGTGCTTAAGGCATACGCCCTCCCGCGCCCGAACGCAGCTTGATTCAGGCGATTGGCCGGCGCAGGTCGTTGCCCCATTCCTTCCATGATCCGTCGTAGAGCGCGCTGTTAAGGAAACCGGCTGCCCGCAGCGCCAATAAGCCGAGCGCTCCGCTCACACCGGCGTTGCAGTAGGTCACGCACTCTGCGTCCTGATCGACTATCCCCAGCGCTGCCAACCTCGCTCGTAGTTGCGCCGGGCTGATCAGCGTGCCATCGGGGTTCACCAACGAGGCGCGCGGCAGGTTGACTGCACCTGGGATATGGCCATATCGCGCAGCGCGCGACCATTCGCCGTTGAACTCCTGGGGGGTGCGCACATCTATCAGCCGCGTGGACGTGCCTAGGCGCGCCATCACTTGGTCGCCGGTGCGCACCCAAGCTGGCTGTGGCCGCGCCGTGAAGGCCGCCGGCGCGATCGTCGGCAGTGCATCGGTGACCGGCCGGCCTTCAGCCACCCACTTGTTCCAACCACCATCTAGCACAGCGACGCGCGCGTGGCCGTAATAGTTCAGCGCCCACCACAGACGCGCCGCGAACATGCTCCCCGCATCGTCGTAGGCCACAACAAACGTCTGATCGCTGATGCCACGACGGGCCATTACCTCTGCGAAGCGCGCCGGTGGTGCGATGCGCGCGTGGTGCAGGTCGGTCGGGTCAGTGATCTCATACACCCAGTCCACGAACACAGCGCCGGGGATATGGCTGACCAGGTAGTCCTCATAATGGTTGAAGTAGTGTGGTGGCGGCGCGTTTGGCGGCAGCACGTGGCCGCGAATGTCCACGATGCGCAGATTGTCATCGTCGAGATGGTCATGCAGCCATGCAGTAGTGACCAGCGGGCCGGCGGACATGAGGGTATTATCTCTAGCGCGCCGCGCAAGCGTGCACAGCGCGCACTTTGTGTCGCGCAGACGCGTCGCAGCGTGACGCACGACATCACAAGACGCACAAATAGTTGGAGTGAAGGACGATGAAGATAGCCATCCTCGGAGGCACAGGCAAAGAAGGATCGGGATTGGCGCTGCGCTGGGCAAACGCCGGTCATCAGGTCATTATCGGCTCGCGCGATCCGAATAAGGCCCAGCGCATCGCCGAAGAGCTGAACTTGGCACTCGGCAGCGAGCGCGTGCGCGGCGCAGACAACCTGAGCGCAGCGCAAGAGGCTGAGGTCGTCGTGCTCAGCGTTCCCTACACAGCGCACAAAGAGACGCTCAACAGCGTCAAGGACGCGCTCAACGGCAAGATACTGATTGATGTGACAGTGCCGGTGAACCCAGCCGATTACACTCGCGTCATGGTACCGCCAGGCGGCTCAGCTTCGAAGGAAGCACAAACGCTGCTGGGCGATCAGGTCAAGGTCGTCACCGCCTTTCAGAATATCTCGGCCACGCACCTTAAAAAGCTCGATGCGCCGATCCATTGCGACGTACTGGTGTGCAGCGACGATGAGTCGGCCAAACAGGTGGGGATGCAGTTGGTTGCCGATGCTGGGATGAAAGCCTGGGATGCTGGCCCACTGGACAATGCTGTTGTCGTCGAGGGCTTGACCGCTATCCTGCTCGGCATCAATAAGCGGCACAAGGTCAAAGGCGCAGGCATTCGGATCGAGACGTAGCGCATCAGGCAGTGGGCGAAGACAGCTCATCTATCAGTCACACCGCTAGGGTGTGTAGCTCCCTTGCTGGCGCTCAGAATGACACGGTGAGGCAAGGTGCTGGCGACCCTGATGTACTTGATCCGCAACGATGACATGAGCAGTACGCTTGCGGATGCCCCACATGTGTGCTCAAACGCGCAGCCTTTCATCCCCAATTGGCACACTCTCCCCTATCAGGGTTACGCGCGCCAGATTAGAATGTCAAACATGCCGATATACGAATACCGCTGTCTGGAGTGTGGGCGCAAGTTCTCTGTCTTTTGGCGTTCGTTGTCGGCTGTGGATGACAAGGCCGTTAGGTGCGAACGATGCGGCAGCCGGCGCGTGGTGCGTCTGGTATCCCGTGTGCGCGTCCTGCGCGGCGGCGGCAGCGAGCTGGACAGCAGCGGCGACGTGGACGACGCTTTGCTCGACGAGATGAGCAAGCTGGACGAGAACGACCCGCGCGCGCTCGGCCGCTTTATGCGCAAGATGGCCGAGCAGAGCGGTGAGGATCTAGGGCCTGAGTTCGAGGAAGTCGTCGGCCGATTAGAGAGGGGCGAGGATCCAGAAGAGATAGAGAAGCGCATGGGCGACATCTTCGGCGACGATCTGGGTGGCCCCGATGATGACTTCGCCGGCCCAGCCGAGGACCAGGCCGCCAAAGCAGAGAAAGAGGCCGAAGAACAGGACAAGAAGGCCACTGCCAAGCGGCGCACGGTGGCGATGAAGTCCAAGCGCAAGACCACCGCTCCCAAACGCAGCCGGCAACAAAAGACCACCGCAAAGAAGAAGGCTAAGCGCTAGGCAATACGTAATACGCAATACGTAATACGCAATACGCATTCCACACAGTGCATTACGTATTTTGTATTCCGTATTGCGTATTGCGTATTCCGTTGTCGCCGTGCTACGTGCGCGCGTCGAAGAAGAGTAGTCGCAGGCCGTTGAGCACAACGATCACGGTGCTGCCCTCGTGGCCCACCACGCCGAGCGGCAGAGGGAGCTGTAGGCCGAGCGCAACCGCCACCAACACCGCGATCACCGCGATTGCGAAGATCAAGTTTTGGATGACCACCCGGCGCGTCTGCCGGCTGAGGGCAATCGCATAGGCGATCTGGCGCAGGTCGTCAGACATCAGCACTACGTCGGCTGTCTCCAGCGCAACGTCCGTGCCGGCAGCGCCCATGGCGATCCCAAGCGAGGCGCTGGCCAAAGCCGGCGCGTCGTTCACCCCGTCGCCCACCATCGCCACATGGCATGGCCGGCCATCGGCTGTGCGCAGACGCTTGATGATGGCCACTTTGTCCTGTGGCAACAGGTCAGCGTGAAACTCGTCCACGCCAGCTTGGCGGGCCACCGCCCGCGCCACCCGCTCGTTGTCGCCGGTCAGCATCACCACGCGCCGAATGCCCAGCCGATGCAAGCGCTCAACCACCTGTGGCGCGCTGGGGCGCAGCACATCAGCGACCGCGATCACGCCGAGGACGATCGCTGAGGTGTTCGCCCGCAACTTGGCCACTAGCACGGCGGTCTTGCCCTCATATTGCAATCGCTCCATCTCGCACATCGCCCGCTCCAGTCCATGCAGGCGGACGCCGTCGAAGTAGCGCAGGCTGCCCACTGCGATGTCCATCCCACCCATGAAGGCGACATGGGCGCGCACACCCTGGCCGGGCGTGCTGGCGAAGTTGGTCGCTGAAGGGATGGTCAGCCCGCGATGGCGAGCGGTCTCCACGATCGCCCGCGCCAACGGATGCTCGGACTTGGACTCGACCGCCGCGGCCAGCGCGAGCAAGATGTTCTCCTGGTCGCGGCGAACGGCGCGCGAGGCAGTCGTATGGGCAATAGCAGTCAAGGGGATGATCGTGACATCGGTGACTGCCGGTTTGCCCATGGTGAGCGTGCCGGTCTTATCGAAGGCGATCACCTCCAGGCGCGCTGCTTCTTCCAGGTGCGCGCCGCCTTTAAACAGGATGCCGCGCCGTGCGCCGTTGGCGATGGCCGAGAGGATCGCCGCCGGCGTGCTGATGACCAGCGCGCAGGGCGAGGCCACCACCATCACCGTGATCGCCCGATAGGCCGCATCTGCGAATGGGACGCCGAAGAGGAGAGGAGGCATGCCGGCCAGCAACAACGTTAATCCGATCACCCCCATGGCGTATATCTGCTCGAACTTGTCGAGGAAGCGCTCGGTGGGCGCCTTCTCGCTCTGCGCTTCCTCGACCAGCTTGATCAACCTGGCGATCGTTGACTCATGGGCCAGCTTGGTGACCCTTACCTCTAGGCTGCCGGACTGGTTGATCGTGCCGGCGAAGACCGGCGCGCCTGCCTTCTTGGCGACCGGCATAGATTCGCCGGTCAGCGTAGATTCATCCACCGTGCTCTCACCCTCGACGACGACACCATCGAGCGGCACGCGCTCCCCTGGGCGCACCAGGATGTGATCGCCGATCCGCAGTGATTCGATTGGTCTGAGGATCGCGTCCTGGCCGACTTTGAGCAGAGCCTGATCCGGGCGCAGCTTCATCAGTGCTTGGATTGCGCTGCGCGTCCTCCCCAGCGCATAGTCCTGGAGCAAATTAGAGAGCGAGAAGAGGAAGAGCAACATCGCCCCCTCGAACGGTGCTCCTAGGACAGCCGCGCCCAGCGCGGCTAAGACCATCAACAAGTCCACATCCACGCGGCGCTGGCGCAGCGATTCAACGCTGGCCTGAACGCCGAAGATGCCACCGGCGACGTAAGCGATTAGGTAGAAGAGCGAGGGCAGCCACGCTGGGAGCTGCGTCTGGCTGGTGAGCAGGCCGGCGAACATGGCCGCGAAGGTGATGCCGACGCAGATCGCCTGGGCGCGCAATGGCGAGAGCCACTGGCGCAGGCGCGAGGTTCGCGTGACATGGGTGCGCCCGGCGGCGATTGCCACGTTAGCTCACCTCAACGTAGATCAATTTAGCCAGGTTCTGGCCGATCGCCACCAGTCCCTCCGGCGTCTGGATGGTGACCGGCCCATCGTAAGGGGCAATATCTTTGAGGACGATTGACACGCCCGGATACAGGCCCTGTTCGCCCAGGTACTTTAACCAGTCGCTGTTGTCGGTGTCCACGCAGCGGATAACCCCTGCGCTCCCGATCGGCAAGCTAAGGAGGGGGACATCGTTGGCCTCAGGCAGGCTGCCGTCCTTGCGCGGGATAAGGTGGCCGTGCGGGCAGCGGGTGGGATGGCCGAGCATCTCGTCCATGCGATCTTCCAGCGCGTCGGTCAGCGCGGTCTCCAGCGCGTGCGCGTGGTCATCCACCTCGTGCCATGCAAACCCCATCACGCGGTGCAGAAAGAGCTCGACCAACCGATGCCGGCGGATGGTGCGCAGCGCCAGGCGGCGGCCCTGCGGCGTGAGCGTCGCGCCTTTGTAGGGGACAAGCTGGATCAACTTGCGCTCGGCCAGCCGCTTGAGCATCACGCTCGCGCCGGATGGGGTGACGCCGAGTTTCTCTGCGATGTCAGTCGTGTTGGCCATCTCTCCCTGCTGGGTCAGCCGATAGATGACATCCAGGTAGTGCAACGTGGCGTCGTTCACGCCGGCTGGGTCAGTATAGTGAGCCATCTCTATAGGCACGCTTTAAATCTTGATTTAAGCGCGCTCAAATTGTATGCGAACTCTGTTTAAGCGTCAAGCAGGAGAGGAGCAGCCTGTGAGGCGCGCTACCGGCTCATCGCAGCAGGCGCTCTGGCTAGCGTGGCTACTACGTCGCTGGTAGGGTGCATCCAACCAACAGGGACAATCGCTCGCCAGCCGCGCGATGGCAATGCCGTTGCACTCCCGGGAGGGTGTGCTCTGGCGCAAAACGCATCCGCCGTGGGTGTCTATAATCCGCGGGTCAGACCTTGAAAGGGCCGAAGGCGCTTAGGCATCCCCCCCTTGAATGGTTGATTCCCGCCGGGATCGCCCTCCTTGTCTCTCAGCCGTTGTTTTCTGGCCGGTTGCCTGCCGGGCATGACGCGCTGCTTCACCTTTATCGTCTAACGCAGCTCGAAGACCTTGTCGCGCAGGGCATCTTATTCTCTCGATGGGCGCCAGCGCTTGGCTTTGGATATGGCGCACCGCTCTTTAACTACTATGCGCCGCTGCTGTATTACCTCGCATTGCTATTTCGGCTCGTAGGCGTTGACCCGAGCGGGGCGCTGGGATTGACCATGATTCTTGCTGCGCTCGCCGGCGCAGTGGGCTTATTTGCCTGGCTGCGCGACGGCCTGGGCTGGCGAGGCGCTGCCGTTGCCAGTATTGCCTATTTAAGCGCGCCCTATCTCTCGTTCACCCTGTTCCATCGAGGTGCATTCGCCGAAAGCTTGGCGTTGAGCATTGCGCCGCTCGCGTTTTTCTTCATGCATCGTTGGGCAAACAACGGGCAATGGGGGTCAGGCGTGGCATACGTCGTCTGCCATGCATTGCTGGTGCTTAGTCATAACATCAGCGCGCTGCTCCTCACGGCGCTGCTCGCGCTCTACCCGCTGCTCATCACTCGTCGCCTCGCGGTCTTACTAAAAGGTTGGGGACTGCTCGGACTGGCGCTGGGATTGACAAGTTTCTTTTGGTTGCCGGCACTAGGGGAGCGCGACTTGGTGAAGATCGAGCGCGTCTTTGTGCTGGAAATCTTCGACTATCGTCGGAACTTTATTGCGCCGGCTGAGCTGTTTGCCCCTCCCACGACAGTAGAAAGCGGACTAGCGCTTCAACCGGTGACGCGCAGCATCAGCCTAGTGGCGCTCGGGTTGGCTGTGGTCGGCGTGGTCGGGATTCTGCGCTTGTCCGCGCAGCGCGGGTTGGTCATCGGGGCGCTGGCGACAGGGCTACTCAGCATCGCACTCGCGTTGGAGATCTCTCGACCAATCTGGGACACACTGCCGATCCTCCAGTTCGTTCAGACGCCCTGGCGGTTGCTGGGCATAGCGAGCTTGGCTGTTGCCGTGCTCGCCGGCGCCGGCTTTGCTTGCTTAGAAAGGTGGCTGTCGAGCGCTACTATGAAGCGGGTGCTGTTGGTGTTGGGGTTAAGCACACCGGCGTTCTACAGCTTCGCTTGGCAGTTCCCGACATTTATATCTGACATCACACACCCCCAAGCGAGCGATATTCCCAACTTTGAGCGCAGGCGTGGCCTGGTCACGCTTTCAGCAGGGGAATATCTGCCGGCAACAATAGACGAGCTGCCACCGGAGAACGCGCGTGGCAGGCTTGACATCGCTAGCCTACCCAGCTACGTTGATGTGCGCGATTTGACGTGTGATCCGTTGCGCTGCGAAGTCAGGCTGACGACGGCACAGCCAGCGACCTTGACGTTTAACATATTCAACTTTCCGGGCTGGGAGGCGCTGTTGAACGGCCAGCCTGTGGTCATCGTCACGCGCCCTCCGCATGGCTTGATCAGCGTGTCGGTGCCGCCTGGCGAGCACACCCTTCATCTAGCCTTTGCCTCTACGCCGCTGCGCGACTTAGGCAACCTCATCTCAATCACTTGTGCAGTTATCTTGGCCATCACACTGGCGAGAAAAGCGTCCAAGCCACGGAATTTCCAAGACAACCAGGTCGCTGCGCTGAGAATAGATGAAGTGCTCATTACACTGACAACTTTAGGGGCGCTGCTGCTTGTGAAATTTGCCCTGGAGCGCATAGATACGCCGCTGCGCTATTCGCGGTTTGATGGTCAACGCTTGGAGCACGTAGACCTGGTAACAGACGTCAACTTCGCGGATCTGTTGATGCTCATGGGCATTGATGCGCTGTTGTATGCCGAATCGGCTGACCAGTGGCGGGCTGTGCTCTACTGGCGCGCAATCCGACCAACCGATCAGAACTATCACGTTGCGGTTCAAGTCTTCGATCAAACAGGTGACCTCGTTGGTCAATCGAACACGGAATATCCCGGTGGAATGCCGTCTTCGTGGTGGCCCAGCGGCACCTACGCACGAGACGTGCATCAGGTTGTCATTCGGCCAGGCACGCCGCCAGGTCAATACCGTATCCAAGTGGTGGTATACGAGGCGGGGAAGCCCTACCAGCGGTTGCCCGTTGTGAGCGCAGCGCTCGACGGCAACTGGCGGGTGGGCGACACCGCGATCACGGTCGGCCAACTGACTGTTGACCGGCCACGACATCCAGTGTCTGAGTCGGCTGTTCGCCCGGAGCAGGTGGTGCATGCGCCATCGGTCGATGGATTGCGGTTGATCGGGCACGATCGGTTGCCCGAACAGCTCCTCCCTGGCGACGCCTTTCGCTATACCCTCTATTGGCGAGCCGACAGTTCACCCTCTATTGCATTGCCCGTGCTCGTGCGCTTGCGCCAGGGGGCTGGTATCGCGCTTGAGCAGCCGATCGAGCCGGTGCCGGGCTACACGCGCGATCGCTGGCGCGTTGGCGACCTCTGGCGGGCTAATCACACCCTGCGCCTGCCGGCGACAGTCAGCGATGGCGAATGGCAATTAGAAGTGGGTGTCGGAGCGACGACCGTTCCCCTTGCTCAGCGCATCCGCGTGTTGCCGTTGAGCCGAAGCTTCACTCCGCCGACGGCAGCGGTGAGTGAGGTGATCACCTTTGCCGGCCTCGCCAGGCTGGTTGGCTATGATGCGCCGAGCAAGCTCGTAGCGGGTCAGCCCTTTAGCGTGACGCTTTACTGGCAGGCTCTAGAAGGGTCAACGGCGCGCTACAAAGCCTTTATCCACTTGCTTGACGAACGTGGTGAGCGTCGAGTCGGCAACGACAGCACACCAGCCGGCGGGCACAGACCAACGACCAGTTGGGTTCCCGGCGAATACATTACCGACATTCACGAGCTGCTTCCCCCAGCAGACCTGCCGCCCGGCATTTATCGGTTGTTGGTGGGGCTGTATGAAGAGTGGAGCATGGTTCGCCTGACCACGACAGAAGGCAAAGATGCAGCGGAGCTTTCGCAACCAATCCGCGTAGAGTGATGGCGTTCAATGCGTGGGCGCGCCAGCTGGCGCTGGGGCTGTGTGGACTAGCTTTTGCCTTAGGGACATTCGCGTTGGACGCGCGAGCGCTCTGGGGCGACGAGGCCTTCTCGGTCTGGGCCAGCAAGCAATCGGCCCTGGCCTTGATCGGCGGGCTGGATGCCCAGCCGCCCCTTTATCACTTGGCGTTGGGGCTGGCCCGTGCGCTGTGGGGCGAGACGGTCTTCGCAGTGCGCTTTCTCTCTGTGATCTGCGCCGTGCTGTTGGTGGCAGTGGGTGCGCGTCTGGGCTGGCGGATCGGTGGGCCGCGCGCAGCTATGCCAGTGGCCGGCCTGCTGGCGCTCTCACCTCTTTTGCTCTATTACGCGCAGGAGGCGCGCATGTATGCGCCCGGAGCGCTATTGGCCGGCGCAGCCATGCTCGTGGCGCGCGAGCGCTTGTTGACTGCCCGTCCCTCCGTCCTGAGCTGGGCAGGCTATGCCGTGCTAGCGCTGAGCGCGCTCCTCACGCACTATTACACCGCCGGCGTGCTGCTGATCAACGGTCTAGCGACCGGCATCGCCGCCCTGCGCTGGCGACGCCTGTGGGCCTGGCTGATCACTCACGCAGCGATCGCGGCGCTCTTCCTCGCCTGGTTTCTCGGCCTGCAATCGCGCTATGTGGCGCGTTCGGCTGCCGGTGCAGGACGCATCGTGCCGTTGGTCGAGGACATCGCCCTGAACTTCGGCGTTGGGATCAATGGCCTGCTCTTCGGCATGCGCGCCTCGGAATCCACAACGCCGATTGCCCTGGGCCTGTTTGGGTTGGCTGTGCTGGGCGCCCTGCGCTATCGGCGGGGCGATGCACTGCTCATCGTCGGCTGGGTGGCTGCTTCGTTGAGCTTGGTCTCACTCACCGCTGCCCGCTCTGGGATTGTCGGCGACTTCAACCCGCGCTACTACCTCTTTGCTTTGCTGCCGCTGACGCTGGCCGCTGCGGGTTGGCTGGGGAGGGGGACGCCCCGCGCCGCATGGCTGCGGGTGGTGGCCGCGTTACCTGGTCTGGCCATGGCCGGCGCGGCTGCGGTTGGCCTCGGCCAGTTGTTTGACCTGAGTTGGCAGAAGAGCCGCTACGACGCGCTGGTTGCGACGATCCGCGCGCGCGCCCAGGCCGGCGATGCTGTAGTCATGGTGAACAGCGACCAGTTCGCTCTGTTGGACTACTATGGCCCCCTTGAGCTGCCGACGTGGATAGTGGGTAATGACCTGCTCAGCAAAGCGCCGGACGAGGTAAAGCAGATGCTCATACGCTTCGCGGCGGACAAAGGGCGAATCTGGCTGGTGAATTACGGATGGGCGATGCTGCTCGGGCCGCGCTCGCCCGTAGAGGAGGCGCTGGCCGCACGCGGCGCGCGGGTAGCGGCGGAAGGGTTTCAAGACGCAGCGCTTGCGCTATACGACCTGCAGGTGGCCGCCGGCGAGGGGCCGTTTGAGGCGCACTCGGTGCGCTTTGGTGGACAGATTACGTTGATCGGGCTGCGCAGCCGCGCCCAGCACTACGCTCCCGGCCAGGCGGTGACGCTGGACCTGGTTTGGCGGGCAGAACGCAAGCCGGAAGCCGACTACACGGTGTTCATGCACCTGCGGCGGGCCGACGACGGTGCGCAAATCGCAGCGCTGGATAGCCCACCACAGCATGGCGCTGCGCCCACCTCCGGCTGGTCGCCTGGTCAGGTGATTACCGAGACGCGCGCCGTGCCCATCCCGCCCGACGCGCCGGCTGGCGAATATCACGTGGTAATAGGCCTTTATCAGTATCCCAGCTTTGAGCGACTGGCCATTGATGGTCAAGGCACAACCGAGTATCTGGCTACGCGTGTGCGCGTGACACACCGCCTTGGTTCTCAGGATCGCCCTCGCAGCAACGCACATACGCCATGAGAGAATCCAGACCGCTGAGGCGCGGAGGACGTCGAAGTGGGCGAAAGGCGTAGCGCGAGCGCCGCTTCGTTCGACGTGTGCGCTCGTCCCTGCATCTCTGCTGCGCAGTCCGCTGGATGTCGTCTCACCGTCTCGCGCTGCTAAGATAGCAATTGCCATGCCTAAGATCGCGTTTATCGGCGCCGGCAGCACCATCTTCGCCAAGAACCTGCTGACGGACATCCTGAGCTTCCCCGAGCTAGCCACTGCCCACATCAGCCTTCACGACATAGACGAAGCGCGCCTGCGGACGTCCGAGCGAGTCGCGCACAAGGTCGCCGAGGTGCTGGGCGCGCATCCAATTATCGAAGCGACGCTCGAGCGGGCGCGCGCGCTGGAGGGCGCGGACTACGTCATTACCATGTTTCAAATCGGCGGCTATCGGCCCAGCACGGTCATTGACTTCGAGATCCCTAAGAAGTATGGCCTGCGCCAGACAATAGCCGACACCTTGGGAGTGGGCGGGATCATGCGCGCGCTGCGCACCATTCCGGTCCTCCTCGACATGTGTCGCCAGATGGCGTCGCTCTGTCCAGGTGCTGTGCTGCTCCAATATGTGAACCCAATGGCGATGAACTGCTGGGCCATCCAGCGCGCCTCGAACATCAGAGCCGTTGGGCTGTGCCACAGCGTGCAAGGGACGGCAGAGCAGCTCGCCGCGGACATTGGCGTGCCAATCGAGGAGATCAACTATTTGTGCGCCGGCATCAACCACATGGCGTTTTACCTGAAATTCGAGCGAGATGGCGAGGACCTCTATCCGCGCATTCGTCGCGTGCTCGAGGAGGGCCGCCAGCCGGCCTGGAATCGGGTTCGCTATGAGATCTTCAAGCGTTTCGGCTACTTCGTCACCGAATCCAGCGAGCACTTCAGCGAATACGTGCCCTGGTTCATCAAGCGCGATCGTCCAGACCTCATCGCGCGCTACAACATCCCGCTGGATGAATATATGCGCCGCTGCGAAGCGCAGATCGCCGGCTGGGAGGCGCTGCGCGCGCGCTTAGAGGCCGGCGAGGCGCTGGAGGTCAGCCGCAGCCACGAATACGCCGCGCTGATCATCCACAGCATGGAGACCGGCCAGCCCAGGGTGATCTACGGCAACGTGCCAAACGAGGGCCTGATTGACAACCTGCCACAGGGCTGCTGCGTCGAGGTGCCTGTCTTGGTGGATAAAAACGGATTACAGCCTACCCGAATCGGAAAGCTGCCCGTCCAGCTTGCTGCCCTGATGCGCACGAACATCAATGTCCAGGAACTCACCGTAGAGGCCGCGCTGACGGGCAATCGCGAGCACATCTATCAGGCAGCCTATCTGGATCCGCACACGGCCGCCGAGCTAGACCTTGAGCAGATTCAAGCGCTGGTGGACGAGTTGCTCGCTGCTCACGAGAGGACTGGTCTGCTACCTCATTTCGATTGAATCGCACTTGCTGGAGCGCCGGCATCCCCCTCGGAACATCCATCGGCGAACGCGCTCCTCGTGAGGCGGGCTTGATTTCGAGGTGATTGGACTTGCTGAAACTGCGCGAGGCGCGGAGCGCATCTGCCTGCATCTCAAGTATGGGATGAAGCCCGAGCGCTGCCCGTCGGGTCGGTGTATGCATTTGTGCGTCTTCGCGGTGTGTTCTGCTGGCATCGCCTTCTCACGTCTCAAGTCGCGTACCCTTGCAGCAGGACGATTGCTAGAATGCAACGTCGGTGCAAGCGTCCATGGAAGGGGTCTTGACATCGTTCGACTTTGACTGTCCGCTGGATCGCCGTCGTCCAGGGTGCGTCAAGTGGACGCGCTACCCAAGCGACGTGTTGCCGATGTGGGTGGCTGACATGGACTTCCTTTCCCCACAGCCGGTGCGTCACGCCCTGGCAGAACGGGTTGCGCTGGGCCTCTTCGGTTATGAGTTCCCCACGCCCGCGCTGGCCGAGGCAATTTGTGACTGGTTGGCGCGACGGCATGGCTGGTTGGTACAGCCCGAAGCGATCGTCTTCCTGCCCGGCCTGGTGAGCGGGATGAACCTGGTTGCCCGCGCGTTTGGGCGCGTGGGGGATTCCGCGGTGATGCTGACGCCGATCTACCAGCCGTTCCTCTCCGTGCCAGCCAACCAGGGGATGACAGCGACGACAGTGACGATGCACTGGCGCATCGAAGGTCAACGCATACACGGCGAGGTGGACTATGAGGCATTTGCGCGCGCTATCGGCCCGCGCACCTCGCTATTCCTCTTCTGCCATCCGCATAATCCCACCGGCCACGAGTGGACGCGCGATGAGCTCCAGCGCCTGGCCGAGATCTGCCTTTCGCACAACGTGCTGATATGCTCCGACGAGATTTGGAGCGACCTCACCCTAGAGGGCACGCAACACACGCCGCTGGCCAGCTTGGCTCCGGAGATCGGCCGGCAGTGCATCACGCTGATGTCGCCCAGCAAGACCTTCAACATCCCTAGCCTCGGCTTTGGCTTTGCGGTGATCGAGAATGAAGCCCTGCGCCGGCGCTTCATCGCCGCGAATAACGGCGTGTTGCCATATCCAAACGCCATGGGCCTGGCTGCGGCAGAAGCCGCCTATCGCTGCTGCGATCAGTGGCTGGACGCGCTCCGTCACTACTTGACGGAAAATCGGGATGTCTTGCTGGACTACGTAGGGCGCCACTTCCCTGCCGTGCGGACCACGCTCCCGAATGCCACCTATTTGGCCTGGCTGGACTTTCGCGCCATCAACCTCGATGACCCACACCGTTTCTTTCTGGAGAAAGCGCGCGTCGCGCTGAACGATGGCGCTATGTTTGGACCTGGGGGACAAGGGTTCGTGCGTTTTAATTTCGGCTGTCCGCGCGCGCAGATGCTCGAGGCGCTGGAGCGGATGCGCGCTGCGCTGACCGAGATCGGCTAAGCCGGCATGTCGTTGCGCTTGACTGTCGTGCTGGGCTGTTTGACCGGCAAATAGACGTCAAAAGTGGTGCCGACGCCCTCTTTGCTATGCACGACGATCCGGCCGTGATGCGCTTGGACGATCGAGTAGGCGATGGAGAGGCCGAGGCCGGAGCCGCCGAGGGCGCGCGAGCGCGACTTGTCCACTCGATAGAAACGCTCGAAGATATGCGGCAGGTCTTTCTCCGGGATGCCTGGCCCGTTGTCGCTCACCGAGATGCGCACATGGTCGCTATAGCCGGCGCTGGCCTCGATCTTCACTTGACCTCCCTCGTGGGAATATTTAATCGCGTTCTCAACTAGGTTGAGCAGCACCTGCTTGAGTTGATCGAGGTCGGCTTCGATAACCAAATCGGGTTCAGCAGTGGCCGAGACCTGTACGCGGCCGGCGCTGATCACCTGCGCACTGCGCAGAATGGTGCTCAGCAACTCCCTGAGGTCCACTTGCTGGAGGCGCAATTGCAACACACCGGCGTCCATTTGGGAGAGGAGCGAGAGATTCTTCACCATGCGCGCCATGCGATCGCTTTCGTCCGTGATGGCGTCCAGCAACTCCTTATCGCAACACGCCCCGCTCATGCGCAAGAGGTCCACGTTGCCTCGGATCACGGTGAGCGGCGTGCGCAGCTCATGCGACACATCGGCGATCAGGCGCTGCTGGGCGCGAAAAAGCTGAGACAATCGCTCCAGCATCTCGTTAAACGCGCGCGAAAGGCGGCTCACTTCGTCGTTGGTCTTCGGCACGACCACGCGCTGCTCCAGATTCTCGGCCCGATAGATGGCCATCGCTGTCTTGGTTAGCTCATCCACGGGGCGCAGCGCCCTGCGCGCCATCCAGGCGCCTACGATGGCGGAGAAGAAAATCCCGCTCCCGCCCATAACCGCGAGCGCGAACAGCAGATTATTCTGCGCAGTCTTCAGCTCTTCCAGCGAGCTCGCCACCTGAAGGTAACCAACGAGATTGCCGTTGTTGGCGATGAGCGCCTTTGTAAAGACGCGGATGGGCGGCGAGCCGCGATGCTGGGACTCGCTGAATATGGGCGACTTGTCTGCAGAACGGATCATCTCGTTGAGCGCTCGCGGATCGAGCGGCAGCCGCAAGAATTCATCCGCGACATTAGGGGATGTTGCGAGGATCAGGCCGCTGCGGCCGATGATTTGGACATAAATCTGCGACGCGCGCAGCGAGTCGAGGCCTTGTAATCTCAATATCTGCCGTCCGTCGCGCTGTTCGAGCACCGGCCGTCGCGCAAGCGAGAGGTTCAGCGCCGCCTCGGCGGCCTGCACTAGACGAGAATCCAGGTTCTGAATAGTTTGCCAGGTGACGTAAAAATAAACCCCTACGCCGAACAGGAAGAGGATAACGGTTAGGATCGCCGTGTACCAGATGGTGAGGCGGGTGCGAATGGACATGCCTTTTGCTGCGGTCGAAGCATATCGTAACCGGCTGAGAGCACAATAATCGCGCCGACGTGCTCACTCGACTGCCTGGGCGAGCGCGATCATGCGCGGGCTGCCTTCTCCATAGGGGTTCATCTCATAGTCCCCATACCAAGCCGGCTCAGCGAATCCGGACATCATCAGCAGCAGCTCCATCTCGTGCCTGAAGACATGGCGCAAGCGCAGGGTGACCAGTTGCTCGCTGAGCAATTCGCCGCCGGCGTGCCTTTCCTCAATTCGATAGGTCAGCTCCTGCTCTTGAGTGGCCCAGAAAATCCGGCTGGCCACGTATTTATGTATCTCGCTGCGCGTTTGAGGGTCTATGAGCGTCGCCTCAAGCTGGAAGGTGCCATCGTCAGGCTGATGCGCCATCTCGTCGTTGGGTGGCAGGTCAACAATCAACAGGCCTCCTACGCGCAGGTGTCGGCGGGCGGCGCGCAAGGTGGCCAGTTGATCTTCGCGGCAGAGACTATGCAAGAAGGTATTGAGCGCGATAAACGCCAGGTCAAAGTCCCTTTGGTCGTCCAAGCGCAGGCCGCGCATATCGGCGTGGATCAGCGTCCATCGCTCGGCAGGGATATGTTGGCTGGCGCGCAGTTTGCGCTCGGCGATTCGCAACATCTCGGTGGATTCGTCCACGCCAACCACGCGGTAGCCCGATTCAGCCAACGGCAGCAACAGACGGCCGCTGCCGCAGCCTAACTCGAGAATTGTCGCCTCTGGCGCGATGGCGCGAGCCAGCCGCAGATATAACGCCAGGTCGTCGAGGAAGTAAGCGTGCTGGAGTTCGTATACGCGCGCCAGGACGTCGTAAGGCAGCATGGAATAGTGAACGCCCTATAATCTTAAACGGACGCAAGGGTGAATAACTACCCGCAGAATGGTTTAGGGAGCAGCGCGCCCGCAGTTCTGATAGACAGCAGCTCATCCTCGCGCTATGTGCTGGTCGGCGTCGGCGTGGTGATGGGTCTCGTGGTGCTGTGCGCGCTCACCTTTTTTGTATTATCTCAAGCGCTGGGCAGACAAGAGGTCTTGCCCACGCGCGCGCCGGGCAGCACGGCGCGTGTGGAGCCGAACGGCCCGCTCATTGCCGGCGCCGCGTTTAGCGTGCGCGGCCTGGGCTTTCAACCCGGCGAGGCAGTCGAGATCCTTGCCGCGCCCGCGGTCGGCTTCTCCAGCAGCGCGCTCCAGAAATTGGGCCAGACGTTTGCCGGCCCAGATGGCAGCTTCCAAAAGGACGACTTGATCGCCCCAGGCGCAGGCGGGCAATACTACCTTACAGCGCGCGGCAGCAGCAGCGGATTCGCCCGCCTGACGCCCGTCACGGTGAGCGAGCAGTCAGCATCCCCGCCCACTCCCTCCCCAACGCCCGAAGAGGCGTTGCCCGACTTGGTGGTGGAAGGCGTGACCATCGAGCTGGAGAGCGGATCCAGTTGCGCCTACGTCTCCACCCAGCTCGGCGTCCGCGTCGTCGTCAGGAACATCGGCCCCGCGCCAGCCGGCCCGTTCCTCATTCAGGTGAATAACCAGCAACAGCCTGTCCCAAATGGGTTGCTACCGGGCGAAGTGGCGGTGAAATGGTTCGCCGGCTATGCCTCTGGCCCGAACTTGGTGATTGCCGATCCCACTGGCTTGGTCAAGGACCGCCAGCGCGACAACAATCAGTTCAACGCGCCGCTCCCGATCCCCACCTTGCCGGCCACCTGCACGCCACCCCCGCCGGCCAACACGCCGGCACCTACATCCACCCCCAACCCGAATCCGAGCCGCGGGTGGTATGTGCAGTACTTCGGCAATCCCGACCTCGTGCCGCCCGTGCTGCTCGATCAAAATTTGGCCGGGCCGTTCTTAAACGTGAACTGGGGGACGAGCGCGCCTGGGCCAGGCGTGCCGCGCAACAACTGGTCGGCCATCTTTAACGCCGAGGTCCTCTTTCCCTCGACTGACAACTACCAGTTCGTCTTAACCGTGGATGGCGGGGTGCGCGTGTTTGTGGATGAGCAACTGATCATCAACCAGTGGTTCAGTTCTGGGCTGCGCACCGTCACAGCAGATGTGGCGCTCACCGCCGGCCAGCGCAATGTGCGGATCGAGTATTACAAGGCCAGCCCCGCAGCGCGTTTGGCGTTGAGCTGGCGGGTGAACTATAGCGGCTGGGAAGCGCGGTACTACAACACGCCGAACCTCACCGGCCCGGTCATCGTGAAGCGTGATGACCCGCCATCGCCGCCCAACCCGCCCGGCTTTTTAAATACGGCAGCGTTTGCGAGCTGGCCGCCGCCGGGGGTCAACCCATTTAACTTCTCCGTGGACTGGCGACGCCGGGTGGATTTCGCCGTGGCTGGCAGCTACATCTTCACGATGACGGTGGACGACGGAGCGCGCCTGCTCATAGACGGTCAGATCGTGCCCGGCATGGACGACTTCTCGGTCGGCCCCAAGACGTTGGTGGGCGCGCGCGCGCTCAGCGCTGGCCCGCATTCCTTTCAGGTGCAATACGCCAACTACACCGGCCCGGCCAGCTTGAATTTGGTCTGGGCGCTCGTCACGCCGCCCGCTACGCCCACATTGACGCCTACCCCGACCTCAACAGCGACACCCTCGCCAACGGCTACGCCCTCACCCACCCCCACGTCCACACCACTGCCCACAGACACCGCCACGCCTTCCCCCTCACCCACACTTGTGCCACCGACGGAGACGAGCACACCCACGCCGGACGTCACCCCAACGTCCACTCCCACTCCATAAAGGTTAGCGCATCCCTTCTGCATAAACGGCGAAGCTGGCGATATCGCGCGTCGCTGTGGTGAGCGAGACGTCGAAGGTCAGCGATGCGTTGGGCGCGAGCGGTGCTTCGCTGAGCGTGAGATAGCGATAACCGACCACGCGCCGCTCAGCATCGTAGAGGGTCACGAGCAAACGCACTTGGCGAGCTGCTTCGGCGGCGGCATTGGCGATCTCGCCGGCGACGCGGAACTGGGGAGGATCAAGACGGCCGGTCACGCGCGCGACCGTCAGCGGCACAATTGACGCGCGCGGGTCGCTGCGCTCCGCGCGTAGTAGGGAGACGGTGTATTTACTAAAAGCCTTGGGCGGATCGGCAAATAGCGCGCGAAAGGGCGAGGCTTGGCCAGCCGGCAGCACGTCAAGCGGGATCGTCGCGTGAATGCTCTGCAGGGAGGTGCCGGCATCATCTTGCAACGTCACCTGCACCTTCACACTGCCGATCGCGCCGGGGCCGGGGTTGAACACCTCGCCCATCACGTCTAAGCTGCCAGCCGGCGAACGTATTGCGTTTAGACCGCGAACTTCGGCTGCGACGGGCGTCGGCGAGGGGAGCAACGCAGCCTGGCTCGCGTCGTTCATCGCGCTTGCCCTGGGTTGAGGGATCACCAGACGCTGACCGACCTGCAGGCGCGTGGCGTCCTGAATGCCGTTGGCGGCAATCAGCTCAGCGACGCTCACCCCAAACCGATTGGCGATTGGGATAAGGGCGTCGCCGGCTTGGACTATGTAGATCACCGGCGTAGCTGTGGCCATCGGTTGGACCGGGAGCGGCGTGGCCACCGCCAGCGTCGGCGTGGGACGCGGGGTGAATGTTGGTCTAGGCGTCGGCAGCGCCGGCGTCGGCGTCGGCCCTGGGGTCTGGTCGCTCACAAAGCCGGTGCACGCGCTGAGCCACGCGATCATCAACAGTCCAGCAGCCAGCGAGCGCAACATGGCGAGCGATTATATGGGCGCATACGACACCGGCAAGAAGAGGGTGCATTCACCGATAGGGGTCAGCTTTCCACCCAAGCCACGCTGCCAGCGAGGGACGAATCTTGCTCTTCGTTTTATAAGGGTGGGCGACAGCAGCGCGCCGTCCAGCGCTTTGCTATATCTGATGCACCCCAGAAGAACGCTTCGCTGGGAGCGCCTTTCTTATACGCTCTGCGCCTTGGCAGGGAGATCGTCATTGGGCCGAGTCACTCCGACCTGCTCCGCTCTGAAGCGAAAGGGCTGCCCAGGTTCAAGCAAACTCAAAAGGCCACGCAGCGCGGACGGCTTCGCAGTGTAGCTGCGCCGGTAGGCCGATCTTCGCCGAACGATGAGTGGGAGGATGCTGATCTGCGCGTCGCTCTAGCGGCACCCTCGGCTGAGCCGCCACAGAGGCGCAACAGCGCTCAGATCATCGCTCCGTTTAGAAAGGCTCCATACGCCATCGGGCAGGTGCGCCAATGCCTGCGCTGGGTCAACCACATTAAGGATGAACGGTGCGGCATCTAACGGCAAGCCTTCTAGATCGTCTGCGCTGTAGATGATGTTGACGCCCTGGAGCAAGCCCCGCCCGTCCGTCTGCAGCCAGTTGGGCTGTGTCACCACAATGCCGTTCTCAGCGCCCAAGCCGATGGCAACGTCCACCATCCGCTGGTTCAGCGCGCGCCACTTGGGCGTGGCAATCGGAAAGGCAAAAGGTTGTAGCCATACGCCCGGCGCGTTGCGTAGGTAAGTCAACGTCGTGCGCAACCATTCCTCAGCAGCCTCACCTTGATCGTTGACTTTAGCGCTCAGGTCGTTTTGATAGCTCAGGATGACCAGCATCCCCAGCGCGTTGGCCCGTGCCACCAGGGGCGAGATGACCGCCGGGATGAACAGCGGGGTCATCTCAGTTGGCGCGATCGCCAAGCGGATCAGCCTCGCGCCGGCGCCAGCCAGCGCTTCCAACAAAGACTCAGGCGATTCTCCTCTCGCGGCCATCTCGCTTAGCGTGGGCAGATCTGCGCCATGCAATATCACCACGCGGCCTTGCGCATCCTTCACCCAGCGTCCTTCCACTTTTAAGCGACAGTAAGTCGGCACCTCCGGCGTGGGGGTAGCTGCCACGACCAGAGGCCGACCGCTGCAGGCGAGCAACATCGCGCTCAGCATCGTCAGCAAGATCGCCAGGCCGGCCCGGCGCCTGTGTAATTCATGAGAGCGGTGAGTCATGGTATAACCTTCGCCGTTTGATACTACTGCATGATGGTATCCCACTGAGAGAAGAGGCGATGCGGTTTCTCAGCCAGATTGCGTCAAGCGCGGTGCTCGTTGCCAGCATAGCAACTTCTCCTATGCCACTCCTCGCGCAGCCGGTGATGCAGCATCGGCCTGGCTATAACCTGCTGCTCAACCCCGGACATGAGCACCCTGGGGTTTACTTTGAGGGGCGTGGCGAGATTAACGTCACGTGGAGTTGGATTCCGTTCTGGGAAGAGCCGCCGCCTGGGGTTGACCGGCGTGACCCTTACTACCGCACGCCGGAGTTTCGGCCCGTCTTCAAGCACGAGTATCCCTATCGCGTCCACAGCGGCGGCGGCTCGGACCGCTGGTTTAACTTCTTCGCGGTGAACAAGAAGGCCGGCATTATGCAGTATGTCGTCAATGTGCCAATCGGCGCCCCCTTGCGCTTCACTACATGGGTGCAGTTATGGTCAACCCACCTGAGCGAACAAGCTGACATCCCGCCCCGTTCGATCCAGGATGGCAATCTGAGGGTGCGCGTATGTATTGATCAAGATGGCGGTCCGCGCGACATGACCGACCCTAATTTGGTCTGCTCGGATTGGCAACAGCCGTACGATCGCTGGGAGCAGATTTTTGTTGACGGGGTGGCGAAGAATACAGCCGTGAATGTGTTGATCTGGAGTTCTGCAGATATTCCGGTTGAGCATAACGATGTTTACGTTGACGATAGTTGTCTAGAAATTTTGCCGGCGCCTGGCGCCAAGGGGATTTGTCTGGGCCGCGGATTCGTTGAGACCGGCCCTGGCGTTGTGGCGCCACCCCCAAATGTGATTGATATCCGCCCGTCTGCGCAATTGCTCTCGGCTTTAGCTGGTCAGCCGGCCTTGTCAGAGGTCAAAGCACCCGCTGGCGATAAGCCTGCGCTGGCCGTCAACGCGAAGCAGGTGCTCAACCTGCGCGCCGAGCCGCGCGCAGATGCAAAAGTCCTGACCAAGGCCCAGCGCGGCGAGGTTCTGTCAGTCACCGGTAGGAGCGCGGATGGCAAGTGGTTCCGCGTGGTCAGGAAGGGCATACAAGGATGGGTATCAGCCACTCTGACGCTCCCTAACGCGGCTGCGCGCAAGGCAGCGGTTGTGACGGTAGCGAAAGAACGCATTGAAACCGAGGAACAAGATAATAAAGCGAGGATGCGCTAGCTGTTCAACGCGCGCGGCGCTTCTGGCGCATCTCGTCGTCGCTGGCGCGCTTGCTGGTTGCGTGCGTGCTGCCTCCTCGGGACAGCCGGCGCTGCTTCCTACCGTTGCCGTCCCAGCGGGGACGTTAAACGGTCGGCTGGTGGCGCATCGCGAGCTGCCTCTTCTGGAAGAGGTGCCTCCCCGCCCTCTCTACGTTTTCAACGTCACGCTTGACTACGCCAATGGCACCGTCCACGCGCAGCAGCGCATTGAGTTCGCCAACCCCGCCGGCCAACCGATCGCTGAGCTAAAGTTCAACGTGCCGCCGGCGCGGCGGCCCGGCGCGGTGACGCTACACGACGTGCGCTTATTCGGCCAGGCCGATCCGCTCCCCCACGACCTGCGCGGCACCGTGTTGACGGTGAAGTTGCCGGCGCCGCTGCCGCCGGATAAGGCCATCGCAATGACCTTCGACTTCACCTTCAAGGTGCCTCTTCAAGAGACCACGCTCGGCATCGGCGGAGACGATACCTCGCGCGGCCCTTATAGCCTGACCTGCGGCCATTGGTACATCATGCTGGCGCCTTACCGCAACGGCGAATGGGACACGCCGGCCTACGTGCCGATCGGCGATCCCTACACCTCAGAACTGGCTGACCACGAGGCGAACATCCTGGCCCCAGAGGGGATCATCATCGCCGCCGGCGGCGATGAATCGCGCGAAGGGCGATTGTGGCGCTACTCGCTGCCCAAAGCGCGGGTCTTTGCCTTCGCTGCGAGCAACTTGTATCGCGTAGAGGCTATCCAGCAAGACGGCATCTCTTTCATTCACTACGTCTATCCCGAACACCGCCATCTGAGCGCCGCAGTGCTCAACGCTGCGGCAAACGCCGTGCGCCTGTTCTCAAGGCTATACGGGCCATATCCTTATCGCGTCCTGCGCATCGTCGAGACCGACCGCCAGCAGGGGCAGGAGTACAGCGGCTTGATCGGGATCGGCGCGGCGATCTATGCCGGCTATCGCGGTCGCGGCGCGCGCCACGACCTCATCGCCACCACAGTGCATGAAGTTGCCCACCAATGGTGGTTCAATGTCGTCGGCAGCGACCAGGTTCGCGCGCCTTGGTTGGATGAGGCGCTGGCGCGCTATGGCGAGCTGCGCTTCTACCAGGAGTATCACAGCGCCGACGCGGATTGGTGGTTCGAATACTTCATCCTTAGCCGCGAGCGTGGGCCGCTGGTCGGTGCGATAGATCTGGCAATCAGCGAATACCCCGACTCTCGTGCCTATATTAACGCGGTCTACCGTCGGGGGCTGATCTTCCTCAACGAGCTTCGCAAACGGGTCGGCACGCAAACCTTGGACGCTGCGCTCAAGGATTACTACGAGTCGCATGCTTACCGACAGGCCGATCAAGACGATTTCTTCGACGCGCTCGCCCGCCACACGACACAAGACATTCGCGATCTGGTGCGGGGATTCTTTGCCAATGCTGTGACGCTGCCTTGTCGCCTCAGCGGCAACGCGCCGGGCTGTCGGCAATAATTTGCTTATCATGACGATGACGATCCGGGGATGGCTTGTCGGCTTTGGCATCCTTGCGCTGACCACTGGCTGCGCTGCCCCACCTGCACACGTCCGCACCCCCGCCGCTTCTTCGCTGCCTGATCCGACCCCCACATCATCATTGCGCCCCATGCCACGCTATTACACGTATCGCGTGATCAACGTATATCCGCACGATCCATCGGCGTTCACGCAAGGGCTCGTGTTCGATGCTGGGCAGCTCTATGAGAGCACGGGCCTGTGGGGGCGTTCCAGCCTACGTCGCGTGGCGCTGGAGACCGGCGTTGTGCTCCAGCGGCGCGACCTGACGGCAGAATATTTTGGCGAGGGACTGGCGTTGTTCCGCGGCCAGCTCTTCCAACTCACCTGGCAAAACGGGATTGGCTTCATCTACGACGCAGGCACGTTTGAGCTGCTGCGCATCTGGCGATACGAGACCGAGGGCTGGGGACTGACCCACGACGGGGCGCAGCTCATCATGAGCGATGGCAGCGCCACGTTGCGCTTCTTGGACCCCGACACGCTGAGCGTACAGCGCACGCTCCAGGTGACCGATCGCGGACGCCCTGTGGACATGCTGAATGAGCTGGAGTATGTGAACGGTGAAATCTTCGCCAACGTCTGGCAAACGGACTGGATCGTGCGGATCGATCCCAGCACCGGCATGGTGACGGGCTGGGTGGACCTGAGCGGGTTGCTGACGCCGGAGGAACGCTCGGCCGCCGATGTGTTGAACGGCATCGCCTATGATCCGGCTACACAGCGGCTGTTCGTCACCGGCAAGCTCTGGCCAAAGCTCTTCGAGATCGCGCTCGTGCCGAAGAGTTAGTTCCACCGCTCGGTCAAAGCAATACCTTCAAGGGACAACACCCTCTTGCTCAAGCAGGAAGAGACAAAGCGCGAGTGCCGTCCCGTTCGTGGTGTGTGCCTTCTCCTCTGCGTTCCCTGGTCTCCGCAGGGCCTCCCCTTGTCTGCTTTAAAAAGCGGTGCTCTCGTGATGCGCGCATCGGGTTAGAATTGGCGGCGTGCGCAGACGAGAGAAAAACCGCCGCGTGCTCGCTTCTGCACTTGGCTTGATCGTCGTCGCGGCCCTCATCATCAGCATGATCGCCTCGGCCGTGTTTGTGATTCGCTAACATCGGACATGACAGCACGAACCATCATCCAGACCCCCGCCGCTCCGCCGGCAATCGGCCCCTACTCCCAAGCTATCGTCAGCGGGGATTTGGTCTTCTGCTCTGGCCAAATCCCGCTCGACCCGGCGACCGGTGAAATCGTCGAAGGTGGCATCGAGGAACAGACACACCAAGTGCTGAAAAACCTTCGCGCAGTGTTAGAAGCCGCTGGGTCCGGCTTGGAGCATGTGCTGAAGACGACGGTCTTCCTAAAGCGGATGGAGGACTTTGCAGCGATGAACGCGGTCTATGCCACCTACTTTCCCGCTGCGCCGCCGGCGCGCTCGACGGTCGAGGTGGCGAAGCTGCCGCGCAACGTGCTGGTGGAGATCGAGTGCGTCGCGCTCGTCAAACGCGCGTGAGCTAGTCGCGACAGGTGTTGTCCACCATCTGGCTCTGGAAGCGGGTCACGCGATAGCGATTGGCCTCTTTGATCAGCGTGTAGGTGTAGTCGCGCACTTCACAAGCCACCCTGCCATTGAGCGTATTGACGTAGCGCCAAAACTCGCGGCTGTTCACGATGGCGCTGTCCGCTGTCTCCTCGGAGAGCGTGGGCGGGGTGATGTACCGGTAGGTCACCTCGAGGGCAGCGCGCTGGTTGGGTGCTAGGCGCATCGCCCGCAGCAGGCGCGTGTTGTTGAAGTTCATCACGGCGCTCAGGGCACCGCCCGTCATGTATGCCTCCAATTCTGCGCTGCTTGCCTGGCCGGTGTATAGGCGCGGAAGCAACTCGTTGAGCTGGCGCACGGTCTGGGCAGCAGGGTGGTCCGCATGTGTCGGTGGCGCGGTCGGCGTTGGGTTCGGTGAGGGCACGGCGGTCGGGGACGGCGTGGCATCGGTCACCGCCGTTTGTGCGCCTTCGTCCGGCAACGGTGAATCCGCAAAATCGGGGGTGACGGTCGGCGCAGGGGAGAGTAGGGCTGGAGGTTCGGAAGTGGGTATGGGGACAACCTGCGATGCGCTGCCGGCTGGCTCAGGATTAGGCTGTGATTGGAGCGTGCCATCGCGCGGCAAAAGCGAGACGAGCGCTCCGCCGATCGCGAGGAAGAAGAGCAGCACAAACAGAGGGACGTAGCCGGCAGCGCGACCGGTCTTGCGCCTCGCTCCTGGCGCTCCGCCCAGGGTTTCAAAGCGCAGGGCAGCCAGCCCCGCGGCCTGAAAGGCCGCCGGCTTGATCTCCTGCAGCCGCCGCAACAACCTATGAATTTGGTCATTTGCTTGAACGACGATGAGCAACTCGCGCGTTTTGCCGAACGGTCCGGTCCCAGCCAGCGCTTGGTAGTCGATCCCAATATCCTTACAAAGCGCGATCAGCTCCTGTTCTGACAGCTCGTTGAGCAGAAAGTTGCGCAGCGTGGAGAGGTTCGGGTCCATTTGTGAGCAGCTAATCGGTGGTGGTGTCCGCAGCACGCGCTGCCTCGATGAAGGGAAGATAGCGCTCTCGCCAACGCGGATACTTGCTCAGCCAGGTCACGAACTGTTTGCGCCGGTAGCTTTCGGGCAGGTATCGGACGAACAACGCGACAGCCCGGTCAAGCTCATCACCGCGCAGCATCCACATGGCATAGCAACGCTCGCTGTGCTGATACGGGCCGTAGATCTTGCCGCCCAGTATTTGGCATAGAGACTCCAACACGGGGAGGTCGCGCTGGTGTAACTTGACCTGCAGGCATGGGTTGCGCCAATCCCCGGTAAACGACCCCATGCTCACGATCAGCCCTATGACATACCCTAGACTGAACTCGTCGTGCTGATGGCTCATAGTCGGAGGACGAGGTGTTCCACCGAGGAATTTCACATGAAACACAGCCGCTGGCGGCGGCAGCGCGCCCAGCAGGATTCGAACCCACAACCCCTTGATCCGAAGTCAAGTGCTCTATCCAGTTGAGCTATGGGCGCACCAAGCGATTCGCTCCACAGCAACTATATCATAGGTTGACAACTCCGCGCAAATGCCTTTATGATAGGCTTAGTGTGCCGCTGGGCCCCGCGCGGCGAAGCGCTCCGAACCCCGCCAGGACCGGAAGGGAGCAACGGTAAGGAGTTGTCTTCGGGCGCCGCGGCAAGCCTGGCGGCACACTGAGCATAAAACGTCACCTGTTCTTCTCTTATGGAAGCGTCATCGGGCACGACACCAGCAAAGCGCATCCCAATGCGCCCATACTGGCTGGCGGTTCCCGCTGCGCTCAGCCTGCTCAGTTTGCTCACCCTGGGTTACCTGACCAGCTTTACGCCGGTCACCGTCATCGACGGCGAAACCGTCGTGCGTGTGCGCACCCGTCAGACGACCGTGGCCGGCGCGCTGCGCGAGGCCGGCATCACCCTCCTGCCTGAGGACATCGTGCGCCCCGATCTCGACCACAGGCTGAACTACAACGATGCCATCATCATCCAGCGCGCCCGCCTCGTGCAGATCTCCGTGGATGGCGAAGCGCCGCGTTGGGTGCGCACCCAGCACACCCGCGGAGCCGAGCTATTGAAAGAGCTGGGCTATGCAGTGAGCGTCAACGACGCGATTATGGTTGAGGGGCGCACCGACGACAGCCTGCCAAGCGCCCCACAGACCAGACGAGGTGACCATCGCAACGCCGCTCCGCCCGCGAATCTGGCGGATGCTGTCGTCCACTATCGCCGCGCCGTGCCAATCACCATCCAGGAGGCCGGCGGCCGTCCACAGCGCCTCAAGACCGCTGCGCGCACGGTGGGCGAAGCACTGCTCCAAGCCGGCTTCCTCGTCTATTTGGCCGACAGAGTGTCGCCTGACGTAGGCACGCCGATCAAACCCGATATGTTCATCACGGTAGAGCGGGCCAAGCCGATCACGGTGTGGGTGGACGGCCGAATGCTGCGCACCCGCACGCGGCAGGAGACTGTCGCCGAGGTCTTGGCCGAGATGAACATCTTGCTGCTGGAGCAAGACTACACCTTGCCGGCGCTGGATGCGCCGGTGCTGGCTGGCAGCGAGATCCGCGTGGTGCGTCGCGCGCGCAACCTACAGATCGCGCATGACTACATCTCCTTTGACACGCTCTGGGAACCCGATCCAGACCTGGAGCTGGATACGCAAGTGCTGGCCCAAGAAGGAGCGCGGGGGGTGCGTGAGAAACGATACATCGTCACCCTAGAGGACGGGCTGGAAGTCAAGCGCCAGCTTGTCGCCGACTTCATAGCCCAGCCGCCGCGGCCGCGCATCTACAAATACGGCACCAAAGTCGTCGTCCGCACGCTCGACACACCGCAGGGCCCGGTCCAATACTGGCGCAAGATTCGCATGCTGGCCACTTCCTATTCAGCCAGCACATCGGGCGTGCCGCGCAACGCGCCCTGGTATGGCCGCACGCGCTGCGGCCTGCCGATGCGCTTTGGCATCGTCGCCGTGGACCCACGCATCATCAGCCTGAGGACGAACGTCTACGTGCCGGGTTACGGGATCGGTCTCGCGTGTGACACCGGCGGCGCCATCATCGGTAAGCGGATTGACCTCGGCTACGACGACGACAATCTCAAGCTCTGGTATCGCTGGGTAGATGTCTATCTGCTCACCCCGGTGCCGAGCCAGATTCGTTACCGCCTTGAGTAACCTCGTCCCGCGCAAGCGCCTTGGACAACACTTCCTCACTAATCAGGCTATCGCGGAACAGATCGTCGCCGCAGCCCATATCGGCAGCGACGACCTGGTCCTGGAGATTGGCCCCGGCACAGGCGCACTCACCGTTTGGCTGGCCCAGCGCGCTAAGCGCGTGATCGCCATCGAGCTGGACCGCTCGCTGCTCCCCGCTCTAAAAGCCAAGCTTGGCGCAGCGACCAACGTCACCGTCGTCCATGGCGACGCGCTGGCGATAGATTTCGAAGCCCTCGTCGGACGAGAAGCAGGCGCGTTTGCTGCCGTCCGCTTCGTCGCCAACTTGCCCTACTACATCACCTCGGCAGCGATTCGACGCATCTTGGAGTGCCGTTTGCCGATCGCCTGCGCGGTGCTGACCGTGCAAGCTGAGGTGGCTGAACGCATCGTCGCTCAGCCCCCCGAGATGAGCCTGCTGGCGGTGAGCGTGCAGTTCTACGGGCGAGCCGAGCTGTTGTTCAAGATCCCCGCTGCGTGCTTCTCCCCGCCGCCTAAGGTGGAGTCGGCGGTTGTGCGGATCACCCCGCACATTGTCCGACCGCCCGTGGATGCCGAAGCCTTCTTTCGGGTGGTCCGAGCCGGCTTTTGCCAGCCGCGCAAGCAACTGCGCAACACCCTTGCGACGGGGCTGGGCCTGGAGAAGTCTCAAGCGATTGCTTGGCTGGAACGGGCTGGCATCGCCCCTACGCGGCGAGCGGAGACGCTGAGCGTGGAAGAGTGGGTCAAGTTGTGCGAACGGCTTGATCGCTAAACGCTAGCCGGTGCTCAAACTCAGCCAGTGCCGCGTGACAGCACGCCGCGAGGAGCGAGAAAGTAAGCGCCTTATAGTCCTGACCCCGCTGCAGCGGGAAGGGCGTGCCTCCGGGTATGCTGGCGCGCAGCGCCCCGCCGGCCTCGAGCACGATCGGCCACATCGCAGCCATGTCCCATACATGCACGACCTTGTCCAGGCTGCCCACGCACGTCCCCTTCGCCACCAGCGCCAGGTTGTAGCCCGTCGTGCCGGGGACGCGCAGCTTCAGCGGCAGGTTGAGCCGGCCTTGGCGCAGCGTGCGCGTGCAACAGGCGAACAAGCGCGTCTCCCCGATCATCAACGCGCCTGTGCGCGGATCCGTGCGCAGGGCCGCCGGCTGAATCGGACGCTCATTGAGCCACGCACCCTGACCGCGCAATGCATAGTATTGCTCGCCCAGCGGCGGAAAGTAGGCCACGCCGAGCACGGGCTGACCCTGATGTAGCAGCGCCACCAACACGCCCCAGACCGGAAAGCCCTCCGCGAAGTTGGTTGTGCCGTCAATTGGGTCTATGACCCAGCACCATTCCTGACCGCGAAACACGGTGTCCTGTTCCTCAGAGAGGATGCCATGGGCGGGGTAGCGCTCATGGATGGCCGCGCTCAGCCAACGGTCGGTCTCCACATCCGCTTGGGTGACCAACGAGCCGTCATCCTTTAACCGCCCGTCGAGCTGGCCGAAGGCTGCGCGTAGTCTTTGGGCAGCCTCGACGGTCAGCCGACGCGCAAAAGTTAAGGCATCCTCTAGTTGCTGCGCGGTTGCTCGATACGCCTCGGAGACCACGCGCAGCGCGAAGTGCGCGGCCACGCGCTGGGCCTTGCTGCGTTCTGCGTCAACAACGATTGTTTCTAGGAGTCGGTGGACCGACGCGCGTTCAGCGTCCTCCAGGGATTGCCAGGCTGCTCGGATGCGCGCCGATTCCTCGCTGAAGATGTCGCCCCAGAATTGCTCCAGGTCCATGGGTCAGGCGAATAAGTCGCGGTTGGCCACGATCCAGTCCCACAGCCGACGCGCGCCCTCCTGAACACCGATCTTGGGCCGCCAGCCGAGCAAACGCTCGGCCTTGCGGTTGTCGCTGATGAACACGCGCTGGTCACCGGGTCGCCAGTCCGCATAGGTGACCGGGATGGAGCGACCAGCCCATGCCTCCAGCATGGGACCGGCCTCCGACCAGATGGTGAGCGTATGCTGCGGGCCGCCGCCCATGTTGAACACCTCACCAGCCACTGCATCAATGCGCTCCCAGGCTGCGTCGTAGGCAGCAATCAGGTCGTCAATGTAGAGCATATCGCGCACCTGCCGGCCATCGCCGTAGATCGTGATCGGTCGGCCGGTCACCGTTGCGATCATCAGCCACGCCAGCCAACCCTGGTCCTCGACCCCGAACTGGCGCGGGCCATAGATGGTGCTCTGGCGAAAGACCACTGTGCGCAGGCCGTAGATGCGCGCATAGTCATGCACATACTGGTCGGCGGCGCATTTGGAGCAAGCATAGGGCGACTTGGGGTCCACTGGCCGATCCTCGGCGATGCCGAAGGGATAATCGCGATAGCGGTAGCGCGTGCCATCCAGCACCACGGCCACGTCTTCCATCCCTCCATACACTTTGTTGGTCGAGGAGAAGATCACCGCAGGTGGTCTATCCATCGCGCGGGCCGCTTCGAGGACGTTGAAAGTGCCGAGGGCGTTGATCTCAAAGTCCTCACGCGGGTTAGCCACGCTGGTGGTCACGGCGACTTGGCCGGCCAGGTGGGCCACCAGGTCAGGTGTGGTTTGTCTGAAGATATCGAGCAGTTGCTCGAAGTTGCGGATGTCGCATTCGTAAAAGATTAACTTCTCTTCACGTCCTAAATGGCTCGCCTGTTCGCGCAGCCAGCGCACGTTGTGCTGAGTGCGCGGCCTGGAGAGGTTGTCTAAGACGATCACGGTGTGACCAAGGGCGAGGTGATGAGCAGCATAGTTGACGCCGATGAAACCGGCGCCGCCAGTCACGAGGAGCTTCATGCCGGATGGATTATAGCGACAAGCGAGCGTTCACGGTCTGGGACAAGCCCTTTCTATCGTGATGCGCTGCGCCAAGCAACACTCACACAGGGGCAAACCGCACCTCGCCGGCAGGGTGCTACACGTCGCCCTCCCGAGCGACCGCGGGCGTGGCGGGGTGTTGGACTCCATGTGGTTCAGTGCGCAAACTCCCCGCTACGGCAACCAAGCCGGCAGCATCGCGTCCGCGGCAATCCGACGTTGCACGCTGCCATCCACCTTGAAGACCCATACCTCTGGCAGGGCATTGACCTCCAGCAGGTTATAGCGCTGTACGGCGATCCAAGCGCCATCGGGACTCCAAGCGAACGCTCCATGGCTGATGGTCGGCTCATTGGACAGCGGGCGACGATTCGTCCCATCAGAGGCGATCAGCCAAAGCTGTGGGCCCAGCACGCCACCGCTCAGTGGGGATTCCTGTCGCCCAAAGGCGATGAGGTCGCCCAACGGCGACCATGCCGGCCCGGTGTGCCGCTTGGCCTCGAGCGGCGTCAGCGCGGTGATGATGCCTGCGCTGAGGTCGGCGCGCAGCAGTTGGTCATAGCTATCCGCTTCATACGCCCGCAGGTCGGGATACACCAACTGTGTGCCATCCGGCGACCAGGCGCCGGAGTCGCCCAGCACGCTGGGCAGCTCAACGCGCTGCTCGGTGCTCAGGTCCACGACGACGATCGCCGTGGCGTTGGGGTCGTAGAAGGCCAGTTTCTCTCCCACCGGCGCGAAGCGCGGCAACGACGCGATCTGCTGCGAATCCGCGAACAGCGGCGCCGTTTGTTTTGTGGCGATGTCGGCCAGCCAGATGCGCCCAGGCCCGGGCGAACGGCCGATCGCGCCCTGCACCAGCGTCCGGCGCTCGTAGGCGATCCGCGTCCCGTCGGCAGACCACGATGGCGATTGGCACACCTGGCCATCGCAGGCGACCAACAATTCGCGCCGGCCCTCGTCAAGGGAAAGAAGGTAGAGGTCGCGCTCGGCGTCCTGGGCAGCGCGGTCTGCGCTGTAGACGACCCGCGATCCATCCGGGCTGATCGCGTAGTCATAGATGCCGAACGGCTCATCGGTCAATTGCTGGCGCGTCCCCTCGACCAGGTCCAGCACAAAGAGATTGGGCCGACCGCTGGCCGGCGCGAGGAAGGCCAGGCGCGGGCGGCGCGTGCGAAAGTGCCACGTGTAGGCTTCCAGCAGCGGCCGGCCACGCAGGCTGATCGCGCCGGCGGACAGGGTAACGCTATAGGTCGTGTCGGGCTGAAGCGCGGCAGACGGCTGAAAGAAGACCGCGCTGCCGCTCCAGCGCCATGCGCCGCTGATCGGCGGCTCGATGCGCACCCGCTCTAGGACGGTCGGCGCGCTCATCGGCTCAGTGAACGCCAGCGCGATCGGGCTGCGGGTGGAGACGTTCACAGCGGCAGGGGCCGGCGTGGTCTGGCGCACACGCACGCCGATCTGATCGCCGCGCAGGATCACCAACGCGGTGAGCGAGGAGAGGACGAGGATGCTGCCCAGCGCCGCGCGGTCAAGCCGGTCAAAGCGCCACATGTCGGTGCATTCTATGCCTCAACGACGTGAGTTCGGGCACGTGGGACGCAGCGCGTCGCTGCGCATACTAACGCAATTCAATCAGGCGCGAGTCTAGCCCCTTCGCAAAATAACAAAGATGAGGCAGGGCACTATACGCGCACCAAAGGTCACATCAAGCATACAGGAGGCCCTTGTCCCGAATCGTAAACGCACCCTTGACAGGGAGTCGCTTATAATCTTCTAAGAAAAAGGTACCTGTCTTCGCGCCCCCCGTCCAACGCCGGCCACGGCCCAGGTCAGCCTTTGCTTTGCAAGGAGGGAGGAACCTAACGTGCATAAGCTCGCGCGTCTTTCGCTCAGTTGGAGCGCCGCTGCGTTGTTGGCCGTGGTCGTGGTTGCCACTGCCCAAGAGACGGTTCAGCGCGCCGGCCAAGCCGCGAACCAGTCCATCCCCATCCAGGACTGGCCGCAGCTTGGGCGCGACGCGCAGCGCAGCAACTACTCGCCGCTCCAGGTCAACCCGCCGTACTGCTATATCTGGAAATGGTATGAGGTGCCGTTCGCCTCGCGCGCCCAGCCGGTGGTTGCCGCTGGGCGCTTATTTATCGGCGGGATGGACGGCGTGTTCTACGCGCGGAACGCCAGCACCGGTGCCTCGCTATGGACTTTCGCCGGCGACGGCAGCCCGATCCGCCACTCCGCCGGCGTGCTGAACGACACCGTGGTGTTCAGCACGCACGAGGGCAACACCTTCGCCCTGGACGCCGCCACCGGCGCGCTGCGCTGGCAGCGCTTCACTGGCCGCAGCGCCACCGCGCCGCTGATGGACGCCGCGCGCAACCGCGTGGTGGTCGCTGCCACCGACGGCCGGCTGACTGCGCTCAACCTGAGCGACGGCGCGGTGATCTGGCAATACCAGTCCGACGCGCCGATCCTCACCACGCCGGCCCTCAGCCGCGACGGGGCGCTGATCTTCGCCGGGAACGAGGCCGTGCGCGCCTTCGCCCTGAACGCCGAGACCGGCGCGCTGGTCTGGCAGAGGCAGCTCTACGGCCAGAGCCTGAGCGAGCGCTATCCGGTGGTGCTGAGCGACACGGTGATTTATCGTTCGCAGCCGCTCTACGCGCTGTGGCAACTGCTGGGCGAGGGCGACACGGTGATGAACCAGGCCGGCGCGGTGGACACCGACTGGGACGCCGACTGGAACGCCATCCGGCCGCACATTCAGAACTACCTGGCCGGCAACCCACACAAGCAGACGCTGTTCGTGCTGGATGCGGCCACCGGCGTCACGCGCGGGGTGGCGCCGGTGCTCTACACCTTCGGCAGCAGCGACGCGCCGGCCATGCCGGTGGTGCGGGCCGGCGCGCCCTACACGGCCTACGTGATGTACCGCGCCCGTCAGGGCATTCAAACTACTGGTGGGTCGGTGCACGTGGGGTCGCAGTATGACGCCGAACTGGGGCTGTTGAGCACGCAACAGCTCACCCAGATCATCGGCCTGCGCACGGCGCAGTATCCGCAGTCCACTTACAACGTCGAGTTCCGGATGACCTCCGACGAGCCGGCCATCCTGACGATGGGCGGGAACATCCTGTTGGTGGATAGCTGGGAGCGCTTGGGCGCGGTCAGCCTGACCAACGCGATTAGCGGGTCGCTGGTGCACATCGGCAATGTCTCCAACATCTGGCCGGAGTGCGGCGGCGGCCCAGGCTCCGGCTGCGGCCCGGTCGGGCCGAACCCGTTCTTCCCGCTCAGCGGCAATCCGAGCGACCCGGCCTATCCCTTCCCCTCGCCGCGCGTGGGCGAGGGGCACTCGCGCGCCGGCGCGGTGGTGGCCAACAACATGATCTACTGGCGCGTGATCCAGGGCGGGCTGGCCGGCATCGGCACGCGCGTCGGGAGCGCCTGCCCGGCCCCGCTGGTCTACACGCAGACCCTGCCCCCGCCGCCGACGCCGACCCCGCCGGTCGTCAACACGACGCGCCCGCTCACCGACTACGTCACGCTCGACCTGACCACGCCGATCTCCAACCCGCCGGCGGACCTGGTCGCGCGCCTGCGCAGCGAGGTGCAGACGCTGATCGCGCTGACGCCCTACCCGATGCCCTACTACTACGAGCGCGGCTTCAGCAACCCGAACATGTGGCCGCACAACTCCACGCAGGGGCAGGATCCGCCCTCGGTCACCTACGGCAGCTACGGCAACGCTGTCTGGCACGATTCCGGCGAGCTGCTGCTGACGCTGGCGATGGCCTACCCTTACCTGGATTCGGCCCTCCGAGTGAGCGTCACGCAGTATGTCTCGAACGTGATCGCGCTGTATCCACCGTGGCAAGGCATGCCGTGGAGCGATAGTTGGCTGAAGAACGGCGCCGCGCGCGAGCTATACCCCGTGCCGGCGGACATCCGCCAGAACCTGAACAACTGGCCGCCGCCGGACGCCAGCCCGATCTCGCTCTACGCGGTCTGGCTGTGGGCCAAGAACACCGGCAACTGGGCGCTGGTGAGCAACAACTGGGCCGGCCTGACCGCCCTCTACAACGCGCGGGTCAACAATTTGCCCTACTACGCCGACATCGCCGGCGTGATCGGCTACGCGCGCATGGCGCGCCAGCTCTTCGGCCAGACTGCGCCGACCTACACGCAGGCCGTCAACGCGGCGGTGAACGCGCTGAACGCCGGCCGCGTGATCACGCCCTACATCAACTACGCCAAGTCCATCACGCAGTATTGGACGCCGCGCGACGACCAGCCGGAGTGGGGGTACTTCCGCGGCTGGTATCTGCCAGTCTTCTTCGGCCTGACGCCGGAGATCGGGCTATACCTGCGCGAGCAGACGGACGGGCTGGCCGCCGCGCACGTGCTCTCGCGCCAGACGGGCGACGGCCTGCGCTGGTGGTATCTGACGCGCGCTGGCATGCACGCCGAGGAGGGCGAGACGGCCTACACCGCACCGATCGCCGGCTGGTCGCACTTCATGGCCCAAGCCTACATCCTGGGCGCCCCGCGCAGCCAACTGCGCCGCTGGTTGGACCGGCCCTGGGCGCGGGGCGACCTGTATTCGATTCAAAAGATTGTGGCGACCATCCACGCCCAGGACAGCAGCACGCTGACGCCGCGCGGTTGGCTGCCGGTCGCCCGCCGCGATGGCCCACCGCCAACCAGTACACCAACGCCCACGCCGACGCCGACCAACACGCCTACCCCAACGCCTACGCCCACCAATACACCGACGCCCACGCCGACGCCGACCAACACGCCCAGCGGGGGCACTTACTCACTACGCTTCTACGGCACGGGCGCAGGCGACATTGACCGCGTGAAGATCCCAATGAGCAATACACTGGGCGCCTCCCTGCCGGTCAACATCGGCGCGACCGACTTCACCATCGAGTTCTGGCTGCGCTTCCAGTCAGGCCAGAACACCAGCGGCCCCTGCCAGGAAGGCGGCGACAACTGGATCTACGGCAACATCATCTTCGACCGCGACATCTTCGGCAGCCCAGACTACGGCGACTTCGGCATCTCGCTCTACGGCGGCCGCATCGCCTTCGGGGTGAACAACGGTAGCGACGGCTACACCATCTGCGGGAACACGACGCTGGCCGCGAACACCTGGCACCACATCGCCGTGGTCCGCCTGACGAGCGGCCAGATGCGCATCTTCGTCAACGGGGTGCTTGACCGGCAATACAACGGGCCGGCGGGGAACGTCTCCTACCGCGTCGGGCGGGGCATTACTGACGACCAGTGGTACAACGAGCCGTTCCTGGTGATCGGGGCGGAGAAGCACGACTACGACCCGAGCACTTATCCGTCGTTCAGCGGCTGGGTGGACGAGGTGCGCATCTCGAACGTCGCGCGCTACGCGAGCAACTTCACGCCGCCGAACGCGCCGTTTGCGCCGGACGCCAACACGGTGGGGCTGTATCACTTCGACGAGGGGGGCGGGACAGTCGTCCAAGACAGCTCAGGTGCAGCCGGCGGGCCGAGTAATGGCCAGCGCCGGGTGGGCGGGCCGAACAACGGGCCGACTTACGACGGGGTGATCAAGCGCTTCTAGCGGGTGCGTTTACTTGAGGGGCAACTGCCCGCAGGCTGCTGACCGGCAAATGTCAATCTGCCTTGGGTAAGCGAAGGCGCTGCCTCTGCCTACCCAGGGTTCTGCCCCCTTATCTGCTCGGTCGGCTGACAAAGCGTTGCACTGTGCCCTGCCAGCGGGCGTTGTCGGCGCGCAGCTCCTGATAGCGCCCGCCGGTGTAGCGCCCGATCACGCGCCGCCAGAAGGCGCGCGCTGCGTGGTTGTCGTCGAGCTGGCCGACTTCCCACGGGCCGGGGAAGCGGTCGAACAGGGCACAGGCGAACCACGTCCCCAGGCCGCGCCGGCGGTACTTGCGCAGGATGAAGAACTCCTCCATCAGCCAGCTCCGCGCGCGGCCCGGGGCGACGTAGCTGCCGACCATCACCCAGGCGAAGCCGGCCCAATGCCCGTTGACCCGCAGCAGGAAGGGATGAAAGTCCTCGCCCTGCGCGTCCCACCAGGCATCGGAGAGAAAGTCCTCAGACGTGAAGTGGCCTGCCTCGTCCACGTCGGCGCCGGTGAGCGGGCTGAAGTCATGTGCATATAGCTCAAACAGCGCGCGCAGGACCGGACGGTGCTGGCGGGTGGCCGGCAGGATGAGCGCGTTGTGTGCTTCGCTCCACATTTCGGCTTGTCCGAGAGTGCGCCATCATTCTTCCACGCCCGCGCTCGGCACGCGAAGGATGGTGCGCCTGTCCGCAATGGAAGGCCGCTCAAGGGCGCCGCGCTGAGCGCCGGCGCGGCAACTAAACGGCTCGTCCGGCCAAAAGCCCCGCGAAGCCATTTCACCTGCCCTTGTGTGACAAATTCGCCAAGACGGCGCCGGGCTTACGCCGCGCCTCAACCAAGCGTGAGTCTGGGCGCTTCACTTCGCTTATATGCGGCAGGGCCATGCGATTCTGCCGACCTGAGCAGCGCGGTGATCCCCACCTTCGGCGTGAACGGTATAAACACCCGGCTAGGACTCCGCCCTTGCGCTCAGCTCGGCCTTCGTGCGCTGGGCCGGCAAGATGCCCTCCGGCCGCGCGATCATCATGATCACAAGCAGCGCGGCGAAGGCCACGATGCGATACTCGTCCACGCCGCGCAACACCTCTGGTAGCCCTTTGAGGGCCAGCGCCCCGAACACGACGCCGGGGATGCTCCCCATGCCGCCCACGATGATGAGCGCCAGCGCGTCAATCGAGACGAAGAGGGTGAAGTTATCGGGGAAGATGTTCACTTGCCGCGCCGCGTAGAGCTGACCGGCCAGGCCGGCGAAGGTCGCGCCGATCGCAAACGCCAGCAGCTTGGCGCGCACCAGGGGAACGCCCATCGCCTGGGCCGCCTCTTCATCTTCGCGGATGGCCACCCAGGCGCGGCCGAGGCGCGAGCGCTCCAGCCGCAGCGCCACAAACGCGATCGCGCCGGAGCCAAGCAGCGCCAGGATGAAGATGTCGCGCGGGTTGCCCAGGTCGTAGCCGAACACCGTCGGCGGCGCGATGTTCAACAGGCCGCGTGGCCCGTTGGTGAGATCGGCGAGGTTGAGCATGAACAGGCGGATGATCTCGCCGAACCCCAGCGTGACGATGGCCAGGTAGTCGCCGCGCAGGCGCAAGACAGGCGTGCCCAGCAGCACGCCGCCGATCGCGGCCAGCACCATGATCGGCGGGATGGCCTGCCAGAAGCTGAGCAAGGGCTGATCGGTCGGCACCCCCCACTGCGCCAGTTGCTGCGAGAACCAGGGTGAGGAGAACGGCGCGGACAAAAAGGCGTAGGCATACGCGCCGATGGCGAAGAAGGCCACGTAGCCCAAATCCAGCAGGCCGGCGTAGCCAACCACGATGTTCAGGCCAAGGCCCATCATGACGAAGATAAACACGATGCCCATCACGGCGTTTTGGAACTGATCGAGGGTAAACGGCAGGATGGCCAAGCCGGCCAGGAGCAGCCCGCCCAGGAGAACTTGTTCTCGGCTGGACTGGGCTGCCCGCCAAGCGACCAGGCCGGCGACGATGCTGAGCATCGCTGCCAGCAGGCGCAGCGTGCCCTTTTGACTCCCGCCGATCGTGACGGCTGGGTCGCCGAGGGCGAGCACCAGCCCGAGCAGCGCAAAGGGCAACAGGCGCACCAGCCATCGGCGGAGCGCTTCGCCGCCGGCTTGCCTGAGGGCCTGGCGATGCTGCCAGCCGAAGGCGAGCAGGCTGCCGAGCGGGCCGGCGGCAGCCAGCGCCAGCCAGGTCCTGAGCACGGCTGCGGCTTCCAATTCGCCGCGCGTGATCGCAATGGGCGGGACGCCGAACCAGGCGGCGACGGCGGGCGGGGTCATCTTATCCAGGACGGTTTGCACGCGCGCGCCCCCGGCGATCAGCGCAGCGATGATCCCCATCAGCAGCGCGACCAGCGTGCTCAGCGTCACGCCGCCCACCACCCCCTTGATCAACAGCTCGACGAGGGACGGGCGCGCGCCCCGGCGCTGCCAAGCCAAGCTGAACAGGCCGACGGCGAGCGCCGCGAGCGCCGGCACGGTGGCCTCGCCCAGCCGGCCGGGCAGGCCGATCAGGATAAGATACGCCAGCACGGCGAATAACACCCCGCCCGTGCGCAGCCCGCTCAGCAGCCAGCGCGCGCTCATGCCCGCTTCTCCACCACCACTTCGCCGAGCAATCCGGCCGGTCGAAAGATCAGCACCAGCACGAGCACCGAGAAGGCGATGATGTCGCGGTATTCCGCCGGGATGCCCAGCGCGCTCGGCCCGATGGACTCGGCGACGCCCAGCACCAGCGCGCCGACCATCGCGCCGGGGATGTTGCCGATGCCGCCCAGCACCGCCGCGGTGAACGCCTTCAGGCCGGGGATGAAGCCGCTGTTGAACTTGATCACCGAGTTGTGAAAGCCTAGCATCACCCCAGCCGCACCGGCCAGCGCCGAACCGAGCAGAAAGGTGAGCGCAATGATCTGATTCACGTCCACGCCCATCAGCGCGGCGGCCTCTTTATCCGTGGCCACGGCGCGCATGGCGCGCCCCAGTCGGGTGTACTGGACGATGGCGACCAGCATCCCCATCAGCAGCAGCGAGGTGACAAAGATGATCAAACCTGTGTAGGGCACAAACACCGGCCCTGCGCGCAGGCCGTCGGCGATCAGAGCAGGGCGCTGATACACCATCGGTCGCACGCCGAAGATCAGCAGCACCGAGTATTGCAGGAACAACGAGGCGCCGATCGCGCTGATCAGCGGCACCAGCCTGGGCGCGCCGCGCAGCGGGCGATAGGCAACCCGCTCTAGCGTCACGCCGGTGAGCGCGGCAACCCCCATGCCTGCCAGCAGCGCAAAGAGCAATCCGAGCGCTGCTGCGCTGCCGTCGAGCCAACCCAAGCTGCTGGCGATCTGCAGGCCAAAGAAGCCGGCTACCCCGCCCACCATCATGACCTCGCCATGGGCGAAGTTGATCATCAAGAGAATGCCATACACCAGGGTGTAGCCGAGCGCGACCAGCGCATACACGCCGCCGAGCACCAGGCCGTTCACCAACTGGGAGACCCAGAACGTGAGTGGGTAGTTCTCGCTCAGGCTTACGCTCACCGCGCGCGCCAGGATCGCAATAACGATCAATAGTCCGATCGCCCGAGCGAGCAGGGGCAGGGCCAGCGCATTCGAGCGTTGCGCGCGCCAGCCGTGTTCTTGAGGGACTACCGTCATGATGTGCTCTCGGTTGCGCGATCAAAGGGGCGCGGCGCAGGGAAACCCGCTGCGCCGCGCCAAGCGATAAGGAGGATGCGACAGTAATCTAGCGCAGTCCGAAGCCGTACACCTGCTTAAACGCGCCGTTCTCGACGGTGAAGACCTGCACGCCGCCGGCGCCGCACTCGCCGATCGGGTTGCACGTGAGTGTGCCGGTGATGCCGGCCAGCCCGCTCGTCTCGCGGATGGCCTTGATCAGCGCTTCGCGGTCAATCAGCAGGTTGCCGGCGCTGTCGGTCTTGGCGACCTTCTTGATCGCCTCGACGATGAGCAACACAGAATCGTATGACTGAGCGTGGAACGGGCCGAGCTTCTCCGGCTCGATGCCGAACTTGGCGATGTACTTCTCCCTGAAGGCGCTCAGCTTATCCGCCTGGGTATCGCCGGCCACGTAAGACATGAACGTGCCCTCCGCGGCGCTGCCGGCGGTGTCCAGATATTGTTGGGTATAGGCCCCGTCGGTGCCCATGAACTTCGTCTTCTCCAAGCCGGCCACTTCCTTCATCTGCTGGGCGATCAGCGCGGCCTCGGTGGCATAGCCGCCGAAGAAGATCAACTCCGGCTGGCTGACGCCGATCTTGGTGAGCGGCGCGCGAAAGTCGGTGTCGCCCACCTTCGCGCCCTCAAAGGCCACCACTTCCCCGCCGAGCTTTACAAAGGCGTCGCGGAAGATCTCGGCCACGCCCTTCCCGTAATCGGAGCTATCGTGCATCACCGCCACCTTGCGAAAGCCCAGCTCGTTATAGACGAACTCAGCATCCACCTGGCCTTGCAATGCGTCGCTCAACGCCACGCGGTTGCACACGTCGCAGTCCTCACTAGTAATGGCAGGATTGGTGGCGCTGGGCGAGACGAAGGGGATGCGCGCGCGTTGGAGGATGGGCTTAAGGCCGAACGTCTCGCCGGAACATGTGCCACCCGTCACGGCCACGATGGTGGGGTCAGCGGCGAACTTATTGCCCACCACGGTGCCCTGGTCGCCGGAGCACGCGCCATCCTCGGCCACCAGCTCCAGCAGAAAGCCATTCACGCCGCCGGCGGCATTTGCGTCGTCAATGGCGATCTCCGCGCCCTGACGGATGTCTTTGCCCGGATCGGGGATCGGACCGGTGAGGGCAAACGAGCCGCCGATGCGGATTTTGCCGCCGGCGGGGACGACGACGACGCCAGCCTGGACAGCCGGTTGAGCAGGCGGCTCAGTCGGCGCGGCGGGTTGAGCGGGCGCAGCCGGCTGAGCCGGCGCTGTGGGTTGGACAGGCGGCGCTGCGCAAGCAGCCAACAGCAGCGCACACGCCACAACAGGAGCGGGGATATGTAGGGCCAAGCGGGTTAGAAGGCTCATGACATCCTCACATGTGCATCAGTGTATTGGGCAGCAAGTCTAGCCCAAACGGGGCATTGTGCAAATCGCCAGCGACTTCACCAACAACGCTGCTCGCTTGCTATGCCAGTCCGAGCACAGCGTGTGCGGCTTCGCTCGCTGCCACGTCCTCGTAGGGTGCGCCCATCCCCTGCTAGAAAAGCAGATCGTGGATGTCTCGCGGATGGCCTTTGCCTATAGCTGATCCCCGCGTTACTAAAGACCGGAGCGTTCCCTGCCTCACCTGCCATTTATATCTCTCATACAAAATACGGACATATGTCCATGCCTGACTCACTCGTTCCTATCGCACCGTCATACAACGGTCACCAGCACACCAGCCCGACAGCGCCAACCGCTATCCTGATGCTGAACTTGGGCGGCCCGCAGACTGCGGACGACGTTGGGCCATATCTGGAGCGCATGTTCCTCGACCGCGAGCTGATCCCGCTGCCCTTCCAAGAGCGACTCGGCAGGTTTATCGCGCGCCGGCGCACGCCCAAGATCCAGAAGAAGTATGCCCAAATCGGCGGCGGCTCACCCATCTACTACTGGACCCAGCGTCAGGGTCAGCAGATGGTGAAGTGGCTGGATCAGATCTCGCCGGAGACAGCCCCGCACCGCTTCTATATCGCATTTCGCTACGCCGACCCCCTGACTGCTGACGCGCTGCATCAGATGAAGGCGGACGGCGTGCGGCGTGCCGTGGCGTTCACCCAGTATCCGCAGTGGAGCTGTAGCACCACCGGCGCGAGCTTGAACGAGCTATGGCGAGAGATATTACGGCTGGGGCTGCGCGATGCGTTTGCTTGGAGCTTGATTGACCGCTGGCCCACGCACCCTGCGTTCATCGAAGCCATGGCCGGCAAAATCTGCGAGGGCCTGGCGCAGTTCCCGCCGGCAGAGAGGGATAGCGTATTGCTGCTCTTCAGCGCCCATTCACTCCCCCTGAGCGTGGTCGAACGAGGCGATGCCTACCCCCAGGAGGTCGCAGCCACGGTGCAAGCGGTGATGCAGCGCCTGGACTTCTCGCACGAGTTCTTGCTGGCTTATCAGTCTGAAATCAAACCGTTCAAGTGGCTGGGGCCGAGCACCGAGCAGGTGATCCGCAAGCTGGGTGCGCAGCGCCGCCGCAACGTGCTGATCGTCCCGATAGCGTTCACCAGCGACCACATCGAGACGCTGCATGAGATCGACATCGAGTTTGCGGAGCTGGCCCGCGAAGTGGGCATCGCCAATTTCAAGCGGGCGCCGGCTTTGAACGACGACCCGCGCTTCGCCCGCGCCTTGGCTCAAATCGTCGCCGAGCATCTGCGCGGCAACCGCTTATATTCCACGCAATACAAACTGCGCTGCCCAGGCTGTCAGAACCCCATGTGTCGCACGTTGCTCAGTCCGGCGAAGGACATCGGCTGCGCAGAAGGGGCTCCGGTGGCTGAGGGACAACTGGCAGCCGCTTAAGGTGAGGTGAGGGCGTCTACCGCTTGTTTGAGATGTAGGTCGTTCTCGGCGGTGAAGTCCTCCCAGCTCGCCTCCGACAAAACGTCGGGGGTGACGCCCGTGCCGCGCCAAGACTTGCCTTTCACGCTTTGGTAATCCCCGCTGGGGATTTGTAGCCTCAAGCGCGAAGCCGGCAATGTGACGGTGGTGAATTCGGCGAGCTGGCCGCTTGTGCGGTTGCCGATGATTCGGGCGCGCCCGAGGTCCTGTAGCAAGCCGGCGAACGCCTCGGCTTGCCCGCTGGTCATCTCGCTGACCAGCACAACCATCGGCAATTCCTGGGAACCGCCGATGCTCTTGCCGGCGATCTCGATAATTTTCCTCTGGTTGCGCGTCTTCACGATGCCTACCTGGCCGTTGACGAATAAGCTGAGCATCTCCTCCAGTGGGAAGTCGTTGCCGCGGACGATCCGCAGGTCGAGCACCAATCCGCTCAGGTCTTGGTCTGCCGTCAGATCGCGCAACGCGTTGGCTGTGTCCGATCGCATGGTGCTGAGCTGAGAGACGTTGGGCGCGATGTAGGCGATGTTGGTGCCGAATATGCGCTGATAACTCATCGAGCCTTTGGGGGTGACGGGCTGACGGGTCAGCGTCACATCGCGCGGCGACCGGCCCGGCGTGCGCACGGTGATCGTCACCTGGCTGCCGGCGCGCCCGCGTAGCTTGGGGATCAGCTCATCGCGCTTGGCGTAGGTCACCCGCTCGCCATCAATGGCGATGATTGCGTCGTGTGGTTTAAGGCCAGCGCGATCTGCCGGCGAATCGGGAAAGACGCTCAGGATCAGCAGGCGCTCTTTGTCTTCGCGCGGCAGGTCAACCAGCACGCCGATGCCGGCATACGCTGCAGTAGGGGTGACCGTCGTCTGTGGCGTTGCCGGGAACAGGAGCGCGATCTCTTCGTCGTTCAATCCCTGCAGGAGGGCTTGCAAGCTCTCGATCAGCAACTGATCCTGCCCATCGCCGTAGATGATCCGCGCGCGCAAGGCTTCGGCCAGCGCGTCCCAGTCCTCGTCCAGCGCATC
>Ga0197142_1000315_pt1 | contig 44504 bp, 44 predicted proteins | sample GBS60_MetaG_FD_148614 | JGI IMG/M metagenome (GOLD analysis project Ga0197142, IMG submission 148614) | Sediment microbial communities from Great Boiling Springs, Gerlach, Nevada, United States - GBS 60_MetaG | ecosystem: Environmental > Aquatic > Thermal springs > Hot (42-90C) > Sediment... | reverse complement strand
ATATTTTACAATGGTAAAATAGTTTATACTCGTAAAGGTCATAAACCAAAATAAAAAAATGAAAAAAGAAATTCGAGTAGCCATTGTCGGCGTTGGCAACTGCGCCTCTGCCCTTGTTCAAGGGGTTTTCTATTATAAAAAGGTTTCTTCCAACGATGAGTTGGTACCCGGTTTAATGCATAATATCTTGGGAGATTATAAAATCTCGGATATCAAGTTTGTCGCTGCCTTTGATATTGATAAAAGAAAAGTGGGAAAGGATTTATCAGAAGCGATCTTTTCGCCTCCTAATTGTACCAAAATTTTCCAAAAAGAAATTCCCAGATTAGGAGTGAAGGTGAAAATGGGAAAAGTTTTGGACGGCGTTGCCCCCCATATGAAAAACTACCCTGAAGATAAAACTTTTGTGCCAGCCAAATTAAAACCGGTCAATATAGTGGAAGAATTAAAAAAAAGCAAAGCCGAAATCCTTATTAATTATTTGCCCGTGGGTTCTCAAAAAGCAGTTGAATTCTATGCCTCTTGCGCCCTTAAAGCAGGTTGTGCTTTTATCAATTGTATTCCTGTTTTCATTGCCTCTCAAGAAAACTGGGCAAAGAAATTTGAAAAAGCAAAACTGCCCGTGATCGGAGACGATATTAAATCCCAATTGGGCGCTACCATCGTTCATCGTGTTTTATCCCATTTGTTCTCTCAAAGGGGTGTCATTTTGGACCGCAGTTATCAACTAAATTTCGGAGGAAATTGTGATTTCTTAAATATGATCTCAAAAGAACGGTTGAAATCAAAAAAAATCTCTAAAACCGAAGCGGTCGAGTCCCAATTAACAAAAAGATTGTCTTATGATAATTTACACATTGGCCCTTCAGATTGGATTCCCTGGTTAAAAGATAATAAGGTCTGTATTATTAGAATGGAGGGAAGAAAATTCGGAAACGTACCCTTAACCCTAGATCTTCGATTATCCGTTGAGGATTCTCCTAATTCAGCCGGTTGCGTCATTGATGCCATCCGATTAGCAAAGATTGCCCTCGACCGTAAAATCGGCGGGGCCCTTGTTTCTGCTTCTGCTTATTTAATGAAACATCCGCCCCAACAATTTACAGATGAAAAAGCAAGAGAAATGGTTGAAGAATTCATTCAAGGAAAAAGAGAAAGATAAAAAAATGAAACCTATAGAAAGAGCAAAAAAATTTATTACCGAGGAAAATTTGTGGATTTATCTTTTAACCTTAGCAAAGGATCAAGAAGTGCCTGAAGAAAAAGCAAGAGAAATGATTTTTGAAAAGTTTGGTTTTTTGCCATCATTATTCTTAACAAAGAGAGTGATTTTTCTCTTAAAGAAAGACGGTTATCTTAAAAAAGAAAAATATCTAGGAAAAAATGCTTTTTCAACAACTGAAAAGGGAAAAAAAGAAATCGAGGAATTTAAAAAATTCCTGAAAGAAATTTCGGAAAAGATTTAAAAAATCGTTTCTAAAATGATCCGTGAAAAGGAATTAAAGAAAATTAAAGATAGCGCGGAAAAAATAAAACAAGAATCGGAAAAAATCAAAAAGGAATTAAGAAAAAAAACCGCCCAGTATATTTTAACTGGTTTTGGTCTGGTCACTGCCCTTGCTTGGAACGAATTAATTCAATCAGCAATAAAATATCTTTTCCCCTTTCCTAAAAGCAATCTATTATTAAAAGCGCTCTACGCTCTTTTTTTAACAATTTTTTTGGTTTTAATTAGTTTCTATTTAGAAAAAAAAGAACAATAAAAAGAAATTCCTTTTTAAAAAACTCTTTATTTTGGCTTTACTTTTTTATTTTTTTTCGGTAAAATATAAAAGAAAAATATGTTAACAAAAGAAGAAAAAAAAGAAATCTTAAATAAATTAAAATTGAACGAGAAAGCGACGGGTTCGAGTGTTTTTCAAATTTTCCTTTTAACAAAAAGGATCCAAAAATTATTGGATCATTTAAAATTACATAAAAAAGATAAAAGCTCAAAAAGAGGATTGATCAATCTCTTGGGAAAAAGAAGAAAGCTTCTAAAATACCTACAAAGAAAAGAGCCAGTACTCTACCAAAAAACATTAGAACTTTTGAAAGAAAAAAATGAAGCTTAATTTTGCCACTCAAAGGATTGCTATTTTTATCGATATTGCCAATCTCTACCATTCAGCCAAAAATCTTTATCAATCAAGAATCAATTTTGGAGAACTTATTTCTGAAATCGTCCAAAAAAGAAAATTGGTCCGGGCCCTGGCCTATGGATTAAAAAGCAAAAGCGGTGAAGAAAAAAATTTTTTTAATGCCCTTAAAAAAATAGGTATTGAACTAAGAATCAAAGAACTCCAAGAATATCCCTCGGGTTTCAAAAAAGGAAATTGGGATGTCGGAATGACAATCGACGCGATGAAGATCGCGCCAAGCGTTGATACCATCGTGCTTGTCACCGGAGATGGTGATTTTATTCCCTTGGTTGAATATTTACAATATCAAGGAAAAAAAGTTGAGGTTGTTGCTATTGGTTCAACCTGTTCTTCAAAATTAAAAATGATCGCCGACGAATTCTTCGATATTGAAAAAAGGGCCCATAAGTTTTTATTCCCGATTAGAAAATAAATTTTATGGAAGAAAAGAAAAAGGAGATAATCTTAAAAAAGGAAATCTTTGGAAAAGAAATTTTTTTTCATTTCAACAATTGGGCCGAACAAGCAAATTTTTCTGTTTCCGCCACGATGGGACGATCGATGGTCTTTGTTACTGGGGTCATGGCTAAAAACGAAAATTCTCAATTAGATTACCTTCCTTTAAAGGTAGAATATGAAGAAAAATATTATGCTGCTGGAAAGATTAAGGGTTCTCGTTTTATCCGGCGAGAAGCAAGACCTTCTGATGAAGCCATTTGGGCGGCGAGAATGATCGATCGGGCGATACGTCCTCTTTTTCCCAAAAAATTCAACAGAGAGGTTCAAATTATTAACACTGTTTTGTCCTGGGATGGAGAAAATGATCCTGATGTTTTGGCCTTGCTTGCCACTTCTTTTGGTCTTTTTATTTCCGACATTCCTTGGCAGGGCCCAATCGCTGCCCTCAGGGTCGGCAAGATTGAAAACAAATTTATTGTTAATCCCACTTATAAAGAAAGAGAGAGATCTCAAATCGATGTCCTCTTTTCCGCAGTTAAAAAAGATAATAAAATTCTCTTGAATATGATCGATGGCAGTTTTCGCGAAGCGAAAAGGTCTGAAATTTTCAACGCCTTTCTTTTTATCAAGCCCTATCTTGAAGAGTTAATTGATTTTCAAATAGAAGAAGGAAAAAAGATTTCCCAGAAAAAAATTTTTATTGAAAAAGATTTTTTAGAAAGTGAAAAAATCGATCCGAGAATGCAAGACTTTTTAAGAAAAAAATTGAAAGAGGCTTTTTTTCAAGAAAAAAAGGAAGAAAGAACAGAAAAAATTGAAATGGTTAAAAAGGAATTTTTTTCAAGTTTTAACATTCCAGAGGACAAAATCTCTATTTTTGAAAATTTTATTAATGAAGAATTAAAAAATCTACTCGAGGAAGAAGTTTTAAACAAAAACAAAAGACCGGATGGCCGAACACCAGATCAAATGAGAAAAATTTCAAGTCAAATCAATGTTTTACCCCGGACCCATGGTTCTGCTCTTTTTTCTCGCGGCCAAACGCGAGTTCTCTCGATCGTCACCCTCGGAGCACCAAGCGACGTTCAATTGCTCGAAGGAATGGAAATCTCAGGAAAAAAAAGATTTTTGCACCATTATAATTTTCCGCCTTATTGCGCTGGAGAAACCCAGCCATTGAAAGCACCTTCCCGAAGAGAAATCGGTCACGGCATGCTGGCTGAAAGAGCGCTCTTGCCTTTGGTGCCAGATTTTGAAAATTTTCCTTATACCATTAGGGTTGTTTCTGAGGTCCTTTCTTCAAATGGTTCCACTTCAATGGCCTCTGTTTGTTCCTCTTCTCTTGCTTTATGGGATGCCGGCGTTCCTTTAGAAAGAATGGTTGCTGGTATTGCTTTTGGTTTGGTCAAAAAAGAAGAAAAATACAAAATCTTAACTGATATTCAAGGACCCGAAGATCATTTTGGTAATATGGATTTCAAAATTGCCGGTACCAAAAAAGGAATTACTGCTATTCAAATGGATGTAAAGATCGAAGGTATTGAAGAAGAAATCTTCAAGGAAATCTTGGTCAAAAGCAAATCTGTTTTAAAAGAAATCCTGGAAACAATGGAAAAAACTTTAAAGGAGAAAAAAGGTCTTTCGCCTTTCGCTCCGCGTGTTTTTGTTATTCAAATCGACCCTGAAAAGATTCGCGATGTCATCGGCCCTGGTGGCAAAATGATAAACGAGATTATCGAGGAATGTGGTGTTGTCATTGATATTGAACCATCAGGAAAAATCTTTGTCACGACCGAAGATGAAAAAGCTGGGGAAAAAGCAATCAATTGGATTAGAAATATTACCCGAAAAATTGAACCGGGCGAGGTTTTTTATGGAAAAGTTAAAAAACTCTTTCCTTTTGGTGTTCTTGTTGAAATCCTCCCCGGTCAAGATGGATTATTACATATTTCAAATCTAAAAAGAGTGGGAATCAATAATATCTCTAAAAACTTTAAAGTAGGACAAATCATTCCTGTCAAGGTTTTGGCCATCGACGAACTGGGAAGAATAAATTTAGGTCTTAAAAAATAATAAAAACATGGAAAAAACATTCTTTCCTCCTGTATTAAAAATCAGGGTGATGGCCGATGATCTAGAAAAAATTAAAAAAGAAGCCAAATCTTCTTTAGAAGAAACCTATATCATCCCCGGCCAAAAGGAAAAGATTGAATCATTAGAAAAGAAAATCTCTTTTTTGGAAATTGAAAAAAGATCATTGGAAGAAAACAAAAATCGATTAGAAAAAGAAAAAAAGGAATATCAAGAAAAGATTGCAAAATTATCTTCTCTTTTTGTTGATTTTCAAAAAGAAAAAGACTTTCTTGAAGAGCAACAATTAAGCCTACAAGAAAAACTAATCAAAAAAAAGAATGAATTAAATTTTCTTTTAATCCAAGAAAAAAAATATCAAGAAGAGGAAAATGAAATAAAAAATCAATATATTGTTCCATTGGAAAAAGAGGTTTCTCTTTTAAATTCAAAAAGGGCAGAAATAGAAAAAAAAGAAAAGGAAGCAAAAGAATTTTTTGAAAAAGAAAAATACGAAAAAGAAAGACACGCTATTGAAGAGGAGATTAAAAAAAAGGAAATCGAAATATTTGACTTTTTACAAAAGATAGAAGAAATTAGAAATCGAAAAGAAACGCTCTCAAAAGAAAAAAATAAATTTTTAAAAGAGAAAGAAGAAATCGAGGCCAGGTTCTCTGCGATCTTAAAAAGAAAAGAGGGAATATCATTGATGTCAGAAAAAGAAAAAATTTTAAAAGAACTCTCTGATTTCAAAAAAGAAAAAGAGGTTGAAGGAAAATTAAAGGAATTAGAATCTTCGCTCAATGAGGTTTCAATGAAATTGGCCCAAACAACCCTCCAAGAAAACGAAGTAGAAAGACAACTCTCTGAAATCGAGAAAAAAGAAAAAGAATCCCCTATTGAACAAAAAAAAGAATTAATGCTCAAAAAATGGGAATTAACCCAAAAAAGACAAGAGATCGAAAAAACAAGATGGTTTCAAGAAAAAGAAAAAATCAACAAAGAGAAAGAAATGAAGGAATTAAAAGACAAATTTTTAAAAATGAAGATTGAAAAAAGAAAAAAAGAAGAAAGATTAAAAGAAATAGAAATCCTACTTCAAGATCCCGAAAGAACAAAACCCTTTTTAGAAGAAGAAAAATATCTTTCCCAAAAAGAAATCGAAGAAAAAATAAAATCAATCGATAACCAACTGAAAGAATTGGAAGCAATTTTAGATGAAAAAGAAAAAGAAATCTCTCTTTTGAAAGAAGATTTAGAAAAAGAAAAAGAAAGAAAAGAAGAGGCCATTGAAATTCCTTTGCCCCCTTCTTCTTTTCTTAAAAAAATTAAAAAATTCCAAGAAGAATTTCCAGAAGAGAAAAAAATTACTAAAGAAACCGAGGCTCCAATATTAGAAAAACCCTTTGAAAAAAAAGAAAAAAAATTAAGTCAATTTTTTCCAATCATTTCTCGAATTTTCTTAATTCTTTTGATTCTTGCCATTATTGTTTTTGTTATTTTAAAAACAAAATGATAAGCAGGATTTTTTCAGCTGGTCTTTTTGGTTTCGAAACAAAAACAATTGAGATTGAAACAGAGGTTTCTTTTGGCCTCAGGACCTTTCAAATTGTAGGCCTGGCTGAAAAAAGCGTCCAAGAAGCGAGTTCTCGCGTCTGTATTGCCCTAAAAAACTCAAACTTTCTTTCTCCTGAAAAACATCCCCAAAGGATCATTGTTTCTTTAGCGCCAGCAGACCTTAAAAAAGAAGGAAATTTTTTCGACTTGCCCATTGCCTTAAGCTACCTCCTTGCTTCAAAGCAAATCTTTTTTGAAACTGGAAAAACATTGTTTTTAGGAGAATTATCATTAGAAGGAAAATTGAGAAAAATTAAAGGCGCCCTTGCCTTTGCCCTTCATGCAAAAAAAGAAGGATTTTCCCAAATTATCCTTCCTAAAGAAAACGCAAAAGAAGCAAGCTTAATTAAAGGAATAAAGGTGATCGGTGTTGAAAGTTTAAAAGAAACCGTTCTTTATTTAACAAAGAAAAAAGAGATTCAACCTTATCTTTGGCAAGGAGAAAAAGAGGAAAAAGAAATTAAAAATGACTTGAATTTTATCCACGGCCAAGAAATTGCCAAAAGGGCCCTAGAGATTTCAGCAGCGGGTTTTCATCATCTTCTTTTCTTGGGACCTCCGGGTGTTGGAAAATCGCTCTTGGCAAAAGCTATTTGTTCTATTTTACCGGAACTAACAGAAGAGGAATCCTTGGAATTAACAAAAATTTATAGCATTGCTGGACTCACGGATGAAAAAAATCCTTTAATCCGAAAACCACCCTTTCGCAACCCCCATCATACTTCTTCTTTTTCTGCTATTTTGGGTGGGGGTAATCCGCCACGGCCTGGAGAAATTACTTTTTCACACCGGGGGGTCTTGTTTTTAGATGAACTACCAGAATTCCGACGCGATGTCTTGGAATCTTTAAGAGAACCTTTAGAACAAGGAAAAATTACTATCTTAAGATCAAAGAATGTTTTATCACTGCCAGCCAAATTTATTCTGGTAACAGCAGCCAATCCTTGCCCTTGTGGCTATTGGGGAGACAAAGAAATTGTTTGCAAGTGCTCGTTGTCTCAAATTCAAAAATATCAAAGAAAACTCCAGGGACCGTTGATTGACAGAATTGATCTTTTTGTTTTTGTCCCGCGTATCCGTTTTGAAAAAATTGAAAAGGAAGAAGAAAACCCAACAGAAAAAATAAGAGAAAGGGTAAAAAAGGCAAGATTAATCCAAAAGGAAAGATTAAAAAAAGAAGGGATTTTGACCAATGGCGAAATGGAGGTCAGAGAAATAAAAAAGTATTGTCAAATCGATAAAGATTCCAAAGACCTCCTTAAAGAATACGTTGACAGCGGAAAGATTTCTATTCGCGGTTATTATAAAGTATTAAAAGTAAGCAGAACTATCGCTGACTTGAAAGAAAAAGAAAAAATCTCCTTTGAGGACGTTTGCGAGGCGCTTTCTTTTAGAAAAAAAGAAGAGATCGAAAAAATTTAAAAAGGATTTTTAGCGCCTCGAACCTCAAAATGCAAATGGCAACCAGTAGCCAAACCCGTCCTTCCGGTTAAACCAATGATTTCTCCTTGGTTCACCCTTTGCCCTTCATTTACATAGATTTTTGACAAATGACCATAAAAAGTGACGACATTTTGATCGTGTAAAATTCGAATATAATTTCCTGCCCTTTTGTCAAAACCTATTTTTTGGACAACACCGCTTTGGGCCGCAAAAACATTTTCTCCGCATTGTCCGTTGGAAAGGTCAACGGCATTAAAAAAATGTAATCCCTGGGTTTTTCGACAGGGAAACGCAATCGGACAAATAAGAGGAATTTCTTTTCCGGAAACAAAAGCTTTTTTTTCCTTCTTTGGGAAATCAGTCAAGGGAATGAATAAAATATCACCAGCGACAATCTCTCCTTTTATTTCTTCGTTTAAAAATAAAATATCCTCTTTTTTTATTTTGTAATATTTAGCAATACTTTCTAGGGTCTCTCCTTTCTTGACTAAATGTAAAAGTCCTGAATAAGGAAGGATAATAAGCTTCTGGCCTGGTTTTAATCTTGTCCCTCTTTCAATTTGGTTTGCTTCCAAAATTGTTTCTAAAGAAATATTGAATTTTTCAGCAATGGAAGAAAGCGTCTCTCCCTCTTGAACAATGTATTCTTCGATCGTTTCTCTTTCTTTTTGAGCAAAAACCTTTGCTTCAACAGGAATAAACGAAAAATAAGAAACCAAAAAATTACCTTCCAAGGCCCAAGTGGGATGAAAAAGAGGATTAAAAAAAGAAGATTGAAAAAAATAATAATCACCGCCTTTTTTAAAAAAAGAAAATGGTTTTTTAAAAGCAAAAAAAGAAAAAATCAACAAAGCAAAGAAAACAAACAATTTTTCCTTTTTAAATTTTAAAAACTTCATAATAATTAATTTTAACATAAAAAATTAAAAAACTCTCCATTTTTAAAAAATATAGATTTTTAAAGGATTTTTTTGTTTTATCTTTAAAATAAAAATCTTAATGAGGAAAATTACATTGTAAAAAGCTTTTCTTTATCAATTTCAAATACCTCTTCTATCTAAAATTTTGGATTACCCAATATCATATTGAATAAGATGAGATACATTTTTGATATCCCTTAGGTTAAGGCTCTAACGGATGGATTATTATCAAAAAACTAAGAATGCTATTCTCGCTGGCTGGCATTTTGGTATTTCCAGACAACTCTTCTATTACTGGTTAAAAAATTATCACCCCTACAATTTAGCTACTCTTGAGAATCAAGATAAAACCCAAAAGAAAGAGACAAAGAGAGATAACCCTAGAATAAGAAATGAGAATTGTTGCCTTGAGAAAACAATTATGTATCGCTCTAAAAGTTTTTTTCAATGCCCAAGATTTCTTAAAAAGACTTTACTATCTCTTTGGTGGTAAAATTGAGAATCTTCAAACAGATAATGACTCTGGAATTTCAAGGGATCTTTCAAGAAGCTGCTGAAAAATTAGGTTTAAGCCATTATTTCAACCCCCCAAAAAAACCTCAAGAAAATCCAGTCAATGAAAGATTTAACCCGACCTTAAAAGAAGAAAAGAATTCTTAACTTTAAGAAACTTCCATCCTGACCCTGAGTTCTTCAACCCAAGACCCTTAATTGGTTAGAAGAATTTATCTTTAAAAGAGCTTATCAAGCCCTAGATTATAAAATACCGATGAGATATTCTCCAGAGAGCCTCCATTGTCAAAAATGTACTCATTTGGTAAAGGATCTTGACAATATTTTCATCGAAATTAAAATATAATAATGATATTTAAAAAGAAAAATTTTAGTTTTTTTCTTTTTCTCATTTTTTTTCTCTTCTTTTTTTTGTTTCAGTTTCAAAAAGTAAGGGGGGTAAATGGCGGTCCGGCAATGGATTATATTCAAGGTGTAACTCAACAAGAAGTAAGCCCGCCGCCAGCTCAAGAATTAAATTATGGAAAAATAGAAAAATTTTTGGTTTATTTTTGTCATTTTGAGGTAAAAGATTTTACTTATGGCGACGCTTCGGGTGCTATAGATGCACCAGTCACAGCTGCATTAAAAATGGTTTATATGTTATGGTGTCTCTTCCTATATTTAATCAGCCTTCCGGTTAGATTTATCTTTTTTCTTATTATTATTTTTTTTTGGATACTTACATGGTTAATAGCAACATTGGGAAATATTATTTCTCTTATTTTTATAATAATCATCAAAGGAAGTATTTATGCTTCTTTTAATGTCCAAAATATTGAAGGCACTGGGGATCTTTGGAATTTTGTGAAAACCATAGGAAACGCTCTTGTATTATTAGTTGCTGTTTTTACTGGGTTTGCAACAGCAGCGGGTTTACAAGAGTATCATATTAAAAAACATTTTGGCAAATTAATTGCTTTAGCTATTTTGGTAAATTACAGCCATTGGATTGTTGTTTTAGCTGCTGATACTTCAAACAAAATTGCTAAACCCCTTTTTGATGCATTAGTAGAAAAAGGAGCGCAACAAAAACAAGCAGGAGAGATATCTACTCTTGGTATTATTTCAAGTATATGGAATCAACAAAAAAAGCATCCACTAAAAATAGATGTTCCTTATGAAGGCGGTGCTAGTGATGTAGAAGGATGGACAATTACAACTTTACATATAACATTAGATTCTGCTCCAAGCGTAATGATGGATTATCTTCTTTTGAGAAATACTTATTTTTTTGATTATTTCTTATCTAATGTAATCTTAACAATTACAGTTTGTATTTATCTCTTTTTATTTTTTGTTATTTTTTTAAGCTTAACCAGTATTTTTATTTATTTTTCACTTTATGGTTTTTTACGAATCTTTATTCTTTGGATTTTAGGAATTGTGGCGCCTATTGCTTTTTCAACGATTATTTTTGAAAGAAGTAAGATTTATCAAGTAATTTTTCCTGGATTTTTTAGATGGGACAAATGGCTACAAATGCTTCTCGTTTGGTCTTTTTTAATTGTCCCTATGTGTTTTATTTTTTATATGGGCGATAAAATACAAGCGGGTTTTGAAAAATCGGAAATAGGAAATGTAATAAAACAAACTATGGCTAGCATGACAACGCCGGGGGAATCAACAGAACAAAGAGGAAGCGACTTTTTATCTAATGCTATTAATAATACATTAAAAACATTCGCCGAATTAGCCCCGGTAATTGTTCTCTTTTTATTCTATGTCCTTTCCTTTGCTGAAATTAAAGAACAGGTAAAACAACAAGTGTCGGTTATTACAGGTGAGTTGACAAAAGGAGCATCTGCTTTTGGAGCTACAGGAGGTCTTGTTTTGGGTTTAACTGCTGGTGCTCTTATAGGTGGTGGTGCTCTGGTTGGTGGTGCTCTTAGTGGTCTTGGCGCAGCCCGTGTGGGTAGTGCGATTGCTAAAACAGGTTCTGTTATCGGTAAAGGCATTTCTGTATTTGGCGGTGCCAGGGCACGACAAATGGCTCAAAGCGCTGCTGATAAATCTGAAAGAATAAAAAAAGGTACCGAGTCTGTGGTTGAAAAAGCAACAAGTAAAGAGGGTTTAAAAGAAATAGGTGGAAAAATAATGAACACTGCAACAACGGGGGTTGGGGCCCTTGGAGGGGCTGCAGCAGGAATGCTATTGGCAGGTCCTTTAGGAGCAATTGTAGGCGCAGCAGCAGGAGGGAGTCTTTTGCATCAATTAAGAAAAAGTAAAAAACTGGGGGAAACTACAAAAAGAATAGCAACAGGAACAGCAGGAGGAGCGTTAGCAGGATCAATATTTGGTCCACTGGGCACAGCTGTAGGAGCTGTTTTTGGGGGATTTGCTGGAGGATTAGGAAAAAAAATGATAGAAAAATGGAGAGGTCCAAGAATTAAACCCAATTATTTAGAACAATACGAACAAAACAAACTTAGGGAAGGTTCTTCTTTGTACCGAAATTATTATGAAGATCAAGTAAGAGAGGTTCTTGCTAACCCAGAAGCTCCTTTTCCACAAAAATTTGGGGCTTATATGCGATTAACTACGCCAAGAGAAATGGGGGGATTAGAAATAGAAGCTACTGATCAAGATAAAGAACGTTTGCGAGAATCCGCTTCTAAAACAATATCCGATAAAAAAGCTTCACCCCTCGAGAGAGTCGCCGCAGCAAAAATATTAACAGAAAGTAATCAACCTCTGACCCAAAAAGAAATTGATGGTATTAAAAGAATATTACCCAGTATTGATTTAGATCCCACCCAAACAGAAGACCGAGCCTTTATTGAAAAACTTGTTGCTAAAGCACCTGCTAGTTTAGCAAGCACTTTTGGCATTTCTCAAAGAAATGCTGTCCAATTAAGCAAAACGCAGGGTAATTTAACAAAATTACCAATAAAAGAATTGGAGGGAGTTTTCGATGAATTAAAAACTGACGATATAAGAACAATCCTTGAACAAGGCGGAGAGGCGCAAAAAGCGAAAATAATTGAATTGACCTTAGAAAAAAAATTCAACATTAGAGTCAAACCCGATATCAATGTTAATATCTTAGAAGAACAACCTGAAAGAGCAAATGAAATTTTAAGTGGATTGCGTCTTAAACTAATATCCCAAGATCCAAAAAGTATCTTAGAAGATAAATTAAAAGAAGAAGGCCTCTCTCATAAAGAAAAAAGAGAAGAAATAGAAAAAATGATGAACCTTTGGGATAAAATGATAGAATCTACATAATATTTAAAATTAAAAATTTTTCATAAGATATTATGCAACTTAGCAAAAACTGGTTAGAAGAATTAAATAAAATAATAAAAAACAATAACCTTCCTGTATTTAATTTTTTCTCAGAAGAAACAATTGAATTCTTTAAAAAAAGTCAATCCCTCGAAGAAAGGCTTTTTTATATTGACTCTTTTCCATTTTTTAAAATAAAAAGAATCATTCTTGACATCAAAGAGGGAAAAGAAAAAATTGAAAATCTCGTTTCCCTTTTAAGAAATAAATTAAAAATCACGACCCAACAAGCAGAAGATATTGCCAAAGAAATAAAGGAAAAAATTTTCCTCCAAAAAAATGAAAGCGTTGAAGAAAATTTTTTAGAAGAAAAAATCTCAAAGGAAAAAAACAAAGAAAAAAGAAAACTTGACCCTTACCGCGAAGCATTATAAAATAAAGAATGCAACCTGCGATTGTTCCCAAATTCATAGAGAGAGAAGCAAGGATTTTAGGCCCCTTAACCTTTCGACAAACTGTTATTTTGGGTAGCGCTGGCGGCATTGTCGCTCTGGTTAAATTTCTTTATCCTCAATATCTCATTTGGTCAATTATTATTGTCGCGCCCATTGCCATCATTCTTGCTTTTGTTAAAATCGACGATGTCAACGTTGTAGAATATTTTTTTAGGATTTTCTTCTTTTCTTTTCAAAAAAAGGTTTATCTATGGTCTTCAAAAAGTAGTTTTGAACAAAAAGAAAGGAAATTTCAAAAAAAATTTTTAAAAAAATGACAAACGAAAGAGATATCTTTCAATTCCTAGATGTCAAAGACATTAAAAACAATACTTTAATTTTAAAAGATAACAGTTTGAGAAAAATTTTAAAAGTCTCTGCTGTTAACTTTTTTTTAAAATCACAAGAAGAACAAGATGCCATTCTTTACAATTTTCATAATTTTTTAAATTCCCTCGAATTTTCTGTCCAGATTTACATTTCTTCTAGAAAAATGAATATTATTTCTTATTTAAAAAAACTAAAAGAGTTAGAAGAAAAACAAACAAATGAACTCTTATTGCTTCAATTAAGAGAATATGAAAATTTTATTAACAATTTAGTAATGACAGGAGAAATTATGGAAAAAAATTTCTTTGTTATCATTCCTTTCTACTTCACGAGTCTTGAGGCGATAAAAAGCGCACCGGTAAAAGAATTGAAAATCAACCCCCTTGAATTTGAAAGAGGAAAAAAACAACTTAAAGAAAGGGCTGATTTTGTTTCTTTCGGGCTTTCAAAATGTGGCTTAAAAGTGAGGGAATTGACAACAAAAGAATTAATCGAGCTTTTTTGGTCGATCTACCATCAGGATGAGGCAGAAATTGGTCTTCTGCCTGCCATCCCTCCGCATCTTATATAAAAAATGCCTTTTCCATTTTTTAAAAAAAAATTAAAAGAAGAAAAAAAAGAAGAGTTTGAGCTGGATTTAGAACCAAGCTTACGAGATTTAATTTCTCCTTCTGCTATTCTGTTAACGCCCCATTATTTAAAAATTGATGAAAAATATTTTCGCGGTTATTTTGTTTACACTTATCCTCGCTATCTCCATCCAGCCTGGTTGGCTCAAATGATTTTTTTGCCAACAAATTTTGATATCTCTATTCATATCCACCCAGTGAGCACCGCCCTCTATCTCAAAAAACTTCTAAGAAAACTTACAGAAGTTCAAGCAGAGATCTTGGAAAGGCAAGAAAAATTAAAAGTCAGAGATCCGGAATTAGAAACCGCTCAACGCGATATTGAAAAATTAAGAGATAAATTAACTATCGGACAAGAAAAGATCTTCCATGTAGGAATATATTTGGGACTCTATGCCTCTTTAGAAGAAGAACTAAAAAATTTAGAAAATATCGTTCGCTCTATTTTTGAGACAAAACTAATCTATTTAAAAAAAGCAACCTTTCAACAAAAAGAAGTTTTTCTCTCGTGTTTGCCTGTTGGTTTGGACAAAATATATATTAACGAACCCTTAAACACTGAAGCCTTAACAACCACTTTTCCTTTTGTCTCTTTAGACATCACCTCAAACGAAGGCATTCTTTATGGCATTAATAGTCAAAACAATTCTCTAATTTTATTCGACCGATTTTCTCTTGAAAACGCCAATATGGTTATTTTCGGAACCTCAGGTTCAGGAAAAAGTTATTTTGCTAAAATGGAAATTTTAAGAAATTTAATGCTTGGTGTTGATTTTTTAATCATTGATCCAGAAAACGAGTATCAAAGATTGGCCCAATCAATCGATGGATCTTTTTTAGATATTTCTCTTTCCTCTCCCCATCACTTAAACCCCTTTGATCTTCCCCTACCAAAAGAAGATGAAAAACCAGAAGAAGTTTTAAGGGCTAATATCGTTAATTTGGTTGGTCTTTTAAGAATTATGCTAGGGGGTTTAACATCCGAAGAAGATGCTTTATGCGATCGAGCCCTAAAAGAAACTTACGCCATCAAAGATATTACCCCAGAATCAGACCCTAAAACCTGGCCCCAAAAAGTACCTTTAATGGAGGATTTTGTCAGTGTTTTGGAAAGTATGGAAGGCGCTGAATCCTTAGCCAGAAAATTAAAAAAATTTACTGAGGGTTCTTTTGCTAATTTTTTTAATAATTACACAAATGTTTCTTTGGATAATCGCTTAGTTGTCTTCGGAATCAGGAATATGGAAGAAAATTTAAGACCCATTGCCATTTATATCATTATGCGCTATATTTGGGCAAAAATCAGAGAAGAGTTAAAAAAAAGAATTTTGGTTATTGATGAAGCCTGGTGGTTAATGAAAAATGAAGACTCTGCTTCTTTTTTATTTGGCCTTGTTAAAAGAGCAAGGAAGTATTGGTTGGGCGTGACCACCATTACTCAAGATGTGGAAGATTTTTTAAAATCAGATTACGGAAGGCCAATTCTCACTAATTCTGCTTTAGCCTGTCTTTTTAAACAAAGACCAGCCACTATTGATATCCTTCAAAAAACCTTTGCTTTAACAGAGGCTGAAAAAAATCTACTCCTTGAAACGGTTGTTGGCGAGGGTCTCTTTTTTGCCGGAGATAATCATACAACAATCTCTGTTGTTGCCTCTTATTTAGAGGACCAAATCATTACCTCCTCACCAGCAGAAATCGCAAAACTAAAAAAGAAAAAATATGAATAAAAAAATTAACCTTCTTTTTATTTTAACATTCTTTCTTAATTCCTTTCTTTTTTATTCTTATTTTTGTTTTGCCCAAACAAGTGGAAGTTTAGAAGAAACAACAAGACAACTTTTATCTTTTTTAAACACTATTTATACTTTTGTTATTCGCCTGACCATCGTCGTCTCAATTTTAAGAATTGTTTGGGGAGGAATTACTTATCTCTTTTCTGTTGGAGAAATTGTTCAAACAAGCGAGGCCAAAAATATGATTGTTGACGCAATTTTAGGATTGGTTGTTGCTTTAACCGCTTACACTTTTTTAAGCCTTTTGGGTCTTCGACCGCCTTAAAGTGGTTTAATTACCACCCTTCTTTCTGGTTCTTGGCCAAAACTTTCAGTTTTAACATCTTTTCTTTGAGACAAAATCAAATGAATAATCCTCCTTTCTTTTGCTGACATCGGAGGAAGAATCTTTTCTTTTTTTGTTAAAATCACTTCATCTGCCAAGGTTTTGGCCAATTCTTCTAAATATTCGGTCTTTCTTTTTTTATAACCTGAAATATCTAATTCCAAGAAGATTTGATCATTAATCTTTCTTTTGATAATCGCGTTTAAAATTTTTTGAATCTTATTCAAGGTCTCACCGTCTTTTCCTAATAAAATCTCGTTCTCTTTCGATTTTAAATTAATAAAAAAAACCGAATCTTTTTTTTCAATGCTTTCAAACTCAATTTTTAATCCCATCTTTTCAAAAAATTCACTAATGATTTTTTTAATTTCTTCTTCTTGGTTCATTTTTTAAAAAATCTCTGAAATATCAAAGAAAAAGTTGAATTGGAAAAAATATAAAGCAAAAAACCGGCCGGCAATTGAATTAAAATCAAAAAAGTCAAAATAGGAAAAAAGTAGCTTGTAAAACTCTGGAAAAAATTCTTTTCTAAAGAAAAAGATGTCTTTTGAAAAAAAAGTTGAACAGCGGAAACCAAAAAAGCCAAAGGAGGATAAGGAGAAGAAAGATTTAAAAATCCTAAAAACAAATAATTGCTCCCATTAATCAAGATCTCTTTTTTCACCAATTGATAAATAAAAATAAAAACGGGCAATTGTAAAAACAAAGGAATGGTCCCTAAAAAAGGATTTATTTTCTTTTCTTTAAAAAGGGCGACAATTTTTTCTTGTTGTAATTTTAAATCCTGAGAATATTCTTTTTTAATTTTTTTAATTTCTTCTTGAATTTCAGCAATCTCTTTTTGATTTTTTTGAACTATTTTTTCTAATGGAAAAAGGATAATTTTAATCAAAAAAGCGAAAAGAATAAGCGCGAAACCAAAATCACCGAAAGCAAGATAATTCTTCAAAAAATCGAAAAAATAAAAAAATTTTTCCTCAAAAAAACTAAACATTTTTTAACATATTTTTAATTTCTTTCTCGACTTTTTGAAAATTCAAATCTTCTGAATATTTTTTTAAAAAAACTATAAAAACACCTTTAAAAAGATTATCTTTTAGGTTTTTTCTTAAAGCTTCTCGAATCCATCGTTTCATTCTATTTCTCTTTACGGCAAGAACCACTTTCTTTTTAGGAACCACAGGAAAAATCTTTGTTTTTTTTAAATCTTTTTTTTCTAAAAAAAACATCTTCAAAAAATCTCCCTCTTTTTTTCTACCTTTCTTAAAAGAAAGCAAAAATAAATTTGTTTTTCTTTTTAATCGACAACCAGACGCCATCTCTTTTTTTTTCTTCTTTTTTTCAAAACCTTCGTTTCTTTCCTTGCTAAAAAACCGTGCGTCCTTTTTCTTTTTCTTTTATTGGGGCGATAGGTAATACTCATAAAGAATATTATACAAAAAATCTCTCTAAAAATCAAATCCACAAAAAATACACAATTTTTCCACCAAAAAAACTTTTTTGGTCTTGTTTTTAATTTTAAAAATCGTTTATAATCTTCTATGAACCGCGAAGAACTCTGGCAATCCCTTTTATCTCGCCTTCAACTTGAAGTTTCTAATTTTCAATTTAACACTTGGTTGAAACATGTTAAGGTTTCTTCTTTTAATCAAAAAATTGTCATTCTCGCTGTTGATAATTCTTTTACCAAAGAATGGTTAGAAAAAAAATATAAAAGTTTGATTTTGAAAGCTGTTAAAGAAATCCTTCCTGATATCGAGGATGTTATTTTTGAAATTAAAAAAGAAGAAAAAACATTTTTATCTAAAATCCCTCAAAAAAAATCCACGACCTTCCCCCAACAACCAAATCTTGAAACCTTCCAAAAAAAACAAAAAGCAAATCTTAATCCAAGATACCGTTTTTCCAATTTTGTTGTTGGTTCTTTTAATGAATTGGCGCATGCCGCTGCTTTGGCGATCACAAAAAAACCGGGCCAAATTTATAACCCTCTTTTTATTTATGGAAGCGTTGGTTTAGGAAAAACCCATTTATTGCAAGCTATTGGAAATGAAATCATCGAAACCCAACCAGAATTAGAAGTAAAATATATCCCTACTCAAATTTTTGTTTCTCAGGTAATCCAGGCGATCAAAAATAAAAACATTGATGAATTAAAGAAAAAATGGCAACAAACGAACGTTCTCATTGTTGATGATATTCAATTTTTGGCTGGAAAAGAAAGAACCCAAGAAGAGTTTTTTTATCTTTTTAATTTTTTATATGAAAATCAAAGACAAATCATTCTTTCTTCAGATCGTTCCCCTCGAGAGATCCCAGCTTTAACAGAAAGATTGAAATCGCGTTTCGAAGGGGGGTTAATGGCTGATATCTCTTTTCCTGATTATGAAAGTCGAATGGCGATTTTAAAATCAAAATGTCAGGAAAAAAACGTTGAGATCCCGGATGAAATTTTAGAATACATCGCTCAAAATATCAAAAAGAATATCCGAGAATTAGAAGGTGCTTTGAATTTTTTGATTTTTAATTTAAACACAAAAAAAGAAAAAATGAGCTTTAATAAAGTGAAAGATTTTTTAAAAAAGATTATTGAAAAACCAAAAAAAGTAATTAACGCAAAAATCATTATCAAGGAAATCGCTGATTTTTATGGTTTAAAAGAAAAAGATCTTTTTTCTAATTGTCGAAGGCAAGATCTTTTAAAACCTCGTCAAATTGCGATGTTTTTTTTAAGAGAGGAATTAAAAACTTCTTATAGTGCTATTGCAAAACTATTTGGAGGAAAAGATCATACAACCGTAATGCACGCCTGTAATAAAATTATCAAAAAAATAGAAGAGAATGAAAATTTAAGAAATGAAATTAATACTTTAAAAGAGAGGATATTTTGTGGATAAAAAAGAAAAAAAGAATTTTCCACATTTTTTATACATTTTTTAAATATTCAAAAATAATGTAAAATAAGGTAAAATTAATAAAATCACTTTTTTTCCACTATGTTACTATCACTATTAACAAATAATTTAAAAGAAGGAATAAAAATCGTTGAAAAAGGATTAACAAGAAGTCCTGTTTTACCGGTTTTAGAAAATATTTTCTTGGCAACAGAAGATAATTTTTTAGTTTTAAAAACAACCAATTTAGAAATTGGCCTTATTCACTGGATATTATCAAAAAACGAAGAAAAAGGAGAAATTTGTCTTCCTTCTAATATTTTTGGAAGTTTGATAGATAGTATTAAAGATGAAATTATTACTCTTAAAAAAGAAAAAAATAATCTTTTAATTAATGGAAAAAATTTTGAAGCAAAGATTATAACCCAAGAAACAAAGGATTTTCCTATAATTCCATTTCCTAAAAAAACTGAAGAAATATTAGAGATTAAAGGATCTTTATTCTGTAATGCCTTATCTCAGGTTGTTCAAATCCCTTCTTATTCTTCAACAAGGCCTGAATTATCAGGTGTTTTAATAAGTTTTCAAAAAGATAAAATAGAGATTGTTGGAACTGATAGTTTTCGTTTGGCAAAAAAAACAATTTTAAAAGATAATCGTTTATTGAATGACTATCATTTAATCATTCCTCAAAAAACAGCAAGAGAAATAATTAATATTTTTTCAAAAGAAGAAAAAATTGTTTTTTATCTTTCAACTGAAAATCTTTTTCTAGAAAGTTTTTTTCAAGAGATCGATCATCCAAAAACATTACTCGTTTCTCGTTTGATTGAGGGTGAATTTCCTGATTATAAAGATATTATTCCTCAAAAATTTCAGACAAAAATTTTTTTAAAAACCGAGGAATTTCTATCCCAAATCAGAAGCGCTAATATTTTTAGTGGGAGAGAAAATGAAATTTCTTTTAATATCAAAGGGAAAGAAAAAAAAATGGAAATTTTAACAAAAAACGATAAACTGGGAGAATATAAAAGTTTTCTCAATTGTCAAATTGAAGGTTCTGATTTAAAAATTACTTTTAATAGTAAATTCTTGATCGATGGTATTTTAAATATTAATCAACCAGAAATGGTTTTTCAATTAACAAACGAAGAAGGGCCAGCGGTTTTAAAGCCAAAAGATAGTGATGATTATCTTTATATTTTAATGCCCGTCAAGACTTTTTAATTGAAGATATTTATTTAAAAATTCTCTAAAGATAGGAGCAGCAACAATAACACCAGCGGCATTTTTCATTGGGGTGTTATCATTATTTCCTACCCAAACACCGATAGTAATATCTTTCGTGTATCCAATAGTCCAGGCGTCGCGAAAATCATTCGTTGTGCCAGTTTTTATTGAAACTTTTTCATAAGGAAAATACAGAACCGAATGATAACCAAAAATAGGAGCCCGAGCATTATTATCAGAAAGGATATCAGAGATTAATTCCGCTACTTTTTCTGGTAGAACCTTTTTTTCTTGGTATTCGTTTTTTATTAAAATTTTTCCTTCATTGTCTTCAATTTTTTTTATTACATTTATCTCTTTTTTAATTCCTTTATTGGCGAAGACCGAATAAGCAGCCGTCATTTCTAAAAGATTAACCTCCCAACCACCCAAAACAATTGCCGGGCCAAATGGTTCTTTTAGGGTTGTAATTCCCATTTCTTTTGCAGTTTGAATAGAATTTTCTAATCCAGCGAGATCCATTAAAACTTTTACTGAAGGAATATTCAAGGATTGAGCCAGGGCTTCCCTTAAAGTAACTTCTCCTCGAAATTTTAAATCATAATTATAAGGGCAATATTCTTTTCCTCCCCAAATTCCAAAGCAAGTGGGTTCATCAATAACTTTTGTTTTATCATCAAAACCATTTTTAAAAGCGGTTGCATAAACAAAGGGTTTAAAAGCAGATCCTGGTTGTCTTCCGATTTTGGTTTGCAAAATATCAAATTGGGGCTCAAATTTACAATTTTTTCCTGCTTGACAATTTTCAGGTTCTTTTTGGGCCCAAAAATCACGAGAACCAACCCAAACCAAAATTTCCCCTGTTTTATTATCAATAACAACCATTGCTCCGTTATAAGCATTGTATTTTTTATTATCTTCCCCTTTTTCCTTTAAAATTTTTTCAGCGATTTCTTGTAATCGAAAATCAAGGGTTGTGTAAACATTCAACCCTTTTGAATTTAAATATTCTCTTCCATATTTTTTTTCTAAAAAAGATGCGATCATTAATGAAAAATGAGGGGCTTTTATTTTAGGGGGCGGTAGAAATAAAAGCTCTTTTTCTTTTGCCTCCTTTGCTTCTTTTAAAGAAATAAAATTCTCTTTTACCATTTCATCGATAACAAGATTTTTTCTTTCCAAGAGCTTATCTTTTTCTTTTCCCCAAGGAGAAAGAAGACTTGGTGCTTTGATTAAGGCCGCGAGCGTTGCCGATTCCGCAAGATCTAATTCCCAGACGTTTTTTCCAAAATAATTCTGGGCCGCGCTTTGAACACCATAGATATTAGGACCAAAAGGAATTTGATTTAAATACCATTCCAAGATTTGATCTTTTGAATATTTTTTATCTAATTCAATAGCCAATAAAACCTCTTTTGTTTTCCGAGCGAATGTTTTTTCCGGAAATAAAAAAGTACTTCTTATTAATTGTTGAGGGATTGTTGAACCTCCAAAAGTTAATTTTTTCAATTTTAAATCAAAAAGAATCGCCCTTAAAATTCCCTTAAAATCTATTCCTCGATGTTGATAAAATTTTTTATCTTCAATAGAAATCACCGCCTTTTTTAAATAATCTGGTATTTTCTCTAAAGAAACATAAGTTCTTTTTTCTTCTTTAAATATTTCATATAATAAAACCCCATTTCTATCAAAGATTTTTGTTGATTGAGATAATTCTCTCTCTTTAAAATCTTCGGGTCGAGGAAAATCTTTAAAAAACCAAAAAATAAAAAAAATTAAAAAAAAACCAAAAACAAAACAAAGAGAAAAAAAGATTTTTAAAAATTTTATAAATTTTCTTTTCATTATTAAATATTTTAAAAAATATTTTTTAAAAATCAAAAAAAGGAGGGTAAAACCCTCCTTTTTTCTTTTCTTAGATTATTATTCTTCTTCCTCTCCTTCTTCTTCTGGCATTTCTTCTAAATCTTCTTCCTCGTCTTCTTCTTGAAAAAATTTCTTAATTCTTTTCATTTTTTTAAAGAAAATATACGACCTTTTATTTTTTAACTATTGAAATTTTATTTTTTTTTTAATATTTGTCAAGACCATTTTTTCTTTTATTTTTCCATCTTTTTTGTTAAAATAAAAGATAAAAGGGCCCTTAGTTTTAATTGGTAGAACGCCGCATTTGCACTGCGGAGGTTGGGAGTTCGAGTCTCCCAGGGTCCATATTTTTTAAAAAATCTTTTTTCCAAAAAGACGTAAAAAGAGTTTTTCTTTATCTGTTAAAAGATCAATATCCATTTTTTTAAGTTTTTTCAAAAGGGAATCGTTCTTTTGTGATTTTTGGAAGATTTTTATTATCTCTTTTTCTTTATCATCGCGCGCAATTCTATTAAGAGAGATTTTTTGACATTTTAAACATTGATGGATGATCATTATTTCCCCTTCTTTGTTTTTTCCATATCTATCCTTTCCTTCTTTTTTTAAAGTTAAGCCAATTGGTTTCATTAAACCTTGACACTTTGATTTTCGGTCCCCAGATTTTTTTAAATCAACGTGTTTTGAGTAAAGACAAAAAGGACAATGATTACGATGTTTTGTTCCAATAGAAACAGAAGAAAAAACTTTTTTTCGACAATGCTCGCATATAAAAAAATCTTTTTTCATTTTAGATATCACAAAGAAAAACAACAACCCATTTATCTTTCTGTTTTTTGATCTTCAATTGATGATAGGTTACCGCTTTGATATCAAGATCAACGCTTTCTATTTTTTTTCCTTTTAAAAACCCTTCAATGAAAAAATCTTTTTTAAAGTCGGATTTTTTTATTTTTAAATCAAAATAAGCTTCTTTTTTTATTTGAGATATACAAAGGCACTCATTTAAAAAATCAACAAATAAACTTGGTAAATCATTGCTTTTAATTTTTATTTTTCGGAAAACAAATTCCCCTTTTGTTTTTGCGTTAATAGTCTTAAAAAGGACAAAAGGAGCAAAGGAAAAAAGTTTTTTAAGGGTCTTTGCCCAGATCTTTATTTTTAAGTCAGCTGTATGTTTTAAAATTTTATAATTTTTTTTCATTAATTTTTAATTTTTCAAACTCTTCTCTTACCACTTTTCTATCATCCCAGGGAATCTTTTTTCCGTTTTTAACACAAATAGAAGGTTCGCATCCTTTTCCGGTAATAACAACGATATCGTTTTTTTTGGCCATCGTTAAGGCCCTTTTTATTGCTTCTCTTCGGTCTAAAATTTTTTCCGCGTTTTTACACCCTTTTGCTACCTGTTCAATAATTTCCCAAGGGTCCTCATCGTAAGGGTCTTCATTGGTAATAATTACTTTTTCACAGTATTTTTGAGCGATTTTTCCCAAAACCGGTCTTTTCCATTTATCCCTTCCGCCACCACAAGCACCCAAGACACAAATCATTTTTTCATTTTTCTTTAAGTACCTTCTTAAATTAAGATAAACAGCTTCTAGTGCATTCGGGGTAAAGGCGTAATCTACAATGACTTTAAAAGGAAAGGAAATCACTTCTTCCATACGTCCGGGAATCGAAGAGATTTTTTCCAGGGCTTTTTTTACAATTTTTAAAGAAATATTTTGGGAAAGGGCAAAAGTAGCAGCCGCCAGGGCATTATAAGCCTGGAATTCACCCGGAATCTTTAAATTTATTTTTACTCCCTTTATTTCTATTAAAATGCTTTTTTTTGTTGTTTTTATAATTTTTCCCCTTATCAGTTTTTCGTTGCTCGCCAAAAAATAATTTTCTTCGTTTTTTAAAGAATAGAGATATTTTTTTTGACTTTCATAATTTAAAAAATGAAAAACCTCTTTATCATCAAAATTTAAAATATGGCAATTTTTCGTGTTTTTAAAAAGTTGTTCTTTGGCTTGGCGGTATTTTTCAAAACTTCCGTGGGCTTCGATATGTTCAGGATAAAGATTGGTGAAAATAGCACAGTCAAAATCAATAAAACAATGTCGGTATTGTTTAATTCCCTCTGAGGTAACCTCGATGATTGCATATTGACATTTTTCTTTTACTGCCTTTTTTAAAAAAGATTGTAAAAAAAATCGGCCCGGCATTGTCATTCGTGTTGTGTTTTGCCATTCTTTATTTTTTATCTTAAAAAAAATCGAACAACTCACGGCCACTGAAAAACCGGCTTCCTCGAGAATTTTCGAGATTAAAAACACGGTCGTTGATTTTCCGTTTGTGCCCGTGACGCCTACAACTTTTATTTTTTTCGACGGGAAACCGTAAAAAAGAGCGCTTAATAAAGAAAGAAGAAAATGGTAGGAGTTTAATAAAAAAAGAGGGCAGAGTTTTTTTATTTTTTCCTTGATCATCATTTAAAATGATAACACAAAAATTAGAAATTTTTATACAAGGGGTATTGAAGAGAATCTGAAAGCGCTTGGAAGCTAGCAAAAATAATATTGGAAGAAATGCCCCCTGTTGTCCATTTATGAATTCCATCCGAAGATTCAATGAAGACAACAACATCTGACTGGGTTCCGCTTTCACCTTCTAAAATTCTTACTTTATAATCAATTAATTTTACTTTTGAGAGTTGGGGGAATGATTTATTAAGAATTTTTCTTAGGGCCTTGTCCAGGGCATTAACCGGTCCTTGACCTAAAGCGATAGCAGAAAAAATTTTATTTTTTATTTTCAACCTTAATTTACTTTGGGCGAGAAATTTTTTATTATAAACAATTTTAACCTCAAAAAAAATTGGTTTAAAAAAAGGATAAAACTTATTATTTTTTTTAGCCAGGAATAATTCCAAGGAGGCCTCGGCGTTTTCATAAACCAAACCCATTTTTGTATTTTTTTTAATTTCTTTTATTATTTTTTCTAATTTTTTCTTTCCAAAAGAAAACCCTAGTTCTTTTGCTTTTAAAAAAAGAATGGATTTTCCAGAAATTTCAGAAAGGGAAAACTTTAATTCATTTCCCACTTTTTCAGGATCGCAATGTGAATAACTTTCTTTCCATTTTAAAATTCCGTCGCCGTGCAACCCCGCCTTCGTTAAAAAAGCATTCTCTCCGACATAAGGCTGAAAGGGATTTGGATTTTGATTTGCAATCTGTGCGATTTGACGAGAGACATCTTTTAGTTTTTTTAATTTTTCTTCTTTAAAGAGTGGTATTTTAAATTTAAATTGAAGGGTTGGGATTAAGATGCACAAATCAGCGTTTCCGCATCTTTCTCCATAACCGTTAATTGTTCCTTGAACCTGAGAGACGCCTTCTTTTATCGCTTCCAAACTATTGGCCACGGCCAACCCACTATCGTTATGACAATGGATTCCCAAAGGAATTTTTATATCTTTTTTTACGATTTTTACAATTTTTTTGATTTCAAAAGGCAAAGAACCGCCGTTCGTGTCGCAGAGGATTATCTTTTCAGCCCCGGCTCTTTGAGCGGTTTTTAAAACCCTTAAGGAAAAAGCTGGATCCTTTTTAAAACCATCAAAAAAATGTTCGGCGTCAAAAAAAACCTTTTTTTCTTTTTCTTTTGCAAACCTAATGCTTTGAAAGACCATTCTTAAATTTTCTTTAGGGGAGGTTTTTAAAACATTTTTTACTTGTAAAACACAAGCCTTTCCAACGATGGTAACGATTTTTGTTTTTGCCTCCAATAAAGAAAGAAACTGGTTATCATTTTTTGGTTTTTTGTCTTTTTTGCAAGTCATTCCAAAGGCAACAATTTTTTCTTTATCAATCAAAGGAAGCGAAGAAATCTTTTTGAACAAAATCATATCTTTTTGATTAGAGGCCGGCCAACCCGCTTCAATAAAATCAACGCCAAAATTCAGCAAAATCCTAATCACTTTTATTTTGTCTTCTAAAGAAAAATTGATATTTTTTTGTTGAGTGCCATCCCTTAGGGTTGTATCGTAAATTTCTATCTTTTTTTTCATTTTTTTGATATAAAAAAACCCCTTTTTTAAAAGGGGAGAAGTTTCTTTTTAAATTTTAAAACCCCTCCCCTTAAGGGGGTTGATAAATAATAATAGCAATGATATTTTTTTTTAGAAGAAAATCTTTCATATTTTTAAAATTTTATTTTAAAGAAAATTTTTGTCAATATCTTTAAAAACTTGTTAAAATAAATGATGTTTGATTTAAAGATTGATTTTGCCTTAACCGAAAGTCAAAAGGAAGCGAGCAAAAAAATCGTCGAAGGAATAAAAAAGGGGATCAAACACCAGGTTTTTTTAGGCGTCACCGGCTCTGGTAAGACGGTGGTTATGGCTAATGTTATTTATCAATTAAAAAAACCAACGCTTGTTATTTCACCCAATAAAACATTAGCCAGTCAAACCTATCAGGAATTTAAAGAATTTTTTCCTAATAACGCCGTTCATTATTTTGTTTCTTATTATGACTATTATCAACCAGAAGCTTATTTACCTTTGACCGATACTTACATTGAGAAGGATGCGAAAATAAATGAAAAAATCGAAAGATTGAGACATTCAGCGGTCCAAGATTTAATTTCAAGGCCTGATGTGGTTATCGTTGCCTCTGTTTCTTGTATTTATAATTTGGGCTCACCCGATGATTACAAAAGGATATCTTTTTTAATAAAGAAAGATCAAAAAATTAATAGAAAGGATTTTTTTTCACAATTAATTTTTTTGGGTTATCAAAGAAACGACTTTGATTTTCTGCCGGGCACTTTTCGGGTTCGAGAAAACTTTGTCGATGTTTTTTTCTCTAGTTCTCAAAAGATCTTGAGGATTGAACTCGATTCTCAGAGAATTAAGGATATTTATCAATTAAAAGGCAAAATTGAAGAGCCTTATTCTTTTACATTTAAAGAAGCAAAAAAAGTTCTTTCAGAAAAAATTTTACCTGCTCATTTTTGGCTAACACCCCAGGATAAAATTCAAATTGCTTTGAAAAACATTGAAATAGAACTAAAAGAAAGATTAAAAGAATTAGAAAAAAAGAAAAAGTTTTTAGAGAAAGAAAGATTGGAGAAAAGAACAAAATATGATTTAGAAATGATTAGGGAAACGGGTTATTGTCATGGGATCGAAAATTATTCTCGCCATTTGGAATTTCGAGAACCAGGAAGTCCGCCTTTTACTTTATTGGATTATTTTCCAAAAGATTTTTTGATTTTTATCGATGAATCCCATCAAACCATTCCTCAATTAAAAGCAATGGCCGCCCAAGACAGAAAAAGGAAAGAATCTTTGGTCGAATATGGATTTCGTTTGCCTTCAGCTTTCGATAATCGACCTTTAACTTATGAAGAATTTGAAAAGAAGGCAAAATCCGTTGTTTATGTTTCAGCGACCCCTGATGACTTTGAGATTCAAAGATCAAAAAAGAGGGTGATTGAGTTGTTGGTGCGTCCCACCGGATTATTAGAACCAGAAATTGAAGTAAGAAAAACAAAGAATCAATTAGAAAATATCATCTTTGAGATTAAAAAAAGAAAGAAAAAAAATCAAAGGGTCCTTGTTTTGACCCTAACAAAAAGATTGGCAGAAGCCATTGCCCAGAGATTGGAAGAGGAGAAAATTTCAAGCGCTTTTTTACATGCCGAAGTGAAGACATTAGAAAGACCCGATCTTTTAAAAAAATTAAGAGAAGGAAGGATTGATGTTTTGGTTGGTGTCAATTTATTAAGAGAAGGATTGGATTTGCCCGAGGTTTCTCTTATTTTAATTTTAGATGCAGATAAAGAAGGTTTTTTGAGATCAAAGACAACCCTTTTACAAATTATGGGTCGAGCAGCAAGGAATGTAGATGGTCGTGTTATTTTCTTTGCTGATGAAATAACGAAAGCGATGAAAGAGGCAATCGAGGAGTCAAACAGAAGGAGAAATTTTCAATTAGCCTTTAATAAAAAACACAATATCGTACCTCAAATGATTAAAAAACCAATTCGGCCTTGGCTTTTTGCTAAAAAAGAAATTGAAGACCTTGAATTTATTGATGACTTAAAGATCTTAAAAAAAGAAATGGAAATTGCAGTTAAAAATCTTGATTTTGAAAGGGCGGCTCAAATTCGAGACAAAATTAAAACACTCTTCCCTAAAAAAAATATGGTATAATTTAAAATTATGGCGGTTTTAAAATCAAGCAAAAGAGAACTAAGAAAAACAGAAAGAAGGAGATTGCATAATTTGTCTTGGAAAAATAAGGTAAAGAAAATTTACAAAGAATTTTTTGATTTAATTAAAGAGAAAAAAATAGTCGAGGCCAAAGAAAAACTCCCTCTTTTACAGAAAATTATTGATAAGGCAAGAAAAGAAGGTATTTTAAAAAAAAATAAGGCCTCAAGATTAAAATCAAAAGCCTTTTTGTTTTTAAATGCTATTGATAAAGAAAAAAAGGGCTAATTCAGGAGAGATTTCTCCTTGTCTTATTTTTAAATCTAGTAGATAAAGTTTTTGATAGAGATTTTCTAACTCACCTTTTTTAAAAAACCTCAAACAATTTAATGTTTTTTGAATTAAAAAATAAGGTTTCTTTAATTTTTTTTGCAAGAAAGAAAAGCTTCTTGTTTTCTCGAAAAGGTTTTTCACGATTAACATTTCTCTCAATTGATAAGCAAACATCGAAAAAAGATATTGAGGAGGATCATTTCCTTCTAAGTGTTTTTTTATCATCAAGATTGCTTCCTTTTTGTTTTTTTTAACTAACATTTCCAAGGTATTAAAGATATTAATCGTTAGCTGGGGAGAAACCAATTTTTTAATATCAGAAAGAGAGATTTTTTTTTCTTTAAAAGTTAAGAGTTTTTCAATTTCTTTTTCTATCAACCAAAGATTGTTTCCCAATAGCTCAATTAATTTTTCTTTGGCCCCTTTTTCAAAAACAAAATTTTTCTCCTTTTCCATTTTAGATAGCCATTTTTCTGTTTCTTTTTGGGTTAAAAAATCATAATATTCTTTTCTTGCTTTTTTTTCAATGATTTTTGAAAGAGAGCCATTTTCTTCTTCTTTCTCATAAAAAACAATCAAATTGGGAGAAGAGGCAAATCTTTCTATTTCTTTTTGAAAATCTTCTTGAAATTTTTTATTCAAGGAGGCGTTTTCTAAAATAAAAAGTTTTTTTTGGTTAAAAAAACCAATATTAAAAAATTCCCTTTTAATTGAAAGGAAATGATTTTCTTCTTTTAAATCAAAAAATTTAATCTCTCTTTTTTCTTCCTCTGCTTTTTTTAAAATCTCTTTTATTCTTTTTTGAGAAAGATAAGTTTCTGGCCCTTTTATGATGAGGATCATATTTTTTGACAAGAAGGACAAAAATAAGAACCCCGGGATTTTATTTTAATTCTTTTAATAATACCCTTGCAACGATAACATTTTTCTCCTTTCCTTCGATAAACCTTTCTTTCTTGATCAAAATTTCCTTTTTTTCCCGATGGCGTCCGATAATCTGAAATACTTTCTCCTTTTAAAACAATCGCTTTTTTTAAAACCTCTTTCATTACAAAAAATATCTTTTTCAAGTCCCTTTCAGATAATTTTTCTATTTTTTTTAAGGGATGAATTTTTGAACGCCATAAAATTTCATCAGAATAGATATTTCCGATACCCGCAATTACCGATTGGTCCATTAAAACCTCCTTTATTGGTTTTTTTCTTTTTTTTCTTAAACCTTCTTTAAATTCTTCAAAAGAAATTTCAAGGGCATCAGGTCCGATTTTTTTAAATTCTTCTGATTTTAATAATTCTTTTTCGTCCCAGAGTTCTATTTTGGCAAATTTTCTTAAATCAGACAAAGCCAAAAAATCTCCGTTATCCAAAAGAAAGAGAACCCTTAAAAAAAGATTGACATTTTCTTTTAAATAAGGATTGTCAGAGAGGGGGACCCATTTTTTATTTTCTTTTTTCCATTTTCCGAGCAAGAGATGTCCTGTTAATTTTTGATGGATCAAAAGGATTTTTTGGGAAGAGAGGTTAATAAGAATATTTTTTCCTTTTCTCCAGATTTTAACGATTTTTTTTCCAACGATCTCTTTTTTAAAAACTGAAAGAGGAGGTTTTTTTATTAAAGAGGGGCTTTCAATAAAAACATCTAAAATTTTTTTATTTTGAATCTTTTTTTCTAATTCCCTGACCGTTGTTTCTACTTCTGGCAGTTCTGGCATTTTAGCTTTTGAGAATCACTTTTACTTTTTCAACAATTTCGTTGGGAGTAAAGTTTGCCTTAACCAGATAATCGGTAGCGCCCAATTCTAATCCTCTTTTTATTTCTTCTTTTTGGCCGAGATTGGAAAGGATTAAAATGGGAATTCTTTTTGTTTTTTCATTTTCTTTTATTTTTTTTAAAACCTCAAAGCCGTCCATTTCTGGTAAAAGAAGGTCTAAAATAATGAGATCGAAATTTTCTTCTTCGGTTTTTTTTAATCCTTCTTCGCCCGTTGGTGTAATCAATGAATGAAAATGTTCCTGGTTTAATTTTTTTGCCAAGAGTTGAGCTAAAAATTTGTCGTCCTCGATGATTAAAATTTTTTTCTCCATTTTCAATTATTTTAATACATTTTAAAGATAATGTAAAGAGTTTAGATCTTTAAGAAGGCTTTTAAAACCCAATTCCTCAAAGATTTTTTTAAAAGCCTCGATTTTTATTGGATTTATTTCGCTTTCTTTTAAAGAAAAATCTATTTTTATCAAGGGTTGAAGTCGAATTAAAGAAAGATTTTTTAAAATTAAATCTTTATTTTTTAAAAGAACAATTCTTTCTTTTTCCCCCAATCTCCAAAGATCCTCTTTTTGAAAAAAATCTTCTAACCTTCCTGTTTTTTTGATGATATTTACCGCTGTTTTTTTTCCTATTTTTTCAACGCCTTTTATATTATCTGAGATATCTCCCATCAATGATTTAAAATCAGCAAACAAAAAAGGTTCAATACCATATTCCTTTTCTATTTTTTCTTTATCAAAGACAATTGAATCCTTGCTTTTTGTTCCCAAAAAATAAACCTTTGTTTTTTCGTCAATCAGTTGAAAGAGATCGCGATCTTTTGTAATAATAATTTTTTCTAAATCTTTTGTTGTTTCAGATTTAACAATCGAAGCGATTAAATCGTCGGCCTCAAAACCCTCTTTTTCCAAAACAAAAAAAGAATTTTTATTGAGGAGATGTTTTACTTTTTGAATTTGCAATTGTAAATCAGAGGGAATTTTTTCTCTCGTGCTTTTATATTCCTTTAATTTTTCGTGTCGAAAGGTTTTCGCCGGGAAATCAAAACAAAAAATTAAAAAATTGGGTTTTAATTCTTTAAGGATTTTTAAACAAAGTCGAAAAAAACCATAAATTGCTTGAATCTTTTCTCCGTTTTTTGTTGTTAATTCAGGTAGGGCAAAAAAACTTCGGTATAAAACAGCGTTGCTATCAAAGATGATCAATTTCTTTTCCATCTTTTTTGATTTTAAAAAAAGGATTTTAAAATTTTAATTTCCCTTTGATTGGGCGAGATAAACCTGAAAGAAATTAAGTAGGTTCTTTTTTTTAAAAGATTCCTTTTAATTTTTTCTCCCCATTCAAGGACGATGAGATTTTGGGGTTGAGAAAGGATTTCTTTTAAATTTAATTCTTTAATCTCAGAGAAATTTTTTATTCTGTAAAGGTCAAAATGATAAAGGAATTTAAAAAAACTTTTCTTGTTTCTGATTTTAAATTTTTTAAAAATAACAAAAGAAGGGCTTTTAATTACCTCTTTAATTCCCAAATTTTTGGCCAGCGATTTGACAAAGAATGTTTTTCCAGAACCTAACGGTCCTTTTAAGATTAAAAAAAGAGGCCCCTTTTTTTCTTTTAGAATTTCTTGGCTGATTTTTTTGGCAATCCTTTTTGTTTCGAGTGGAGATGATGAGAAAAATTTTATTGACTTTTTCATATTTTAAGGTTAAAGTATTGTTGAAAAAAGTCAAATAGAATGGAAAAAGAAAAATTAAAAGGACAAATTATTATTAAACAAGAAGAAGAAAGGATAAAAAATATTGAAGATTTAAAAAAGAGTATTGAGGCTTTTTTGAATAAGGATATCAGCGATCTTTTAAAAAAAATTTTGAGCGGTGCTATTATTTTGAATAGCTCTGATGTCCATTTTGAACCAAAAGAGACAGAAACATTATTGAGAATGAGATTTGATGGAATTTTGTACGATGTTTTTGTTTTTTCTACAAAACTTTATAAAGAGATCCTTGTTAGATTAAAAATACTTTCGGGAATGAAGATTAATATTATCGATCGACCCCAAGATGGACGTTTTACAATTTTTTGCGATGGTCGAGAGATTGAAATTCGTAGTTCCTCGCTGATTTCTGAATGGGGTGAATCTTTTGTCATTCGTGTTTTAGACCCCAAAAACTTAAAGAATTTAAATGAGTTGGGATTGAGAGAAGATCTTCTTTCTTTATTTAAAAAAGAAATCAGAAGGCCTCATGGTATGATTATTGTCACCGGCCCTACCGGTGCTGGGAAGACAACGACCCTTTATGCTTTTTTGTCTGAAATAAAAAATCCCGAGATTAAAATTATTACTATTGAAAATCCGATTGAATATCATTTATCTGGCGTTGTTCAAACCCAGGTAGAGCCAGGAAAGGGTTATGATTTTGTTAATGGTTTGAAAGCAATTATGCGCCAAGATCCTGATGTCATTTTAGTTGGAGAGATTCGTGATTTAGAGACCGCGGAATTGGCGCTTCAAGCTTCGTTAACCGGTCATTTGGTTTTGAGTACCCTCCATGCTAATGATGCAGTCGGCGTTGTGGCGAGATTCTTGGCTTTGGGCGCAAAACCATTTCATATTGCCCCGGCTTTAAAATTGATCGTTGCCCAAAGATTGGCCCGGAGGGTTTGTAAAGAATGTTTTCAGTTAAAAAAGATATCCAAAGAAGAATTTGACATTTTAAAAAAATTCTTAGATAATATCAAAGGGGCAAAAATTCATTCCGATTTAAAGATCCCCGTTGCCAAAGGATGTCCAGGGTGTAATTTTACCGGTTATAAAGGAAGGATTGGTATTTTCGAAGCGCTTGTTGTTGATGGAGAAATTGAATCTTTAATTCTCCAATCATCGCCTGCTTCTCTTTTAAAGAAAAAGGCAAAGGAAAAAGGAATGATCACTCTAACCCAAGATGGTTTATTAAAAGTCTTAGATCATATCACCACCATGGAAGAAATTGAAAAGGTTATTGGTTTTTTTGAAGATTAAATTTATGGCCGGTCATAGCCATTGGGCAAAAATTAAATACAAGAAAGCAGCGAGCGACGCAAAAAAAGGTCAAGTCTTTTCTAAGATCGCCAGAGAAATTACCATTGCCGTTAGAGAGAAAGGACCCAATCCTGAATTTAATCCTCGATTGAGATTGGCCTTAGAGAGAGCAAAGGAAGTGAATATGCCCTCGGATAATGTAGAGAGGGCGATTAAGCGAGGGACCGGAGAGATCGCTGGTGAAAAATTAGAAGAAGTAATGTTTGAGATTTTCGGACCGGGAGGTACCAAAATTTTATTAACAGGAATTACGGATAATAAAAATCGTTCCTTCACTCAATTAAAACAAGTTTTGAATAAACATAATGCCAAATTGGGAAATGAAGGTTCTGTTCGTTGGTTTTTTAAAAAGATGGCAAGCTTGGGTTTGAAGCTTTCGCAACAACCGCCCGAATATCAAGAAAAAGAAACAATTGAATTATTGGCAATCGAGGCTGGTGCCCAAGATTTTTATTGGCAAGGAGATGAGCTTTATATTTATTTTTTACCCGAAGAAGGAGAGAAGGGAAAAAAGTTTTTAATCGACCATGGTTTAAAGATTGATTCTTTTTCCCTCGAATGGGTACCCCAAGAAAACATTCAATTAGAAGAAAAAGATGTTGAGGCGAATAAAAAGTTTTTAGAAGAATTAGACGACCTGGATTTTACCCAAGAAATTTATATTAACCTGAATTTATGATCATCTTAGGAGTTGATCCTGGCTTGGCACGACTTGGTTATGGGGTCATTAAGGTTTTAAAGAACAAAAAAGTGAAATGCTTGGATTTTGGTGTTATCGAAACATTAAATACCAAAAAAAAAGAAGAAAGATTAAAAGAAATCAATAATCAACTTGCAAGGATTATTAAAAAATATCAACCAAATTTATTAGCAACTGAGAAGGTTTATTTTTTTAAAAATTCAAAAACCGTCATTCCTGTGGCCGAGGTAAGCGGAATTGTTCTTTTGAATGCAGCTAAAAGAAATATTCCGGTTTTTGAATTCACGCCCCTTCAAATAAAGTTTTCTTTAACTAATAATGGTCGGGCAGAAAAAAAAGAAATTATCAAAAAAATAAAAAGAGTTTTTAAATTAAAAAAGAATGTTATTATTGATGATGCCTTCGATGCGTTAGCTTGTGCTCTAACGGTTGTATTTAAAACAAGCTAACCTCTTGACAAAAATTATTTTTAAATTAAAATAAAAAATAGTCTTTCAAAGCACTTTTACAATTGAATTATTAAAATGAATTAAAAAAGATGATTTTTTGTGGGTTACCAGTCTCTTTTTCCTTTGAGGATTTGATCCTGGTCCAGGTTGAACGCTGGCGGCGTGGATAAGGCATGCAAGTCGAGCGGATCATTATTCTATGTAGGGGCAACCTGAAATAGAATAATGGTCAGCGGCAAACGGGTTAGTACAAAATAGATAACGAACCCCAAAGACAGGCATAACCCAGGGAAACTTGGGCTAATTCCTGATATTTTTTACCAACAAAAGTTGGTAAAAAAAAGAATTTCCTTTAAAAGGAAATTCGCTTTGGGATCGGTCTATTTCCTATCAGGTAGTTGGTAGGGTAATGGCCTACCAAGCCGATGACGGGTAGGCGGGCTGAGAGGCTGTCCGCCAACAATGGCACTGAGACACGGGCCATACTCCTACGGGAGGCAGCAGCCGAGAATCTTGGACAATGGGGGAAACCCTGATCCAGCGACGCCGCGTGCAGGAAGAAGCTCTACGGAGTGTAAACTGCTTTTGGCCGGGAAAAAGATTTTTTCTGATTGTACCGGCAGAATAAGGAGCTGCCAATCACGTGCCAGCAGCAGCGGTGATACGTGAGCTCCAAGCGTTAACCGGATTTACTGGGTGTAAAGTGTTTTAAGGCGTCCGGAAAAGTCTAATGTTAAATCCTCCGGGCTTAACCTGGAGACTGCATTAGATACTTTCCGGATAGAGGACGGCAGAGGGATCTGGAATTGCCAGGGGAGGGGTGAAATCCGTTGATCTTGGCAAGAACACCGAAACCGAAGGGAGGATCCTAGGCCGATCCTGACGCTGACAAACGAAAGCGTAGGGAGTAAAAGGGATTAGATACCCCTGTAATCTACGCCCTAAACGATGGACACTAGCCATTCTGAGTGTCGACCCTTAGAGTGGCGAAGCTAACGCGTTAAGTGTCCCACCTGGGGAGTACGGCCGCAAGGCTAAAACCCAAAGGAATAGACGGGGACCCACACAAGCGGTGGACCATGTGACTTAATTCGAAGACAAACGAAGAACCTTACCAGGGTTTGAACTGCTAACGATACCCTTTCGAAAGAAAGGGGTTCCCACAAGGACGTTAGCAGAGGTGCTGCATGATCGTCGTCAGCAGGTGCCGTGAGGCGCATGCTTAAATGCCAAAACCTGCGCAACCCCTATCTTGCGTTTTACTTGTCGCAAGAGACTGCCTCTTTTAAAGAGGAGGAAGGTGGGGACGACGCCAGATCCGTATGGCCTTTATGCCCTGGGCTGTACACGTGGTACAATGGTTGCTACAGCGGGTTGCGAAGCAGTAATGCGGAGCCAATCCCTAAAAAGCAACCTCAGTTCGGATCGAGGTCTGAAACCCGACCTCGTGAAGCCGGAATCGCTAGTAATCGCGAATCAGCCATGTCGCGATGAATATGTTCCTGGGTCCTGTACTCACCGCCCGTCAACGCAAGCGAGCTGGAAATACCTGAAGGCCAGAGTTTGTCTGGAACAAGGTAGGTCCAGTGAGAGGGCGTAAGTCGAAACAAGGTACGGGTAGGGGAATCTGCTCGTGGAAAAAAACAAATTAGAATTGGTCGATGAATTTGGGGAGTTGAAATTTCCTTCCCAAGTTCTTAAAAACTTTCTCGGACTGGTAACCCACAAAAAATCATCTTTTGAAAATATGATTCCTAAAAAAATTTTAAATTTTTTAAAAAAGAATAAAATTTCCTTTGAAATTATTTCTCATAAAAAAGTTTATACTGCTTTTGATAAAGTTAGAACTCTAAAAAATTCCCCCCAGTCAGTAGCAAAGGTAGTTTTTTTAAAAGCAAAAAACAAAATTTTTGCTTTTGTTTTAAGCGCCTCTCAAAAATTAGATTTGAAAAAAGCAAAAAAGTTTTTAAAAGAGAAAGAGGTTAAAATTGCTTCTGAGAAAATTATTCAAAACAAAATCAAGGGATTTAAACTAGGAGCTATTCCGCCTTTTGAAGAGATATTAAAAATACCTGTTTTTTTTGAGAAAAAATTGTTAAAATTAAAAGAAGTTATTTTGCCAGCTGGCGATTGGCAGAGTTCTTTAAAGTTGAAAAAAGAAGAATTAAAAAAAATTGTTAAAAAAGAAAGGATAGGAGATTTTTTTCAGAAAAAGGGTGAGTAGTTCAGTGGTAGAACGCCATTCTGATAAAATGGAGGCCGGAGGTTCAATTCCTCCCTCACCCACTTTTAAGATTTTAATTTTGCTAAAAATTTTTCAAAAAGAGAAAAACTTGAAATTATTTTTGTTTAAATTAAGTTTTTTATTAAGGTCCTTATCTTTTCTCTAAACCCCTGTTTTTTACAAAACAAAAAAGCGGAACGATTTTTAATGTCGCTTTCTATTCGAACAATTTTTATTTTCTTTTTTTTAAACCAGTTTAAAATTTTTTTTAAAAGAGAAAGACCAATTCCTTTGTTTCAATATTTTTCTTTTACGAATATTTGAAAGATTTCTCCCAATCTTTTTTCTTTCGAAAAATGGCTTGCTTTTTCAATGCCCCCAAAGATATAGCCAACAATTTCATCCTTTTTTTAGCGACGAAAATTTTCTCATTTAATCTCTTTTTCTGAAAATATTTAATAAAATTCTTTTTTATTTTTTCTTCTTGGCTTGAAAGATAATATTTTTTATCAAGGGAATGCTTAAAATCAGCCAGTTTTAAATGCAATTTCAAAAGTTCGGTAATGTCTTTTTTTTAAAAAGGGCAAAATTTTTATTTTCATTATTTTTATTTTAACCCTTTTTTCATTGTTGACAAGAATAAAAAAATGTTAAAATTATTTAGTGTTAAGAAAAGGTCGGGAAAATGTTTCAAAAATTTCATATGAAAAAAAGAATCACCCTCTTTGTTATCGCAGGATTAATTTTGGCAATAAATTCTTTTGCTTTAAATACCCCTTATCCTTCTGGAGAAAAAGGGATGTTAGAAAGAATAAGGGAAAGGTCTAATGTTTTTGAAAGAGAGTTTCAGAAAAATAGAGTGGAAATAAAAAAAATAATTGAACAAAATCAGGTTGAATTTAGGAATCTTTTGAAAAATAAAAGAGAAGAATTGAAAAATAAGATAGAACAACTAAGAGAAAGATTAAGGGCCCAATTGAAAGAAAGAATAAAAAATGAAGCAAAAAGAGAAATTGTTGAAAGGGTTTATCAGAGAATAAACGAATTAAACGAAAGAATGACCAATCACTATTTAAATGTGTTAGAAAAATTAGAAAAAATTTTGGAGAGAATTGAAAGCAGGACAGCAAAAGCAAAATTGAATAATTTAGATACCATCAAGGTTGAAGCAGCAATTGAAGAAGCAAAGACAGCTATTTTTAAAGCCAAAGAGGGATTAAAAACACAAGCAGAGAAAGTTTATCAACCACCAGAAATTACTAGCGAAACAACTTTAAAAACAAAAATAGGTCTTCTAAGAAAGCAATTACACGATGATTTAAAGTCGGTTGAAAAGTTGGTTAAAGAAGCAAGAGAAACAGTTAGAAAATCCCTTGTTCTTTTGGCCCAAATTAACAAGGTTAATGAAATTGAGGTACTAGAAAATACCTCAGTTCCAGAGCCTACTTCTTAAAATCATGGAAGAAAATAATTTAGAACAAAAAAATCAAAATTCTAATCGAGCAGGATTGTTTTTTATTCTTTTTTTAATTGTTTTGTTTTTGTTTTTAATAAGCATCTGGTATTGGTGGCAAAAAACAACAAAAACAATCAAAGAAAAAAGATTTGAACCTATTTTTGTTTCTCCGACGACAATTTTGCCTTCGCCGACTCCAATTGTAAAAGAAGAAACGAGCGATGATCGTACAACGGAAATCGAAAAAGATTTAGAGGATCTTGATTTGTTAGATTTAAATCAGGAGTTTAAAGAAATTGATCAGGATTTAGATTCTTTGTGATTTTATTTTCAAGAATTTTTTAAAGATTGATTTTAAAAAGAATCAATGTTTTTTCGATTGGAGAGATTTTATCTTTACTTAAAAAAGAAATATCCTGATTACGATCCTCAGTGGAGATTGTGGTTAAAAAAGAAGAAGGATGATAGGGAAAGAGAGGAAATAATGATTGGCGCTATTCTGACTCAGAGGGTAAATTGGAAAAACGTTGAGAGGGCTCTTGAAAACTTGAAAAAAGAAGGGATTGATTGCCTAAAAAAGATTTTTAATTTAAAAACAAGAAAATTAGAAAAATTAATTTCACCAGCCGGCTTTTACAAAACAAAAGCACGCTATCTTTTTAATTTTTCAAAATTCTTTGTTAAAAACTATCTTTCAATAAAGGATTTAAAAAAAGAGCCCCTTTATTCTTTAAGGGATAAATTTTTAAAAATTAAAGGCATTGGGCCGGAAACCGCGGATAGCATTTTGCTTTATGCCTTAGATAAACCGATTTTTGTTGTTGATGAATACACAAGAAGGTTTGTTTTAAAATACCGTCTTTTTCCATCACTAAAATACTCTCATTTGCAAGAATTCTTTCAAAAAAACTTAAAAAAAGATTTTCGTTTATATCAGGAATTCCATGCCCTGATTGTTATCGCTGGAAAACAAAAAGAGTTTTAAAAAACTTTTATTTTGTTAAGATAAAAAATGAGTTTTGAAAGATACAGCTTCCAAGAAATTGAAAAGATTTTACAAGAGTTAAAAACAGATAAAGAAAAAGGACTATCTTTAAAGGAAGCAAAAAGAAGAGAGAAGGTTTTTGGTTTGAACGAGATTAAAACAAAAAAAATAACCCCTTTTTTTATTTTTTTAAAACAATTTCGCTCTTCTTTTGTTTATCTTTTGATTTTAGCCAGTGTTTTTGCCTTATTTATCGGAGAAAAAAAAGAATCTTTTTTCATTCTTTTTTTTGTTTTGATAAATGTTTTTCTTGGTTTTTATCAAGAGTTTAAAGCCCAGAGATCTTTAGAAGCCCTGAAAAGATATTTGGTCAAGAAAGTAAAAGTAAAAAGAGAAGGGAGAGAATTTTTAATTGAGGACAAATTTTTGGTTCCGGGCGATCTTGTTATTTTAGAGCAAGGAAACATTGTTCCCGCTGACATTCGTTTAATAAAAACAGAGAATTTTTTTGTTGAGGAAGAGATTCTTACCGGAGAATCAGCGCCAGTTTTCAAGAATGAAAAAACACTCTCCTTTTTGCCAAGCGATATTTTTCAGGCACAAAATATTGTTTTTTCTGGAACGAGTGTTATTTCCGGTCGGGCCGAAGGAGTTGTTTTTGATACGGGAAAAAATACTTTCATAGGGAAAATGATCGATGTTTTAACTCCGGAAAAAAGGAGTATTTTTGAACAGAGAATTTTGGATTTCTCAAAAAAGGTTTTAAAGATCACCGCTTTTTCTATTTGTTTTTTCTTTTTGTTATTTTTGATTTTTAAGCGAAATTTTAATTTTTTTGAAATTTTAATTTTTTGCATCACCCTGATTGTTGCTATTATTCCCGAACCCTTACCCACTGTTTGTTCTTTTGCCCTTTCAATGGCCTCTCTCAAATTAGCCAAAAAGAAGGTCGTTGTGAGAAGGATTTCCTCTTTAGAAGACTTTGGAAATATCGAGGTTTTATGTTCTGACAAAACAGGGACCCTGACCCAAAACACTCTTGTTTTAGACAAGGTTTTTTCTCAAGAAAAAGAAAGATCTTTTCTTTATGCCTTGCTTTTGGGAACAAAGGAAAAAGAACATTCTTTTTCAGATCCTTTTGACCTGGCGATTTTTAAAAAGACGCCTGATTTTTTAATCAAAGAAATTTCTTCTTTTAAAAAGATAAAAGAGATTCCTTTTGATAGTGAACGGATGCGAGCCAGTGGATTATTTGAGAGGAATGACGAGAGACTTTTGATCGTTAAAGGCGCTCCGGAAATTATTTTAGAAAGATGTCAAAATTTAGAAGAATCAAAAAAGAAAGAGATTAAAGATTTTTTTGAAAATGAAGGGTTAGAAGGAAAAAGGGTTTTGGCAGTTGCTTTTAAAAAATGGAAAGAATCTGATTACTCTTCTCAGGATGAAAACGATTTGAATTTTTTAGGACTTTTTTCTTTTTTAGATCCTTTAAAACCAAAGGTTGATCGCGTTGTTTCTTTGAGTAAAAAATTCGGCCTTGAAATTAAAATTCTTACCGGCGATGCTCCTTTTGTAGCCAAAGCAGTAGGCGAGAGGATTGGGTTGACAAAAAAAGAAGAAAAGGTTTGGACCGGTCAAGAATTGGAAAAGCTTTCGCCAGAGGAATTTGAAAGGGTTTGTCAGGATTTTAAAATCTTTGCGAGATTGAATCCCTTAATGAAATTGAAAATTTTAGATAGTCTTCAGAAAAAATTTAAAGTTGGATTTTTGGGAGAGGGAATCAACGATCTCCCTTGTTTAAAGAAGGCGGATGTTTCCTTGGTTGTCAATAGCGCGCCCGATATTTCCCGGGAAAGTTCTGATATTATTTTATTAGAAAAGGATTTGGGTGTAATTATCAGGGGCATCAAAGAAGGTAGGAAGATTTTTGCTAACGTGAATAAATATTTAAAATGCACTCTTTCTTCCAATTTTGGTAATTTTTATTCAACAGCTATTTTTTCTCTTTTTTTACCTTTCTTTCCGGTTTTACCCCTTCAAATTCTTCTCGTTAATATTCTTACTGATTTTCCTTTAATGGCAATTGCTTTTGATCGCGTTTCTTTAAAGGAATTAAAAAAACCAGAGGCCTATCAGTTGAATCGTTTTGTTTTTTTGATTTTCTTTTTAGCCTTAATTAGTTCCTTTTTTGATTTTCTTTTTTTCTTTTTTTTCTCAAAAAAAGAAAGTTATATTTTCCAACCCCTTTGGGTTTTAATGAGTATTCTAACAGAGATTTTTCTTATTTTTTCGATCAGGACCGAGGGCGCTTTTTTTAAGGCCCAACGACCATTTTCTGTCTTGATCTTTCTTTCAATAATTGTTATTTTTTTCTCCTTTCTTTTTCCTTACACGAAAGTGGCCCAGAGAGTTTTTTCTCTTTATCCGCCTCCCTTGGCTTACTCTTTGTCTGTTTTTTTGTTGGCTTTTTGTTATTTTCTTGTCTCGGATTTTTTAAAAACTTTTTATTTTAAGCTAAAAAATAGAAAAAAAAGAGGAATTAATCGATTTTAAATTTAAAGGAGAATCTTTTTACTTCGCTTTTGATTTTGGGAATTAAAAAGGGTTTATCAAGAACTTCTTTAATCCAAAAAGCAATTTTTTTCATTTCTTTTTCTTTCATTCCACGCGTGGTCACTGCCGGTGTTCCCAAACGGATACCCGAAGGATTGAAAAAATTGGCTTCATCATAAGGAAGCGGGTTTTTATTAACAATGATACCTGCTTTTTCTAATTTTTCTTGAGCGATTTTTCCTCCAATCTTTTTCTTTCTTAAATCTAAAAGCAAGAGATGATTATCCGTGCCATTGGTAATTATTGGAAAGCCATATTTTTTAAGCTCTTTTGCTAATGTTTTTGAATTCTTCACGATTTGAGAAGCATAAGATTTAAAAGATTTTCTTTTCGCTTCATCCAAACAAGCACAGATAGCGGCGATCGTATGGTTATGGGGTCCACCCTGAAGACCAGGAAAGATTGCTCTAAAGATTTTTTCCTTCAATTGTTTTTTACAAATAATGATCGCTCCCCGTGGTCCGCGGAGTGTTTTATGCGTTGTGGTCATCACAATGTCAGCCCAAGGAAAAGGACTTGGATGGACCCTTCCGATAATAAGCCCTGCAATATGAGAAATATCAGCCAAGAGATAGGCCTTAACTTCTTTTGCGATTTTAGAAAAAATTTTAAAATTTACTTTTCGTGGATAAGAAGTATAACCCGCGATAATCAATCGGGGTTTTTCTTTTTTTGCTCTTTTTTCAATTTCTTTATAATCTAAAAGTAAGGTCTTTGGGTTTAAGAAATAATGACAGATTTCAAAATCTTGACTGGAAAAATTGACCGAATGACCATGGCTCAAATGCCCGCCCTGATCTAATGCCAGGCCCATAATTTTTTCTCCTTTTTTCAAAAGCCCCCTCAAAATGACAAAATTAGCCACGCTGCCTGAATAAGGTTGGACATTAACCTCCCAAGATGAATTCAAACCAAAAACTTCCTTTACCCTTTTTTCGGTTAAAAGCTCTATTTTATCGATATTTTCCATGCCGCCATAATATCTTTTTTGAGGCCGTCCTTCTGAATACTTGCTTACCAGAAGCGAGGAAAGAATTTTTCTGACTCTTTTTGAAGGATAGTTTTCTGAAGCAATAAGGTTGATCGTTTCTCTTTGTCTTTGTTCTTCTTTTTTAATGAGTTTTTCTAAAAGAAGGTCTTTTTTTTCCATTTCTTTAAAGATAACGTGAAAAGGGATTTTTTTCAAGTAAGAAATTTGGTATCATAAAAATATGGAAACCAAAGAAATAAAGAAACATTTAATCAAGATAAAAGAATACCTTTGGGAAATTCCTCAGAATTTCCGGTCAGATATGCGGGTTCCCGCTCGTTTGTATGCTTCAGAAAAAATTTTGGAAGATGTTTTTAGAGATAGATCTCTTTGGCAACTTGTTAATATGACAACTTTACCCGGAATTGTCAAATATGCCTTGGCCATGCCCGATATCCATGAGGGTTATGGTTTCGTTATTGGTGGTGTCGCGGCCACAAAATATCCCGAAGGAGCAATTTCACCCGGTGGCATTGGTTATGATCAGAATTGCGGATGTCGTCTTTTGCTTTCTGATTTTCTAGAAAAAGATATAAAAGATTATTTGGAAAAATTAGCAACTGAAATTCAAGCTCAAGTGCCTTCGGGTTTGGGTCGGGGACACAAACTCAAATTGAGCATTTCGGATCTAGATAGAATTTTAGAAGGCGGTGTCCCTTATTTAGTGGAGAAGGGGTATGGCCAAAAAGAAGACATTGAAAATTGCGAACACGGAGGAAGAATTGCAGAAGCTAATTCCAAAAGCGTTTCTTTAGAAGCAAAAAAAAGAGGACAAGATCAATTGGGAACTTTAGGAAGCGGAAATCATTTCTTAGAGATACAGAGGGTTGAAAGTATTTTTGATCAAAAAATTGCTAAAGAATTTGGTCTTTTTCTTAACCAAATTGTTGTCATGATTCATACTGGAAGTCGTGGTCTTGGTCATCAGAATTGCACTGATTATTTGAGAATCCTAATGTCTGTTGTTTCAAAATACAAAATTCATCTTCCAGATCGAGAACTTGTTTGTGTTCCTTTTAATTCACCCGAGGGTCAAAGATTTTTTGAAGCCCTTGCTTGTGCTTCGAATTTTGCCTGGGCAAATCGTCATATGATTATGGAATACACCAGAAGAGCCTTTGAAAAGATTTTGGGCAAAGGAGCAAAGTTAAAATTATTGTATGATGTCGCTCACAATATTGCCAAAATAGAAGAGTATAAAATTGATAATCAAAAAATGAAATTGATTGTCCACCGAAAAGGGGCAACGCGCGCTTTCCCTCCTGGCCATCCTCAATTGTCAGAAAGATATCAAAAAACTGGCCAACCAGTAATCATTCCAGGATCGATGGGAACCGCTTCTTTTGTTTTAGTTGGCCAGCAAGAATCAAAAGAAGCTTGGCATAGTGTTTGTCATGGCGCAGGAAGAACAATGTCTCGTCATTCCGCTTTAAGACAATTTAGAGGACAAACCATTATTGAAAATCTCAAAAAAAGAGGAATTATCGTGAAATGTCATTCTTTTAGGGGAATTGCCGAAGAAGCCCCAGAGGCTTATAAGAATGTTGAAGAGGTGGTTAATGTTGTTCAAGAAGCGGGGTTGGCAAGAAAAATTGCCAAGCTTTCTCCTTTGGCGGTGATTAAAGGAGA